>CAAGKR010033129.1_pt1 | contig 31207 bp, 34 predicted proteins | sample 2556971 | NCBI WGS metagenome assembly CAAGKR01 (sample SAMEA5207829, study PRJEB30636) | soil metagenome | biome: forest; feature: boreal; material: soil | place: USA | collected 2011-09 | depth 1 m | reverse complement strand
TTTTGTTTCTCGCTCGGGCTCGCGCCATCTGGGCGGGTAATTGGTTAGCAGTTCGTAACAGGTGCGGTTAGTTTGATGCAGGATCTTCGAGGCGCTGGCGCCGGAGCCCCGATTGAAGCCGCTGCGACCGATCTGCGCCTGGCTCTTGCCGCCTGCGACTTCGCTCAGCTTTTCAGCGACGAGGGTGCGGCGATGAGACTGCTGAGCGAAATCGCGGGGAGCACGAGCCGTCATGCCGTCACGCCGTTTCCGCGCTTCTTCCATGTCGGATCGGCCTTGTAGAGGCTATGAATAATCGTGGAGTGATCGCGGCCGCCAAGTTCGAGCCCAATCTGCTTCAAAATCATCCCTGAGTCGCGCATCCGTCGCGCCGCCTTATCCCGCGCCTCAACGTGCTCCTGTCGCCGTGATGGCCCGATAACGTCCAACGCCGTACAGTTGCCAAGCGCCGCCTCCTCCGCGATGATCTGCGCTGCGTAGACGCTTGTGCCCTGCTGCTTCCGTGCCCGCGCCCGCAGTTCTTCGCGCCGCCGTATCGCCCGCAAGAGCACCGGCAAGCCTCCTGGCACGTCATAGCGACAAATCGGCAAGGGGCACGTGAAGCACGAATCGCTCACGTCGGGACAACCGTTGTCCGGGTACACCCAGCCGATCGCGTCGTGCGAGGTGACGGTCATGCCAGCGCCTCGGTGAAGGGGCGGCCGCTCAGGCGTGAGTGGAAACGTATGTGACAACTGTGACAGAGCCAGCGCACATCTAGCGGCTTGGCGTAATCGTCGTGGTGAGCGACGGGCACGCAGATGAAGCCGCACCTAGAGCACTCCCAAGGTTGCACGATCTCGCCACGCTTCCCAGCGCGAGCCACCGCACGGTGCGCCGCGTCCTGCTCCGGCGTCTTCCCCCAGCGCGTCACGCTAGGCAACGGCTGCCTTCTTTGGTTCGTTCCAGTCGTATCGTTTGCAGTTTGGGCAAGCCTTTGGAGTCATGATTCGCGTCTCCCAATGATAACCGCATTGCTGACACTTCGCGCTGATTGATGTGACCATGCGCGGAGTTTATTATTATCAGGCTCAGCGTGTCAATCCCTAAGCGCACTAAATCTTTGTTAGTGGAAATGACGAAGCCCCCACAACTTCGCATCGCAGGGGCCTTGTCGCGCCTTGAACAGCAGGTGTAGCATAACAGCAACGAGCCGCCTTGAACAGCACGGGGCGCTCTACATACCAGATTCTTAGGCGGCGTCCAGCTTTAGAAGTCCGCCTCGGGTTAAGCAGGCAGCGCTCCAAACCCCGCCAGTAAACAGAGGGCCAAGCAGGGGAAGCTGTCCCTGAGGCGTCCGCCCGCACGCACCCTCACCCATTCAAGGACGTTCTGAGCGTGGCGACTGTGGCTCAGACGGACACACAACGACAGGGCCGGACTTACCGGCATGGCAGGTTAGAGTGAGAGCGCGGAGTGCGCCATCGATGGGCTAGGGGGGACGTGGGAATTACCCTACGGCAAGCGCACCCGGCGACGCTCTCGATTGCCATTCTCAAGCGGCGCATCCCTGGCGTCGCCGGGCGCGAGGCGTCGCTGCTCTTGGAGGCGAGCAAGCTCTACGTTTAGGCGAAGCAAAGGCCGGGACATTACGCCCCGGCCTGGTGCCCCCTAGCTAAGCACCGTCAGTTTATCACGCCACCGGCGGCCCAGGCGCGGCTCGCGTAAAGAGAAGCCGGGGTTCTTAGGTCGCGGCCCCCTGGTAAGAGTCCCCGACAATAAACCCCGGCTCGGTCTCCCATCATATTACGTTACCGGCGGCGCTACGAGAACCGGCGAGGTTGTGGCTGAACCGCGAAGAACAATCACAACCTCGCCGGAGTGGGGTTACGCTCTCCATACTACGCCACCGGCGGGCTCGTTGGCGATACAGGCGGTAGCGGATTCGGGAACACCGACGGCACAGCGTTTTGCGCCGGCGCGTTCATCTGGTCGAAGAAGCCCTCAGCCGTCCTCAGCAGGCCCAGGATGATCGGCGCAGCGAAGGCGAACTGGCCCCAGTCCAGAATCCCCGCCTGGTGCTGCGCCTCACCAATCGCGGCCAGGATCACGGCCAGCACAATCGCCCGGGCAGCGCCTACGGCCCATGGCGGCACGTTCAGTCCTAGAAGTATGTTGCTCATGCCTGCCTCCCTGGAATCGCCACGGTCACCCAGCCACCAACGAGCAGCGCCAACATGTACACCGCGAGGCCTGACTGAATCACCAGCAGCGAGTTGTGGAACGAAACGCCGTCTCGGTCGCCAGTCACGATAGCGCCGATAAGGAAGATAAGGAAGCTAACTATGACGAGTACGTTCATGTCTTCTCTCCTTCTTGAACTTGACTTTGCCGCCATCGATGAAGACGTACACGATCCCGGACACACACTCCGGCAGGTTCCCCTGGCGCGCCGCGTCCGCTCGCTATCACTATTCGCACTATCTCTCGGGGCACGGCGGCGATCTGCAAGCGCCTGATGGCGTCCTCGGTGGTGGGATCGCGCCGCTTGAAGTATTCCTCGCTGATCTGGTCATGCCGGCGCTTCCTCTGCAGCCGCCACAGATCGTCACGAGCGCAGCGGGCCATCATTCTCGCGCCGTCAATCTTCTGCGGCGGATACTTGAGGAAGCGCTCCCATGCATCCTGATAGACGTCGTCCTGATCGTCGAGCGGTGCCGTGCGCGCGATCATCCGCGCGGCCTTGTCGAGCTCTTCAAAGGTGAGCATCCCACGGCTCCGTCGCCCCTAACCAGAACGCCAGCGCGAACAGCAGGCACATCATCGCCCGCGTTCTCGCAGCCACAGCGCTAGCGCCATCACGAACAGCGCGCCAATGAGCACGCAGACGCCCCATGCCGCGCCGAGCGACAGCAGCAGCGCGACGAACGTGAGCGAGAGCGCGAACGTGTGCATCACCAGTACCGCAGCAGGTGCCCCACGGCCAGCACGCCGAACATGAACGCGCCGCCCAGCGCCGTGAACCAGCTCCGCTGCGCCGCCGTCACAGTCCATGAGCCGGGTAGGGGGGCATCACGCAAAGCGATAGCGACCTTGGCGTCTGCTGCCGTGAGTGCGTCAGCTTTGATCTTGTCGGCTATCAAAAGTGCGTCGGCTACCTCCTTGTTGGCCCGCGTTAGTTCCTCACGGACAGTTTCCGCCCATTGTTTTGGGAACTTGAGCATTTCCTCACGGAGATCGAATACCTGGATACAGAGGTAATCGAATTTCTCATCGGACGCCATCCCCTGCATTGGCTCGAGTGCAGCGCGCTGTCTCAGATCGAGCCAGCGCCGCCATCCCCCGTTCGCCTTGATCTCGGTCACACCCGCCTCACAGGCCAGAGGATGAGCAGGATCACGAGGATCAGCATCAGCAGGCCGCCCAGGTCGATGGTCACTTCACGTTCCCGCTGAACGTGCCGGTGACAGTGACTGGCGTCGGCGTACCGTTGCCCGCTGGCACCGCGGCCTGCGCCGCTTCGATTCTGGCGATCGCCCCGGCCAGCCCGCCCGGGATCGTGTTCAGCGCGTCGAGGGTCGCCAGCATCCGCCGCTGTTCGTCGTCGCTTAGTGCCGCCATGAAGTCACCTCCTAGAAAGAATTGCTCATCGAACGTATCAATATCATAATCCTTGCCGCTTGGCGTCGTAGTCTGTCCCGTCTGCCAGCCTATCGGCGCGTCTATCCACGGCGGGAACGGACCGCTGCCAGCCGGTCCCGTGCGCCACAACTTGAGGGCCGCTGCGCCGAAGGCGGCGGTGTTCGGCGGCGGCAGAGCGTCCACGACGTACTTCCCGGTATAGACAATTCGACACGCCTTGACGGTTTGGACAAGTGACGCAAGCTCCAGCACACGGTTCCACGGTGTCCCCGCAATCTCGAAGTCAATAACGACTTCCTTGACGTTCGGCCATTCAGCGCCCGCGTTCGCTATCGTGTACTGCACGATTTGCGACGTCGTGATCCAGCCAGCGGTGCCAGGGTTGGCGTTGGCGTAGCCAAAGCAGTAGAATCCAGCCTCGCGGAACACCTGCAGGTTGATAGGCGCTACGGCGAGCAGTGTGGAGTTGTTAGCGAGACCGCCGGTCTGTAGGCACTGACCGAAGACGCGGTAGCCCTGCGCGTAGAGCGCGTCAGCCTCGGCGCGAGTGTATTCACTGAACGCTACGTCAAGGCCAGCGACTGTCGTCACTTCGCCCGCGCGGCCCTTCTGCGCTCGGCGCGTGGAGGTGTTGGCGCTTCGCCGACCGTCGCGGGTTGGGCCGCTGCCGGCGGCGCCAGCTTCGCGTCAAGCTCGCCCTGAGCCTGCCCGATCAGTATCTTGTCGCTGGCGTTCGGCATGAGCGTCGCCGGGATGAGGCCGCACAACTGCTGCAGAATGCGCGCCGTTTGGTCACTAATCTCGATGCTCATACGAGTCCCTCCTTCGTCTTGAGGATCGTGGTCACGGTGTTGATGCCGTTCGCGGCCCAGGTGGCCGCCGTGCCAATAAGTTCCGTCCGATGATCGCGGCTAATCGTCTCGCCATCGTCCATCTGCACCTGATAGCCCACCGTCAGCCAGTAGTGCAACGCTCCCTGGTCGTCTGTGGTCACGCCGATACGCAGGCCGGGGAAAGTGATGCCTGTCTTCGTAATGGTTATCGCCATCTAGCTGATCCTCTCGACTAGAAACTGTCGCACAGTCAACGTATTCGAGGCGCTGTTTGCGCTCCACTGCCCGGTCATTACAAGGTCTTTGCTAGCCGTCGTGTCCACCGTGATGACGGCGGTGTTCTGCATCAGCGAGGACGTGGCGACGACAGAGGTCGTGTCGATCGTGAAGTAGCCTTGGCACTCCAGCGTGCCCGTCGCGCCGATGCTGACGACGCGGATCAGGAACTCCATGCGCCAGCCGAGGTTCGATTGCGCGACTCCACAGACGACGGCCCCTGACGTACCCAAGAGCACCCCACCGAGGCCCCCCCAGCGCATATCTGCCGTGAACGTCGGCGTCAGAATGTCGGAATACGCCCCTTGCGCCGTGACACGGAATACCGCACCCGCGATCAGCGAGTTGGCGGGGAAGTTGAAGATCGCGTTGTTGAGCGCCGCCTCGGAGTTGGACGAAGCGTAGGCCGTCCCCGCTGCCAGCATCGTCAGCGTGGAGTGTATGGGTTCGTTGACGGCGTACTGAGTGCGGACGTTGGGCATGGTCGAGATCGAGGACAATACGAAGCCGCCTGACGGAGTTGTGCTCGGGGACGTCGTAGCGTTGGCGACCCCAATAACCCCATCCCCTGTACCGAAGCTGCCGGTCAGTGAGCCGAACTGCGTGTTGCCGCGAATGAAGTTGCCGTCTACGTCAGTCGTGCGCGCGGGGGCGTTTATCAGGACGCCCACGACCCTGGTAGCGGCATTCCACCCTGAGCCGCCCGACAGCGAGGGGAAGGTGACACCCAATGCAGCCCCTACCCATAAGGTCAGCTTGGCGCTACTCACTGGATTGCAATGGAAACTTGCGCTATTGATGGCCGTCGAGGTGCCGGAGAGGATAGGAGCTAATGCCTCGAAGGAGATAAGGTTGCCGGTCGGAACAGGTGAGATGCTGTACGTGCCTGCGCCAGGGCCGCTGCCGCCGCCCGACCAGTTGCCCGTGCCCGTCAGAACGCTTGTCGTGTTGCTGGTGACGGTCATCGTTTGGCCGCCCGAAGTCACTACCGCGCCGATCTCGGCGCTGGTAGCAAATGGTGCCGCGGAGTCCGTCATGGTCGATAGCGTGGTTCCTGTTGAGGTTCCGGTCAGAGCTACGCCAGCGAACGACAAGGCGGTCCGAACGCCATAGAGGGATTTTTGCCCCGAACTGGCGTTCGTGTCCTGGGCAAGGAAGTCGAGGGCCACGAGAGTTGACGTCAGGTTCGTCGCCGCACCCACCTTGCCGCCAATGCCGATAATGTTGTGAGCAGTGATTACGAAGGGGCTCCCTATGTAGACGCCGAGGCCCATCTTGCCGTCGAAATTGCTGGTGCCGTCATCGCCGATCAGGAGAGCGCAGGCGGCGTTAGGGATAGAGGCGTTATAGGTGAAGTCGAGGTAAGCCGTGCCGCTCGTCAGCGAAAGGTCGCCCGCCAGCGAGACGTGCGGCGAGGCCATGGCCAGCGTCAGTCGTGGCGTGCCGCCGGTGTCAGCGATGCCGGTGAGTTGCGGGGTGCCCGTCCACGTTGGCGCTGCGGTCACACCGTTGCCCTGCATGACGGTCGAGGCCGCGCCCACCGTGAGTTCGATTGTGGCGCCGGAGCCGTTCGTATAAGGCGTAATCCAATTTGAGCCGGTAGTTGTAAGGTATGTGCCGCCGCCGCCGCCCCCGGAGAACACGACCCACACAGCGGCGGTGTAGCGCAGTAGTACCCCGCTGTACGGCGTCATCACCACGTCTGTGCTGTTTGGGCAATTGAAGCGGTTTGGCGCTGCCGAGGTCACATTGTGCTTGAGTGTGATCGTGTTCGCGGCCGAGAGGTTGTAGAGCCAGATCATGCGGCCGGAGGTCTGCGCGACTAGTCCCGTTAGGTTGACGCTAGAGCTAGCGTCCTGGTAGATAATGGCGCACGTCGAAAGCCCAGTCGGGTTGTAGTTGTCAGTATTCCCCGCCAGTGCTGTCGGCGTGATCGACCCCGTGAGCATGAGTCCGGCTTTCGCTGTGAATAGATTGGTCGCTTGCGCCACCGTTGGGTTGGGATACGACCCCGCGAGGTCGCCGCCCGCTGCGCCGCTCGGCGGCCCGCCGGAGCCGGTCATCCCGACCCAGACGGCAGCGCCCGGCGTGGAGTCGGTGCAGAAATACATTTGCGTCGTAGACGCCCACGTCGAGCCGATGCCGTAACCATGCGTCGAGTCGTCAGTAACGCCGGGCGCAGTGGTAACAGGGACGGCTAACGTGCTCTTAGTGTCGCGCGGCACGTGTGTGTCTGTGCCGTGCCGGCGAGTGTGGATCGTGGCTATGCCGTACTTGCCGACAAGCGCTTCCAACGCGTCGATGCGTTCGGCGTCGTTAGGCATACTTCAACAACGTCGCTGTGCAGGACGCGAAGCCCGCGCCGGGCATGCCTTGAACGGTTGTTGGCAGGCCGTAGTGGGTTTGCCCATAAAGAGGTAGCGCTGAATCGACGGTGCGAATGAGCACCTGCCCCGGCGTGCCGAAGCGGTCTACGAACGCCTGCCGTGTGCTCCTGAACGCCTCCAGTTCGGCGAACACAGCCTCGACGGTAGATGTGCGCCCGCTGGCCGTGCGCTCCAGGTCGATGGTGAAGGCCAGGTCGTCCTCGACTGCGGGAATGTAGGAGCCACGCACTTGCAGGCGCTTGGCGATGACACCGGGGCCGGTCGCGGTATAACCGCTATCCGTGACGGCCTTGACGGTAAAGATTTGGTATCGCGTGACAGTATCGCTGCTGCCGGGCGCCATCCACTCTTTGCCGTTGACTACGCCTGATCCCGCCGTCGAGGGCGCCTGAACGTGCCAGAGGACGTGCGCGTTGGACGGATTGACGAACCACTCATATTCCCGAAGCAGTACCGGGCCGCCGAAGTCCTGCTCCATCGGCACTGCGTAGTAGGTCGAGGAAATCGCCCCGAAAGACGCTACGCCGCCCGCGCCGATCATCACCGGCGCGCCATCGGCTTCAAGCGCGATCCAGGAGATGTCGCCGCCGTTCGTGTTGTCGCCGAAGAACAGCCTACCGCCGCCCACAGTTGACCCGCCGAAGGTGCCGTTGACCTGCCGGTGAACGCTCTGGGGAGTCGCCGCGTTGTGCGGGTTGTTCGACGCAATAGCGGTCCAGCAGAGATCGTTGGTCCCTGGCGCATCGTCGGACTCCCGCCGTCTTACGGCCATGATGTAGGAGTTGGAGTTCGCAGCGTCAGCGTGGGGGAAGTAGGCCCACCTGTCGCACGCTTCGCCGGTCGCCACCGTGCCTTGCTTTATCATCGTCGAGTAGGCGTCGGAGGTGACGTTCTCCTTGATCGCGTTCAGGCCGACCGGCTTGGCGCTTACACCAGGGACCGTGCGCACTATGCCGCCAATCGGGATCGGCAAGAACAATTGGGCACCCCAGACCATCGGCTTATGGATTTTCAGCGTCGTCGGATCGCCTGTCGATTGAAACTTCGTATCGAGCAGGGCGCTCCAGGTGTACGTCCCGTCCACGTTGGACACGGCGGCGTAGTACCCGTCCTGCTTGCAGGCAATGATTAGATCGCCGAAGTGCTCGAGCGCCGTCCCGTAGATGGCCTGCTCTTTCACGGGAAAGTCGCCACCCCAGGAAGCGTCGAGATCGCCTCGCGCGGCTATGACCGCCCCCAAGACGCTGATCTCGGCCCGTGCCGTGGTGAACAGCGCCCCAGCCGTATGTGAGGAGTTCCAGCGCACGTAGCGGCCATCCGGCAGCGCGTCGAAGTGCGACGCGCCTTTGAGGACGGTCGTAAACGCCGTCCAGGTCGAGAGCGTCGAGCCCACCGCGCCGCCCGTGCCGACCGTCGTCAGTTCCATGATGCGGTCCCCGTTGTTGAGTGGGATTAGCCAGCGCGGCTTGACTGTGCCTGAAGCGCTGGCGTCGGAGAGAACAAGTGTAGGCTGGCCGAAGAAGTCGTTAGCGTTGGCGATGGCGCTCGCCGCGTCCACGCGCCGAACAACCGGAATCGTGGCGTCAATATCTACTGTAATGATGTGTCGCGGCGTGATGGCGATCAGCAGCCACTTGCCGTTCGTGTCCTGTGTCTCGATCCAGTAGCGGATCGGCAGGTTCGGCGTCGCTGGCATCGAGGGCGCGGTCGTAGTCGGCGGCAGCCTGAGCCCGTCCGGTTCCGTCGCCAAAAGCGGTTGCCCTTGATTGTAGTCGTGGACGCCGATGCCGATGCCCGAGGACACCTTGTCTAGCAACGAAATCTCGAAATCGTCTGACGGTATCGTCTGTGCTATGCGCGTCGAGGACGCAAACAGCACCTTCGCCGTGCCGTCGGGCGATGCGCCCTGTATCTTGGAGAGCCAGTAAACCGCGCCGCCGATGCTGAGGGTATCTTCGCCCCCGCCGACGCTCATGCTTCGTTCCGGTCGGCGATGTCCTTGCCAAGCCGCGCCATCTCCTTGACACGCTTCGTACAGCGCGGGCCGCTCTGCGGGTGCTGACCTATCGCCTTCGCCCAGTCAGCATCCGAACACGGGCCGACAATGGTGATCTGCCAGCCGCAGACGAACACCGGGCAGGCGTACTCGCGCCGCTCGTCGGCCATCAGTACTTCCCCGGTCGCATACCCTCAGCGTGGAAGTGCCGCTGCGTCAGGCGCCCCAGCGCTCCGGCCAACCGTGCGTCGCGCCCGATGTTCTCCCGGCGCTCGAGCCACGACGCCTTCTCGTCAGCCTTGCCCTGCGCTGTGGCCGTCATCACGAGGTCGTTCACGCAGAGCCAAAGCGCCGTCTTGACCAATACTTCGCGGTCAACCGTGGTCGAGTCGGTGTCATTAACGAGCGTGGGCATCGGGCGCGAACTGTAGATATACAACGGGCGCTGTGAGTATTCGGCGAGCCGGACGCGGAACGGGTTGCTTGTCGCGGCGTTGCCGACGCCCTCATCTCCCTCCGTCTCGTACCTGACCGACACGAAATCGCGTTGGTCCACGTCGTAAACGTAGGGGTTGGTCGAGGCCGAGTAAGCGGCGCGGCCTTGCACGAAGTAGCCGATGTCGTCAATGTCGGCGGGATCTTCGATCCACGACGGCAGCTGCGAATAATCGCGCCGGTCGTAGCGCCAGAGAACGGCGTCATCGAAGTTGATGTCATCGCTTGTGTTCGTGCCCGCCAGACGCATAGCGACCTGCTGCGTGCCTACCGGGATCATGAACCGCGGCGAGTACGCCTCAACGTAGTGCCGCCCGGCCCAGGCGATATTCGCCCAGCCGGCTGTAGCCAGTAGCGTCTGCGAGTTGGTGATGTCGTAAAGGCTGAGGATGCCGGTGCCCACATCGGCGCGCATGGTCACAGAAGCGAAGTACGTGCCGCCTGGCACCACGTCTACGGTGTTCGACTGGAGATAGCCTGCGGGGGCTGAGAGCAACGCTCGCGCGGCGTACTGGCCGTGGCGCACCTTCAGCGTCGTGTAACCGCTGGTCGTCGTCTGAGTGAGTCCAGTGGCCGTCCAGTTGTCTGGCCCTGACCCGGAGGTGACGGCGGCGAAGTCGGGGTTGGTGACAAGCGAGAGCGGGTAGAAGTCACGCACCCGCATGAGACGGCAAGCCTGCTGGACGAAGAGGAGCACACGCGCCGGGTGCATCGAACGCCAGATCGAGTAATCGGTCAGCGATTGTACCGTCTGAGCGAAAGCCGCCAGCGTCATCGTGCCGGATGCACCCGTAAAGCCGCCCTTGCGGATTTGGCGCACAGTCCCGGACGCTGGCCCGGAAGCGACCAACGAATCGACGCGAAACCAAGAGTTGTCCATGAGGCTTACGGGAGAGTCAGGCAGTGTCAGCGCCGTATCAACAGCGGTCGTGGTCGAGCCGATGCCGGTCGTGGTGCTGGTCGTGGGCACCTGGCCGATGGTCTGCCCGAGTTCGGTGCAAAGCTGGCGCATCACCTGAGCCAGCGTGGTGGCCGTGGGCAACGGTCAGCCTCCGCGCCCGTAGACGCTGCCGACCTTGGTGACTCGCGCGCCCTTCTTGGCGTGGTAGTTAGGTCCGCCGGGTGCCGCACCTGCTGCGCGTGCGAGATTGCCAATCACGCCGCCGGGCCCGCCCTTCGCCTTGAGTTGCGCCGCGCGTCCGCCGTGACCTAGCTTGTTCGACTTGCCCCGAAACGATCCGCTCATCTTGACGGTCTTCTCGCCGCGCTTGGCTGCGATGTTCTTGCCGACGGGCTGCGCGGTCGCGGTGGGTGATGGTGCCGTTTGACGCGCTCTCAGCGAGCCGCCATCTGTCGTTTGGCTGCCGTCAGGCCCGATGTACGCGGTGGGCATCGGTGTTGGCTTCGCGTAGGATGTATTGCCATAGTTAGTCCCGCTGGCCTGACCCATGCCTGCGCCCTTAGCCCAAGCGTTGTACTTGTCCTGCGCGCTCTGATACGCCGACGTGGCGGGGGCCGGTGCAGTTCGCATGGCCGCGCCCTGCTGGTCCTTGTTGCGCGCCGCCGCTGTGGCGTTCGCGTTGCGCTGTGCGTTGGCCGCGTTCGCGTTGCGCTGTGCGGCGTTGGCGTTGCGCACCGCCTGACTGGCCACGGGCGCGGTCTGGCGCGCTCTCAGGGAGCCGCCTTGTGTCGTCTGGCTGCCTTTAGGGCCGATGTAACTCGCCCCCGTGGCCGCCTTCATCTTCACGGTCTTCGCGCCACGCTTGGCGGGGAACGGCTGGCCGCCGGGGCCTTCAGGCGGCATGTTCGACATCGCGCCCTGACCGGGCATCGCGCCCATCGGCGGCGCTGTAGGCCGCATGACGGGCAGCGCGGACGGAACGCGGCGCAGCCCCCTCTTGGCCGCCAGCACCGTCTCGCCGCCTCTGTGCGCGCCGCTGACGGTGACCGGGCGCATCCGTGTGTGCGCTGGCACCGCGACCTGCGAGTAGTCGCGCTGGCCAAGACTCGGCGTCTGGCCGGTGATCGCCTGCGCCCAGGCGTTGCCACGTGCGTTGCCGCGTGCTGATACCATGATGCCTCCTAAGTTGGCGATGCGCCTGCTGTGGTATGAGTCGAAGTGACTACTGCGGTGATGCCCAGTCCGTTAGGGTCGGCGATGGCGAGGTTCATGGTGCCGTCATTCGCGGCAGCGTAGTTCCTTACGATTCGCGCCACGACCCCTCCGGGGGCGACCGCGACAAAGAATGGGGGGGAGCCACCTACGTCGGCATCAGCGTTGAGAGCATTCATAATGCTGATCGCCAATGCCCCCTCAGTTTGGTTGGTTGTCACGGCCACAGTCACTGTCCTCGGCGTACCAGTCATCCCGGCCGCCGTGACGATCACCGTCATATTGCCCGCCGCGACAACTCCCGCCACGGTATAAGCGACATTGACGGATTCGACTTGCCGTGTGCCCGCCGTCTGGACGTACTTGATCGTGCCGCTTGCAGCGTAGAGCCGGCCTACCTCGACTCCTGGATTCACCGTTGGCAGGCCAGTCATCAATAAATCGAGAGCGTTGCCCTTAACGATGGCCCTCCATTCGCCGGTGCCGTTGTTCGTATCGGTGAGGTCAAGTTCACTCCCAACTGTGGCATCCCAATTAAGCAAGATTTGGTCAGTAGGAACCGTATCCTCTATCACGATTCCCCTACTGGTGGCGTTGAGTTGGAGAACTACGGCGACCTGTCCAGCCGCATTTTGGATGTAAACCCTGTTGCCCGCTGAGTCGATGACGAACGGGGCGACGACGCCGGGGGTTTGCAGTATGTCAGCCATGCATCACCTCAGTTGAAGTACATCACATCGACTACCGCGTTCGATCCTGCTACCGCGTTGCACAATCTGAGTTGCGTCAGCACGCCCCGGAAGTCGCCCGAGGCGTCGGTGTAATTGACGAACCCCCCTGCTGCCAGCGTTACCCCTGACGTACCCGCCACAGGTACCGTTGTCACGCTTCCCAAGCGGACACCGAATGTCGTGATAGCGATACAGGCGTGCCGTGCCGCCGTTGGAACTGTGAGCCCTACGGCAGCATCGGCGGCAAAGGTGATCTGCTGCATCCCGACGATGTTAAATGTCGTTCCTTCGACGCTCATGGCTTCTTCGCCTCAGCCATGCGGGCCGCGATCAACGGCTGCAGGTGCGGAGCCAGCGACAGCGCCTCCTGCGCGTGGTAGTACATCATGTGCATATCCAGCATCGCCTTCGTTCGTGTGGCTGGATTGGAGACGGCGTAGGCGTCGTCCTGGATCACAGTGGGGTCGTCCGCGTCGGGTCCACCCTCGTTGTCGCCCACCATCGGTTCGTCGCGGAACACTTTGCGGCAACTCGGGACAGGGCAGATGCGGCGCAGGCGTGCGGGCCGCGCTACGCAATCCGCCTCGATACCGCAGTCCGTCGTCCCGCAGTCCGGGCAAGCGCTGAGATAGCCGTTCTTCCAGCACATCTCGACGTTGCCCTCGGGGACGGGCACGGGATCGTAGTTGCCCATCCGGTTGAGTTTGTACATGCGGACCAGCGGCGGCGCGGTATAGGCCATGTCGCCCGACGCTTTACCCTTCATGTCTTCGGGCACTTCCATATCGGATTCCGTGACCGTCTTACGCTGGCGCTCAGCACGGAAGTGGTCGAGTTCGCTCATTGTGCGTGTCGGGCGGTTGGGTTGGGTCGCCGTGCTCACTGAGGCAAGCACAGGCGGCGCGTTCGCGGCCGCTTCGGCGCGTCTACGGGCAGCCTCTTCGCGGCCTGCCTTGAGACGCGCGCCGATGGCTGCGCGTTCAGCCAGTTCGGTATCGGTTAATTGCGTCGCTTGTTCGGTCGTCATTCGGAGATGCCTCCCTGCCATTGAGTACGGTCACGGCTTTTTGTAACTGCCGTGCGCCGGTTCTGTTTGACTTTGCGTATCGTGTCCTCCGCGAGGTTGCGAAGGTTGTCGATCATGGTCTCTTGCTGTGGCAGCCCCCTGGCTTCCCGGCTTGCTCGCCAGTCGCTGTCTTTCTCGCGCTCGAGCGCGGCGAGCGCGCAATCCTCGAGCTCGGCGGCGTCGGCGATTCCCGCGCCATAAACCATGAGAATCGTGCGGTTGTCCGGACCGACCAGGTACAGCGGCATCACCGGCTTGTAGGAACGCCCGAGCGACTCGGCGATCTTCGTGGGGTCGCCGACTCCGATGGCCTTGCCGCGCAACGCGCCGGGCGGCTGTATGTATGTCCCGATGGGAATGAGAAGTTCCGGAACATACGTCACTTCGGCAGCATCCTTCCCGCGAACCGCAGGCGTTCCACGGCCAGCCGCGCCTCTCGCTTCTGGCGCGTTGTGCCGGCCTTGGCGACAAACCGTATCTCAGCCGCCGCCAGCGCAGTGTCGTACTGCTCACGCAAACGCTGCGCCTCATTCGGAACGACGGGCTTATCAATCACCTTTTGCCCCGCTTCTTCTGAGAATGGACGATGGGCGCGGCCGCTCCCCCAGATGGCTTCTTGTAGACCGCGAGACCCGCCGGGGTCATAAAGTTGCCGGGCAGCGCCCCGAAGAGACCGTCCTTGATCTTCTCCAGCTTGTGATCGGGACAGGTCACCCTTCCGAGTTCGTCCTGAAGCCAATGGTCGGCGTAGGCGCAGATATGCACCTCGTAGCCCTTGCGTCCCAAAACCTGTCCGAAACCTCGCTCGTAGTAGTGCTCCAGATGGCAGCACGGGCACGTCTCGGGGGTTACCGCGTCAAGGTAGTGCCCACGCACACCGACGCCGACGCCCTCCTTGAGGTCGCCCGTCTGCACAAGGTTCGGGTTCGGTCCGCCGCTCATCTACGAAAACGTCCCTGCGTCGCGTGGCTGAGTAGGCGTAAATGGCGTCGGCTTTGCAAACGGCTCTGTCTGCGTTGTCTCCGGTGTGGGCCACGGCGTCGGCCTGGAATAAGTCGTTGCGGCCTTCTCAAGCTTTGGTGTAGCTTTCTCGGGCTTCGGCGTAGTCGAAAGTGCCGCTACCAGCTTGGCGTCGAGTTCGGCACGCTCATCATTCGTGATGACGCCAGCAGCATGAACGATTCTCGAGCCAGTGGCGCCGCTCGCGTTGCCGATTGCCTCATAGCCCTGCGGGAAAACCGGATGCACGTTGTGGCCGGCGAGATTCGCAACCGCCGTGCGCTGCGCCTCGATCTTCGCGTCGTCATTCCCAGAGATGGCGGCGTCGGTGTCCTTGAGTGCCTGCGCGAAGGCCGGACTCGCATTCGCATCAACGGCTTCCTCTGCGACTACTGGACCCGTAGCGGGGATGCCATCTGTGAGCCTGGACGTTGACGTGGGGTCTGGGTCCGTACCGAACGCTGGATCGTGCTCGTGACCCCGTACGCCGGTAAAGGCGCCCGATGAGTCTACCGGATTTGTTGGCGTTGGCCGGAAGCCGGTTGCGCCTGGCGTTGGGTCATTGACGACTGTGCTCGTACTGAACGCTGTGTCTGCAACCCACGTGTTCGTTATCTGGTCGAAGTGGTAACCGGCCCTACGGGCATTGGGATCGTTCCCTTGGCCGGTTGCGCCAGTGAAAGTGGTCGATGGCGTTTCTGTCGGGTTGCCTGGCGTTGGCGCTATGTTCGCCGTGTCGTTCTCTTTGTCGAAAGACGGTATAGCCATTTCGTTTATTCTCCTTTTCCACATCCCGGCGGCGGAGAGATGACACCCTCCGCCGCCCAAGATGACTAGTCGATTCCTGTCAGCCTGACTTCGGCCCATGTACCGCCAATACGAGTAGCGTTGCCGATATCTTGCTGTGCGATAAGGAGTGAGGCCGCTCCCGCCGGCCCCACCGCTCCAGCGCCGATGGATGTCACTGCCGCGTTGCCGACGACGAGCGTGCCCGAGGCCAGCACTACCGCCATGCCGCCTGTCTGAATCCAGCCCATGCCGCCGGTGGCGACCATGACCGAGATACAAACGCCCGCCACTGCCGCCGTCTGAGGGGCGGCGGCGACAATGATGTTCTTGTACGGGTTCTGGATCAGCGACACCCGCGAAGAGGTCGTCAGCGCCGCCTGCCGGATCGCCTGACCCTGTGCCAGGTTGTAAGCGTTGGCGGCGGTTAAGCAAACGGCGTGGTTGTCAATGACGTACAGGCCCTCGCCGGGAGTCACGTCCACGCAGAAGTAGCCCTCTGCGTAGAAGTTAGCAGCTGCGCCGACGTTCAGCGTCACAGTCGGTGAGCGGCCTCCCAGCGGCGTGGCGATGGCCGTGCGGCCTACGTCACCGGAGACGCCAATAGCTCCCTGATAGACGGTGCCGACGACGGTAACGCCCGCGACGCCGTTGGAGGCGAAACGGTACTTGCGGCCATCCTGCGTAAAGCCGGTGGCGCCGAACGGCCAACGCTTGTCGGTCGTGGCGTAAACGTTGTGCTGCTCCCCGTCCGGGATGTAGATGTTAAACGGACTGTAGACCATTTCTATTCTCCTACTCTCTGTCCGATCCGGCCTGGATCGAGGTCGTCATGGGGGATTCCTCCCGGATTAGCTAGTCGCCAGTGATGCGTCGAAGGTTGTCGGGATGCCGTAAGCGGCTGCGCGCCACACGCCCCAGGCGTATGAACCCCACATGCCGTAGACCTTCGCGCCACGCAGGGCCTTCGAGAGAATCTCGTCAACGTAGGGCTGCGGCTCGACCTCGGACACGTAGAGCAGCCCCTTGCGGGAGAACGCTGCGCCCGTGGCGTTGGATGACGTGACAGTGATGTTGGCGTCCATACGGACGTCCATGCCTGCCAGCGTGTAACCGATCTGCTCGATGCCCTTGGTGATGACGTCGTAGCCGATTGAACCAGGCTCGTCGCCGCCACCGTTGCCGCGGGTCGTGCCAACGTGCACGCCGCCCGTAGCGCCGTAAGGGGTAGAAGCGCCACCTGGCGTCAAGGCATACGGCACGAGGCGGCCAAACAGCGGCACGGCGGACTGCGGGTGGATCACCCAGAACCACGGCTTCGGCGCGGGCTCCGGGAAGGATGTGTTGTTGCCGACGTGCAGGCCTGAAGCCGCCGCCGCGCCGTAACCGGGCGAGCAGACAGCGGTGCCCCCGAGTGCGGACGTGGTGAAGGACGCGAACTGAGCGCAGCCGTCGGCGTCTTCCTTGAGGTCGTAAGCGTTGTTCAGGATCATCGCCGTGTTCTTCTCCAGCGAAGCGTCGGCGGACCGGCGGATCGTGGAACCAGCGAGAATGACTTTGCCCTCGACCTCGCCGGGGGTGTAGGCAGTCAGCGCGTCGGAAAGCACCTGGGCCGCTGTCTCAGCGCCATCGGAGACGGACTGCATGAGAACGCGGCCATAGTTGACCTTCTGATATGCGGTGCCTGTGTGTTCTTTGAGTGTCGCCATATCGGCACAGTCCCGGACGACGCCGGTCTCGTCGCGCAGAGTGGCGAACTCACTGATGACTGAGTTCAGGCTTTGGTCGAGTGCCTGATTCGTCCCGGCCAGGGTGATTCCGGGTAATGGCATGGTAGTGCTCCTCTATATGCGGCGCTGGGCGGGTTCGAAAGACTTACGCAGCCTCTTGAGTTCCGCCACGGTGCCGGTAAATGTCTTGTTGGCAAAGGCCGCTTCAACTTCGGCCAGTGATGTATAGCGCGAACCCGCGCCATTCGACGGAACGCGGTCCTCGGGTCCGCCGGCGGCACGCATCCGTGCTCCAGCGTCGCCCGCCTTCAGCGCTTCCAGCTCTTCTTTCGCCGTGCGGAGTTGCTCAGCCAGTGGGGCCGTAGCACGCTGCGCCGCCACATGCGATTCGGCGGTCAGCATCTCCTCAAACGAAGGACGGTCGCGGCCATCGTCGGTAGCCCACGAAAGAGCCGCCTGGTACGCAAGGCTCTCTTCGGCGTCCGTGATTGCGAGGCGCGTCTTGTGAGCCATATGCGTAGCCATATTGGCCGCGATGAGCCGTTCGTTGGCGATGGCGTTGGCGTCTACCGGCGCAGGATTATTGATCCTGTCCAGTTCCGCCTTGACGAGCGCGTCAGCTTTCTCGGGGTCTTCAGCGGCAGCGGCGTACTGTGCCCGCCGCGCGTCGCGCTCGGCTTGAGCGCGCGCAGCAGTCGAGTCCTGTGCGTACCTGTCGCGCTCTTCTCGCGTTCGCTGAAGCGCCCTATCCTTGGCTGCTGATCCCCGCCGTTCGGCCTCGAGAAGCGCATTGCGTTCCGCCAAAGCGGCGTCGCGTGTAGCGATCTCAGCCTGGAGGGATTCGAGGGTTACTTCTGGTGTAGGTTCACCCGCAGGCGTTCCGTTGTCCGTTACCGGCGCAACCTCCGCGGCCTGTGGTGCCGCCTCTTGTACCATTGAGCCCTCCTCATTTGTGACGGAGGGCGGCCGTGCAACGTGAGGGCCACACGGCCAACCCTCACGTTGTGATTATTGTGCGCTATTGCTTAAGCGCTTGCAATAGTTAGGATGTATAGTCGAGTTATCAAGTAAGCGTGAGGAGGCTTTAGATGCTGATGGTGCTGACGTTAATTGCAATGTTCTTTCTGGGGAACGCTTCTGGCTGGCTGCTGCATTCGCTAGCAGATGAAGCAGGGTCGCGTGATGCTTTGCACGACTACATTAACCGCAGGACGAAATGGGATGCGCCGTTTCCGCCGGATCACCCAATCAACACGATGAGCACAAAGGAATATGCTGCTTGGTTCGCAGGGGAGTACACGCCAGAGCGGGACAACGAATGATGGCGAAGAACATTCTAACGATCAGCGCAGAGTGCAACGACTGGCACCACGTGCCCGGCAGTAGAGAACGCCATGGCCCTACGTGGCCCGCTGGCTGCCTAGGCTGCGACTGCCCATGCCATGACCCGAACCATCCGGATCACTTCTTGAAATCGGATGCCGAATTAGGATTACCCGCCAAGTAGCGGGTTCGCCGCCAGGTAAGCCTCAATGGCGGCTTGCTCCGTAAGGTCGGCGCGTGTTGGCCGCGTGGGCCGCGTCGGGCGCGTTGGCCGCGTCGGACGTGCGCCGGTGAGCGTTGGCACGTCGACGCCCTGCGCCCGTAGTTTCGCCGCCGAGTCGTAGTAGTACGGGTAGAACGTCGAGAGTGTGGACTTGTTGTCGGACAGGAACGTCTCGTAGGCCGGGTTGTAGTTCTTGGCGCGCTGCGTGTAGTCCAATGCCAGACGTGGATCGCCTGCCTGCTTGGCGAGCACAGCCACGACATTGGCGTCGGTGGGTTGCCCGAGACCCGCTTGCAGCATCGCCTGCGAGACGGCGCTAGCCTGCGCGGTCATGCCTTGTATCTGTGTCGAGCGCGCTGGCGTCATGCCGGGGCCGGTGTAGACCTGCGGCGCGGTACGCAGTAGCTCCGATGCTTTTTGCTTGGCATCGTAGGCTTTCTGGACGGCAGGATCAGTGAAGTACGAACCGTGCAGGAGTGCGGTCTGGTCGGCTTGCGGGAGTGCGGCCAGCGCGGTGGCGCGGTCAGCGTCGTAAGCCGTCCAGTTCACGGTGCCAGTTGTCGGATTGGTGTACTTCGGGTCGCTAAGGTCGATAGCGTAGTAGTTATCTGCGAGTTGGCCGACCGGCGTTTGCGATGCTGGCTGGCCGTTCGGATAGGCGCTGTTGTTTAGCACCTGTTTGGCCTTGAAGTAGTCGTGTAGCGCTGACTTGAAACTGGCCGCCGCCGCTGGATCGCCTGCGTTAGCGCCAGCAGCGAGGCCGGTCAAGTTCGTGCCGGTTCGGTTCGTCGCGCTGGCGGGTTGCTCCAATGCCGACACAGACGCGCGATACGCCTGCGTTCCGGGCGAACCGCTCGCCAGCGCCAGCGCTTCGAGTTGCGGGTTGTCATGAATGATCTTTTGATCGGCGGGCGATTCCGGATTGAAGTCGTGGTGATCCGTGTTGCCCGGCGCGTTCTTGAAGGCGTTGGTCTTCTGCTGATAGTTCGTCTCGGGGTAAGTACTCATGCCAGCCGTTCGAATTGCAGCGCTCCAGCCGCCGCCCTGAATCGCTGCTGCCACCGGGAACGGCAAGCGGCTAACGCCGAGGTCCTTCGCTCCGGCGGCGAAGCTGGGATATGGGTTGCCTGCGTAGTCGGTGCGCGTCAAAACGCTTGTGAGCGTGGAGAGCACCGGCGACATGTGGCCCCGGAGCAACTTGAGCGCTGGATTCGACATGCCCAGATCGGTAAGGCTCGCCGGATCGCTTACCGCCGCCGCCACGGCCTTGATAAGCGATGGCAATGGTCCGCCGAACGTCACGTTCTGACCGAAAATCTGTACCGTCATCCAGCCCGGCTTCGATGGGTCGAGTTGCGGCGTCTGGCCTAGAGACTTGCTGACCGCCACGTAGGACGCGATGCCGCCGCTGGCGAGGCCCAGGAGTACCCTGCGGCCCTCTGCACCACGTGCGCCGCCCTGCACGGCGTCTGCCACGATGCCGAACGTCGCCCGGTAATACTTGGCGGCAAAGAGCGTGGCGCGCTCAGCGGCTTGCTGTGTAGCTTGCACGCCAAGCGATGTTGTGTTGACTCGTCCGACCATCTTGTTAGCGATAGAGGCGGCGATCTCGCCGGACGTGTCCTGCGTGCCGCCGCCGAGGATCAGCTTGACGGCGCGGTTGACCTGCTTCGCCACGTCCGCGCCGAGACCGTCGCCGACCCCCACCATGCCTTTATAGTTCTCCAGCGCCGCCACGTTCCGGCCAGCAGCGAAAGACGACATTCCAGCGTTGACGGGTGTAGTGGCCTTATCTAGCACACCGGGAAGAGTGAAGCCGTGCGCCGCGTCGATTTGGCCGCCGTCGCCGACGAAACTCTCGATGGCTGATGAGTTGGCGTCGAGGTAACGCGCGTACATGCGCCCATCATTGACGAGCGAATCAAGCGTGTATCCGAGCGTCTTGCCGAACGCGATGGGATTGCGGGTCACCGTAGACAGCCCTTGTTGCATCAGCCAGCCGACATGCCCAAGAACCTGGATCGGGATGGCGACGGAGTTGACTTTATTGATAGCGTCCAGAAGTCCCGGCGGGTTGCCTTGCACGATGGCATCGTGAATTAACTGCTGAGTTTGTGTCCCCTTGAAGATGCTGTTAGGCGCGGCCACGTCTTGGATGCTGTGTCCGGCGAGACGATCGGCGAGCGGCCCATTAGTTTGGATAGCGTCTTGGAGTTGCTTGTCGGCGACGGCGACGAGCCCATTGTAGATACGGTCTGCGTAAACCTGGCCGAGGTCGGGATTATACGTCTGACCTGCCGCTATGCCCTCGGCCTGCGACGCGAACACACGCTGGTTCTGGAAAGGCTTGGCTCCCTCAAATTTGGAACCGCCAGTGGCGTAGGGGTTCGCATCCATGACCGCTTGCCTGGGCGAGTACATGCCCTCGGGAGAGAAGAGCTCCGTTGTCGGAACGCCGTTCGCCTTTTGCAGCGCGACCATATCCGAGGTCAAGTTGTGGAGCTTATTCGCCATGTTCAGTTGATCACCAGTAAGGCCATGCGCTGCCGGATTGGAGAATACATCGCTCGGGGCGCCGATTTTGACGTCGCCGGAGTAGAGAAATCCGTCAGACTTAACTGATAGCCCGACGCGCGGTAGTTCGCCATTAATCATCTCTTGAAGAGCGTTGCGAAGTTGCCCGGCTTGCTGCTTGAAGCGCACGAAGCCGAGAAGGTTTGCCTGCAAGTCTTGCGCCGCCGTCTTCGAGCCAAGTTCCCCAATCAACGTCATCGACGGCTCATTGACTAACGCGGCGGGGGCGATCAGATCGACGGTGCCATGCACGCCCGGTATGTTCGCCAACTTGCCGCCGACAGCGCCGACCGCCTTCTCGATGACGCCGCCCGAGCCGGTGCCCTGCTGCGCCGATAGCGCGAGTTGGTCTACCGACGGTAACGCCGACGGCATCGGGTACGCGCCCTTCGTCTCGATGGGCGACTGGCCGCTTGGCGGCGGCGAGATGTTTGGCTCGCTAGGCGGCGACGCTGGAGGCGGCGCTTCAGGCGGCGGAGTGTGTGCGGCGTCAGGCATATTGACTCGTTCGGCCAGTGCTGCATCTGTGAGTGGCGTCAGCTCGTTCACAGGCGGCACAGGCGGCACTTCCGCCCCGCCCGCTATCGGGCCTACGGCGGCGTGCGGTATCTCTTGACCGCTCGCGCCCATGCGTACAATCGGCCCCATGCTCTCGTTGCCGGTAGCGATGCTGGGCGCTTCGATGGGCGAGAGGTTTGGTGTGGGTACGCGGTCAAGGACGGCAGTTGCGGCGCGGTTCACGATGGGCGCGGCGCGGTTGATCACGGCTGGACCCGCGATGCCGCCTGCGATCTCGCCGATGTTGCGGTAGGAGAGCGGCAAGCGGGGCAGAGCGCCCGTGTAGTCGATGCCTGAGCCAACGACGCCACCCGCGACCGCGCCCGCAAGCCCCTTCGCCAAAAGCGCCGGACCTCCGATAGCGGGCGCAAAGATCGCGCTCCCGATGCCCGCAGGCGAAGTCATGCCGCTGGCGACATCCGACCAAGGGCCGCCAACGACGGGTAGGTTATGGCCGGGAATATCCTGCGGCGCGACCTCTGGGTGCATTATCCCGGCGCCGATAGTGGCGAGCGTCGCACCCTGATAGCCCGGTTCGCCCGGTTGAGGCAGGCCGCCAGTGCCGCCAGAGAGCGGTATGTGCATTTGGGGAATCGGCGCGTTTATCACGCTGCTTACGCCATGACTAATCGTATCGAGTATTCCGTTATTGCCCGGGCCATAGGGCGTCGCTGGCGCTACGGCGACATTCATCCCCGGCGGCGGCGTGGGCTGTTCGCCGCTCGGCTGCGGAGCGATGCCGGCGGAGAGCGGCAAGCGTGGATAATCGCTACCAGTCAGCGGTAGGCGCGACAGGGTCGAAGTGTCGATGCCAGCCAGCGGCCCGTCCATCGGCGTGTAGCCTCTAGCGTCGGCGATGTTGCGGGGCGTGTAGACGGGCGGCGCGGATGGCGTTGAGTACACCCGTTCACTCAGAGGGCCAACGTCACGGGACAAAGAGACGATATTGGACAGAGGAAGTGGCTGTATGCCAGGATGCCCTGGCGGGGCGAGTGGCAGGGGTGGGCCAACCGGAAATGAACCTTGTGGTGGTTGGTCTACCGAAAAGCCCGCACCCCTATCCTGTGCGTTCATATTGTTCTGCTGGCGATCTACGGTGGCCTGCGCGCTGTAATCGATGCCCGGCGACGGTGCGCCGATGCCGGGAGGTTCTGGCGGCCCCATCTGCTGCGGTGCGGGCGCTGGTGACCCCATCTGTGGTGCCGGGTAATCGATGCCCGCCGCGGGCGCGCCGACGCCCGGAGCAGGAGCCATCGGCGTGTAGCCTCTAGCGTCGGCGATGTTACGCGGCGTGTAGGTGGGCGGCGCGTTAATGGGGGTTGGCGACGGCGCGAAGATGCGGTCTTGCGCGTCCATGTTGGCCTGCTGACGGTCGAGGACGCGCTGAGCGGCGAGGAGCTGGTTCTGGCGGTCGAGAGCCGATGTGAGGTCGGGCGTCAGGTACTGAACGCCAAAGCCGCCGCCGCCTTCTGTGAGGCGCATGGCTTAGCTGTATGCGACCGGCTGCGCGTTGCTCATCGAGGTGGGCTGGTACTGGGCGATGGTCTTCTCGAACCAGATTTTGGCGTCTTGCGGCGTCATGCCCATCGCCTCGCCATAAGCGGACGTGAGGAGATTTTTCGTAGCATCAGGCCACGTGTTATAGACAGCGGCGTAGGCTTGAGGATTCCCCAACTGTTGCCCAAAAACTGAGGGCAGGTTCAGGTTCGTGGCGACCTGAACCTGCCCCGACGTGATGTTGCCGAGAAGCGTCGCCACCTTGGCCTTAGCCGCGTCGAGAGAGGCCTGGTCGGTTGGCGTGCCGAGTCCGGCGGCGGTAAGCACGCCCTGATCGGCGCTGGAGATCGTGGGCGGTGCGACAGGCTGCGTGGTTACGTCAGCGGGTGGGTTTACGTCAGCGGGTGGGTTGACTGAGCCGCCAATCTTAATGCTGCCGTCCGGCTTGACCGTGACCTCGGGCGATGTGCCGCCTGTCGGGGCTGGTGGCTGCCAAGCGTTCGAATTGTACTGCGGCGAGCCGCCCGGCGTGGGACCGTTCGACGCCGGCAGAGCGTTCGGATCAGGAGTGGGCGTGTAAGTGGGCGTATCCACGACCCACTGATTGGTGTTGGGGTTCCAGACGCGGCCCCCTGGCGTGGTGGTGTTCGGTAGCGGCGTACTGGGCGTGGTGGCTGCTGGCGCCTTCGGCATGATAGCGGCGTAATGGCTAACGATGGGTGCGGGCGCCTGCTGCCCCATCGCCGCTTGGTTTGGAGTCTGGCCGTAGTTGATGGGCGTAGCACTGCCGCCGGTTGCGCCGGATGTCACCTCGCCTGTCGCAGCGCCGACCTTGCCACCATGGTAGAGGTTGTGCGGGACGATACGGTCAAGGACGGGCTGGCCGGAGTAGTCCACGTGCAGAAGCAACCCTTCATCGCCGGCCTCACCTACCTTGACGTGGATCTTCTGGCCAGGGGTCAACGGTATCTTCTTGTTGGAGCCGAGCACGATCTCATCAGGGCCAGCGGTCTTCTCGCCTGTGCGGGCGTGAATGTCGTATGCGCCCCCGCCAGCAGTTTGCCAAGTTGCGGGACCGGATGCTGCCGCTGGCGGGAGAGTTCCGCCGCCCCCGCCGAGCGTGGGTGTGGCGAAGGACGAGACGGGCGGAGCCGTGGGCATAGGGAAGGATGAGATGGGCGCCTGAGCCTGTACCGGCGGCGGGCCGGCGGCAATCAGTGGCTGCATGTACTGACGGTACTGATCTGCAGCGATAGCGTCGGGTGTGCCAGTGCCCGCGCCACCGGTCAGAATATCGGTCTGGCGGATCGGATCATTGGAGAGCGCGGCGGCGGTGTTGTAGTAGCTGCCGACTTCGCCGGTAACGTTCTGCTGCTGCTGGATGTCCTGACCACGCCCAGTCGAGGCGTAGTTGATGTCCTGGCCGCGCCCAGTGACGCCTGCGCCCAAGACGGTGCCTGCGTATGACATATCCTGACCGCGAGTAGTAACACCGGCGCTGAGAACGGCTGTGGCGCGTGTGGTGGCGTCCTGTATGCCAGCGATATGCTCATTGGAAGCGATCTGCGCCTTCGTGTTAGCGATGCTAGCGTCAGTCGCGTAGCGCTGGGCACCGACCTGGCCGGCGGCGATTGATTCCTGTGAAGCTAGTGTGGCGTGCAGATTGGAGGTGCTGACCGCCAGCGCTTTGTCAGCCGCTGCGATCTGAGCGGGCGAGAGATAGCCGGGAGTGTTCTGAACCGACGTAACGCCGGTGTCCGTCTTGATGCCGGTAAGGCCATTGCCGTAGTCGACGGTCCCGGTGATCGGATTCGGCGTGTTGTCGATGATGGGGTTGCCGACAGGGTTGCCTTGAGCGTCGAGCCCCTGCAGATAGCCGCCCGCCATCTTTCTCCACGTGACGGCTGGCGTGTTGTTGATGATCGGTGCGCCGACGTAATTGCCTTGCGCGTCAACGCCTTGCAGGTAGCCGCCCGCGACCTTCACATAGTTGACTGCCGGGGCCGTGGGGTTGATGCCGGTGGCCAACGTATTCGTGCCGCCGGTGGTAGTGCCCTGTGTGACGGCGTAGTGGCCGCCCCCGAGGTCGATTACTTGTGGCTGGCCGGTCGTCGTGCCTGGCTGCGGCGGGGGAATTTGGACGTAGCCGATAGGCTGGCCGCTAGCGTCGTATTCGGTCGAGTAGCCGGGCGGCGGCGTGGCGGCGTAGGTCTGCTTCGGCGCGACGGCGGGGCTGCTTGAGATTACCTCGGTACCGTAGTTGGTGTCCTGGACGAGCGAGGTGGTGCCGTCGCCGTTGGTGATGGTGTACGGCATCCCAATGGTGGTCTTGGGCGCGGCGGCGGTAGAGCCGCCGCCGCCGCCTCCGCTTGAGCCGCCTCCGCTACTGCCGCCGCCGCCCGCTGGCGTAGATAGTCCAGCGGCTTTGAGTTGCGCGGCTGTCGGGGCCTTCGTGACAATGCCGTACTGGGGCGTTCCGTCTGAGCCGATGCCGTTGTCGGTTACGTAAGTAGGTGTACCGTAGCCATCGAAATAGATCGTGCCATTGCGGAGTGCGTTTTGCGAAATCTCTGTGCCGCCCTGATCGTAGAGGCCACTCGGATAGAACTGCGCCGCAGAACTGCCGCTGGGCTGGTTCGCGCTGTAAGAGTTTGCGGGGTCTTGTGCGCCAGTAGCGGTAAGTTGCATTACTTGGCCCCCTTCATGGCCCGGACGGCCTGGTCGTAACGCGCCTGCGTCCATTCGCCGGTAGACAGCCGGTGCTTCGCCTCGTCGGCCATGAGCCCCATGACCGCCTCACGGTCGAGGACGGGCTGGCCGTCCGGGCCCTTCGCGTCCTGCGGGATGTTATGCATCATGGCGCTGGCGGCGTGGATGGTGTTCAGGTAATTGGGGTCGTTGCGGATTTTGGCGTAAGCCTGCTGCTGCTGCGCGGGTGTCAGCTGAGGCGAGTTATAGGGCTCCTCGCCAAACAACTTGGCGACGTCGCGGGAGCGTGCCATGATCTCGGCGGCGGCGGCGATGGCGGACGCCTGGCGCTGCTGGGCGAAGGACAGTTTACGCGGCATTACTTGCCGGTGCCTTTCGTGCGTTTGGGTGCGGGGCGGGCGACCTGACGGCGGGCGTTGCCGCCGCGTCCGCTCTGTGTGGGCGGCGCGGGTGCCGCGGTGCGGGTATCGGGCGCGGGCATGGGCGGCTCAACGGGCGAGCTCGCGGCGGGCGACTCGAGTTGAGGCTGGTCGGCGCCGGTAACGCCGGGACCGGGTGTGGAACTGGGCGATGCGGGCGGCTCTGGAGGCGGTGCGCCCGCTGGTGCGCCAAACGGGCCTGTAGGTACTCCCGTCAGCGTCTTGGGCAGATACATGCCGGGAGGCAGGATGCCGCCATTGGCGAGGATGGCCGAGAGGTCAGCGAGCGGCATACCGAAGTCGGCCACGGCCTTGACGCCCATCTGGATCAGTGTGTTCTGGATGTCCTTCTGGCGGAAGGCGGGGTCTTGCTGGAGGTCTTCGCCCTCTCGCTGTGTGTCCATTTCGCCGATGTTGTCCCATCTGAGCACGTTCGGGCCGACCCAACTCCTCGGAGCGCGGATCGGATCGGAGAGCATCTTGGTGGCGATGTCGGCCATCGTCAGGTAATCCGTCTCCAGCACGTACTCGCGGCGCGTCTCGATCTGCGTCATGTAAGGCTCAACCTCGGGCCAGGTGACGCCGATGGATTGCGTGCCCTTGCCGGCTCCCTTATAGACGTAAACGCGGGCATCAGGGCGTCCCTGCGTCTTGGCGATAGCGCCGACGCAAGAGAACTCGAAGCGATCGCCGTCAGCGTCGGCGCGGGCGAAGTTGTCGGCGATAGGATTAAGTTTGCGTTCGGCGTTCTCGCTGGAGAACTGTTCCTTAAAACCCGAGTCTCCCGGTGTGCCGCCGCCGGTCATGGACGGCGGCAGGAAGGACTGGATGCGCCGGTTTACGTAGTCATGCAGAAGGTTCGTCATGGGGAGTTGCCCGGGCAACTCGAAGAGCCGGTAGTGCTCGCCAGCCGTCCCGTCGGCGCCCTTGAACTCGATGTTGGTCTGGCCATGCTTAAACTTGCGCTCACGAGCCGCTTCGGCGTAACCGTCCGCCGACCAGTTTTGCATCAACTCCAGAATCATTGTCGGCTGGTAGGTGGCGCGGATCAGAGTGGCCTGCTGGGAGAGCACGAAGTCTTCGAGTTCCAACGGGTCGCGGATGCTCTCAATGAGCGACTGCCAGCGCCACTTGAGTTCAGTATCGCTGGTATCGTTACACTCATAGATGGAGACGGGGCACTGGCCGTCAGGAAGATTGACATTATGCTTCCAAAACTTGACGGCCATCATCTTGTCGTCGGCTGCGCCCTTGACGTAGTAGCCCACCCACGTCGGGTCAAGGACTTCGATGAAGTCAACCTCCTCGGTGTCCTTGGCTGTCCAGCCGGCCGTAGGATCGGTGATCCAACCGGCGGAAAGGCTACGAGCGCGGGCCTTAACCCAGGAGACTGGGACGCGCTTCTTCTCGACAGACAACAGCACTTGTCGCCCGTAGAGAAGCGGAAACCAGGTCATAGCGGGAACGTGGTAGGCGCGAATTGGGATGCGGCGAGACTCAGCCTCGTACTTCTTGACTTGCTTCGTGTAGGCTGCGTCCGTCTGCCCATCCTGTAGTTCCGGCCAGTCTGCGTAAGCCTGCGGGTAGGGCAGCATCTTCTTGGCCGAGAAGCCGATGGTCAGCGCCTCACGGACGATCCGAGACGTGGTGTTCTCACCAGACTGAAACTCCATCGCGGGGCCAATAACGTTGAGCCAATCGGAGGCGTTCTCGGCGGCGGCTTGCGGATCGCCGCCGACGCCGTGCGAGTCGATGGTACGGGTAGAGTTGACGGCGAGGACGCCGGTGTAGAAGTTGATGATCTCCATCGCCCGGCGCCCCTTGATGATCTTGGGGTCGACGATGAGCGCCTTGTGGTCTTCGGGGTCCGGCGCTTCGGTTCCGTCAGTACCCCGGTACTGGTCTACGCGCCGCTTGTCGTCTTTTTTGCGGTCAGCCCAGACGAATTCGAGCTCGCGGACTTTGGCGTTGACGCGGGCGTCATCCCACTCGAGATCATCAGGACGGAGAGGCGTGTCAGCCACTCATGTGACCGGACTCCTCACGAACAACTTTTTCGGCCTCTTCTAACAGAAGTTTCTGGACGAGGCGATTATTTAGTTGCGCTGGCCAAAGTACGCCTTTGACTGTCTTGTCGTCGGCGAGTTGAATGATGATCTGCATCAGAATCCGTTTGACGGCATCGAGCGCACGATGTCGAGTTTGGGTAAAGGCGGCGCGTGTTCATGCGGCGGAAGCGCGATAACCTGCGCGGCCTGGGCGAGCATGCCGAGAGCGGTCACGATCTTCTGTGCTCCACCATCTACCTGCACTCTGATAGCGCCGTCGCCGTTCATCACGACAACGATCGCGGCGACGGGCTGCGGTGCGTCACCGTTCTGCATCACGTGGTCACCACGATAGTTGTTACCCGAAGTTTCTTTATCAGATCGCGCACTACCGTTTCACGTTCATCAAGAAACGCGAGAACGCGCCGAGCCTCGGGCCAATCTGGATGCTGCTCAGCCATTTCTCGCAAAGGGGCGCCAGCCCCCAGTGCCCGCTCAAGATAATCCGTATTAACCGCCATCACCACTCCATTCTGACGTTGATGTCGGGAGGATGGGTCGCTTCGGAGAAGCGGTAGCTATCGGCCATCATAGCATAGCGGTCGCAGTCGTAGGGGTGATCTTCGGCATCAGTGTCCACGTCTTCGATGTTCAATTCGTCCCTGGGCAAGTTGGGAATGGTACGAATGGCGTTGGGACAATCTGTCGTCCAGACCCAGCGCGGCGGCATGATCAGTTCGCCCAAATCGCCGGGCCGTTCTGTCTTCGCTCGTATCCACCGAAGGTTCTTGCGGAAGAGGTTGATGCCGGCCTGGCGGTTGTTATTGCCCTTCGTCAGCGGCACGCCGCCCTCACGGTATTCATCGGCTACGGAGTTGCCGACTGTCTCCTTGCGCTGCTGCCACATCGAGGGGTCGCCCACGTACATCGAAATCTTTTCGTTCTTACCGGCTGCGCGAATCATCTGAGCCTGTTCGGTGGCATGATGGCCGGGACCGTACAACTCCCGGTACGTCACCACGCGCTTCTTGTCCGGCCGCCTGGCGTGCCAGTGAGCGCAAAACGGGGCCATGTAGCCGTAGTCCACACTGACGAACCGTGTCCAGTCCTTCGGTATCTCAAACGGCGCGATCACGTGCAAATCTCTGCGCCAGACGTCGGCGAAGACCATTCCTTCAGCGATGTCCCAATCTCCGTATCTGAGCGCTCGAGCCATGTCGCCGCCCATCGCCAGAAGCGTCGCCTCATAGCCGGGGTTGAGCGCCATGCCGATGGGATTGTCCTCAAGCGTGGCCGGGATAAAGCGCCGCGTGCGTTGCAACTCCCCGGCAGACGTAGCGATACGCACCACATGTGAGCCGCCCAGCGGGTGCGGGTCGATGTAGCGCATCTTCACCCAGCCATGCCCCAGGCCGCCGGGGTTCGTCGTCGCCGACACCAACGGCTTGCAGCCGGCGATCTTACTGCGGCAGAAGGCGTTGACGTAGTTGAAGTCGTCCTCGTTCGGAAACTGCGTCAATTCCTCCCAGCCAATGTCCTCCCAGGCCGTCCCCTGCTGCCGGTAGCGGTCCTCTGAGTGATCCATGAAATCGAATTTCATGACCGACCCGTTATGAAACGTGAACTTGTGCTCGTCGCCCTTCCACGCCGCCCGCCCCTTGAGTACCTCCATCGCCCGGGGAATCATCGCCCCCTCTTTCGTCAGGTCCGTCAGGTGACGCCTCAGAATCAGCGCCGCGCTCCCTGGGTACTTCTCACGCCGGAGGATCATCTTGGCCAGCAGCGCCTCTGTCTTGCCGCCCCAAGCCGCGCCGCCGTACAGCACCTCATCCTCGCTGGCCCGCAGGAACTCCCGCTGCTTCTCCTGCAGCTTCCACTGACGGGGGCCGGTGTCAGGTGCCTGTGTCACTCACGTCGCCGGTCTCCTCACGCGTGTACCAGTCCCAGGGCAGCGCTAAAAACAAACAGCCAAACGGAGGCCGGAATAGATCACGGAACGCCTGCATTGGATTCATCCGCCCGGCGGCCGGCAGTCCGAACACGTCGCCCAGCTCGGCAGCCTCACGTCCCAACCCATTATCACCAACACCACCGCCCCCAGGAACACTAGCGGACCCAGTATCAGCAACGCCGTGTACGCCACGAACACGATCTCGATCAGCGTTACTTTCACGCGCCGCCTCTCGCTGCCGCCGCTTGTACTCCCGTTGATACGCATTGTACTTCTCCCTGTCCGCGCCGTTCGGAGCGCGCGTCATCGCTCGGTAATACTTCGCGGCAAAGAGCGCCGCTTCATGGTCTTTTTCGTGATTCATCATAGCTTTCAATGTCATCGCCTCATATCCCCAAATTGCTTAGTACGAACGCTTGACATGTGTACACAATTAAGCGCTATTCTATATCCGAATAGCCGACGCTCGGGACAATCACCCCGAACGCTCTCGCCCCAGACCCTTTCAATTTACGCTCCCTACCTTAACCGCGTAGCGTTCCACGTCGCCTCAACCCCATCCGCCACATAGAGAAGCCTCGCGCCTTCACGCCGTACATCTTCTGGGCATGCGCCTGCAACTGGATTGAGCAATCATCAGCGTGTGGTTCGACAGGCCGGAGTACGCCACACGCCACACAGCGCCAGGATGGCTTGCCCCACAAAGGTTGCGTTGCCATGCCGCTAGTCTATCGATAACCGATGCAGGTGTCAATATTGTGCGCGGGGACCTAGGCCCATATCACCTACGCGAACATGGCCGAAGGCTGACAGCGACGGCGTGCCACGCACCTGCCCGCCACCTGCCCACGCCTACCCCCTGGGGCGTACAC
>CAAGKR010362429.1_pt1 | contig 31250 bp, 27 predicted proteins | sample 2556971 | NCBI WGS metagenome assembly CAAGKR01 (sample SAMEA5207829, study PRJEB30636) | soil metagenome | biome: forest; feature: boreal; material: soil | place: USA | collected 2011-09 | depth 1 m | reverse complement strand
GTGCCGCCCTTGCCGGCCGCGCCGGTCGTGCCAGCCGCGCCCGTCGTGCCCGCCGTACCGGTCGTTTCGCCGCCGCTCCCTTGGGAACCAGCTTGACCCGTAGCTCCGCCGGAGCTGGTGACGCCTGTACCCCCGGTCGAATTGCTGCCTCCCGTTCCAACACCAGCCGAGCCAGTTCCCGCGCCGCCGCCTGAACCACCGCCAGCGTCGTTACTGGCCGAGTCGGGCGATGCGCAAGCACCAATCGCGAAGCTGACGAACAATGGAAGGGCCCAACGAGTCTTCATGATTCCTCCATAAGTGACGTTGGCGAACCGTGCCCGACAGCGGGCCGTGATTCACGGACGAACAGCCATGGACAAAGGTACCATCTCTTCGGAGGCGAGGATAAGGGGGGCGAGCCCGAGCCCCGACCAACGCCTCATGAGATCGTCAGGGCTGGGTCTGGCGAGCCAGGTCGTGGAAGGGCCCCGCCGGATAGATCCTCAGATAGCGCGCGCCGAGCGCCGCGGCATCGGCGTCGTGGTGGGCGACGGCGGCCTCGATCGACATGGCCAGCGCCTCCTCGGCTAGCGTGCCCGTCGGATGCCGGCCGAGGTAGCGGGCCAGCAAGACTCGGGCACGCACCGGGTTTCGTTCCAGGCGGAGGGCGCGCATCGCCTCGAGGACGTCCGAGGTGTCCTCGACGACCGGCGTGAGCGACGGCGCGTGCCTCGGGCGTGGCGGGGACGCTGTCGTTTCGGAGCTCGCGGGGGGGTCGCTCGAGGGGGGGGCGAGCGACGGGGGGTCGAACGACGGCTGCATCGCCACCGTCGAGGCAGACCGATGCCCGTGAAGGCGCGCGTCGGGCGGAGGCACAGTCGCCAAACCGGCCGGCGGCGGAATCAATCGCTCGTACGCCCGAACCATCCAGCCAGGCCAATGGCCGAGCGCCGCGCTCGCGAAGGCGCCACACCCGATCAGCATCCCTGCAACCACCACCGGACGCAGAAACAACGGGGCGCGACGCGCGGTCGAGTGTCCAAGGCTCACGCGTACACGCTGTTTTCGTCCCACGGGCGACCGGTAGGGCGCCGCCGCCCGCAACAGGCCAACCGCCCAGGGATCTACGCCGCCCTCGGTACTGGCGCCGGGCTCATCCAACAACCGCGAGAGCTCCTGCCCGTCGGAAATCTTCATGGTTGCAGGGTCTCTCGGTGCTTGGCCCGGTACTTCGCCGCCAGCGCGAAGAATTCCTTTCGCGCGTGGTGAAGCCGCGTGAACACGGTGCCGACGGGAATGTTCTGAATCCGCGCGATCTCGGCCCCCGAGAGCCCTTCGATCTCGAAAAGCACGAACGCGGTTCGCCGCTCCTCGCGGATCTTGCTCAGAATCATGTCCAAGATGCGCCGCTGTTCCTTGTGCTCGAGCAACGCCGCGGGGCCAACCCCGCCAAACTGGAGCGCATCGGGCTCGTCGACTCGACGCTTCGTGAAGATGTGTTTGACCCAGCTCCGGCGGCGGGAGTCGCGCACCTGCCGGCGGGTGATCCGATAGAGCCATCCCGCCAGATTCGCCCCGTCGAAGGCGCGAAGGCGGCGGCGCACGACCAGAAAGACTTCCTGCACGATGTCGTCGCGATCCGCTTCCGCCCCGCCGAGGGCTCGAATCCAGCGCGAGACGTCCTCGAACCACGAGTCGTATATGGCGCGAAAGTCTCCATTGAAGTCATTTCGCGGCAGATTTTCCACCGCGATCCTGGAAGGGCGAGCTGAGGCCAAAACCTTCATGGACAAATTTCAATCGTATCAGACTTCGGGGAACGCGTGGGAAGGTCTCGCCTGATCGGTCTCCGTTCGGATATCGTGGCCCAGTGCGTGAAGGGGTCCTTTGGGGTGCCCGCCTCGCCGCAACGGCTGCGCTGCTCGGCGTGGGATCGAGCGCCGGGGCCGCCCCGGGCGAGGGCCCTGTGGTCGAGACCGTCCCGCCGCCGAGCGCCAGCGCCGCGCCGTCGATCATTCGCGGCCCCAGCACCTGTCCCTTACCGGACGCAGTATGGGCGGAGCTCGGCACCCTGCTGCCGCGAGATCGTCTGAACGCGCGACTGCGCGCCGTCGCCGGCAACGCGGGTCCGGTGGTGCAGATCGTCGACCTCGGCGTCCCCTACCGCGTCATCGCCGCCGGACGGGTTCGCGAGTACCGGGATGCGACGCGCGACTGCGCCTACCGAGCTCGCATCGCCGCCGTTTTCGTCGCGCTGGCCATCGATCCGGCCGAGATCTCGACGGAGCAACCGGCCCCGCCGCCGAGCCCCCCGGCTCCGCCGCCGGCGGCCGCCGTACCGAGAGCGGTTGCGCGCTTCGACTTGGGCGCAGAGGGTCAGCTGGGCGTCGGATCGGGAAATCGCACTGCCGATGCGGGGGGCTCCCTGCGCCTGGCCATCGGCCGCCGCCGTTTCGCCTTCGTGGCGGGCACCGTGGCCCTGGCGCCGGTCGCCACGTACCTCGGCGGTGTGCGCTTGCGCCAGTGGCGCCTGCCGGTCGATGTCGGCGTCCGCGCCCAGCTCGCCGGAAAACGGCTCGAGCCCTACGGCGAGCTCAGCCTCGACGCGGCGTTCCTCTCGGAGCGTGCCCCGGATCTCGCAAGCCCCAAGAGCGGAACGTCGGTCGAGCTTGGCGTGCGCGCCTGCGTGGGGGCGCGCCTCGCGACGCACGGCCACTTCGCGCCGTTTGCTGCCCTGGGCGCGGAGCTGCTGCCGAACCCACCCGCTGTGTTCGCGCTACCGCAAGGGGTGGTGGGCCACACTCCCTTGCTGTGGATCGGCGCGACGGTGGGCGCGTCGCTGGGGTTTCGATGACGGGAACGACGACGACCTTCCGGTCAGCCTGGTGCGCGCCGCCCCCACGGATCACGACTGCGTGAGCGCCAGCAGCTTCGCCAGGTCGTAGTCGCACAGCTGCCCGATCCGTTCGATCGTGAGATCGGGCGCCGGATAGCTCGCCACCTCCGGAGCCAGCGCGTAGTGCCCCTGTCGCGGGAAGACCGTCGTCAGCCGCCGGCCCCAGACTTTCTTGACCGCGGTGAGAATCCGGATCTTGTCATCGATGAGGACGTAGTGTTCGGCCGGATAGCGGCGCTCGACGTCGCCGAGCTCGTGTTCCTTGTGGATGTAGATGAGGACCCGCCCGGACACGGTGTCAGATAGCCCTGCCCGTTCGATCTTGCGCGGCTGGAAGACCACGTCACCGTCCGAGAGGATGACGGTCTGGCCGAAGACGCCTACGTGCTCTACGGCGTCGAGCGCGCCCGGGAAGAGCCGGTTCGCGAACGGGTAGTTGATCAGGAACGAAGAGACCGCCAGCAGATTGGGGTCGCGCGGGTGAAGAATCCGATACCGCTGGAGCGCGCCGAGGTAGTCGGAGTAGCCGAGCTCGGCACGCAGCGCTTCGAAGATCTCGAAGTACAAGTCCGCGCGCACAGCGCCGACCTCGCGCACCAGGTAGCGCCGCAGATCGACGATCACCCGATCGTTGTCGAGCAGCGTGTTGTCGACGTCGAAGAGAAAGACCGTGGTGCTCATCGGCCGAGAACCTCGACGCGACCGTCGGCGTGGCCCACGAGCACGCGTTCGGCCGTTCCCAGGAAAAGGCCCGTGTCCACTACGCCCGGAATCGCGCGCACGGCAGCGTCGAGGGAGCGCGCGGCGCCACCGTCGGGCAGAGGGGCCGCGACCGCGCAGTCGAAGATCAGATTGCCGTTGACCGAAACCAGAGGCGCGGCACCCTCGGCGTCGAGGCGCTCCACAGGACCGAGGCCGATTGCCCTGAGCCGCCGCATGACCAAACCCCGGCCGAGCGGAATCACCTCCACGGGGAAGCCGCCGCGCGCGCAGAGTGCCGGAACCAATTTTTCGGCGCCGACCAAAATCACCTGCCGGCGCGAAGCCGCCGCCACGATCCGCTCCCGCACGAAAGCGGCGCCGCGGCCCTTGACGAGATCCAGGTTCGGCGCCACCTCGTCGGCCCCGTCGACCGTGAGATCCAGCTCCAGGTGTTCGTCGATCTCGATGAGCGGGATGCCGAACGAGCGCGCCAGACGCGCCGAGGGCTCCGACGTCGGCACGCCGGCCACGGAGAATCCCCGCTCGACCAGCGCGCCCAGCGCGGCGATGAACGCCGACGCCGCGCGGCCCGAGCCCAGGCCCACTTTGGCGCCGTCCTCGACCAGGAGAGCCGCTCGTGCCGCAGCCGCCGCCACGCCGAGATCGGTTGCCGCACCCACCGCGGTCACCTCGCGAATCGTCATGACGACCTCATTTTCCACTTCATGGCGGTGGCGTGTGCCAGCCACCCACGTCGGCCGTGAGGCGGGCCGCGTCGGCAGGCCCCCAGGTACCTGGCTCGTATTCGTGCAGGGGCGTCGGACCACCCGCACCCCCAGCCGAGCCCCCATTGAGAATCGGCTCGACGACGGCCCAGGCCGCCTCGACGCTGTCTTGCCGCGCGAAGAGGGTCGCGTCCCCCGCCATTGCGTCGCCCAGCAGACGCTCGTAGGCATCCATCTCGTCACCGTCGGCTTGATGAACGACCTTGAGCTCCGTCGGCTCGGACACCATCTGCTCCCCCGCTTTCTTGATCCGGGCGCCGAGCGCGATGATCACATCCGGGCTGAGCCGGAATCGCAGGTGGTTCGTCTCCTCGGGCCCCACGCGGCGCAGCGGAGGGCGCTTGAGGCTCACCAACACTTCGGTGGCGGAGATCGGCAGACACTTGCCGGCGCGGATGAAGAAGGGCACCCCATCCCAGCGCCACGAATCGACGTGCAATCGCACCGCCGCGAACGTCTCGACGGTCGAATCCGATGCGACGCCCTCTTCGGCGCGGTAGCCCTTGAACTGTCCCCGCACCAGGTCTTCCGGGCTGAGCGGGCGAATGGCCCGAAACACCTTCACCTGCTCGTCCCGGATGGACTCGGGATAGGTTGTGAGCGGCGGCTCCATCGCCAGGATCGCCACCACCTGAAGCATATGGTTCTGGATCACATCGCGGATCGCGCCCGATTCTTCATAGAACCGCCCACGCCCTTGCACGCCGAAATTCTCGGCCATCGTGATCTGAACGCTCTCGACGTAGTTCTGGTTCCAGATCGGCTCGAGGAAAGTGTTGGCGAAGCGAAACAGGAGCAGGTTCTGCACCGATTCCTTGCCGAGGTAGTGGTCGATGCGAAAGATCGCCGACTCGTCGAAGATCTTGTGCAGCGTCTGGTTCAAGACCTGCGCCGAGGCCAGATCGCGGCCAAAGGGCTTTTCAACCACCAGGCGGGCGTCCTTCGCGCAGCCGGAGCGGCCGAGCCCCTCCACGACGGTCGCGAAGACGCTGGGGGGAATCGCGAGGTAGTGCGTCGGGCGCTTCGCGTCGCCCAAATGCTTGCGAATCGCCTCATAGGTGGAGGCGTCCGCGTATTCGCCGCACACGTAGCGCAGTCGTCCGAGGAGCTGCTTCAAGACTGCTTCGTCGATCGAACCTCCGTGGGCCTGGAGGCTGTCGCGCGCCCGCGCCGCGAATTGCGCCATCGTCCATTCGGAGCGCGCGACGCCGATGACCGGCATCTCGAGGTGCCCCCGGCGCGTCATCGCGTAGAGGGCGGGGAAGATCTTCTTGTAGGCGAGATCGCCGCTCGCCCCGAAGAAGACGAACGCGTCCGAGCGCGGCACGGTCATCCGGATAAGGTAACGCCTACGCGCTACAGAAACAGCGGGCGAATGTGCCGGTCGAAAAGATTCTCCTGGACGCAACGGCCGGCGGTCTCGCGCGCGGCAGCGAGCGCGTCCGTCCACTCCGCGCCCATCTCGGCGGCCAGACGAAACGAAACGTGGACCAGCTGGCGCAGGTTGACGTCGTACGCCGGCTGCGCCTGGTCATGGCGCAGACGCGCGACGAAATCCTCCGCGCTCCAGCTGGCGACCGCGGCCGGCCCCGGAAGCTTCGCCCGGTCGATCTCGACGACCGTCGCGTAGGGTTTGCAGAGCTCGTCGAAGCGCGACAGCGCCTGTGAGTAAATCCTTTTCGCGATCGCGAGACCGCTCGGTCCCGAGAGCGCCACGCCGATCACCTCCTCGAGCCAGGTCGTTCCCGCGGTCTTGAGGTGCAGCCCCGCCCCCTGCTTCTGCAGCGCGCGCCGTATGATGGGATAGAGGGAGAACTTATCGCTCCCGGTGTGAACGCTGACCTTGAGCGACCCGGGCAGACTGAAAACGCCGATGGCGTGCTTGACGACCGCCAGGTCGGCCTCGAACTCACGCGCGAAGACCTTCGGATCGCCGACGTAGTCGATCCCCTTGAGGAACTTCCCGGAGAACTTCGGCGCGATGGTCTGGACCGGAATCTTCTCGCGCGCGAGCGCGGCCAGGATGAAGAACAGCTCGAACGGGAGCTGCGGCTCCATCGCCTCGTCGGTGGAGACCTCCGCCACGAAAGCCTCCGCCCCTTTTGCGGCGGCGATGTGACGGTACGTCCGCCCGGCTTCCATGACGGCAAAAAGGTAGGTCCGGCCGATTTTTTCGAGCACGGCGTCGGTCACTTCGAACGTGGCGTCGATGCCGGGGATGCGCAGCGTGCCGCGGAATGGCGCCAGGTCGCGAACGAACGCAGCCAGGGCGTCGTCGTCGGGCAGCTGCCCGATGTAGTCGGCGACGTCCAGCGTGTAAAAGTCGCTGGCCGCCAGGAAGCCGTCGACGTTCTTGAGACCAATGTGGTCGGCGTCGACGTAATACCCATGCTTCCAGCCGCCCCGCCGAACGGCGTCGTCGGCCTCGGCGCGCACGTCGTCGGGCTTGGTCCCGATAAGGGAGTGCTCACGGAACGATTTGTTCCAGACCGGCGCCACCACGACGCCCGCGCGCTCCGCCTGCTGGATGGCGCCGAGCTGCGCGAGTCCCTCCTTGCCGAAGCGGTCCCCGATCCCGATGGAGTATTTTTCGATCAGCATGACGCCCCTCAGACGACGTAGGCCGACGACGACGTGGTGCCGCCCCGGCCGGTCCAGTTGGTGTGGAAGAACTGCCCGCGCGGCTTGTCGATCCGCTCGTACATGTGCGCGCCGAAGTAGTCGCGCTGCGCCTGCAGCAGATTCGCGGGCAGCCGTTCGTTCCGAAAGCCGTCGTAGTAGGTGAGCGCGGTGGCGTGGGCCGGGATCCAGATGCCGTTGGTGGCCGCCGTCGCGACCACCCGCCGCCAGCCTTCTTGCGCCGACTCGATCTTCTCGCGAAAGAACGGAGCGAGCAGCAGGTTGGTCAGCTTCGGATCCTTATCGTACGCCTCCTTGATCTTCCCGAGGAACTTCGAGCGGATGATGCACCCGCCCCGCCACAGGAGCGCGATGCCCCCGTAGCTAAGATCCCATTTGTACTCGCTCGCCGCGGCCCGCATCATCTCGTAGCCCTGCGCGTAGGAGATGATCTTCGAGGCGTAGAGCGCCTTTTCGAGATCGCCGATGAACGCCTTCCGGTCACCGGTGAACTTCGACGCCGGCCCGTGCAGGATCTTCGAGGCCGCCACCCGCTCGTCCTTGGTCGCCGACAGACAGCGCGCGTAGACCGCCTCGCTGATCAAGGTCAGCGGCATCCCCAGATCCATCGCCGTCACGCTGGTCCACTTGCCGGTCCCCTTCTGCCCGGCTGTGTCGAGGATCTTGTCGACCATCGGCGTCCCGTCCGTGTCCTTGAAGGCCAGGATGTCGCGCGTGATCTCGATGAGGAAGCTGTCGAGCTCCCCCTGATTCCAGACCTTGAAGACGTCGTGCATCTCGTCGGCCGACATGCCGAGCAGCTCCTTCATGATCTGGTACGACTCGCAGATGAGCTGCATGTCGCCGTATTCGATTCCGTTGTGGACCATTTTCACGAAGTGGCCGGCGCCGTTGTCGCCGACCCAGTCGCAGCACGGGGTGCCGTCCTCCACCTTGGCGGCGATGGCCTGAAAGATCGGTTTCACCGCCGGCCAGGCCGCCCGCGAGCCACCTGGCATGATCGACGGGCCGAGCAGCGCCCCCTCCTCGCCGCCGGAGACGCCGGTGCCGATGTAGAGCAACCCTCTGTCTTCGAGCGTTTTGGTTCGGCGCATGGTGTCGGGAAAGTGCGAGTTGCCGCCGTCGATGATGATGTCTCCCTTTTCGAGCAGCGGGACGAGCTCGGCGATGAGGTCGTCCACCGCTTGGCCGGCCTTGACCATCAACATCACCTTGCGCGGCGTCTTGAGCGACGCCACCAGCTCGGGGAGCTTGTGCGTGCCGACGATCTTTTTCCCTTTCGCCCGTCCGGCGAGGAACTTGTCCACCTTGTCGAGCGTGCGGTTGAAGACCGCGACGGTGTAGCCGCGGCTCTCCATGTTGAGGGTCAGGTTCTCCCCCATCACCGCCAGCCCGACGAGCCCGACGTCAGCCTTGTTCATGTCCTTGTCCATATCTGGTCTTTTGTCCTTTTGGTCCCCTGGATGGTTCCGAGGATCTACCGCTGAATTCGCGCCGATCCGCCTTTCGCGAAGGCTCGGACTTGTTCCAAGGTGGCCATCGTCGTGTCGCCCGGGAAGGTCGTCAGCAGCGCGCCGTGCGCCCAGCCGAGCCGCACCGCCTCTTCCGGCGTTTCGCCGGACAAAAGGCCGTAGATGAATCCGGACGCGAACCCGTCGCCGCCACCCACTCGGTCGTGCACGTCGAGATCGCAGGTCGGCGCCGCATGGGTCTTCCCGTTGACCCAGGCGACGGCGCTCCAGCCGTGGCGGTTGGTCGAACGGACCTCGCGCAGCGTGGTCGCGACCACCTTCACGTTTGGGTGCTTGGCCACGACCTCCCCGATCATGCCGAAGAACGCAGTCGGGTCGAGAGTGGACTTGGCGGTCACCTCGGGCCCCGCGATCCCAAGCCCCTTTTGTAGATCCTCCTCGTTCCCGACCAGGACGTCGACGTGCTTGACGATCCGATCGACCACGTCGACCGCCTTGCGCTTTCCGCCCCAGATGTTCCAGAGCTTCTCGCGAAAGTTGAGATCGAAGCTGGTCACCGCGCCGACGGCTTTGGCGGCCTTCATTCCCTCGATGATGAGCTCGCCGGTCGTCTCCGAAAGCGCCGCGAAGATGCCGCCGCTGTGGAACCAGCGGAGACCGCCGCCGCAGATAGCTCCCCAGTCGAAATCCCCCGGCCGCAGCTGCGCGGCGGCCTCGTTCGAGCGGTTGTAGAAAACCACCGGCGCGCGCACGCCGACACCGCGATCGCTGTAAACCGTCGCCATGTTCGGGCCGTTCACGCCGTTGTGCGCAAAGCGCTTGTAGAAAGGTCTCACCCCCATCGCCCGCACCCGCTCCGCGATGAGATCGCCGATCGGGTAGTCGACCATCGCGCTCGCCAGGCCGGCGTTCATGGCGAAGCAGTCGGCCAGGTTCGCGGCGACGTTGAACTCGCCGCCACTCACATGGATCTCACAGCGGGTCGCCTTGCGAATGGGGACGATGCCGGTATCCAGGCGGTGCACCAGCGCACCCAGGCTGAGAAAATCGAGCCCGCCCGCCGGTTTGACGTCGAGACCTGTGCTCCCGGCGGATTTCTCACCGAGCTTCTCACCGGATTTGGCTGTGCTCATGTGTGCTCCTCGAAGTCGTGAACGGATCGTTCTTCAAGCGATAAAGGGTTTCGCCCGCTTTTTCGACGTAGAGCCACCCCTCCCCTTCTCGCCCCTTCCAAGCGCCGACGTCGATGGCCCGATGGTCGCGGTAGCCGAGGTTGACGGCCCGACATTCCTCGCGGCTGATCCCGGTGGCCAGCGTCACGTTGATCCGCGGCGACTCGACGCCGTCCTCGAACGTGCCAACCCCCTTGACGTGCGTCGAGTGCGCCAGCACGCCGCGCGGCACCTGCGAGAACTGCGCGCGCTGCTTGAGGAAGTAGTCGCGCACGTGGTAGCCGACCTGCCGAATGAGCACGCCGTGCACCACCGAGATCTCATGGATGTGGGGCGCATAGATGACGAGCTCGCCGCCGTCGGCGACCACCGGTTCGAGCTTGTAGGCGCATTTGCCGCCGACCCAGAGCTCGTCGTACATGGGGGGCGCGCAGCTGAGGACGCTGTCAAACGCACGGTCCTTGTAGATGATGTGGATCTGGCTCGAGAGCGCGGAGGCCGCTTCCCACGCCTCCTCGGGCGAGCCGATGAAGAGCCCCGCGAGATCTTGCCCCTCGACCACCAGGCTGATGCACCTGCGTTCGGTCGGAACCAGCGACGCTGCCTTGTCCACCACCGCGCGCACCGGTGTGTATTTCGCACCGATGATCGCCGGGTTGGTGATGAGGGCGCCCAGCCAGTGAAACATGTTGAGCACCTCCTGACCGGAGATCCCGGGAAAGAGGTACTTGTTGCCGCCGGAGAACCCGACCACCTCGTGCGGAAAGGTCGGCCCGACGATCAGCAGGAGGTCGTAATCGAGCACCAGCTTGTTTATGGTCACGTCGACCCGCTCGCGCATGAGATTGCCCGAGATGGCCGCGACCTCGTCTTCGGTGATCGTCCCGATGGATACCAGCTGGGTCGGGTGGTCCCAGTGGTGGTTGAAAAGCTTGGTAGCCGCGTATTTCCCCGCCCGTTCGGCGGCTGAGATGCCGAGCCGCTTGTTGATAGCCGCGTCGCTCATCGGCGGGTGGGTCCCGAGCGCGATGAGCACGTCGAACGCGGTCGCGCCTGCCGCCCCGCAGAGCTCGTGCAAGACCCGGAACATCAGATCGATCGGCGCGGTACGGGTGTGGTCGGGGACGATGGCCAGAACCCGTTTGCCCCGGAGGGCCCAGTGCGCGATCTCCCCGGCACAAAGCTCGCGAACGGTCGCTTCGTCGAGCTTGGTCCCTTTCTGTCCCGCGCCGGTCACCGCCTCAGACTCCGGAGGTGGCCGTGAATCCGCCGTCGACCGGGATGACGGCCCCCGTGACAAACTTCGAGGCGGGCGACAGCAGCCAGAGCAGCGCGCCGGTCAGGTCCTCGGGCGTTCCGAAGCGTCCCGCCGGCGTGTGCTCGAGGATCTTCTTGCCGCGCGCCGTGAGCCCGTCGGTCTCCTTGTCCGTGAGCAGGAACCGGTTTTGATCGGTGAGGAAGAACCCAGGCATGATCGCGTTGACGCGGATGTTCGGCGAGTACTCCGCGGCCATGTGCACCGCCAGCCACTGCGTGAAGTTGCTGACGGCGGCCTTGCTGGACGAGTAGGCCGCGATGCGCGTCAGCGGGCGCGACGCGTTTACCGACGAGACGTTGAGGATGATCCCTTCCTTCCGCTCGGCCATCAAACGCCCGAACACCTGGCTTGGCAGGATCGTGCCGAGCAGGTTCAAGTTGATCACCGTCTGGAGGGCGGCGAGCGGCAGGTCGAAGAACGGCCCGGCGGGACTGGTGGTCGCTTTCGGATCGTTGCCGCCGGCGCCGTTGACCAGGAAATCGATCTGGCCGCGCTCCCGCAGCACCACCCCGGCAGCCTCTTCCAGCGCCGGACGATCGAGAACGTCGGCGCCGAGGGCCAGATGCCGGCCGCTGCCCGACTTCGGAAACGTTCCGATCACCTGCTCGGCGCGCGGGACGTTGCGGCCCAGCAGCACGACGTTCGCGTTGCAGGCCGCCAAAGCCCGGGCCATCTCGCTACCGAGCACTCCTGTCCCGCCGGTGACGACCGCCGTACGGTCCGAAAAATCGTACGGCGCACGAAGCTTGTCCAGCTGCAACTGCGACGACGGCGACGCCACGTTAGTGCGTCCTCGCCGCGGCGGACGCCGCCGGCAGCCAGGCGCGCACCTTTCCGGCGACTGCCGCGCCGGTGAACCCGAAGTGCTCGGCCAGCGCCTCGTTCGGCGCCGAGGCGCCGAACCGGTTCATCCCCAGAAACAGCATAGGTTGGCGGAACACGTCGCCCCACCCCTGCTGGATCCCCGCCTCCACCACGACGACGGGCGCGCTCGGCGGCACGATGTCGTTCCGGACGGCCTCCGAGTGACCCGCGAAGATCTCGCGGCCCGGAATCGAAACTACGCGCACCGACAACGCCGGCTCCAGCAACTTGCGGGCGGCGATCGCCAACTGCACCTCGGACCCCGACGCCACCAAGGTGAGGTCCAACCTGCCCTCAGGCTCCTTGGAGACAACGTACGCGCCCTGCGCGAAGGTCTTCGCGGTGAGGGGCTCGGTCCTCTCGACCGGCTCCAGCTTCTGCCGCGTGAGAATGAGGGCGGTGGGCCCGTGCCGCCGCGCGAGCGCGCAGGCCCACGCAAGCGCCGTCTCGATCCCGTCGGCCGGCCGCAGCACGACAATCTCCGGAATCGCGCGCAGCGCAGCCAGGTGCTCGATCGGCTGGTGCGTGGGTCCGTCCTCGCCGACGAAGATGCTGTCGTGGGTGAACGCGTAGATCACCCCCAGGCCCATGATCGACGCCAGCCGGATGGGCGGACGCATGTAGTCGGTGAAGACGAAGAACGTCGAACCGAACGGCACGAACCCGCCGTAGAGCGCCATCCCGTTCAAGACCGATCCCATGCCGTGCTCGCGAATGCCGAAATGGAAGTTCCGCCCTTCGAACGCCCGTGGCTCGACCGCCGGATAGCCCGCCAGATAGGTGCTGGTCGAAGGGGACAGGTCGGCCGAACCGCCCACGAAATCGGGCAGAAGCTCCGCGATCCGCTGCATGACCTTCCCAGAGTGCGCCCGAGTCGCGGCCGCCCCCGTCGGCGCGGCGGCACGCACCTGCTCCAGGATCGCGTCGTCGATCGTGCCGCTTCGGGCCACGTCCCACCGCCGCGCCAGCTCCGGGTGGCTCTGCCGCCATGCCGCGAAGCGCGGCTGCCAGTCCTGGTATTCGCGCTTGACCTCTTCGCCGCGCACCGCGAACAGGGCCTTCACCTCCGGCGGGACGTAGAAGTCCTGGTCCTCTGGCAACCCGAAGCCTCGCTTGGCCGCCCGGGTCTCCTCCTTGCCGAGAGGCGCCCCGTGCGCCTCCGCCGTATCCTGCTTTGTCGGTGCCCCGAATCCGATGTGGGTCCGGGCGACGATCAGCGTGGGGCGCTCGGTCTCCCGGCGCCCGGCCGCGATCGCCGCTTCGACCTGCTCGTGATTGTGCCCGTCGATGCTCAACGTTTGCCAGCGGTAGGCGTCGAACCGCTTCGCCACGTCCTCCGAAAACGTCAGGTTCGTCGCCCCCTCGATCGTGATGCGGTTGCTGTCGTAGAGGTAGACCAGGTTGCCGAGCCCGAGGTGTCCCGCCAGCGAGCCCGCCTCGGACGAGACACCTTCCATCAGATCCCCGTCGCTGACGATGGCGTAGACGAAATGCGATCCGAGGAGATCCTGCCCATCGCCGCCGTAGCGCGCGGTGGTCATCTTGGCGGCGATCGCCATTCCGACCCCGTTGCCGAACCCCTGCCCGAGGGGGCCCGTGGTGGTCTCGACGCCCGGCAACAACCCGCGTTCCGGGTGGCCCGGCGTCCGGCTGCCCCATTGGCGGAACGACTTCAGATCGTCGAGAGTGACGTCGTAGCCGCTCAAGTACAGCATCGTATAGAGCAGCATCGAACCGTGGCCGGCCGAGAGCACGAACCGATCGCGGTTCGGCCAGTCCGGATCCTGCGGATTGAACCGGAGGAATTTCGTCCACAGCACCAGCGCGGCATCCGCCATCCCCATGGGCAGCCCGGGGTGGCCGGAGTTGGCCTTCTGGACGCCGTCGGCAGCCAGCATTCGGATCACGTTGGCCGCTAGAGTCATCAATTTCGCGTCGGGCACCGTTTTTCCTTTTCGTCTACGTCCGGCATTCGAAGGAGCACTCCGGTCTCGTTCAGAGCCTCAGAGTAGCAAGAGAAATGCAGGTCGTGCTCAGAGTATTCTGAGGCCGCCGCCAAGGCTCACCGAAAAAAACTGTTGGCCGGTTGCCGAATGGAAAAGGGAACGCCCGCCGCCGTCCAGGCCCGTCTACTGGGTCGAGCCACCTGTCCCAGGCGCCCCGCCCCCCGCGCCACCAACGCCTGCGGCGCCTGCCGAGCCACCTGCGGCACCCGCAGCGCCACCTGCGGCACCCGCAGCGTCACCTGCGGCGCCCGCCGAGCCACCACCGGAGCCTCCAGCGCCGCCCGCTCCATGCCCGGCAGCGCCCGCTCCGCCTCCAGCAGAGCCACCCGTTGCGCCATCCGTCTTCGCCGACCCGTCGGTGGCGCTGCTGCCGCCCGCGGAGCCGTCGGTACGCGCCGGCAGAGACTTCGAGTCTCCGCAACCAACCGCGCCGCTGAGTGCCAAAGCCAGGATCATCATCGCTGTCCGTTTCATCGGTCGTCCCTCGTTTCGTTATTGGTTTTGGGTTGCGAGCGCCCTCATCACTGCAAACCTCACGCACGCACTTTGATTCGCGATTCGATGAGCTTCTTCCCGACCAGCGTAAAAAGAGCCAGAATCGTCAGGATCGAGGCGACCGCGAACGCGCCAGACAGGTTGTATTCGTTGTAGAGAATCTCGACCTGCAGAGGGATGGTGTTGGTGCGTCCGCGGATGTGACCCGACACCACCGACACGGCGCCGAATTCACCCATCGCCCGTGCGTTGCATAGGATGACGCCGTACAATATTCCCCAACGCACTTTGGGGAGCGTGACCCGGAACAGAATCTGCCACCCGCTGGCGCCCAGCGTGAGCGCCTGCTCCTCCTCGTCGTTTCCCAGCTCTTGCATGATGGGCAAGACCTCCCGCACCACGAACGGAAACGTCACGAAGGTGGTAGCCAGGACGATCCCGGGCACCGCGAAGATCACGTGCAGGTCGTGCGCCTCGATCCAGTGCCCGAACACCCCCCGGCCGCCCAGCAGGAGAACGAAGATAAGGCCCGAAATAACCGGCGATACGCTGAAGGGAAGGTCTATCAAGGTGAGCAAGGTGCGCTTGCCGGGAAAGCGATATTTGGCGAGCAACCAGGAAGCGGCCACGCCGAACACAACGTTGAGCGGGACCGAAATGCCCGCGGTGAGCAGCGTGAGACGAATCGCCGAAATCGTCTCGGGATCGCGAATCGCCTCCCAGTACGCGGGAGCCCCTTTGCGGAATGCCTCGACGAACACCGTAATCACTGGCAACCCGACGAAGAGGGTCAGGAACGCGAGGGCGATCACGATGAGCACGACGCGCAGCGGCCACGGATCCTTCATCGTCGCGTCGCCGGTTGCAGGACGTTGATGACGAACAACAAGAGGAACGACAGGACCAACATCACCAGGGCGACCGCGGTCGCGCCGGGGTAGTCGAACTGTTCCAGCTTCGTCACGATCAAGAGCGGCGCGATCTCGGTTCGACCAGGCATGTTCCCCGAGATGAAGACGACCGAGCCGTACTCGCCCACGGCGCGCGCAAAGGCCAGCGCAAATCCGGTCATCGCTGCCGGAAGCACCGCGGGGACGATCACCTTGCGAAAGGTGGTGAGGCGAGAGGCGCCCAAGGTTGCGGCGGCCTCCTCCATGTGAAGGTCCAGGTCCAGCAGCACGGGTTGAACGGTCCGCACGACGAAGGGCAGTCCGACGAACACCATGGCCACAGCGACGCCGGTCGGCGCGAACGCCACCTTGATTCCGAGCGGCTCGAGAAAACGGCCCAGCCATCCCTGCTCGACGTAGAGCGTGGTTAGGGCAATGCCGGCGACCGCGGTTGGCAAGGCGAACGGCAAATCGATCGCGGCATCGACGATCTGCCGGCCGGGAAACTGATAGCGCGTGAGCACCCACGCCAGAATCAGGCCGAACACCACGTTGATGCTCCCGGCGACGAGCGCGCCGCCGAAGCTGAGGCGATACGCCGCCAGAGCCCGCGGCGACAGCACCGCGTGGGCCAGCTCAGCGGCGCCGAGCGTCGCCGTCTTCCAGACCAGGCCCGACAGCGGAATGAGAACGAGCAACGACAGATAGGTGACCGTTATCCCCATCGACAGGCCGAAGCCGGGGAGACTGCCGAGCGCCCACCGCCGGTGCGCTTGGCTCGCGGCCGGGCCTCGTATCGCTGCGTCCATCAGAACCCAGCCTGGTAAATCTGATCGAACGACCCACCGTCCGCGAAATGCGTGGTCTGCGCCTTCTGCCATCCTCCGAACAGTTGATCGATCGTGAAGAGTTTGATCCTCGGGAACTCGCCAGCGTGCTTGCTTGCCACCGCGGCGCTCCGCGGGCGGTAGTGATTCTTGACCGCAATCTCCTGTCCTTCGTCGCTATAGAGAAACTTGAGGTAGGCATCGGCGACGGCGCGCGTGCCGTGTTTGTCGACGTTCTTGTCCACCACGGCCACCGGCGGCTCGGCCAGGATGCTGACGCTGGGATTCACGATCTCGAACTTGTCCTTGCCGAGCTCGTTGACGAGGAGATAGGCCTCGTTCTCCCAGGAGACCAGAACCTGCCCGATCCCGCGCTGCCCGAAGGTCGTGGTCGAGCCGCGCGCGCCGGAGTCGAGCACCGGCACGTTCTTGTACAGCTTCCGCACGAATTCCTTCGCGGAAGCCTCGTTGCCGCCCGGCTTCTGCAGGGCGTAACCCCACGCCGCCAGATACGCCCAGCGCGCCCCCCCGGAGGTCTTCGGGTTCGGCGCCACCACGATCGTGCCCGGCTTGGCGAGATCGTCCCAATCGCGGATCCCTTTGGGGTTCCCCTTCCGCACCACGAATACGATCGTCGACGTGTAGGGCGAGCTGTTGTCGGGCAGGCGCTTCTGCCAATCCTTGGCGATGCGCCCCGATTTTTCGGCGATCGCGTCGATGTCGTAAGCCAGAGCCAGCGTGACCACGTCTGCGTCGAGCCCGTCGATGACCGAGCGGGCCTGTTTGCCAGAGCCCCCGTGCGACTGGCTGATGGCGACGGTCTGGCCCGTCTTTTGTTGCCACTGCCTGCCGAACGCCTGGTTGACGTCCTGATAGAGCTCGCGCGTCGGATCGTACGAGACATTGAGCAACTTGACCTGGGCGCGAGCGGCGCCCGCCGTCCCTAACAGCAGCAGCGCGGTTACAACGAGTCCTTTGGTCCACCCCATCTTCATTTGCGTCCTCTTTCTCGCTGTTTCATTAATTTCACGCTTAGAAAGAAATTTGGAACCGGCCCATGGCAACCTTCTCCGTCGGCCGATTGGCGTTCTTGACACCGCCTGTGAACGAGGTCTCGTCGTAGTTGCCTGACGCCTTGATGTTGCGGCTCAGTTGCCAGTTGAGCGCCACACCGAAATCCTTCGCCTTGCCGACGGATTTGGTCGGATCGGCGCCGGTCGGGAACGCCGCGCTGTCGATGTCCAGCCAGCTGTAGCGAAGCCCGAGCTCCAACGCGCCGTAGGTGCCGCCGGTGAGGTCCAGCGGCTTGTGCGGCTTGACGCCCTCGTAGGTCACGTCACCGCCGAGCGCGCCCGAGATCGTGAGGTGCCCCGCCGAGTTGTTGTACGCGCCGATGCCAAGCGGGGCTCCGGTGCTCGCCAATTGAGCAACCTCCTGGTACTCGTGAACCCATTCGCCGAGCAGCCCAAACGGGCCGTTGTAATAATAGAGCTGCGGGTTGACCCGGGTGTGGCGACCGTAAGCAACGACCGTCTGGGTCGCGTCCGTCGTGCTGGTCAAATAGCTGAAGATGGTCTGTTGCCCGATCGACTTGACGGTGCCCATCCAGGGGTTCGGCGCCGAGAGCGTGCTCACGCCCTTCTCGTTGCCGCTGCTGCCCGCGATTCCGATGCCGAGCCGCCCCAGAAAGCTCAGAGCCTCGGTGTTGAACGGCTGAACGAAAATGCGCCCCTCGAAGCTCTTGGCGTGGTCGCTGTCGACGTCGGTTATCGCGTTGTCGGCATTGCCGTTGAAAACCCCAGCCTCATAACGAAGGACCCCGCCGCCAATGTCGCCCCACAGCTCCAAGCCAGTTTCGCGCTGGGGGGTCAGGTTGGAGTCCAAGGCCCGCTCGATGAAAGTCACGTCTTGATCGGCCTGCAGCCGTTCGAGGGCCAGGGGCTCCTTGAATTTCCCGGCGCGCAGCCGCAGCCACGGGAGCGGGTGCGTGTCGATGTACGCGTCGAGGATGGCGGTCGTGTTGTTGCCAAAATCCGGCGAGAACCGAAAGTCGACCAGGCCCAGGAGCGTGCCGTCCAAGATCGGCCGGACCCGGCGGAGGATAAAGGTGTCGCTGCTTTGCAGGGTCGGGTCGCTGGTGAAGAATCGCCGCCCGTCGACCTGCAGCAACCCCTTGAACCTAATCTGATACTGTCGGTCCGGGCTGGAGATCGAGAAGCCATTTTCGTCGGCCTCGACAATGGCGCTCGCGGGCGCCGGCGAGATGCCGGCGGATGCCTCACGAGCCAGCTCCTGCTGTCTTTCCAGGATGCGCGTCCGCTGATCGATCTCGTCCACACGATCCTGCCAAGGCGGTCGACCGGGCGGCCGCGCGGCGGCATCCTGAGCGCCATCGCCCGCTCCACCGCTCGGATGTGGCGCATCGGTCGCCGGAGCGGCGACGGGAGGGGGCGTTCCGGCGCCAGCTTCTGCAGCGCCCGCGGCCTCCTGTGCCCGCGCGGCGTCAGGGGTAAGACCGACGAGAAACAGAATAGTATATCTACCAAATTTATAGACTAATGAACGTGACAAACGCCTCATCGCTGTCTCCTTGGTTTGGGGTCAAGCCATCAGATGCTGTACGTGACGGTGGCAGCGGCGCTGTGCCGCGCGCGTGCAATCTGCGCCCGTACGTCCGCGAGCGTCGTGGTGTCGAGAATCGCCGCGATGGCATCGCGGACTTTTTTCATCACGTCGCGCGTGCCGCAAGTCGCCTCGTCGGGGCACTCTTCGCAGCGCACGAAGGCCCTGTCGCTGGCGCAGGGAATCGGGGCCAGGGGCCCGTCGATTACCCGGATAATCTGGCCCATCGTGATCTGGTCGGCCGGCCGAGCCAACGCGTATCCGCCGCCTTTCCCCTTCTTGCTCTTCAACACCCCGGCGTTCTTCAGTTCGAGCAGGATCGCTTCCAGGAACTTCCGCGGGATGTTCTCTCGCTCCGCCAAGTCCGCGATGAGCACCGGCCCTCTCGCCTCGTCCGCCGCGAGAGCGTAGAGAGCCCGCAAACCGTACCGAGCCTTTCGAGATAAATTCGTCATCCCTATATGGTAAGTAGGGTATCACCGCTTTTCAAACCTGGGTCAAGCGAAATTTAGCGCTCGGCGTCCCGGGCGCGCTCAGCTGATCAGGCTCTGCCAGCGGTCGACGGCGGCGATCTGGATCAGATTGCCGCCAGTGTCGTTCAGCATGGCGATGGTCGAGCCGAGGCAACGGTCAGCCACCTGAACGGCCCTTGTGTGAAGTCCGCCTTCTTCACGAAGCCCAGAACCTCGGTGTAGAAGCGCAGATCTGCGGGGTGGCGACGCCCCGTTCCTGGTCAGTTCCGAGTAAGCGTGCCAAAGTCCCGGCGATCGTGGCCGCCCCGCCGTCGCCCGACCTGCTCAAGCATCACCGCTATAACAACCGCACAACCACTGAAGGTTGGGAGCGGTTCGCCGACCATCGCGCGCGCCTCAGCGAGCTCGTCCTCGCCGCCGGCGGATCGACCCTGGCCGTACTCGGGGCGGGCAACTGCAACGACCTCGACCTGGTACGGTTGGCGGCGGCGTTCGAGGCGATCCATCTCCTGGATTTGGACGAAGAAGCGGTTCGGCGCGCCCGCGATCGCCAGCCCGGAGCGGTCGCTGCGAAGCTCGTGCTGGATGCGCCCATCGATCTGAGCGGCGCCTTCGCCGAATTGCCGGGGCTGCGCGGCAAAACCGTCTCCACCGCGCAACTCGGCGCGCTATCGCGAACGGCGGTGGAAAATGTGACGGCTGCGCTGCCCGAACGGTTCGATACCGTCCTGTCGGCCTGTCTGCTCAGCCAGATCATGTACAGCTGCTACGTCGCGCTCGGCTCGCATCCCCAGCTCGCCCAGATCGGGAGCGCGCTCGCAGTCGCGCACCTGCGCGCCCTGCTGGCGCTCACGCGGCCGGGAGGGCGCGTGCTCTTCGTGACCGACACCGTGTCGTCGCAGACGTATCCGCTGCGAGAGCGCTGGGGTGAGCAATCTCCGTTGGCGCTGCTCGCGCACCTGGATCAGACGAACAATGCGCTTTCGGGCACCGCCATCTCGTTCGTGCGCCAGGTGTTGGCCATCGAGGCCTCCGCCTTGGTGAAACCACCGCGCGTGGTCGAGCCCTGGCTCTGGCAGGTACACAAGGACGTCGCGCTGCTGGTCTACGCCCTGGTGCTCCAGCTCCGGCCCGCCTGAGCGCGACCACGGGTTCACGCGTAGACCGCGCCGTCTCCGTCGCTGTCGAGCCAGCTTTTGTCCACGTTGGTCTCTTCCGCCCTTCGGCACAGCCACAAGCTATACATTCTTGTCGTCGTCGATGGGAGACGTCGATGGAATCGACGAGCGCAGCGACTGCTCTTCCAGGGGCTCCTCTATCAGGGTTCGCACAAGGTCGCGATAGCAGGCGTCCCGGGTGAGGTGCGACCACTCCGCCGCCCGTTCGTCGGCCCACAGCGGCTCGTAGCAGCCGAGCAGGGCGACGGCGGCGGCCGTCGAAGCGTCGGCGCGGAGCGGCCGGTAGTCCTCCTCGGTGTTGAAGACGTACTCGGTGAGAAAGCAGTAGCGAGCCAGGGAACAAAGAATCGCCAAGGACCAATCCACGGCGCTTCGATATTCGAAGAACCACCGCCTGACGAACGTGAGCCCGCGCTCGATCGCCACGTCGGCGGCCAGGAACCGTCCCAGCCCGCCCCACAGCAGCTGAGCCGTCTGAATCGCGTGGAGCAGCCAGGGCGTCTCCACCAGCCTTGCGCAAAAGGATGGGTAGTCGCCGGCCGTTTCGAACAACTCGAGAAAGTCAGCCGATTTGGGGTCGACGCGCAAGAGACTGAGCCAAGCCTTGTGCATGAGACTGTGCGTCAGCGTTTCATCGGCCAGACAGGCGAGCATCGCCTGCTTCGATCGCTCGCTGAAGGTGAAGAACGATATGGTTTGGTAGACGGCGACCAGACTGGCGCGGTGGTCCCGCGTGTACGGGTCCAAGAGCACGCAGTTCTCGAGCGGCTCCATGGCCTCCGAGGGCTGACCCAATTGCAGGCGGGTGCTTCCGAGCGCGGCATGAAACCCGATGATTTGCGGGTGGACCTCGCAGCCCCGACGCAGGAACACCTCGGCCTCCGCGAAGCGGCCCGCCGCCATGCACACGGCGCCAAGAATCATCAGGGCGGTCAGGTGATCGGGCGCGGCGAGAAGCAGGGCGTGACACACACGCTCGGCCTCCGCGACACGACCGACGCTGAGCAGCAGCTCGGCCTCCTTCGCGAGCTCCTTCGGGTCGCCTCCACGAGACATGATCGGGCGAACAAGGTCTACCTCATTTTCATGTGCTGAGGCGGGTCTTGCCGCGCCGCTTGGGGAAACCGCCCGTAGCGCCTCTATCCCGACACGAAGTCGCAGCAATAAAGCGTTGCCGGATAGCCCTGATAGCTGGTTCCCGGGACGCCCGGGTCGGGGCAATTCATGGGGAGGTAACTTTGCTCGGGCTTGTCCGGACCGTAACAAGCGAAGCCGAAGCGGCCAGGCGCGCATCCGGGAACGGTCGTGTCCTGCACGCAGGAGCTGCCGGGTGGGGTGACCGCGGGCGGGTAGCAGCAGAAGGTGTCATAGCCGGCCTGAAGAGATGCCGTCGGGACCGGGCAAAGGAGGTAGTAGTTGTCGGCGCGGCTCTTGTTGGCGCCTAGATCCTCTCCGCGCGGAAGAACATTGCTCGGACACAGCCAGCCCGTCAGGCCAGCGGCGCAATTCAAGGTGTCCTTCTCCTGGCAACCCGACGACAGCCCGGTGCCCGAGCAGCAATAGTCGATGAGATCGCCCTCAAACACGCCCTGCTCGCAGGTGAGCTCGACGTTAAATGATTCCGGGCGCGTGGATCCGCGACATTGGTAACCAAACGTCCCGGCATTGCAGATCGCCACGGGGTTGTACGCACACGGCGTGCTCGCGGTCGTGCAGCAGTACGCCGCGTTGCCGCCGGCGGACGCCCCACCGTCGGGCGCTGGTTGATTGGCGCAGACCATGCCCTGTGGAACGCCCTGCACGTAGGCCGGGCTGTCGTCGGGCCGGGCCGATCCCGTGCACGAGTAGCCCGCCAGGCCAAGCGCCGCAGGGGTGCCGCCGTCGATCGCGCTGCCACACGTCGCCTCCACGGCGAGATCGCGGGCGCAGGCTCCGCTCGGAGCCAGAGGCGTGGTCGTGCAGGCGCTCGGGAGCCCCAGTAGCAGCAACGACGCGAGGCCGCCAGCCGCCCACGACGCGAGCGTGCCCGCGGCCCGGCGGCTCTGGGATGACGCGAGCCCGCGCGCACTTCGGTGGCTCTTCGAGGACGCGAGCCCGCGCGCACCTTGGCGGCTCTCCGACGACGCGAGCCCGCGCGCAGGCCCACGGTTTTCAGCCGAAAGGTCGGCCATCGAAGCCGTCATCTCAACCATCACCGCAACCATCCTGGCGGCGGCTGCGGAGCCGGGAGCGTGGGGAACACGCACGAGGTCGGCACGCTGTCTCCCGCGATCGTATTTGTCACCGTCACGTCGTCGCCCGGGGGAATGAAGATCGCGAAGTTCACGTTGCCCGGCCCGAGGACAATATTGGCAAACTCCGATTCGACGGCCGCCGGACCGATGTTGTCGACGACGACGTTATTCAGGGTGATGGGCCCCGCCGGCAGTGCCGCGCTGAACCCGTTCAGCGTCACCACCGGCGCGACCTCGCCCATGCAAGTCACCGAATGAACGTTCTGGAACGTCAACGCTTTGAAGTCCGGATACATCGTGCCGGCGAATAACGGGTTATAGGCCGTGCTGATCAGGATCGCGTTGTTGACGTCCCGCATACAGACGTTCTGGAAGGTGATGTTGTTGACGAGGCCGCCACGGCTGGAGTCGGACTTGACGCGGATACCGTTGAAATCCCCGGCGCTCGCGCCCTGGCCCACCGGCCGGGAGTCGGCGTCGATCGTGAGATCGCAGACGCTCACGTTCTCGACCCCGTAGTGCGTCACCCCGTCCAGCGTCTTGAAGGTGCCGTAGGTCTCGCTGCCGATCGACATCCCGTGACCGGTGCCGAAGTGGTTGTGCGCGATGATGACGCCGGAGACCCAGTGGCCGCCCTTGAGCGCGATGTGGTCGTCACCGGTGCTGATGGTGTTGTGCGCGATGACCCCGCAGGTCGCGACGCTGGTCTCGCCGGGGTCGACCCCGTCGGTGTTCCTTGAAAAGTCCGGCGACATGAGCAACCCCTGGCTGTTCAGCCAGCGCGACGGCGTAAGGATGGTGATACCCCAGACCGTGAAGCCGAGCCCCATCGTCGTGCAGTTGTTCGTCCCGTCGGCCGCGAAGGCTCCGCCGGCGGGCGTGGACGTGATCTTGACGTGAAATTTTGGGGAGTTGTGCAGCGTGATCCGGTAGAGCAGGAATCCGGAAGTTCCGGTAGACAGATTGATGAGCGTCGGGTTGCCGATGCTGCCGTCGATATTTTGCAGCGCATCCGACATCTGCCACCACGAATAGTCGTGGCCGACGATCGGCTCGCCCCCCTGCCCGTCGATGATGCCGTCGCCCACGATCGCGGGGCTCGCGCCGCTCACGGTGATAAAATCTTTGCAGGCCTGCGCGTCGTTGACGCCCAAGACGCCGCAGTTCCCCGACGATTGGTAGAGGGCAGGGTCGCGCGAGGCGTAGAGCGTGACGCCGGCGTCGATCCACAGGGTTGCGCCGGCCAGGATGATATGTGCCGCGACGAACGCGTTGTTGGCTCCGTCGGTCTCGAGCTTGACGACCGGGCAGGCCGCGAGCGCGTTGTTGAGGGTCAAGGTATCGGCCGCCACGTTGGTCTCGTCGGGGATCCAATTCGTGTCGGTCGTGATCTGGTTCGCCTTGATGGTGCACGCCGGATCGGTCGGATCCGCCGGCAAGGTCGGCTCGGGCGGTAGCTGCCTGTCTACATCGGCGCAGTCTGCTGGTGCCCCGGCGCCCGCGGTCGACGGATCCGACGTCGTCCCACAGGTGGTCCTGAGCGCGGCGACGTCGTCGTTCTTGCTACAGCCGGCGCCGGCGAACGTTGAGGCTGCCCACAGAGTGCCGAGCAGCCCCGCGGATATCAGGTGTGCCTGTTTGGTGGACAACTTTGGCTCGTCGATCGCCGCGCCAGTGCTCCGAATCGGATCTGGCGTGGCGCGAATTAAGGTTCGGTCCTACGTTCGTCAGCAGCCCGAGTTACCGGGACAGGGCCAAGCGGTGCCGCTGGCGCAGCTCCAGGCGGGGCTTGCGTTGGCCGACTGACAGACACAATAGCCGACCTTGGCGGCGCCGGTCGAGTCGAGGTAGCCGGTCGTCTGAGCGGTCGCGGTCCCGCCGCAAACGATACAGTCGGCGATCGTGCAAGGTGAAGAAGCCATCGGGGCCGCCGTCGGGCACATGGTGCTTGCCGCACCGTCGGCAGGCAGCGCGTAGCACATATAGGTGCCCGTCGTCGGGAAAGTGCAGGTACTTCCCTCGACGTAGGTTCCGGCCGAGCAGGTCTCGGTCTTGACGCCCTTCTTCTCGGGTCCGCAGGTCTTGTAGCACATCTGGGGGTCCGTGGCGGCGCAGGCGACGCCCTTGGCGATGGCGGTGCCCGCAGCCGTATTTGCGCAGGCGGGCTGGCCGAACGCAGCGCCCCCCGCTCCGGTCGTGCCGGCTTCTCCTGTGGTTCCGGCAGCGCCGGTTGTGCCCCCCGAGCCCGTGGTTCCCGCCGAGCCCGTAATTCCCGCCGCGCCCGTGGTTCCCGCCGCGCCCGTAGTTCCCGCCGAGCCCGTGGTTCCCGCCGCGCCCGTGGTTCCCGCGGAACCGGTGGTGCCGCCAGTCCCGGTGGTGCTGGGGCTGTTGCTGCCACCACAGCCTAGAAAAAGGAAGAGCTGCGACACGACAGCCACAGTTCCAAAAGACGGCACAATCCGGTTGGTCATCGGTACCCCTCGCTGTTGTTGAGTCGGCTTGAAACCCTGCGAATGGGGTGTCCGGACCTTCTGGCGAAGGCTCACGAGCCAGTCCTGGGTCATCACCGAACGCGCCCGCCCCCGGATCGCCTGGCCCCGATTCGCCGCGCGAAGGCCGCGCGCGCCAACCGAACCACGCCCGGCGGCTCGGTCGGCCGGCCTTCAAGAAACCCCGAAGCTAGGAGGGCTCGCCGGCCATGGCAAACGGCTCAAACCGGGGAGCGAGCAGGTGATTGACGGCGAAAGCCAGCAAGTAGGCGAACCCGCAGATGCTGAACAGGATCGCGTAGCCGGCGGTCACGTCGCCCGCGGCAGAGAAGCGATCGAGCAGCTTCCCCGCGTAGAGCGGGAAGATGATGCCACCCACGGAGCCGGCCATGCCCCCGACTCCCACCACGGAGGCCACGGCGCGTTTGGGGAACATGTCCGAGACGGTGGTGAAGAGATTCGCCGACCAGGCCTGGTGCGACGCGCCCGCGATGCCGATGAGGATCACCGCTCCCCAGGGGCTGACGCGCGTGGCGAACAGAATCGGGACTACGCAGACGGCAAAGATCAGCATCGCCGTCTTGCGAGCTCGGCTCACGCTGCTGCCTCGACGGGCGAGATAGCCGGTCAACCAGCCACCCGCAATGGAGAGCACCGTGATGATCGCGTAGATGGTGACCAGATGGACCCAGCTCTTCTTGAGGTCGAGATGGCGTGTCTTCTTGAAATAGTCGGGCAACCAGATCAGAAAAAACCACCACACCGGGTCGGTCATCAGCTTGGCCATGATGAACGACCAGGTCTGACGGTAACGGAGGAGCTCCATCCAACCCACCCGGGCGGATCCGGCGTCGAGCGCGATCTGATCTGAATCGCCGCTTATGTGCGCCAGCTCGCCCGGCGTCACGCGGGCGATCTTCTGCGGCACGTCGTAGAGCGGAAGCCAGAGGAACAGCCACAACAGCCCAGCCGCGCCCATGCCAATGAACGCGAACTGCCATCCCAAGGTGAAGGCAATCAACGGAACAACGGCCGGCGCGATGATTGCGCCGACGTTTGCCCCCGAGTTGAACAAAGCCGTCGCCAGCGCTCGTTCTTTTTGCGGGAACCAGGTCGCGACCGCCTTGATCGAGGAGGGGAAGTTCCCCCCTTCTCCGATACCCAGCGCCACCCGAGCCATCAAGAAGCCACCGACCGTCGCGGCACCAGCGTGTCCGATGGCGGCCAGGCTCCAGGCGGCGATCGAGATCGCGTAGCCGATCCGCACACCGACTCGGTCGATCAGGGCACCGAACAACATCAGCCCGACGGCATACGCCCCCTGGAAAGCAGCGTTAACCTGGCCGAACTGTTCGTTTGTCCAATGCAACTGATCGTCGAGGATCGGTTTGAGCAGAGAAAGAATCTGCCGATCCATGTAGTTGATCGTGGTGGCAATGAACAACAACGCGCAAACCAACCACCTGTAACGTCCGCCCAAGCGGCTAAACGGAGGACTCGGCATGATGACCACTGCCTTTACGCCCAGCCAGCGGTTTCCGCAAGCTCCTTCCTGGTTTCCGGCGGCCATAAGCGGTATTGGCCTAGAATTATTGGCATTTTAAGACTCCGTGCCGCAACCCAGAGGCGCTGAGCTGTACGCACGGGGTGCGGACACTTAGCTCCCAAGAACTCTTGCCTAAGGATAATCCGATTCAGCCCGCAACGCGCCGGTTCGCTGGGGGGCTGGCGCGGCCTCCCTGGAGTCGCCTTTGACAAAGCTACGCGCAATGGTTTCTCTGTTGGTCGTGCTTCCGTTTGGGGGCTGCGCGGGCACGAAACTGTCCGGCAGCGCCGGTAACGGTGGCGAGGCCGGCGCGGCGGCCGCAAACAGCGGCGGAACCACCGGAAGGGGAGCCAGTTCCAGCGGCGGCGGAACGACCGGAAGCGGCGGAAGCGCGGGCGACGGCCCAGGCGCTGCCGGCGCCGGGGGAACCGGCCGCAACTGCGGTCTCTACCAGTTCAATCCCACGCCCAAGAATGCGGACATCCTGCTGGTTTTGGATCGCTCGGCGTCGATGAAGGACCCGCCGAACGCTTCGACCACGGCGTCAAAGTGGAGCATCGTGGTCCCCACCCTCAACACGGTGGTCACCGCCACGGACAGCTCGGTCCTGTGGGGGATGAAGTCCTTCCCGGAAGGGTCGGGGAATGCCTGCGTCGCCGGCAGCGTCACCAGCGCCATCGACGTTCAGGTCGCCGCGACGAACGCGATCGCCCTGACCACGGCCATCAGCGCGACCACGCCCGAGGGCAATGGCACCCCGACCGGCGACGCAATCAACGCGGCGGTCATGTATCTCAAATCGCTCGCCGACACGAACCCAAAATACATCCTGCTCGCGACCGACGGCGAGCCCTCGTGCACGGCAATTCCGTCGAGCGAAGGGACGGCTGCGGCCCGGCCTTACGCGGTCACGGCGGTGGCGAACGCCAAGACGGCCGGATTTCCGACGTTCGTCATCGGTATCGGCACCACCGCCAGCGACACGGAAACGCTCAACCAGATGGCGGTCGCCGGCGGCGAGGTGCCGCCCGGCGCGACGAATCCACTTGCCCCCCAGTTCTACCTGGCGAGCGACATGACCACCCTGACCGGCGCCCTCGATTCGATCACGGGGCAGATATCGAGCTGCCTCTTTCCACTCGCGATGCCGCCGCCGGTCCCCAACGATCCGACCAAGCTGGGCGTCTATCTCGGCGCCGGGATGACCAAGATTCCGAACGATCCAACGAAAGCCAGCGGCTGGGCGTATACCGGCGCCGACGACACCGCGGTAGAGGTCTACGGGTCGTGGTGCGCCATGCTCCAGGCAGCCGGAGCTGGAGCGGTCCAGATCATCTACGGCTGCGCGGCGATCAACGTCCCGTGAGATCAGGACCCAGTCAATGAAGACAGTCAATCGGCCAATTTCGCTGTCGTTTCTCGTTCTTCTGTGGAGTTGCGCGGGGACGAAACCCATCGCGATCGGCGGAAGCGGCGGCTCGGCCGAACACGTGACGGCCGGCGGCGGCGCGGGGGAAAACGGCGGCGGGGGACAGGGCGGCGGCGTTGCTGGCACCACAGGCAGCGGCGCGGGCGGTGGCGGCGCCGCCGAAAGTGCCGACGCGCGAAACTGTGGGCTCTATCAATTCCAACCCACGCCGAAGGCCGCGGACATCCTGATGGTCCTCGACCGGTCTGGATCGATGACCGACGTTCCCGAGGGCGCGCCAGCGGGCAGCACGACGACCAAATGGCAAATCGTGGTTCCTTCGCTGGAACAGGTGGTCACCGCGACCCAGTCCTCCATCTCCTGGGGGCTCAAGTCGTTCCCTGAGGCTTACACCGACTCCCTGTCGAACTGCGCGGGCGGCATCACCAGCGCCATCGACGTGCAGGTAACCCCAACCGACGGCACGACCATGAACAACGCCATAGCGGCGCTGACGCCCAACGGGTCGGGCACGCCCACCGCCGACGCGATCACCGCAGCGGTCACCACCCTCAAGACGGTGAACGACACGAACCCGAAGTATCTGTTGCTCGCTACCGACGGCGAGCCGGACTGCGTCGGCACCAGCAAGGACGACACCAATGCGGGACCGGCCGCGGTCACGGCGATCGGCTCGGCGTTGACCGCCGGATTTCCCACCTTCGTCGTGGGGATCGCGACGACCAAGGCCAGCGACAACACCGAGCTGAACGCCATGGCGGTGGCCGGCGGAGAAGGGATCCCCAGCACCAACCCGCTCGCCAGCCACTACTACCTGGCGAACAACGCCACTACGCTCGTCGCCGCGCTGCAGGCGATCACCGGACAGATATCGAGCTGCCTGTTTCCGCTCGCGACACCGCCACCGGTGCCCAACAATCCGAACAAGCTTGGCGTCTATCTCGGGAGTGCTTTGACCAAGATTCCGTACGACGCCTCGAAGGCCGATGGCTGGGCGTACACGGACACCAACGACACCGCCGTCGAAGTCTACGGAGCGTGGTGCGACATGATCCAGGTGGCCGGCGCTGGCGCGGTCCAGATCAAATACGGCTGCATGACCATCGACGTTCCCTAGCCTCGGCGCGACCCAGAAAAGACGCCTTCGTACCTATAGAAACTGAAAATACGCGCGGGCGTTGCGGAAACAGACGTCCTCGACCAGGCCGCCGAGCAGCGCGGGATCGTTCGGCAGGAGTCCGCGTTCGACGTCGTCGCCGAGCACGTTGCACAAGAGGCGCCGAAAATACTCGTGGCGCGAGAACGACAGGAAGCTCCGCGAGTCGGTCAGCATCCCCACGAAGCGCGACAGCAGGCCCATGTTCGACAGAACGTCGATCTGCTTTCGCATCCCGTCCAGCTGATCCAGGAACCACCACCCGCTGCCAAACTGCATTTTCCCGGGGACCGATCCGTCCTGGAAGCAGCCGATGACGGTGGTGAACGCCTCGTTGTCGCCGGGGTTGAGGTTGTAGACGATGGTCTTGGTCAGTTGGCCGTCGGCGTCCAGGCGATCCAGGAACCGCGCAAGCGCTTGCGCCTGCGGAAAGTCGCCGATCGCGTCGTACCCGGTGTTGGGACCGAGCGCCCGGAGCCCGCGGGTGCTCGTGTCGCGGAGGGCGCCGAGGTGAAACTGCTGAACCCACCCGCGCCGGTGGTCCATCACGGCCAGATCGTAGAGGAGCGCGGAACGGAGCTTTTCGATCTCGTCCGGAGCGGGCGGCGTGCCGGCGCGGGCTTTGGCGAAGATCGCCGCGACCTCGCGCTCGCCGTAGTCGGCCGCGAAGATGCGCTCGAGGCCGTGGTCCGAAGCGCGGCAGCCGCTGGCGTGAAAGAACTCGTGGCGCTTCGCCAGAGCGTCACGCAGCTCCGCGAGCGTCCCGACCGACGCGTTCGCCGCCGCGCCGAGCGCGTCCAGCCATGCGTTCCAGCTCGTCAAGTCGGCCACGGCGAGCACGCGATCTGGACGCCAGGTCGGCAACAGCTTGGTGAACGCGCCGCGATTTCGGGCGTGGCGGCGGTGCGGCTCCAGATCGTCGATCGGATCGTCGGTGCTGCAGACGACGCGCACGTCGAACTGCCGCAGGAGCCCCTGCGTCGTGAAGGAATCCTCGGCGAGCCGACGATTGCAGTGATCGAATATCTCGCGCGCGGTGGCCGGCCCGAGGAGCTTGTCCCGCACCCCGAAGGGAAACCGCAGCTCGAGGTGTGTCCAGTGATAAAGCGGGTTGCGCAGCGTATACGGAACGGTCTTGGCCCAGGCCTCGAACTTCTCCCAATCCGAAGCGTCGCCGGTGATGGCGCGCTCCGGGACGCCGTCGGCGCGCATCGCGCGCCACTTGTAGTGATCGCCTTCCAGCCAGATCTCGGCGATCGACCGAAACCGGTGGTCGTCGGCGATCTGGTGCGGCGACAAATGGCAGTGGTAGTCGACGATCGGCTGGCGCGCGGCGACGTCGTGATAGAGCGCGACGGCCGTCTTCGTTTCGAGCAGGAAATCTTGGTCGAGAAACGGTTTCACGGAAAGGCGCCGCAGATCATTACTCTGTGACGACCACGTTGTCGAACTCGGCGGTGCCACCCTCGACGATGACGCCGATGCCGCCCGACGCCAGCGTCACGTCGGTCGCCATCCCACGCATCACGCCATCGACGTACACCGTGATGGTCGAGCCGTGCATGTCGAGCTTGAAGGTGTAGGTCGTGTTCAAGGTCGGCGGGGTGGTCGCCTTGCTCTTGCTTCCGAGGGTGGTCGTGCTCCCGTCCTTCTTCACCCGGAGCTGCACGGAGCCGCTGTCGTCCATGTAGGCTTCGTAGAAGTTCGTCTTATCGGTTCCGAGAGCGAAGCGCCCGTAGACCCCCAGCTCCCAGCTGGTGCCCGAGATCATCTTGGCGTCGACCTGGAAGGTGTAGTCGGTCCAGCTGACGTCCCCTCCGATGTCGACCGTGAAGGAGCTGCCGGTCGCGACCCCTTGCAGGACGTTGGATCCGTCGCTCACCACGGACCAGGTGCCGAGGCCGGGGTCGGTGTCTCCCTGAATCCACCCCGCCGCCATGCCACCCGCGGTGTCGCTTTCGAAATTGTCCATGTAGAGCACGGTGCCGGGCGGCGGCGGCGTCCCGCCCATCCCGGCGGTTCCGGTCGTTCCCGCCGCGCCCGTCGTACCCGCGGTTCCGGTCACGGCGAGGGT
>CAAGKR010501932.1_pt1 | contig 31289 bp, 24 predicted proteins | sample 2556971 | NCBI WGS metagenome assembly CAAGKR01 (sample SAMEA5207829, study PRJEB30636) | soil metagenome | biome: forest; feature: boreal; material: soil | place: USA | collected 2011-09 | depth 1 m | reverse complement strand
GATCAACCTTCATTAATTCGTCCGTAGTCAGTGGTCAGTGGTCAGTAAACGACGAACTACGGACAACTGACTACTGACTTTTCCCCATTAACTCTTCTACCGCAGAATAAGGGTCTCGTTGGCGGCTGGCAACTTCACCGGCCAGACGATCGAGTTTCTCGGATGCAGAATCCGACTCCAGGGTTTGCGCAACCAGACGTTCGCGGAGCAACTCCAGTATGCGCCACCGAGCTATGGCCCGACGTCGACCGTCCCCAAACTCTGTCTTAAGGTGAAAGTCGCGATAGCTTTCAATCGCCACTGCAAGCTCCTCAATTCCTTTACTTTCCGTGGCTATGGTTTTGACGATTGGGGGATGCCAGGAGTCTTCACGCTGAGCAAGCGATAGCAGCGCCTCCAACTCTTTTTCCGTGGAGTTCACGCCTTCCCGATCGGCTTTATTGATGACAAAAATGTCACCAATCTCCATAATGCCCGCTTTGATTGCCTGAATGTCGTCGCCCATTCCGGGGACCAGGACAACAACGGAAATATCCGCGGCCTTTACTACTTCTACCTCGTCCTGACCCACGCCGACGGTCTCGATAATAATTCTGCCATAACCGGCGGCATCAAGTATTGAAACCGCATCGACCGTTGTCCGGGCCAGGCCCCCCAGATTTCCTCGAGTCGCCATTGATCGAATAAATACGCCACTATCGAGCCCGAGCGTCTGCATCCGAATCCGATCGCCCAAAATTGCGCCGCCGGAAAACGGACTCGACGGATCGACAGCAACAATACCGACGCGCTCACCCTGCTGCCGGTAGTGCAAAGCGAGCTTGTCCACCAGAGACGACTTTCCCGCCCCTGGCGGGCCCGTGATTCCGATTACAAGCCCCCTGCCGGTCAAGGGGAAAATCTTTTTCATTAGCTGCGAAGCGTCTTTGGAAACATCTTCGACTTTGGAAATCGCACGCGCTACGGCGCGTATGTCACCCGCCGCGACGCGATCGATGAGTGACGCATTGTTATTTGACGAATTCACTTACTAAACAGCCTGCTGCAGGATCTCTCGCGCGATAATAATCCGTTGGATCTCAGAAGTGCCCTCGCCAATTGTGCAGAGCTTTGAATCGCGCCAGTACTTTTCAACCGGATAGTCCTTCGTGTAGCCATAGCCACCGTGCACCTGAATAGCTTCCTCGCAAACGTTTACGCTAACTTCTGAAGCAAACAGCTTGGCCATCGACGATTCTTTAGTGACCTTTTTGCCTTCGTCTTTCATCCATGCCGCTCGATACATGAGAAGGCGCGCTGCATCTATCTGAGTTGCCATGTCTGCCAATTTGAACTGAATCGCCTGAAACTCCGCGATCGGCTTGCCAAACTGCTGCCGCTCTTTTGCATAGCGCAAAGCTGATTCGTAAGCGCCCTGCGCAATGCCAACCGCAAGTGCGGCGATCGATATTCGCCCGCCATCGAGAATCTCCATGGCGTTTACAAAACCTTTTCCCTCTTCCCCCAGCCGATTTTCATCCGGCACGTAGCAATCTTCAAACACCACGCTGGCTGTTTCGGAGGCGCGCAAGCCGAGCTTGTTTTCTTTTTTCGAAGGAGAGAAGCCGTTCATTCCCTTCTCGAAAATAAAAGCCGAGATACCTTTGCTCTTTTGCGAACGGTCGGTCACAGCTACGGCCACGCAAGTGTCGGCATGAATCGCATGCGTGACGAAGTTCTTAGAGCCGTTAACGACCCAGCCCCCATCTTTCCGCACAGCGGTAGAGCGCGTTCCCGAGGCGTCGGATCCCGCGCTTGGTTCCGTTAGGCCCCAGGCTCCCAAGTGTTTTCCACTCGCTAAAGGCACCAGAAACTTTTGTTTCTGCTCTTCAGTTCCAAACTGATAAATGTGATTTGAGCAAAGCGAATTGTGTGCTGCCACCGAAATGCCGACCGAACCGTCGACGCGCGAAAGTTCTTCGATGATGGTGGCATACTCGACGTAGCCCATTCCGGCACCGCCATACTCTTCCGGAAAAAGAACGCCGGTCAACCCAAGCTCAGCAAGTTTTGGCTGAAGCTCTACAGGAAAATGTTGCGACTCGTCCCATTCCATTACGTGAGGCGCAATCTCTGCCTCGGCAAACTCCCTCACGCTGGTCTTGATCTGCCTCTGCTCTTCGGTTAACTCGAATTCCATTCGTTGTTCTCTGCACCAATAAAACGCCGAGACAAAACAAAGGCATGCCGCCTGTCAGATCCTGACAGGCAGGATGCCTGTCTATAAACAAATCTTCAGAAGCGGTTGTATTCTACCTCATTGGCGCGAAGGACCGTGACCGCCCGCATGAGACTTGTTCAGTGTTGTTTGAGATTTCGTTCGCTGGTGGCTCCTCGTGAGGAGTTTGACTTCGTCTTCCGCCAGCCGCCGCCATTTGCCTGGCTTCAACTCATCATCTCTCAAAAACCCAATTCGGGAGCGCCGCAGCTTTAGGACAGAGTGTCCAATGAGCTCAAACATCCGCCTAATCTGCTGGTTCTTTCCTTCGTGAAGAAGAATCTCAAACCAGGCATTGCTTTCAGTTTCACCCAGCCTTCTTATTTTTGCTGGAGATGTACGCGTCCCGTCGTCCAACACCACGCCCCGGCGCAGGCGTTCAACCGCCTGTTCCTCAGGAACGCCTTTAACTTTTGCTTCATAAACTTTTTCGACTTTGTTACGTGCAGACGTGATAAAGTTTGTGAAGTCGCCGTCGTTCGTTAGTAACAATAAGCCTTCGGTGTTGAAGTCGAGCCGGCCCACGGGATAGAGCCGCCCATGCGAAGCAGGCAAGAGTTCAAGAACTGTCGGTCGGCCTTCCGGATCACTGACACTGGAAAGATACCCGCGTGGCTTGTTAAGCAGTACGTAAATCTTTTCTCGCTTCTGAAGCGCCGTATTAATGAGCTTTCCGCGAACCTTAATATGATCGTTGTCCGGGTCGGCTTTAGTTCCCAGTTCTGTAACCACCTTGCCATTGACCGTTACCTCGCCGGCAGTAATCAACTGCTCGGCATGACGGCGCGACGCAATGCCCGCAACCGCAATCAATTTTTGCAAACGTTCGTTCATAAAACTGTCCGTGGTCAGTTGTTCGTTGTCAGTTGCTTTGTTTGCGCAACAATTTGCCCTGAGTTTGACTTGCGCCTCACTAACAACTGACAACGGACCACTGACCACTGACCAGCATTAGGTTCCGCCAGCGAGATCCTGAAAGTCTTCCATACTCGGCAACTCGGAAAGGTCTTTCAAACCGAACTGGATGAGGAATTCTTTCGACGTTCCGTACATCATTGGACGGCCGACTGTCTCCTTGCGTCCTTTAGCTACAATCAGTTTCTTATCCAGCAGGGTCTTGATCGAAGACGGCGACTGCACGCCACGAATTTCGAGAATCTCGGGCACAGTGACAGGTTGCTTGTAAGCGATTACGGCCAGGGTTTCGAGAGAAGCGATAGAGAGCTTTGCGCTCGGCCGTGATTTTAGAAAGGCGCGCACGTGTTCGTGGTATTCGGCCCGGGTTGCAAATTGCCACCCTCCCGCGACCTCGCGTAACTGCAAACCTCCGTTTCGCCCGTTGAACTCCCGTGCCAGTGCCGCAAGCGCCTCTTCGACAACTTCGCGATCTTCCCGGAGCACGTCCGCCATTGTTTTTGCACTCAGCGGCTCCTCAGAAACGAAGATCAGAGCCTCGATGATCGCAACGCGCTCTGCTGCACTCTGAACTACATAAGTCCCCGAGTCCTCAGCACCTTCAATTTCGACAACCGTCGATTCCGCGGCGACCATTGCCTCAAGTTCCCTGCTTGCTTCCTCGTTAAGCGCTGCTTGATCAGAGGCTACATCTAATGCCTTTGCTACACTCTCTTTGTTCATATGGGTTATCTACTAGCTTGCAACTTTGGCAACGATATCGCCAAATGTTTGTTCCTGGATTAGCCTAATCTCTGTCGTGCGTACAAGCTCCAGTATTGAAAGAAATGCAACCACCAACTCGCGGCGCGAGCGTACCCGTTCAAAGAAAACACGAAGGTTAAGCTCGCCGGCGGACATGACCATGTTTCTCAAACGCTCGAGCATTTCCGCCATTGAAATCTCTTCGCGTTCGATCTCCATCAGCACTTCTTCTTTGTGCCGGGCCAGAATCTCCTGGAAAACTTTCAACAAGTCAAACAATCCCACCGCGACTTCCGGATTGCTCTTATCGGTCTCTATTTCGGCCCGTTTGAAAACCGCCCGTTCCACAGTTGCGCGCGACCAAAGCATCTGTGCCGCCGCTTTGTATTTCTGGTATTCGAGTAATTGATCGACAAGTTCCTTCCGCGGATCGTCTTCTTCCTCCTCCGTCGCAAAGGGGTCGCGAGGCAAGAGCATCTTTGTCTTAAGCTCGATCAAGGTTGCCGCCATCACTAAAAAATCGCCGGCGACGGCGATGTCCAACTCCTGCATCAACTGTAGATAACGGAGGTATTCGTCAGCGATGCGCGCGACGGGAATGTCGTAAATGTTAATCTGTTCCTGACGAATCAAGTGGAGCAACAGATCGAGCGGGCCGTCAAAATCGCCCATTACGATCTTCAAATCGTCGGTCGTATGGTCCGGGACGATCTCAGGTGTTGACCCGGTAACATTTATTGGCCCAGGCGTTTCTTCCGGAGCTGCCTGGGCTGCGGTCCCGTCTCTCGTTTCGTCCATTTACGTCCTCGCCGGCAATCCCGACAATCCCCTGGCCCCTGAGATACCCATTCTCTTCATAACAGATTCCAATGTCGCGGCGGCAATTCGTCGCGCTTTGTCGCAGCCGTTTTCCAGTATTCCTGTCAGCTCTTCCTCCCTGATAGCTCGCACACGCTCCTGAAAGGGATGCAGAAACTCAATCGTAACGTCTGCGAGTTCCTGCTTCAATCGAGCATAACCTTTGTTGGCAAAGTGGTCCTCAATCTGCTGCGGTGATTGACCAGTCAATAATTGAAAGATCGTCAGGAGGTTTGTTATCGCGGGCCGAGACGCATCAAATCTTATCTCAGATCCCGAATCCGTCACCGCGCGCTTAAACTTACGCTGAATCGCATCGTCATCATCGAGCAACATCACGCAGCCATTCGGATCGTCGTCTGACTTCGACATCTTCTTTGCCGGATCCGACAGTGACATGATGCGGGCGCCAACCTTCGGAATAAAAGGTTCAGGAACACGAAACGTTTCACCGTAGTCGCGGTTAAACCGTATTGCCAGATCGCGCGTTAGTTCAAGGTGCTGTTTCTGATCCTCACCGACGGGAACCAGCTCCGTCTGATAGAGCAGGATGTCAGAGGCCATCAAGACAGGATAATCAAACATTCCCACACCAACATTTTCCCGCTGCTTTCGAGCCTTGTCCTTAAACTGGGTCATCCGCTCCAGCTCAGACATTCGCACGACGCAATTGAGAATCCAGGTCAGCTCGGCGTGCTCGGCCACATCCGACTGAATGAAGATTGTTGAAAGCTCTGGATCAATGCCGACTGCCAAATAAATCCGGGCGAGTTCTCTTGTTTTCTGAGCCAGCAGTTTTGGATCCTGCCTGGTAGTAATCGCGTGAAGATTGACGATGCAGAAGAAGCTTTCGTACTCGTGTTGTAGTGTAACCCAATTACGCAAAGCCCCTAAATAGTTTCCCAGATGAACGTTGCCGGTAGGCTGTGCACCGCTAAAAATTCTTTTCATTCGCAAATTAACCAAGACCAATTACAAATGGATAGGAGGCTAAGGGCATGATAATGCGGAACACGAAACCAAACACTCCGGTGAACATTAGAACTATTAACAGCATGAATCCGAACCGCTCCATAGTTTCGATAGCGGGCTCAAAGCTTGGCGGCAAGATGCTGGCTAAAATCTTACTGCCATCCAGCGGGGGTACGGGGAGCAGATTAAAAATCGCCAGGGCTACGTTCAGCGAGAAGAATCCGCTCAACAGTTGGGCCCCGCCCTCGGCTATTATCGAACCACCTGTAGCTACGGCTGAAAGTCCGTAAAAAGGATGGATGTAGAGTTCCAGCATATTGGCTTGGGCGAGAACGCGCATAGTGATGCCCGCAATTATTGCGATGATGGTGTTACTGATCACTCCGGCTGCCGAGACCCAAAAGTTTGCAACGCGCTTGTTTCGCCATTTGAGCGGGTTGACGGGGGTAGGTTTAGCCCATCCTATAATCGGAATATGAGTGAAGAAGGCGATCGCAGGAAACAACAGAGTTCCGATAGGGTCGACGTGCACCGCTGGGTTCAGACTAATGCGCCCTTGCAAACGAGCTAAATCGTCGCCAAATCTATTTGACATCCAAGCATGCGCTGATTCATGGACCGACAACGAAAAGATCAGCGCCACCATGAAAAGAATGAATTGCCCAATGGTGTTGCTGGTAATGTCGCCCATTATTAAGTAGTTCTAGAGGGGATGCCGCGAGTTGTTCACACTAACATGGCCCCTAAGGCGTGTCAAAAACCAACTATTTGTCGCGTTGACACGCTAAGCTCGCTTAGATCCGCGTAGAAAATTTGTCTTAAGCTTCAAGAACAAGGCTATAGATTGAGTCTGTCGAAACTACGGCCAAGTCGCCCCTTGAATCAAAGGCGAGCCCGACGAGATTCATTCCCGCTACAAACATCTCAGCGTTCTTTCCATCGGGAGATATGCGAACAATTCCTCGTCGGCCGCGTAGCGAGGCCGCAACACAAAGATTTCCTGCTTTATCAAACGCCAGGCCCTGCGGCCGTCCCAGGCCTTTATAAAACACACTAGCTTCTCCGTTGGCATCAAGCCGCATTACTGAATCAAAACTGGCGACGGTCGGTCCGCTTACGTACAAGGCATTGTCGGGCCCGACAGCCAGATGATAGGCCGAAACGGACGGTTCAAGGTGAGCCCAAAGAGTTTCTTCTCCTATGCCGTTGACTTTGTAAATCGTGCCGGTGCGATCACCCACGTACATTGTGTCAGACTGATCGAAGGCTATACCTGTCGCGATTCCAAGGTTTCTTACAAAAGGCACTGCCTCCTTGAATGGAGTGATTCGATAGACCGTGCCATCCATGCGGCTCGTGACGAACATTTGTCCGTTGCTGTCGAAGGCAATACCGGTGGGATTTGTTATGTCGCCGGAGAACTCCCCAATCTCACCATTAATGTCGATGCGGAAAAGTGTTACCGGCAATTGCTCGCCTCGCGAGCCCGATCGAGTGACAAAAAGAGAACCATCGTCGGGATCGAAAGCAGGATTGGCCACGGGATGAAGGTCCTCAGCCAGCCGCTTTCCAACCACCACGCTCGTCGCGTCGCTTCGCACTCCGCCACTTTCGATGGAAACTGCTATGCTGCCGCTCTGTTTGACTTCAGGTACGATTGCCAGTACCCGCTTCGGAGATAAGGCAACGATGGGCGCTCGCTCATCGCCGAACCACACCGCACATAACGTTGGATCACTGGTATCCAGATCCTTACAGTCGATCGTCACTTCCCCTCCAGGAAGTGCGAACGAAGGATCAATACGAAGAATTTTTGCTTCTTTGCCCATTTATCTACTTTGACAAGCGACAATACCAGTCCTGGACGCGTTAATATTCTATCGATCTTGTAGGGTTTTCATCATACGACGCGCCTCTTGTGCTGTCTAATTCAACCAACTGGGCGCTGGTTGCGCAGTTCGGAGTTCAACCTGTAGGTTGCTGATTTTGGTTAGCAAGCCAAAGTTCGAACTCTAAACATTGGCTCGCCAGCGGATCGTAGCCTCTTTACTTTGCACGGTCGTCACTATGCTATAATTAGACTTACAGCAAGCGGCTTCATACTGATTTGTCGGCTTGGTTTTTGAGGCGTAAGAAGCCAGCTAATGAAACCATACGAATGCTCAAGCGACTAAGCGAAGCGATATCGCAGAGCAACATCGAAACTGATTCCCAGGCGTCGGAAACCAACTGCCCGCATCACTCGTCCTGTAATTTCAGCCCGAAACCAAATATAGACGTCGGACGCTCCGATAGTTTTCCCCTTTCAATTCGAGCTTTGCAAAATCGTGCGAACGGAGGGAAAGAACTATCAAAGACGTTTTAGGAAATACCGCCGGTCTAAAGCCTAATCAACTTCGCCGAATAGAGAAGCTCTACACCAGGCGCATCCCACCTCACCAGATTGTGACACCGGAGTTTGCGCGGCAGCTCGCTGAACTATCACACGAGACAAGGAGGCAAATCGGCGCACTCATCGATCGCAGCGGCCATGTTGAATACGTAATGGTCGGGGATAATCGGCGCATCGAGCTTCCCGATTTCAAACGCATCCGTGTGGCTGTAGATCGCTTTCGCGGTCTTCGCTGTGTACATACTCACCTTCGTGGTGAAGGACTGACTCAGGACGACCTTACTGACCTTGCACTGCTCCGACTGGATTTGATGGTCGCGATCGATGTGAACCCGGTCGATGGTTTTCCCGGCCTGGTGAGTGCTGCACACCTGTTACCGATAACTGCGGTCGGAGCGCACACGGTAAACAACGCGTTACCCTACGGATTTCTCGCTCCCAGGATGGCTTCGCAGATTGATGTCGACTTTCTTTCCCTGATTAATTCACTCGAGGAAGAGATGACGCGAAACCGTCGTGTGTCGCGGCAGGACGAACTGAAAGACCGCTCGATCCTCGTTGGTGTTACTTCGGGATCGCTTGCGGACGCCGAAGAATCGATGGCGGAACTTCAGGAATTAGCGAGCTCCGCCGGAGTTGTGGTGCAGGACAAAGTCATTCAGAGACGGCAGGCAATCGATCCCAGAACGGTGCTTGGACGCGGCAAACTGGACGAGCTTCTTATTCGCTCGCTTCAGCTCGGTGTGGACATGCTTGTCTTCGACCGCGAACTAACTCCAGCACAAGTGAGATCGCTTTCTGAAGCTACTGACCTTAAGATCATCGATCGTTCCCAACTCATTCTGGATATTTTTTCCCAGCGCGCACAATCGAGTGAGGGCAAGATCCAAGTCGAGCTTGCCCAGTTGAAATACCTCTTACCCCGGCTGATCGCCGGGCAAGACTCGGCGTTTTCCCGACTCGCCGGTGGTATCGGAGGCCGTGGTCCGGGCGAAACGAAGCTTGAGATGGACCGCCGCCGCGTTCGCGATCGCATCAACCGCCTGGAGAAAGAGATTGAAGCACAACGGCTGCGCCGGCATGAACGAAGGAAAGTGCGAACGAGGAATAACCTTCCTGTTGTTTCAATTGTCGGCTATACGAACGCGGGCAAATCGACGCTCTTGAATGCGCTAACTAATAGCGACGTTCAGGTAGAACAGCGAATGTTTGCCACGCTCGATCCTACATCGCGAAGGCTTCGGCTGCCGCGAGATCAGGAAATAATCGTTAACGATACCGTTGGTTTCATCCGCGATTTACCGCCTGGCCTTCTTTCTGCCTTTCGCGCGACGCTTGAGGAAATTGTCGATAGCAGGTTGTTGATCCATCTCGTGGACATTTCGAGTCCGCGGTGGTCACAACAAATTCAGTCGGTCGAAAGAATTCTGGAAGAACTTCATATCGCTCAGATTCCTTCAATCCTGGTTTTGAACAAGGCGGATCTGGTAGACGTCGATACACTGCAAGCGATCTCTCGCCAGCTTGCTCAGGGCGGCGATCGCGCTGTCGTGACTATCTCTGCGACTAACCAAAAGACGTTGCAACCGCTGCTCGAAAGATTAGGAGAGAGACTTTCGCGGGATTTAGGTTTGAGAGGCGGCGACAGAACATTCAATGCCAACCCGATCTCGCGTATTGCTTGACACGATATGGCCCTCCGTCCCCGATTCACAACTCCGTTCAGCCGTGCGCGCGACACGTTAGCGCAATACGTCGTCCGTCCCCTCATGGTATTCAAACCCAGAACGCGTTTCCTTATTGGGTTCGGATTACTTGTCGCTGTAACGGTCCCCCTGCTGCTCAGCAATTACTCGTCAGGCTTTTCGGAAGCCTACCGTGAAGGTGACGTGATACGAGGAAGCATTGTCGCGCGCGCTGATATTACCGGCATAGACATAGCTGAAACAGAGAAACGTCGGAATGCAGCTCGGCAGGCTACTCGCCCGGTTTTCAATTTCGATTCTACTCGCGGCGAAACTTCTGCACGGAGTTTTCGCGCAGCATGGGAAGATCTAAAACATCAGTTTGAATTGAAGAAGCCTGGAAATACGTTGACATGGAGCAGTGAGGGAGGAGCCGCCGTCTCGCGCGCGATTATCGCCCACAACTTCAATGATGACGACCTGGATCGGATTGTCAGGCTAATCCGTGAGGTTGGCGACAAATATATCTATGACGACACTGAAGCAGAACGATTGAACCAGGAAATCGTATTGGTTGACGTTCGCAATCCGTCGGGACAAATGGTTGTGCCCGCGCCGCGGACTCGAATGTTTTCGCTGAGCGCCGCTCGACAGGAACTCGAATTACGGCTCCTCAGTTTTCCCGGATGGTTGCAGGAGCAGAAATCAGCTTTGGCTGCGGCAATAGCCCCTGTTATTCGGCCGAATGTAGTGCTGGATCAGACAGCTACGGCCACATCGAGAGAAACCGAAGCCAATAAGATTCCTCCAGTAACAATCTCAATCAAACGAAATCAGGTGGTAGCACGTGACGGCGACACCGTAACCCCGGCCATGCTGGCGCAGTTTGCAGCCATGAAGAGTACTGGCCATGCGGGTCGGCCCTGGCACAATCTGATTGGTCTGCTCATGATCGTTTTTGCAGTGTACTGGGCCGTATGGAAGTTTACTGATCACCGAAGCACTAATGCGGCGTTATCACTTTCCAAAACGCGAGCCTTCGCACTCGTCGGCTCCGCAATAGTTGTAGAGACCGGGTTAATGCGAGTTGGCTTCGCGGTCAGCGATAGTGTTGCGAACGGCATGAAGACTGCGCCCTTTAACGATCCGACGATTTGGAACTTTGCGATTCCTTTCGCAGCCGCTTCGCTGCTGGTTGTTATGCTGGTCGATACACAGTTAGCTTTTCTGACTGGAATCGTCACGGCCTTATTTGCCGGCGTGCTGGCGCCTACTGGAACACAAACGGCCCTGTACGCAATGATTTCTTGTGCTGCTGCTGTGTACGGGATTGGTAGATATCGCGAGCGACAATCCGTGACGCTTGCCGGCTTGTTTGTGGGCGGCGTCAACGCTTTGATGGCTGTAGCGCTCATAGCCTATGCTGAACAACCTTTCACGCCAAACATAATCCTGCTGGCTCTTGGTTGTGGTTTTGCTGGCGGATTGCTAACCGCAATTTTTGCTGCCGGTGGCTTGCCCATAAACGAATCGCTCTTCGGTATTCTTACCGACGTCAAGCTGCTCGAGCTTTCCAATGCCGATTTGCCGGTGCTGGGCCAACTGGCGCTGCGAGCGCCGGGCACAAACCAGCATTCGCATGCGGTGGGTCAACTTGCGGAAGACGCCTGCCGAGCGGTTGGAGCAAATCCGCTGCTGGCTCGTATCGGAGCTCTCTACCACGACATCGGGAAGGTCGCTGCGCCGGAGTATTTTGTTGAAAACCAGCAAGGCGAGAACCCGCACGATCACATGCGTCCTTCCCAGAGTGCCCGGATTATCACAAGCCACGTCACCTACGGCATGAAGCTGGCAAAGGAAATCAGCCTGCCGAAGAAGATCGCCGACTTTATTCCCCAGCACCATGGTACGCGCACGCTGCATTTCTTTCTGCGCAAGGCGCAGAGTCAAGCAAAACCCGGTGAAGTAATCGACGAGAAGGATTTTCGCTATCCTGGTCCAAAGCCACAGTCCAAAGAGGCGGCGATAATGATGCTGGCCGATTCTTGCGAGGCTGCTGCTCGCTCTTTGGCCCGTCCCGATCCGGAGAACATTCGCGCGATCGTCGTGAAGATTGTGGATGCAATTATTAGCGATGGGCAACTCGATGAATGCGACCTGACTCTTCAGGAGCTGACCACGATTCGTGAAGCGATTATCAGCGCCTTGACCGCCATCTACCACGCACGAATTGATTATCCCGGCTTTAATCCTCCCCGGGTAACAGGGCCTTTAGCCGCATTGCCATCTGGGAAACTCGACAGCGAAGAACGTGGAGTTACTTACAGCCGCACTTCCGATGTTCCAATAAACCAGGCAGGCGAGGTCGAGGACGAAGCTGTCACTCGCAAGGTTGCGAAACGATAAGCTTCGTGGACTTGACGGAAGTCCCTTAGAATTTTTCGCGGAGCTTGCGATAGGTCGTGGCGAGATCTTCAGGGATAACGCGCGTGTTGCTTACCGTTGTCATGAAATTTGTATCTCCCGTCCAGCGAGGCAATATGTGAATATGAATGTGGTCCACAATCCCTGCGCCAGCAGACTTGCCGAGGTTCATGCCAATATTGAAACCAGCGGGCTGATAGATTTCGCGAAGCGCGGTTTGACAGCGCTTGGTCAAATCCATCAACTCGTCGGTAGTGTCCTTGGTGGCTGCGTCTAATTCACCAACATGCTCGTAGGGAACGATGAGCAAATGGCCGCTGACGTAAGGAAAAATATTGAGAACGATGAAATTGTGCGAACCGCGGTGGACAACAAAATTCGTGTCGTCTTTGTCAGGCTCGGCCTTAACTTTACAAAACACGCACCCGTCTGATTCTGAATCGGCAACACCGCCGGAAGCGATGTATTCGTAACGCCACGGACTCCACAGCCTATCCAATCTTGAATCCTCGGGCCTTTCGCAGGCCTAAATTATGGGGGGTTGGCGGGGCTCGTCGGAAATAACGCTTGCTGAGCTATCTGACGGAGTTTGAGGTCGCGAGCTGTGGTCGTTAATTAGCTCTTTGAGTTCTTTACCAGGTTTGAAATAAGGAACGCGTTTGGCGGGGATACTTACCGGATCTCCAGTTTTTGGGTTTCTACCTCGTCGAGCACCTCGTTCGCGTACGCGAAAACTACCGAAGCCACGGAGCTCAATTTTCTCACCCTGATTTAGTGTTTCAATAATACTTTCAAAAACAATCTCTACTAATCGTTCGGCATCCTTTTTGGTAAGCTCCGCCGCTTCGGCGACGTCTTCGACGAGTTCCGCTTTAGTCATGCATCACCTCAGCTGAAAAAGATGGCTCAAGCCCAAAAAATGAGTATCGAACCGAAAATTCATTGTACGTCTTAAGAGTGGCGAGGTGTGATCAACTTGGTAAGACTATCAGAAAACAATCATGCCGGGCAAGATACATCCAGTAGTAGCTTAACTTAAAGCCGAGGCAATAAACCCGTCACTGTAGACATTCTCTTTTTGAGATCGTCCGAGGATCAACTGCGCGAAAACTATTCCTGCTCTTGCTTTGCCGCACCTTCGGTCTTAGCTTCAGGTTGAGGTTGCGTTTCCGGCTCACGCTCAGGCTCAGACCCCGGCTCACGCACTGGCTGTGGCTCAGCCTCCGCGTCAGGTTCACGCACTGCCGCGGGGTCCCGAGCCGGCTCAGGCTGAGATACAGACTTGCCGAGACCGAAATCTGCGAGTTCGCTTAAAGAAGCCATGCCGCTGCCTGCTTGCGATGAATAGACCTTTGTGTCTACCACGGGTTCGTTGTCCTTGCCAACTGCGCGAGCCGACAAACCTATCTTCTTACTATCCGCATCGATCCTCAATATCTTAAATTCCATTTCCTGGCCCAACTGAACCACGTCTTCGGGCTTCTCGACTCGCTCTTCTGAGAGTTCCGAAATATGACAGAGGCCCTCCAGGTTGTCATCCAGCTCAATGAATGCACCAAAGTTTGCAAACCGAGCAATCTTTCCCTTCACAACATCGCCTGGTTTGTGTTCGGTAACAAACCTGTCCCAGGCATTAGGTTCCAGATCCTTAATTGAAAGCGAAAGCCGCCTGTTCTCTGCGTCGATGCTCGTAATTATCGCGTCGATCTCCTGGCCTTTCTTCAGGACCTCACTCGGATGCTTGATCCGCCTGGACCATGAAATGTCGGAAACGTGAACGAGCCCGTCAACTCCATCCTCAATTTCAATGAACGCTCCGAAGTCGGTCAGGTTTCTTACACGACCGTGGACGCGCGTTCCTACCTGATACCGTTCGTGCAAGGTTTGCCAGGGATTATCCTGAATCTGTTTCATTCCCAGGCTAATCCGGCGAGCTTTTGGATCAACGCTCAATACTTCGACTTCAACGGTGTCACCCGGGTTCACAAGCTTGCTGGGATGCTTTACACGTTTCGACCAACTCATTTCTGAAACGTGAACAAGCCCTTCGACACCATTCTCAAGCTCGACGAAGGCTCCGTAATCAGCGACGCTCGCAATCCGTCCAGGCACCCTTGTGCCGACGGGAAAGCGCTCCTCTACACTTGACCACGGATCGGGCAGCAATTGTTTGTAACCCAGGGAAACGCGTTCGCGTTCGCGATCAAACTTGAGCACCTTGACTTGAATGCTGTCGCCTACTCTAAATATTTCACTCGGATTTTGCAGACGTCCCCAGGACATGTCGGTGACGTGAAGCAGTCCATCAACTCCACCCAGATCGACGAATGCGCCGTAGTCAGTTAAATTCTTAATCTGACCTTCGACGACGATGTCCTCCTCGATGTGTTGGAGTGTTTGCCCTTTCCTTCCGGCATTCTCTTCTTCAATAACAGCTTTGCGGGAAAGAACTACGTTGGAACGTTTGCGATTGAGTTTGATGACCTTCGCTTCGATCTCCTGGTTACGAAGCGAATCGAGATTTCGCACTGGGCGAACATCAACCTGGGAGCCGGGCAGGAACGCTGCAATGCCATCGATATCGACCCGCAGCCCGCCTTTGATGCGTTCGATTACCCGACCTTTAATATTTGTTCCGTCGCGGTGCGATTTTTCCAGATCATCCCAGGCCCTCATGCGCACCGCGTCCGCGCGAGACAACACCGGCAGGCCATCAGCCGTTTCCATGTTCTTCACCAGAACATCGACTTCGTCGCCCGCCTTAACTGCCAACACGCCATTCTCGGTGAATTCAGCGGGGTTTACGATACCTTCCGACTTATATCCGAAATCGATGACAACTCCGCGCTCGCTAATTCCGACGACAGTTCCGCGAACGACTTCACCTTCCTGCAGAGACGCCTGTTCTTGCTCAAATTGATCAAGCAACTGTCCGAAGTCGACGTCGCCAGACGGGCGCGGCTCTTCGTCGTCATCGGCTCTCTGAGCTACCGTAGGACTCGCTTCTTTTGGAGCGGGTTGGGCTGATGTAGATGGCGAAATTGCCTGCTCGCCGGTAGATGGGTTGTTGTTGTTTACTTCTTCGTTGTTTAGCTTCGATTCTTCACTAGCCATGCAAACTCCTGTCACAGTCCCGGAAAATTCACCGTCCTCGGGTCGTATTCGCTTTCGCCCTACTGCACTTGATCATTCACAGATGACCGGAGGACAGTGCTCAAAGCGGCACGTGCTTCGTTGGCCTTGGCAAGAATGTCGGGGGGTTGAAGCTTGCGAGGATTGCGAGCCGTTTAGATTTGGAAAAGGAGGTTTTATGTGTTTCGATTTCCGCCGCGCCCGTACTCACCCGCTTGGTCCGACAATCACCAGCCGCTTACCGGGTAAGTCCGAAATGTACACGTCTGAACAAGCGCATGTCAAGGTGCTGATATACCTGGGTCCAGCACGCGATCCTTCACACTAAAGTGCTAACCTGATTCTTGGCCGTTATCTGATCATTGACTCGCTGCCGACATGCTATCCGAACCGCGAGGAACAACATACACACCGGCGGAGTGAGACCCGACAAAGAGTGTATTGGGATCTCGCGAATCGAATGCCAGGGCCCAAATTCGTTGGCTGGGTAGCCGACGCTCTTTAGGGTCAATGCGCGCCCAAGTACTCCCTGCATTGATCGACCGATAAACGCCTCCACCGATTTCGCCAGTCTGATAAGCATTGCCGACGAAGATTTCATCCCCATTCCGTGGGTTGATCAAGATGCTCGTGAAATCTCCGAAAGGAAGATTGCCGCCGCGCCGGCTCCAGGTTGCCCCGCCATCGTGAGACATGTAGAAGGCTTGTTTGGTAGCAACATATATATAGTTTGGGCGTTGCAAATCCCGAGCAATGGTATTCACAGGAGCTTCGCTCGGAATACCGGACACTCGCTGCCACGACTTTCCTCCGTCATGCGAAACCAAAGCCCCCGAAGAAGCAGTGCCTACCAAAATCGTTTCTGGCTGCTGCGGATCTGTAGAGATGCAACTGGTTTTGGGGTCAAATCCTGCGCCATACGGCAGCTTCTGCCATCCTTTGGTCGGATCAGGAGTACGGTATAGACCAATATTGGTCGCCGCCAGAAAAAGAGGTCGCTGTCCATCCGCATCTACGGTTTGCACGAGCGCATTAACAGCGTCAGACAAGGCTACAAATGATGCCGACGAATCGCTGCCGCTCTCAACGCCGGATATGCCAAGCGCCGAAAGCGTAGCCTCGTCAAATCTTCCAGTCACCATGATGCCCTTGTCCGTCTGAAATCGTCTTAGGGCACTCAACGTTTGCGTTCCCGCCCTGCCGTCTGGTACGCCAACGCTATAACCGGCCGCATTCAAGGCCTGCTGCGCGCGACGAACCGTGTCACCGGCCTTTTGAATGCCGGTGCTCGGGACTTGACGGGTGCGCGTTGGAAGTGTTCGTTTCCTTCCGGCCCTGCCCTTAGTCCGGCTGGGAGTTGATTTAGCGGCCGTCCAAACAGGCGCCCATGAGGCCCCCCGATCGAGAGAGCGATAGACACCAAGATTTGTGCCAAGATAAATCGTGTTCGCGTCACGAGTGTCCTGCAAGATCGAATAGGTGATTAGACGTGAGGGCATGTTGCGCATTGACGGACGCCACGTTTCGCCATTGTCCGGGCTCACAAACAGAAACCCGCCGCCTGTTGTTGTGTTTATTGTCGCGGCATAGATTCGACCCGGAGTTTCACGATCGGCGACTATTACATTCGCAAATCGTCCGCTGTATCCACCATTGGTAGGAACAAAGTTTTTTCCGCCGTCATTAGAGACCATCACGCCGTAATTATTCGTACCGATGTAGATGGTTTGCGGCCGAGAAGGATGAATGGCAATTGAATTGATTTCCAACTGCCTGGAAGTAGTCACCATCCATGAGTCAGCGTCGCCACCGCGGTCTGAACGCCAGAATCCCTCGGTGGTTCCGGCGAAGACGAGACCAGGAATAGATGGGTGTTGCACGATGACCCGCGTTCTTCGCGATTGAGAAGGAATTCCCTGAACCTTTTTCCACGTATCGCCGGCGGTTCTTGTTTCATAGATCCCGCTGCAAGCTGAGGCGATTATGTGATTGGGATCACGTGGATCTATATTGATAGCGAAAATATCAGAATCGTCGATGATGCCGCCCTTGATGTTTCTCCAGGTTTTTCCGCCATCGGTAGACTTATAAGGCAGGTACCATGTTCCCGCGTAGATCGTGTTAGTAGTTCTCGGATCAATCGCCAACGACTCCACGTGGACCAGGCCCGGCGTAGTTTGCGTCGGCAATTGCGTCCATGAATCCCCCGAGTTGTCCGACCGGAAGATGCCATTAAAAGTGCCGGCAATCAAAACGTTGGGATTTGACTCTGATTGAGTCAACGAATGCAGCGCTTCATTCTTCAATTCAGAACTCTCATGCCATTTGTGGCCGCCGTCAGTCGACTTGAAGAATCCACCCGCCTCTTTGTGACGGTGTGCAGCCACGTAAAGAGTTTTTGAGTCGCGCGGATCGACAATTATGTGATCTATGAAAAGTTTGGGTCGATTGAAGTTGTAGAGATACTCCCAATTCTTGCCTGCGTCCGCTGAGGTATAAAGCTGTCCGTCGAGAGTTCCAAAATAGAAGCGGTCGGGATTGTTTGGATCAACAACCAGACTGCGAACGTCTCCTCCGGGAGGTCCGCTGGCTCGCCAGTCATCCGAATACTTGCCTGGATCAGCCAGGCTATCGTTGGTAGAAGCGGAGGACGATGCGAATGCAAACTGCATAGCAACCGCTGCAAGAAGGAGAAGGATCAATTTTGGTAATCGATTAGTCATATTCTTAAGAACAACCTCAAATCTATAGAGCTCGAATGGCGCTAATCCAAGTTTAATATAACTTCCCGGGTTTGTATCCAACAACTTTCCGGGGTCCCCGCGTGGGGTGGCGTTAACACTCCCATAGGATGCCGGGCTGCACATAACAAGTTGTAAACCGGTAGAAGTGCTCAGGAAAAGCGAAGCGGGCGATGCTTCTCGTTGGGAGAAACATCGCCCGCATCGGAAGGTTCGCGTCATTGTTAAGGGACGCGAGCGTATTGTTTAGTCCTCGTCCATTCCACGACCACGACGCGCACGTCGGCGTGGGGTGGCTTTCTTCTTACATTCCGGACAAGGTGAAATGATGTTGTCGGTGCTGGCTGCAGGTGGAGTCGCACCAGTTGGCACTATCCACAGCTCCACGGACAAGTCAGACCGGCAGCCGCCGTCAACTGTCACCAATCGACCGGCGTCGATTTGGCGCGTGTTAACAAGGTAGTCCTTCGCACGGTCAGCTCTTGCCTGTGCTTCACCCGCACAACTGCCGTAGGCCACGACGTAGCCCTGAGCACCTGGCTGGTTCTGCAACTGAATCGCGTAGTTGTCGAGGCGGGCCTTCTCATCGTTAAACTTGATGTTCCCGTACTCGTCAAACTTGGACGACTGCGCGTTCGGCGCCTTAACAGACGTGGAACACGATGCTGTTCTTGAGCAGGCCGGATCGAGTCCGCCAACCTCAACTGTCGCCGTAACGCTTTGGCCACCAAGGTTAGCCGTGTCGACCGTAATGGATGACGTACCTTGTCCACCGGTGATCGTGCCAGCCGAGACTGACCAGTTGTAGGTAACGTTTGCGCCCGATGAAAGCGACGAGCTAAACGTAATGGCTGAACCCTGATCAACCGAATCAGGACAGCTCACTGAAACCGTCGGGCATGCCGGCCGACAATTGCTGCACTCGGCAACGGTCACCGTAGTAGAACCGGGGACGGTGTGGCAACATCCGTCAGCAACTTCGACGGTTGCGGTGTAGGTCCCGGGATTGACCCCTGAAAGATCCCAGGTCACTGTCCTGCCTTCACCGGAAAGCCGGCCGCCAGTAACAGACCACGTGTACAGAAGCGTGTCATTATCCGGATCGCGAGCGTCGGCTGTTAAGTCTACCGAACGAGTTGCACTCGGCGTACAGCTTTCCGAGCTGCCCGTGGCACACGGCAGAGTGATCGTCGAGCTAGACGCCGATACAGAAACCGTCGGCGGCTGATTAGGCGGCGGCGGCACTGCTCTCGCGTTGCGATGACCAGCCCATAGCTGGAAAATAAACCCGTTCGGATCATCCGATCTCACGAAGCCGGCAGGGAAATTAGGACCACTGCCGAACACCCGGTCGCCCTGCTGATTTACATGCATCCGATACGCGGCACCCAGTCCCCACCACCGTCTCGGAAAGATTTTGACTCCACCTAAAACGTCGACCGGATTGTTTGGAAAAGCATTTGGCGTTCTTTCTCCCACGTACATCGTCGAACGCGCTTCGGCGATTAGCTGGAAGTGCTTGTTGATTGGGAAGTCGAATCCAAGTCCCGCTAGCAACTCATTCGGCCGGTCGAGAAGGATAGCGTCTCCCATCGCCTTGCTCTTGGGATTGCTGTTAAGAATGTAACCCAAATTAGCCGACACGTTGATATGCTCGGTAAGCCTGCCATCAACGAATCCGACCAAGCCAAAGTCGCCTATACTCGCGCCCGGCCCGGCGCCGCGCTGCATCTGATTGAATCCCTTAAAATCAACAGCCTTGTCAGGATACCAGCGGTAAAAGGGAATGATTCCAACTCCCAGTGGGTTATTCGGACCAGTCAATCGAATCTTGGCTCCAGCCACGAAGTTCGTAAAACTTGATTGACCGTATAACCGGTTTACGAAAGGCGCATCCGGTAAATAGCTAGGCTCTGTCGTGAACACATTTGGAACCGTTATCGAATTGAACTGTGGCGGCACGGGCGGAACGACACGCGTCGTGAGCACAATCCCCGGCAAAATACTGCCTACTATCGAACCTATGCCGGGAAAGTTAGACGCCGCGCCGAAGCTTCCATTTCCACCAGTAGGCGTACCCAGGCGGCTCGCGAAAGGCGGTGTAAAAGGAGGGCCCAAATTAAAGGTCGGACCGTTGGCGCCGATGAACGGAAATTGCACGAAGCCCTGACCTCCCGTATTACATGGCGGCCCCGCTGGCCGGAAGGTCGCGCCGCCCGGAAGCGTCGTGCCGGTCACAACTTGGGGCGCGAGGATGATGGCCGGTCCCGTGCACAAGGTGCTCCCAAAGCGAAGCTGCGAGTTCGGCAGATAGAAGCTCGACAGATTTTGTGGGCTGTTAACCTTGATGCCCCGCAGACCGTTAGTCTTGAAGAACAATTCGATGTGATCGTTCAAGCCAACATTGAAGCTCAGCGGGATATCGGTTATGTCAACGTTGCCAGGATCGCGATCGAAATTGCTGTACGCGACGCTGAACGTAACCTCGCCCCTACGAATAGTCGAGCCGTCGTAAATCGTAAACAGCCCCGTGGGTCCACCCTCAGGACCTCCCGTGCCAACTGACGGAGATTGATTCCGCGGATCGTCAGGCGATCTCAAAGTCTGCGCCGACACCACGGCACATAGCACCAATGTAACGAGCGCGCCAATAAGCGCTCTTGTTGCGAGTCTCATCGCATTCCTCCTGCGAAATGAGTAGAAGTTTGATTATAAATGCCACCGTGGGCAAGGAGCCAGCTTACAATTAACCCGGCGTATCGTCCCTGCAATTCGGGGGCGCCAACTACAAGCTGACGGACCAACACTCAACACTCTCGTTTTAATCTCTCTAAAGGTTGAGCAAGATTTTGAGAAACAACTACCTAACAGTTCATCACCGCCAGGTTCGATCCGTCGCCTGAGAAACCTAAACGCCACTTCTTATACGAAAAGCGCGGTTTAGTGTCAACGATTCGGCACTCAAACACTGGCCCAAGGCCAAAATTTCTTCACACTAGTCCGAGGTACAAAATCACGGCCAGACCATACTCTACCTTTTTAGGGAAATCAAGACTTTTTCACGACTTACGCCAATTTCTTTATGTTTTTTCCGTCACGCGTAGATACCCCGCATGCGCGTGTCATATGCCACTCGGTCTATCGCCAGCATGTAGGCAGCGGTTCGTGTGTCAACCGAATGTGCGTTCGCATACCGGCAAAGATCGTTGAAGCTCGCAACCATGGTTTCCTGAAGCCGCTGGTTGATGACGTCTTCGCGCCAGAAATATCCCATCCTATCCTGCACCCACTCAAAATAAGAGACAGTTACACCTCCGGCGTTAGCCAAAATGTCCGGGATCACAAAAATTCCCTTCTCGTGCAATATCTCATCCGCGGCGGCCGTTGTGGGACCATTCGCACCTTCGGCAAGCACTTTGCATTTGATTCGATCGGCGTTCTGCGAAGTGATCTGATTCTCGGTAGCCGCTGGAACAAGCACATCGCATTCGAGTTCCAACAGTTCGCTGTTGGTTACCCTTTCAACCCCTTCATAGTCCTCGAATGAGCGAGTAGCGTAGAGATGTTTCAGTGCCGCGGGAATATCGATGCCGAGTGGGTTGTAGATGCCTCCATGGATGTCGGAAATCGCTACCACCTTGTAACCAGCCTCGTGAAGCAACTGAGCTCCTATGCCACCGACATTACCAGAACCCTGCACTACGACTCGCGTTGTTTCGGGGGTTATCCCAAATCTCTTTATTGCCTCGTTGATTACAAATAGAATCCCTCGCCCTGTAGCCTCGCGCCGTCCTGATGAGCCACCCAGATCAATAGGCTTCCCGGTCACTACCGCTGTCACCGTATGCCTGGCATGCATGGAGTAGGTATCCATAATCCATGCCATGGTCTGCTCGTTAGTATTCATGTCAGGAGCAGGCACGTCTTTTTCCGGACCAATAAAGTCCAGTAGTTCGGAGGCGTAACGACGAGTCATACGCTCAAGCTCTCCAATGGACATTTGTTGCGGGTCACAGATGATCCCACCCTTGGCACCGCCAAAAGGAACATTAACTACTGCGCATTTCCAAGTCATCCACGCAGCCAGCGCTCTCACTTCATCGAGATTTACGTCGGGAGAATATCGTATTCCGCCTTTGGCTGGACCGCGGGCGAAGTTGTGTTGTACACGATAGCCTTCAAACACCTGGATTCTGCCGGAGTCCATTCTCGTGGGTATATAAACCTTAAGCTCTCTATTTGGGACGCGCATAACAGCGTACAAATCCGCATCAAGATTGAGCAACTGCGCTGCTCGGTCGAATCGCGACATCATTGACTCGAACGGGTTTTCTTCTTTTATCTCGCGGATGTCGTCTACGTAGGCTGTGCTTTGCATACTTGCCATGGCAATCTCCGGGGAGTTTTCAGAGTCGGATCATTAAATACGGCAGGAAATCTTCCAACAAACCTGGTTCATCTAATCAAGAATTAGAAAACAGAACCGCATAAGTTCAGACTCACGGCTGAACTTAATCGTTACCTCGTTGGTCCAAAACCTCGTTCATTGCACCGCTACGATAGCCGTGAAGATCAAGGGTCACATACTTAAAGCCTAGTTGGCGAAAACGGGCCGCAAGGTCGGCAATGACGTCTTTTTGTAAGGCACGGTTCATTTCCGCAGCGGCAATCTCGAGACGCACCAGGCTGTCGTGGTGCCGAACGCGAAATTCTCTAAACCCCATTTCGCGAAGAATCTCTTCGCCGCGATCTACAGTTGATAGACGTTCAATTGTTACAGGAATGCCGTAGGCTATTCGTGACGAGAGGCACGGGCTGGCGGGTTTGTCCCAGGTCGGTAAACCCACTCTGCGACTTAACAACCTGACGTCTGCCTTATTCATTCCGGCTTCAATAAGAGGACTCCGCACACCGTGCTTGCCTGCGGCCGCGCGTCCTGGTCGGTAGTCTCCAAGGTCATCCCGTGTAGAGCCATCCACGATGAATCTAACATTTCGAAGGCCAGCCAGGTTTTTGAGCTTTTTGTAGAGCTCGTCTTTGCAAAAGTAACAGCGCGTTGGGCCATTAGAGGTGTAGTTAATATCTTCCAGCTCCTCCGTTTGAATTACTTCTCTCCGCAGCCCGAATTGTTGGGCCAACCGCGCAATCTGCTCATGCTGACTCGCAGGCAAGCTCGCTGATTCGCCGGTAACGCAGAGCGCCTTTTCTCCCAGCTCGGAGTTGGCTATGTACGCGACGTAACTACTATCGACTCCGCCGGAAAATGCAATGATCGCAGAACCCATCTCACGAAACAATTCCCGCAGTCTCTCTTCCTTAGCTAATGCCAGGTAGTCGTCGCCACTCGGCAGGGTAGTTTTGATATCGCTGTTTTCCACCAAAAAATTGCTCACAATTGTTGCGCTCTCCGGGAAATAGAGACACGTGAACCACGCGTCTGGTTTGTCTAACTTTAATGACGGAATTACGGTGGCAATGTTATCTCAAGCATCAAGACGGGCGCAACCGGCATCTCAGATCCGTGTTGCTCGCAAATTTGCCCAATGCTTGATTTGGACGCGATTACTTTTGGCATGTTAAGATCGACATCTCCTCGGGTATTTCTTGTCTCGCCTGGTTGCGACTTGTTCTCATGAGTAACCGATTGCCAAATTCCATTTCTCCGCGGTCCTGCTCTGCGTTTTGCTTCGCTGCAGTGCTGTTGCTGATGTTCGGTGTCAACAATGCGACGCCAGCACAAACCGAAGAAGCTTTTGGTGACGGAGCCGCGGACCCGGTGAAGCTATTTGAACGTGGTCAAAACGCCCATGCTCATGGCGATCTATCCAAGGCCCTCGAGTTTTACGAAGAAGCTATCAAGGTGCGTCCGGAGTTTGCCGAAGCCGAATTTCAGCGGGGGAATGTCTTGGTTGCACTCGGCGGACGTTTGGTTGAAGCTGAAACCGCTTTTCGCCGTGCGATAGAGCTCAGAAAGGGTTGGTCGCTTCCCTACTCGGCCCTGGGAACGCTGCTGGTTCGCCTCAACCGCGATTCGGAGGCCGAAACCCTCTTCCGCCAGGCAATCAAACTCGACGCACACGAAAACCTGGCCCTTCGCATGCTTGCTGACATTCGCCTCCGCGCTGGCGACCCGAAAGAAGCCCTTAACCTCGCGCGGCTGGCAACAAACGACAAAGAAGCGCCGCTCGTCACCTGGCTTTTACTTGCTTCCGCGCAACGCGCCACAGGCGACAACGTTGGAGCCCTGACAAGTTTGGAACATGTGCTCCAAAGCGATCCTTCGAATGTTTCTGCCCTCATGGAGCGCGCGGAAATTCGTATCGCCACTGGCGACAATAAGCATGCCATCGAGGATCTCAAGTCAGCCGAAGCTTTCACAAAAGGGGAGAAGTCTAGTCTCTCGCGGCTCGTTACCGCGTACGAAATGGCCGGCAAACCTGAAGAGGCGCGACGAATTGCCCAGGCCGCGGGATTGGCTAAACAAGACGCGTCTCGAAACGGCGGGCTCCAGGTTGTAGGAACACCGGAGGAGATAACGTCTGCAAATAGCGACGACCCGACGACGTCGCGCAAGGCCCTTGAAACGCTGTTTCAAAAGAACCCCGATAACGCAATGCTTCTGGCGCGTCTCGGGGCCTCCTATCGAACCAGTGATCCAACTCGCTCACTCGCTTTCTACCGGCGCGCTACAGAGATTCAGCCACCCAATGCAGACTATGCTACAGGCTACAGTTCCGCGCTCGTCCAGGCCCGACGTTTCGGCGACGCTGTCGCCGTCCTGCTTAAAGTGATTTCCGTTGCCCCAAACAACTACGTGGCCCATGCCAATCTGGCGACCGCCTTCTATGAACTTAAGCAGTATCCTCAAGCACTGGAGCAGTATGAATGGCTTTTGAAGACAAAACCAGATTTGATGGTTGCTCACTATTTCATTGCCACGGCGCATGATCATCTTGGAGAATACGTGCAGGCACTGGCGGCTTACGAAAGTTTTCTAGAACGTGCCGATCCAAAAACAAATCAACTTGAGATTGAAAAAGTAAAATTGCGTTTACCGTCTCTCCGGCGTCAGATTCAGTTAGGCCAGGGGGTGAAGCGCAAGCCTGAAAAGCCAAGGCACTAACCGCTCAATTTAAAGATGATACTTCCCGGAAATCAGAGCCTTATGTTTCAAGGCATGAGGGTCATAGTTCTGCTGGCAATGGTATACGTCCCGGCTGTGCGCGCCCAGGAGTCCCAGAGCCAGGAATCCACGGCGCCGCCGCCATTGAAAATTATCTCGCGCCTGGAGCGTTCTCAATTAAATGACTCGAAAGATGCAAAGGCGCGTGTCCGAACAACTCTCGAGCTGGCCGAAGCTCATCTTGCCAACGCTGAAACCCAGACTTTGAAGCACGACTACGACGGAGCGGCTGCGGAGGCGGGTAAGTATCGGGCGTTGGTTGAGGACCTATTCAGTTTTCTGAAAACTATAAATGCCGATAACAACAAGTCACGGGATTTCTATAAACGTGTTGAGTTAACACTTCGTGCTCAAGGCCCACGCCTAAGCCTGATGCGCCGCAGCACTCCTTCAGAGTACGCAGTTTGGATAAAGGATATTGAGGACTTCGCCCGGAAGGGACGAACGGAAGCACTCAATTTTTTTTATGGCCATACGGTTGTGCGCGATGGCCCGCAAAAGTCCCCGGATCAAAAAGAAGTCGCCAAGCCAATTCAAAAGAGTTCAATGGCACCTAAATGAAACAACTATGACTGCCCGTGCTTACATTTTATTGCTGACGATTAGTGTGAGTTTGACTTCCGCGATTTCAGTGCGAGCCCGCACGGTTCAAGCTCGAGACCACCTGACAGCGGAAGAAATTGAGCTAGTCAAAGACGCGCAAGTTCTTGATAAGCGCATCGACGTTTTCATTAAAGCCGCGGATCGAAGGCTGCTCGCAATTATTGGAGCACAGGCAGCAAGCGCCATGCAGTTGAAAAAGGATTCCGAGAGTTGGGGAGAACTACCCTCCGGGACGCGCGCCGAACTCATTGGTGATATCTCGAAAATCTTTGACGAAGCCATCACAAACATCGACGACGTAAGCTCACGCGATGAAAAAAATCCTCTCATCCCAAAAGCACTCCGTCAGCTAGCGGCAGCAGCGTCGCGCATAGTGGAGCAACTGAAACCACTGGAAGCGCAAGCAACCAGCGACGCTGAGGCCAGCACTTTCGACCAGCTCACGGAAAACGCCGAATCAATTGTTCAGGCCGCAAATAAACTTCCGCCACCCGTTGAAAAGAAGGGAAAAAGTAAGACCGAGAAAACTAAAGATACGAACTAAGGATTCGTAGCTCTCGAGTTTCTCGGTCTTAACGACTACCGCTCGAACTTGGTTTGCCCTTAACTGCGGTTTTTCTTCCGCGCCTCGGCGCTAACCATCTTCGCTTCCTGATCAATAGCCGTGCCCGCGCTTGCTTCTTCGCCTTCTTCCTTGGCTGCTGCTGACGATTGCAAACGTGGAGAAGGTTCGCTAACGGCGAAAAGCCTGAACTCGACTTTCGATTCCGTTTTGTCAATACCGCCGACGCCTGCTACTCGGCCAAACATTCCGCCCACCTTCTTTGCGGCTGATGTCTTTAGCGCAGTTATGTCAGTGTAAAGAATGAAGTCGCACTGCTTGACTTTCGCTTCAGCTTCGGCCTCGCCGGGCGAAGTCGCATTTAAAGAGATGGCTTCAATGCCGCCGCCTTGAATATTGCCGACGAGGCGCTCCCGCAGAGATTCTGTCGAAACCTGGCGGTCGGTCTTGTTGTTGATCTGAACAACCCCCACCCGAATTGTTCCGGGCGCCTTCGCATTGCGGCCATTCGATAAGTTGCTTCCATCATCATCCCGCTGCCGATCTTGAGGCATTTGCGCGCCCGTCGAAGGCATGCCATACAACTCTTGAGTGCTCGTGGCTTCCGTGTAACCTGCAGGCACGTCAAAGAGCGATGCGTCCAGGGGTTCCCGTGAAAGCTGGAGCACCTCTTTGGTCGTTGAGAAAGTCACATTGCCGTCTGGGCCATACATAGTGACAGTCTCAATGAGCGGATATCCCGTGCGTGCTGATCCTTCCCGTCTGAATTGCACGCGATCCTGACAACCACCCGGCGACACCGGACGGCGCGCCATCGCCTGTGTTCGACCCAGATCGCAATCAGGTCCGAACGCCAGATCAACGTACCAACCATCTGTCTCAATTTTTTGCTTCATAGGATTGCAGGCGTCTGGCGATGATTGGGTGACCATAGAGGTCTTGACGTGACGTGCAGTGAAACCAAACATCTCTTTGCGTTCACCGGTGTCGTTAGCTGTCGTTACATAGGTTACTACGCCTCCGCGGCGCGAGGGCTGGCCGCTGTTGCTCGTCGGTACTGAACCTCCGCCGGCGTCGGACGAAGCGGTAACGTCCATCGGAGTTATCACATATTTTTTGACACTGTCGTTGATCTGAATCATTCGCTTGAGGTCACACTGAGTGATATTCACTGTATCCATCCCATAGCCCGTGTGCATTTCGCCGCGCTCACGCGACCCCTTGATCATTGTCGTTGTTTCGAAACATTGTCCCGCGGTGGTCATCCGATACTTAATCTTCAAATCTTTCGGTGGCGCCGGTTGCGCGACGGGACGGTTTCGCGGTCGTTGAGCCACAAAGGCCGAAGCCGAAATGACTAATAAAACCAAAGCGCCTACCATACTCATTCCCAAAAACCTTTTACTCATGGCTCGTCTCCTCGTATGTGTATTGATTACCTATGTCTGTATAGGACTACCAATTGTGGTGGCAGAAGCATTTCTTCAAAACAAGAATCTCGCTCAATCGCGCGCTTTTCGCAAGGTCTCGGTCGCACGATTTAGCGCTTCGACGATGCGGCCAAGCGCTTCTGCGGCGTTCGACTTATTCCGATCGTCCAGCGCCTGACGAAAATCAGGAAGCGGTTGTGCCGCATATCCCGTGTAAGTTCCGGGGGCATAAATTTGATGCGTGTACCAGGTACGTCCTCGTAATCCTCTTCCATCAGTTAAGGCGCGCTCGACCTTTATCAAGGCCTCATTGATGCGTTGCAGTCTCGCTACTGCGCGCGGGTGTCGATCGTTTGCCTCGACGCGAGTTCGCTCAATCTCTAACACTGTCTCCTGCCGTGTCTTTTCAGCGCGTTCTGCTTCATCGGCAAAATTCTGTATCGCTTCCGTCATCGGTTTCTCCTCGAACGCGCTCGCAAGGTTCCGACGCCTGGCGGTTTTCATGCTCTCGTTGAAGAAGTCACGAATCTGCGAAGCATAATCCCGGTAATCAAGCGGCAGACCTGCAGCATCGGCCAGACGCATGGCGATAGTTCCCCACAATTGCGCAACCGTTACGTGATACGCGAAGGTTGGGTCGCCGAAGTGGGTCATCCAATAGAAGGAGTCGTAGGCAGAATGGTAGACGCCGTAATCACCACCAAAGCCCATGTCGCTGGAAGGGATTCCGAGGTGTTGTAAAAAGGGCGTGAAATCTGACCCGGAACCGAGCGCGCCAATCCGCGCTTCGGCAATTTTTGTATCAGAACCAACTTCTGCATTCGTTAGCTCCGGGTCGGGCAGTTCTTCTCGTGCCCGATCCTGCCATTGTTGATAGACAGTGTGACCGGTTTTTGGGTCCTTAACGTCACGCGCAGCGGCTCGAATTAGTTTCCACATCGAAGGTACCGATGACGCGCCAAAGTTTGAACCAGAAACCGCGGAGTCTACGTTGAGATAAGCGACAGCCTTTTGCTTCAACTCGTCAGCGTGTTCTTCGACCCACTCAGTCGAACCCAACAGCCCATACTCTTCTCCGTCCCAACTGCAAAGTATAATTGTGCGGCGCGGCTTCCATCCCTTCTTCAACAAGCTACCGAACGCCCGAGCCGACTCGAGCATCGCCGTCGTGCCGCTGTTTGGGTCAACCGCCCCGAAGGTCCAGGCATCGCGGTGGTTGCCCATGATCACCCAACGGTCCTTTTCTTCATCTCCATCGACGCGCGAAATCACGTTCCAGATCTTCCGCACCTGGTAATCCATCTGCGTTTTCAAGTGCACTTGAACGTAGTCCGTTCCGCCGACGTGATAAGGGAAAGGCAGTCCGCCCTGGAAACCCCTGGGCCGCACGGGACCGCGAAGAGGTTCCAACAGTCGTCTCGCGTCGCCATAGGAGATTGGTTGTACTGGAATGCGGGGTAGCCCTGTGACTTCTTCCATCTTCAGTCTCGGCACGCCAGGCACCGCGGGCCTTCCCGGTGTTAAGGGATCACCGGGAGCTTGAAACAGATATTGAACCGACCCACGTTGAGCGGAGCTTGACGGCCGCCACGGTCCTTTAGGGTAAACGTCGCCCTGCATGTAACCATCGTCCGCGGGATCTGAATAAATAATTAATCCTGCGGCCCCGTGATCCTCCGCGACTTTTGCCTTCACGCCGCGAAAAGAGTTGCCGTAGCGAGCGATCGCGATCTTCCCTTTCACATCGATGCCGAGCTTGCTTAGAGCTTCATAGTCGGGAGGCAAGCCGTAGTTGACGTACACAAGTGGAGCGGTCACATCACCACTGGGGCTATAGCCATTAAAGAGCGGAATGATCTTCGGATTCGACGATGAGGGATCTTCCGGAATCGCCTCTTCTTTAACCGTTAACTGATCATGCCGCGGAGTAATTAACTCCACGATGCCGGGCTGCTTGGGGTAAGGAAGCAGCACTTCATACTCTCTGAGCTCGGAAGAAAGCCCAAACCCACGAATCTGGTCGCGTACGTACAGTGCGGTGGCGTAGTCCTCTTTCGTTCCCGCCACATGTGGCTCGGCGGTTAGACGGCGCAGATGTTCACGGGCTGAGTCCGGTGCGGGGACGCTACGAAACTCCTCTTCCCAACGGCGTTCGATGGTGGACTCCTGGGGTGTAAAGCCGTTGAGACTAGACGACGCCGCTGAGGGCGTCTGCGATAGAACCGGGCGAAGATTAGCGCCAATGCCTAAGAGAGCAAAAACCAACAAGATTGCAACCATGGTGCGAATGGACCTCATTTTATCGTTTCCTCACTTCCCTACATTTCAAATGAACAATGTTTCTCGCGCTATCGTAAACTGTTGACGTCGATCGAAAGGAACCATTTCCAATGGACAGCAGATACTACCCCGGCGTTGAAGTGGATGTCTCCAAACTAACACTCGAACTTCGCGATCTCTTCGACGAAGATTATGAAGTGCAGACTATGCACGTCTCTTCAACAACAGTTCTTCAGGCGCGAAAGTCCAGCACGTTGCGCGATCTTACCGGGCTCTCTGCTGCATTAACAATTAAGCTCACCCCGGAGGCCGGCGGCACACGCGTCGAGATTGGCATGCAGAAGTGGTTTGACAAGGCGGCCATCGCCGCCGTTGCACTGCTACTTTCTGCGGGGCTGTTAGTAGCCCTGCCAGCGCTTGGCGCATACTGGCAATACAAACTCACCGAAGATGCATGGAAGATAATAGAAGACCACGTCGCACGCAAAGCGGGCGGGTATGTTCCGCCTTTGCCCGGCCGTTGTGGCACCTGCGGCTCAGCAAACACCGCCGGCGACGGCTTTTGTTCTTCGTGTGGCGCGAATCTCCAGGCCACTGCTTGTCCCTCTTGCGGAGCAATTCAAAAGAATCCCTCCGGGCGGTTTTGTAGCCGATGCGGCAAGCCCCTGACGGCGGGCAGTGGCTGATAGGTTCCTTGTTATTGACTTGCGGCAACGATCGTCGTATCGTTTCGCCGCCCGCACAGTCTAAGCGCTTTTTAACGCGCAGAAATCTGCCTGGGTTTTCTACCTCGCGCTTTCTTCGATATTCAACTGGGCACCGTTAGTTCAAACACAGTATTCCCAAACGTAGTTCCGAGCCGCAATCGTAGCCCTGTTCTTACAGAATGGACTGCGAATTCAAGCAAACGTTTTCTGAAAACACTGGAGGTGTTTATTTATGAAGAAGTCTCTCCTGTTAATGGTCGTTGTTACGTTGATTTCCGCGTTCTCCCAGCTCTTTGCTCAGACGCCAGCGGCGATGCCTGGCCCACCAAAAGTACTTTTGGTCGTGCGGGAAGACATCAAGCCCGGAATGATGGGGACGCACAACAGACACTCGGCAGAGTTTG
>CAAGKR010281131.1_pt1 | contig 31348 bp, 30 predicted proteins | sample 2556971 | NCBI WGS metagenome assembly CAAGKR01 (sample SAMEA5207829, study PRJEB30636) | soil metagenome | biome: forest; feature: boreal; material: soil | place: USA | collected 2011-09 | depth 1 m | reverse complement strand
GCCCGATGTCCTCGCGTGTCCCCCAAAAACCGTCTAGGGTCGGGAATTCGTGATCCGCCTGTGATCCGGCGAAGGGCAACATCAGCCACTGGGGATCGTCATCAATACGCTCTTGAGCTGCCCGCGAGACGTGCCGCCTAGCTTTGGAAAGATCCGGTAGTTCAAGGCCCCGCGATGCGCGTCGAGCAGTTCGCGCACCCGGACGCTGTCTCCTCGAGCGTTTCCGACAAGCTCCCCGACCACAGCCTGCTCGACTTTAGACATCGCATCCAGTATCGCGCGCCGTGCTGTACGAAATAGTTGTCGACAGCATTCCGTTGGATGGATGAGGAGATCACGATTCACCAAGCCAAGGAGTAATAAAATGCGCGCTTTCGCTCTCAACGCCTTCGGTCAACCAGGTTCGATTCACGATCTGCCCGATCCCGAGCCCGCTGAAAAAGAGGTGCGCGTGCGCGTGACCGCGGCTTCCATCAACCCGTTCGACAGTGCCGTGCTCCAGGGCTATCTCAAAGGTCGAATGGAACACCGGTTCCCTCTCGTTCCCTGTGGCGACCTCGCCGGCACCATCGATGCGCTCGGCGCGGGCGTTGAGGGGTTCGCGGTCGGCGATTCAGTTTTCGGCGTCACCGGGAAGATGGTCTTGGGCGAAGGCACGCTAGCCGAGTTCGCGACAGCGTCGACGGGCACTATCGCCAAGCGTCCTGTCGCGGTCAGTGAGGTCGAGGCGGCGGCGCTGCCCCTGGCCGGCGTCTCTGCGCTGATGTCAGTCGAGGCCGCTGCACCCGGGCCCAACGATGTGGTCGTGATCGTCGGAGCCTCAGGAGGAATCGGAAGCTATGCCGTCCAGCTGGCAGCAGCCACCGGCGCTCGTGTAATCGGCGTCACGAGCAAAGGCAAGACCGAATACGTGAAAAGCCTGGGCGCCCACGAGGTGATCGATCGCGCCTCCGGCGACGTTGTCGAAGCGCTCAAGGCCAAACACCCCGATGGGGTTACGGCGATCATCGATACGGGCAGCGACGCTGCTGGGCTGGCTCGATTGAGCGAGGCGGTGCACAAAGGTGGAACGGTCACTTCGATGAAGGGAGCGGCGGCGATCGACGACCTCGCCAAGCGCGGTATCAGGGGGGTCAACGTCGGGACGCAGGTGACGAGGGAACGTCTGGATCACCTGGCCAAGCTCGCGGCGGACGGAAAGTTGAAAGCGCCTCACATCCAGACTTTCCCTCTCGAGAAGGCGGGGGACGCCTTTCACCTAATCGTTCAGGACACCCACCTCGGCAAGCTGGTCGTAAAAATCTAACGAGCCGCGTTTGATTGGGAAGTTGGTCGGGGGCGCGGGATTTGAACCCGCGACTTCACGGTCCCGAACCGCGGCCGCGCCGTCCTCGCGTGACCAGCCGGTTCCTTGACCGGCCTTCTGAACTCGATTGACGCCGGCGTGATGTCCTGATGTGACCCCGCGGAGCCATCCTGTTCCGGGAATGCGTGGCCCGGCTGCGACCCGGCGCGGGTCCATCAAACCAACGAAGTCCGATCGGCCCTTTATGACCAGTCCGTCACGTACTTATGCGAACGTCTTTAGCCCCGCCGAAGAACAGTCGTCGCTAGAAGCGTTATGAACGTTGCAATACCGGCAGTCCCGATGGCAGCTGTTAGTACGTAGATGACGACGTCGCGCACCGGAGCATTCGCAAGTATGTGGCTCTCAGCTCCGAAAGTGAAGAAGGCACCTGTAGCGAGAAGTACGCCTGCGCTCCCGTACGAGATCGAGAAGTAAGCGATCGAAACTGACAGGACTAAGAGAAGTGCAAACAATATCCGCAATGGCCGCACACCATAGCCAGCCACGACCTCAAACGCGAATCGGGCGGGCTGGCGAAGAGGAGGAGTGTTGTGTCGAGTCGCTGCGGCATTCCGATCAAAGAAGTACCGCCGAGCCTCGTGGCCAACCCCACCGGCGGCGTACCCCTCCTGTAAGCCCGCGTAAACCGAAGCCTTCGCCTTGTCGAAAGCCGCCTTGGCGGATGCGATAGCGTCGGCCGCCGCGTTGAGCCGTGCGGAACGCCAACTCTCGAAATTAGTGGCGTCGTCAAATCGGCAATCCGCAAAGACCGGTTGCCTGAAGTAGCAGGACCTGAAGCTGCACGCGTGCATGTCCGCATTGACTACAGCTGCCGAGATGAAGTCGCAGTTGTCCCATGTGACGTCGACCGTATCCGCAGCGTATAGGGAAACGTCGACAAACGTACACCGGGTAAACGTGACATTCTCGAGGCGGGCATGGTCAAAGACCGTGCCGAAGAATGACGCGTTTTCGAATGAGCAGCCGGCGATACGAGCAAAGGACAGATCCGAGTACTTGAAGTGGTCGTTCCCATCGGGCCCATCGAACTTGAGGTTTAGCAATGAGATGCCACGGAGGTCTTGCGGCGAACTCAGAATGCTTAGCTCACCGGCATAGAATGGCCCGTTTAGGAAATCGCCTAGGGCGCCCTTCTTGATCTCCTCCAGCACTCGCTTTTCGACCTGTGGGCCCGGATCGGCATCCCAGCGGTCAACGTTCAGATGTCGTGCGACTGCCGTCATTGAATGAAGCTGGTGGAGGGGTATGTACATAGCGCCCGTTCAGGTTAATGGGAGCGCAACAGTTGATGGCCCTACGCCCCCGCCACCGAGCGCCTGGCCTATTACGGTGGAGAGCCCCTATGAAGTACTCAACGGCCGCATGACCGATCCCAGGCCTAACCCCGACGTCGAGGGAGTGGTCGAGCGTCCCGAGCAGCCATCTCAATGCCGCCAGGGGCGGCGCGGCAAGGTCAATTCTGGACAGAAGGCTGGAGCGGGTAGATACTACCGATCCCATGTCGAGGAGCCGCTATAACCCATATGTCGAGCAGGAGCGCCAACGTGCCGCCGAGGCCCGCCGCATAGCCGCAGAGATTCGCGCCCGTGACGCACAGGAGCGCCGCAACGCCCGCCTGCGTCAACAGGCACACCTGCAGGACCGCACTGCTGAGGTGGACGAGGCCAACCACGAAACTGCCGATCAACTCAAGTCCCTGGACTCCCTCCTCGCAAGCGCCGTAGCCGCCGCTCAGCCGCTCGAATTTGACTCGTTGAAAATCGAGCCCGTTCTCCCGCTATTCGACGCTCAGGGCCAAGATCAGTCAGCACCCGAACCCGCGTGGTCTTCGTACGAACCAAAGCCCCAGAGTCTGTTCGGCCGGCTGCTCCCGGGCTCCTCCGAAAAACAACGGGGTCGGATCGAAGGCGCCAAGCAGGTTTTAGCGGCGAAACATGCAGAGTGGGCAGACTACGAGAAGCAGCGCCAGGCTTGGCTCGCGGCAGCTCAAACCGCTCATCAACTCGAACGCGACACAGTGGTCAGTCAGGCTCAGAAGCAGCAGGCCGACATAGACGCCTTCGAGGCCGCCTACCGCGCCGATGACGCTGATGCAATACAGCAGTACTTCTCGATTGTGCTTGAGCGCGACCCACTACCGGACGGATTTCCCCACACTGCTCGGGTTGCCTACATCAAGGAGTCTCGTCAGCTCGTTGTCGAGCGGGAGCTGCCGACGGTGGATATCGTTCCAACCATCACCTCCTACCGGTACGTCCGGGCCAATGACGCCATTACGTCATCGACCCGACCAGCTCTCCAAATCCGCGCAATCTACATCGCTACGGTTGCACAACTGGCGCTCAGGACTCTCCATTTGCTGTTCGCCGCTGACATGGGTGGCGACGTTGACACTGTTGTCCTCAACTGCTTCGTGGACACGACCAGCCCCGAGACTGGCCAAAGAGTGACCCCATGCCTGTTAACGGTGAGGACCACCCGCGACGTGCTCGCCCTACATGACTTGACGAAGGTAGACCCTGCCGCGTGCCTCAAGCACCTTAATGCCGAGGTGTCTCAGAAGCCACATGAGCTCAAAGCGGTGCGTCCCATCGTGAACTTCAACATGGTCGACCATCGCTTCATCGACAAGGCGGACGTTCTGGCCGAGCTTGACCAGCGACCCAATCTAGCAGAGTTAACCCCATCCCAGTTTGAGGGCCTGATCACGAACCTCTTTGAGAAGATGGGACTGGAAACTCGGCTCACCCAAGCCTCGCGAGACGGAGGGGTCGATTGCGTCGCTTGGGACATGCGTCCAGTCGTCGGCGGCAAGGTAATTGTCCAAGCCAAGCGCTACAAGCACACCGTAGGCGTTAGCGCTGTTCGGGACCTCTATGGCACTGTCCTCAACGAAGGTGCCGCAAAGGGCATCCTTGTAACGACCAGCGGATACGGCACAAGCTCCGTTGAATTCGCTCAGAACAAGCCGCTTCAATTACTCGCAGGTGGCGAGTTGCTGTATCTCCTTGAGCAGCACGCTGGAATCAAGGCGAGAATCGAATTCCCCGAAGAATGGATTGACCCTGTTGCAGACATGGTTGAGGCGGGCGTGCCCGCTATTTCAATAAAGCCTCCCGCGGTTTCCATCGCAGTGCCAGCTAGCCCACCAGAGGTCCCTGCTGAGCCTGCGTCATAGCAAACCCCGGCCAAGTGATTTCGATAGGCGCCTCTTCTGCTTATCCGGTTAGACATCCCACGGCTGTAAAAAGTCAAGCGCCTCTTATCGGCAGCTCATCCGCTCAACAGTTGATTTGCTCGGTATAGGAAGAAAAGGTCACTCCGCTCAGCCGCCGCTTCGCGGCTGTGCCGGTCCTGTGCCGTTAACTCGTCTCAGTCATCTCAGAGGAGGGCCGAGCGGAACTAGGAGCGGGGGGTTGAAGTACTTGCCCCTCCGGCCTCGGCGATCCTGCTTTGACACCCTGACGAGGCCCAATTGAGTTGACGGATCGGGGTTAACGGCACACGCCCTAGCATGGTCTGGTCGAGCTTGCCCTCGCGGCTCCATGACGACGGAGGATGCCATGAATAACAGTGCCTATTTCCACGAGGCGACTGGCGAGCCAGCGGGCGCCGGCCGGATCGTCACAATCGACGCCGACCTGCCCGAGATCGTCCTTGCCCAAGGCCTGCGCTCGCGTCCACTGGTCGGGACAAATCTCCTCGCGAGCTTCGTTCGCTACGAATCGCTGGCGGTCGCCCCCCTGCACGCCCACGAGGAGGAGCAGGTCTTCATTGTGCTCCAGGGCGAACTGGAGATCACATTGGGGGACGAAATTCGACGGGTTCGCGCGGGAGATGCTGCCCTGATTCCGCCGTGGGTACCGCACTCCGTGCGCTCCTTCGAGGAACCCGCATACCAGCTCGATGTCTTCAGCCCGCCGCGCAAGGCGATGCTTGCGATGCTCGAGGCGCTTCACCGGGGCAAATAGGTCCATGCGCGCACTCGTGGCAGACGGACTCGGCTCGGTCGTCCTTATGGATGTGCCGGAGCCAGCGAAAGGTCGCGAACAGTCGATCGTCGAGGTCTATGCGACTTCGCTGAACCGTGGCGAGATGACGAGACTGAAGTCTGCGGCGGCCGGGTGGCGGCCGGGCTGGGACTTCGCCGGCATTGTCCTCGAAGCAAGCGACGGCCACATGCCAGTCGGCTCACGCGTCGTGGGCATCGCCGGTGGCGAGGCCTGGGCCGATCGCGTAGCGGTTCCCAGCAACTGGCTCGCGCAGCTGAACGACGACGTCTCCTTCGCTGCTGCGGCCGCCCTGCCCACGGCCGGCCTCACGGCTCTTCGGATGCTCCGGCTCGGGTCCGGCACGCTTGGCCGGCGAATTGCGATTACTGGGGCGGCCGGCGGAGTGGGGCGCTTCGCGGTGCAGCTGGCACACCTCGGCGGTGGCCACGTGACCGCTATAGTCGGACGGCCCGAGCGCGCTCGCGGGCTGCGGGACCTCGGCGCGGATCAGATCGTGGCCGACCTTTCCGCACTCCGGGAGACCTTTGACTTGGTTCTAGAGTCAGCTGGCGGGGACTCGCTAGCTCGCCTCGCGACGATGCTCGACGTCGATGGCACTCTCGTCGTGTTCGGTAACAGTTCCAACCAGCCGACCGTCTTTCCGGACATCCGGCACCTGTACCTCGGGAGCGCGCGGCGGCTTCAGTCGTTCACAATATTCCACAACTTCGCGGCGGACCCGCCAGGGCGGGATCTCGGGTATCTGGCGGGTCTTGTCGGCCGTGGTACTCTCGACCCTGGCGTCGACACCGAAATGGTCTGGACCGAACTCGACCGAGCATTGGTGCGCCTTGCCGACCGATCGGTTCAAGGCAAGATCGTGCTGAAACTGCGATAGCGCTGGATGGCGTCCTGGACAAGCAGGGCAGGGGGAAAGCCATCGCGAGAGGCCATTCGCTGCCTCAAGCGCCATCTCTCAAACGTTATCTACCGGCAACTGCTGTACGACGGAACCTTGACCGCAGCTTCGAATACGAGTCAGTCGCGCCGATTGTAAACCGCCGGCGGAAAGCAATTGGGTTCGAACTCCCGCGCGGGCCACCAAACCCGATATTAGGCTCCGAGGTGCAGTGGTTGGCGTACCGGCGCTACTGCGCGTAACGGCGGTCTTGGATTGATACTTGGATTGATACAAGGGCCTACCCGTGATGCTGCTGATAAGAGCATCGCCTTATCGACAGCGCGCGGCGCGGCGCTGCTGACAATGCCCACGCACCGGCACTAACGATTCCGTCGCGCGTCCAACTGCACCCTGTACCGGCCCGATGTACCTTCGGACAGCAAGGTCACGGGCTGGCCGCCAGACATCTTGGTGACACTGACCTGCTCCCCGTTATTTTTGATTGACTGGTCCGCCGATGCCTGTTTCTCTAACATGTTCAGGCAGGCCGGCACTCCTCCAGCGCCATTCTGCCTGATTCAACGTTTCCAGGTCTATCCACCAAGACGCGGACAATCGCGACGTCGAATCCCTCTGCTAGTTCGTAGAAGAGCCGTCTGACTTCGCCTGGCCGACCGAATGCGCCACAGGCCTTGAGAAAGGCGGGGCTGGGCGATCTTGTCCTACCGGTCTCTAAAGAATGCAGTTGGTCCGCGAACCCCAGCCGCTCGAAGTGCCGACGATATGCCGGAAGGCCCAGCGCATAGCGTAATGCCGAAGCACTGAGTATCCTGCGCGCCTTGATGTGGTCTTCGGCGACGACAGTGCGAATGTATCCAGCAACGATTGGCGTACTTCTGCCAGCGCTCCGCGCTCCTAGGATGATATCACTCCCAAACCGAGCGAGCTGGCGACCAGAGGTCCAGGTCAGAGCTACTCCGTCACCGAACTTTCCTGCTACGCGCAGCATCATTGGACCGATGGCCCCCACGTAAAGCGGGAGGTCGATTGGCAAACGCCTTCGCAGCTCTTGGATGTAACTGGGAAATTGGTGCATGGGACTCTCCATCGTGCCGCTGCCAACACCGAGCACGAACTGGCCATTCGTGGACTGCCACGCCCTGAGGGCGTGCTCTGCATAAAAGCTAGGCGGTTGGCCGGACGCGGGCACAACCAAAATGCCCGTCTGTAACAATGACTCTCGGTACCAAATTACGCAGCGGTCAAACGCTTCGGCGTTGGGTCCGGATGTCGTCCAAGCCGACTTATATCCCAGGTCAGCCGCTAGTCGGACGAGCTGGAGTTCCTCCAGAGTTGAGAGGCCTTGATCAGAATCGATGCCAAAGCCCAATTTAGGAGAAGAGTGGCGAAGCTCGGGCTGAGTGTTCAACAATCAATCACGGGGCTTGCCAGCAGTCCCTGATCATAGCGGCCGAGCTCGGGCTACGCCAAAAGGTCAGAAACCAGCTCAGGAAGGAACGGTCGAACCTGGGGCGGATGTACAGGGGTGAGCGGCGCGAGAGCGTCCATGTGAATGCCGTACGCGACAGGCCCGGCATGGGCAGCGGGCCCGAGACCGATGGCACTACCCAGCCGGCGTTGCCGCGTGAGGCTCCGGAACCGGGCCCCGCCCGCTCGATGAGAGTGACTTGAGCACCGAGTCTGATCAGATAATGGGGCGGTGCAGAGCCCGATCACGCCCGCCCCAACGACTACGACGCGGAGCTTGCGGGGCATCAGCGGTTCGCGATCAGCGTTGGAAACGATGCGTAGCTGAGGACCCGAGCCGACACGCGCTGTTCCGAGGGACGGGGAGACCCTCGGCCGCGCCCTGCCCGATACAGACTACAGCCGTTCGAACACAACAGGAAATCGCGCGTACTCGCCGCGGACGTTCCGGGCATTGGCCGCAGGCGCCCGGTTGGTGTCCGGCCTGGCTCCTGCTCGGAACAGGCGCAACAGGATCAGGACCAGCACTCCCACTGGGCCACCACCCTCGGCGTCGCGGGACGAAGCCTCACCGATAGTGACTCCCATTCCTATGCAAGTGTGGGGGCCGTCTCCGAACGCGATGCCTGTTGGTTTCACGCCGTTTGACCGATGTCGGAACGGATCAAACCGATCAGCGGTCTCTCCGAATGCAGCGGTGTCCCGGCTCGTCGACACGATGTCGAGCACCACGTATTGGCCCGCGTCGTACTGCCCGCCGCTTGGAAGCTCCGTCTTCCTGACAGCACGCCGGATCAGGAAGGGCGATGGCGGGTGAAGGCGAAGACCCTCGTTGGCCGCCAGCCTGAGAAACGCCACGTCCTCCAGCGCTGGCACGTGATCCGGATGCGTTTCGAGCCAGGTCACCAGCTCGGTGATCACGTGAGGCACGGCGTTGGTGATGGTGTTCGTCGTGGCGCCGTGAAACAGTATCGTCTCATTGACATAGACATCCGGCTCCCACTTAGAGAGCCTCGCCCGGTTGCGAATTAGCTGAGTGATCAGGTCGCTTGGCAGCTCAGATTCCGTCAACCTTCCTGCCTCAAAGCCCAGTACAAGTTCGAGCCTTCGTTCAAAGGAGGGTTGGAAGAACTCATCGACAAACAGTCGCTTGTACTCGAGCGCGCGGTCCAAGGCGCTGCGATGGTCCTCCACGACCCATTCGGCGTTCGCGCCCACGGCCATTTGGTCCATGCACGTCAAATAAAGGGCAAGCCGGGCGTCATCGCCGAGACCGTCCACTCCAGCGAGGTGAGCCGAGAGCCGGTAAAGTGAGGACCGAACAAGTTCCATGACGTCCCCCCGGACGAGCCCGTCCGCGTCACGGTTGGCTGCTAGAGCGGCCAGGCGCGCGGCAATCGCCGGAGCGACTACCTCTCGTTCGTACCGTGCCAGAGCCGATCTACGAAAAAGGATCGACTCCATCCGGCGCCGATCGTAATGGTCATCGCCGGACAGCGACAGCAAACCACCGCGACCGATGAACTCCAGGCTGTCTCGGAGGCCGCCGCCGCCTTGGACCCAATCCTTGGACCGGAACACGTGGTCCACGTCCGCAAACGACGTCAGCCAAGGCATCTCGTCGACCGAGGGACCAGCGTTGGGATAGAAGGTAGTCCCGGCATGCGAGCCTGGAGCGCGTGTCCACCACGTTTCTGTCTTTGTCATGTCTCGACGTGAATCGCCTTTGTCGGGCAGAGAGCCTCGGCCTCCAGGACAACTTGACCCAGCTCAGCGGGCGGGTTTTCGAGAATCACCTCAGCAGACTCGCCATCGGGCAGGCGGAAAACCCTCGGAGCGGTCTTCACGCAATAACCGGTCTGCCCACAAAGGAGCTTTTCTACCCGTACTTTCATTTATTCGCCCCCAGCATGAATCCTTGTCGATGACGCGGGGTTCATCGTGCCGCACGAATTAGGTTAGTCCTGATTGGACGCCCTCACCATCTGCGATAACGGTCGGGCGCGAACGGAATGCCGGGAGCGGCGGCTTTCCTGGCCGCTCCAGCCAGGCCAGCTCGACAGTCCCTCCAATCGGTACATCGTCGCCCACGAGTCGAGTCGTCAGGCGCGGTCCCTCTTCGAGTTCGACGATGGCAAGAACGTACGGAGGTTCTAGGTCGGCGAGGACCTGTAGCCAGATTCGCGTCTTCGAATACACGGTGCCACGGCCGGTAACGTCCTTCCAACTGACCGCATCGGATCCACAGGACAGGCAAAAGGGGCGAGGGTAGAACTGGTAGTGACCGCAGGTGGCGCAATGTTGCACAACTAGGCGATGCTCCAGCGCAGCGCGCCAGTATGGCTCGGTGATCGGGTCGCCCCAGATCGGTTCGGATGTCACCGGCAGGTCCAGCCCCGCCGGGGAACCTCAATCACGGGCGAGGACCACCGTCGAGGAGGTCGAGAAGTAGCCTCCGACTCCGTGGGCAACTCCGATCCTGGGATTCGGCAACTGACGTTCCCCAGCATCGCCCCGAAGCTGTCGAACCGCCTCGACCAGGAGCAGCAGGCCAAGAGCGCCCGGATGGCAGTACGAGAGACCGCCACCCATCGTCATTGCCGGCAGCGAGCCACCTGGTCCGAGGCGGCCTCCGGACACGAATTGACCGCCGTCGCCTTTGGCGCAGAAACCGAGGTCTTCCAAAGCAATCAACACCGTTACCGTAAAGGAGTCGTAAGGCTCGATGAAGTCAACGTCGGCAGGAGTCAGGCCGGCGCGGCCGAAGGCGTCACGGCCCGAGACAACTCCGGCGGACACGGTCAAGTCGGGCATCTGGCTGATCAGCCAATGTGTTTGACCAGTGCCGGCTCCAAGGACGCGGACAACTGGCTTCGCAGCATCACGACCTCGCTCAGCCGTCGTTATCACGAGCGCCCCCCCACCATCCGTCACGAGGCAGCAATCGAGCTTGTGCAGCGGCTCCGCTACGAGTCGAGAGGCAAGTACATCCTCGATCGTGAGTGGCTCGCGACTCCATGCCTTCGGGTTCATATGAGCCCAGGCACGAGCCGCCACGGCGACCTCGGCCAGTTGCTCTGAGGTGGTCCCGTACTGATGCATATGTCGGGCAGCGATCATGGCGTAATGCCCGATGGGGGCGGGCAAGCCGTACGCCATCTCCAGTTGATTGGAGAGCAGGTACTCATCGGGCACCCGGACCAGCGAACGGCGACGACGACTGCGTTGACGCGAGGCGTACGCGACTAAGGCGACGTCGCAGTGACCAGCCTCGATCGCGAGCATCGCATGGTGAACGAGGGCTTCGAACGCTGCACCTCCGAGGTCGGTTGAGTCCGCATAACGGGGTTGCAATCCTAAGTACTCGCCCAACTGGACGGACCCCTCTTCACCCATGTAGTTGACGAAGATGCCGTCGACATCGGTCAGGGTCATCCCAGCCTCCTGAAGAGCTTCGCGCGCCGCAATCGCCGCCATCGATAGCTCGGTCTGGTCCCACACCTCCCCTAACTGCGTTTCGGCAACTCCGGCAATAACCGGCGCCCGTCGCGAGGCGCGACTCATGGTGCCAGCGCCTCAAGGCAGCCGATCCACGTATCGATGCTGTCGTCTCGCGGCGCCAGCTGCAAGGCCACCTCCTGCGGTCCCGAGTCAATCAGCGCCTGGATTGAGTTGCGGCAACTCTGAGCATCGCCATGAATGGTGACCGCGTCAACCATCTCGTCGCTGACGGCGGCAGCGGCGTCATCGCGCCGGCGCTCCTGAAACAGTCGGCGGACCTCAGCTGCCTCCTTCGCAAAGCCATAACGGCAGAACAACCGATTGTAGTAGTTGTGGCGGGGAGATCCCATGCCGCCGAGGTACATGCTGAGAAGCGGCCGAACAGCGTTGCGAGCGGCGACAGAGTCCTCTTCCAAGACAACCATGTGAAGTGCACATGTCGTCAATTGCCCAAGGGACTCCGACCGTCTGCTGATGCCGGTCTCGAGTTCGGGGCGAAGAACGTCCTGAAAGTGTGCGGGAGAGACGAAGGTACCGAGCCAGCCGTCCGCTATCTCCCCGGCCAGGCGAAGTCCCGCTGGGGTCAGGGTCGCAAGGTAGATCGGAACGAACCGTCGCGGGGGCTCGTTGACTAATTTCAGACCGCCGTGGAGCTTGAAGACGCTGCCGTCGTACGACAACCTCTCGCGGGCTACGGTCAGCCTCACGATGTCCACAGCTTCCCGGAGACGCTGTATCGGCAACTCGTATGGAACTCCGTGCCAACCGTTCACAACCTGTGGCCCTGAGGTGCCTAGGCCCAGCCGGAATCGACCACCACTGATTCGGTCAACCGTGGCGGCCGCCTGGCCAAGCAGCGCCGGGCTGCGGCTGAATACGTTGACGATCCCCGTGGCTAGCTGGATCCTTCTGGTCACGCCGGCAAAGGCCCCGAGCTGTGAAAATGCCTCCCACGAATACGCCTCCGGCACCCAGATCGTGTCGTAGCCGAGAGCGTCAGCCGCCTCCACGAGGCGCCGTTGATGCTCCCACGGCAATTTGGCCGTGTTAGTCAGACTGAAGGAGATCGGGACGGTCAGCGACCTCGCCAGGTCGGAGCTCGACCTTCGGCCCGCGCTCGAAAGCCCTCCTTCGCATCGTCACTATCGCGGAGGGGGCGAAAGATCGCATGCGATGTCTCAAGAGCTGCAACCACACCCATCGACTCCAGCCCGCGGTAGATCATCAACTTCGCAGCATCCACTATCAGGGGGGCATTGGCGGCAATCTGATCCGCCACCGCTAGTGCGTCCTCAAGCAAATTGCCGGGTGCGGCAATCCGGTTTACGAACCCAATCTCGTAGCCGCGCTGGGCGGTCAGTGGGGAGCCTGTCAGCAGCATTTCCATGAGAACATGCTGGGGCAGCGTCCACAATGACTGCACGAAGGGCGCCACCCCGATCCCCAGTTTCACCTCCGGCAAGGCGAACCATGCCGTCGGAGACGCTATGACCATGTCACAGGCCTCCACGAGAGCGAGCCCAGCCGCGACAGCGGCTCCATTTACGGCGGCGATGACCGGCTTGGTCACATAGCAGACCGTTCCCAGGCGCGGGACGAAGTCTTCCAGATCAACCGCGTTGCCAAGTTGCTTCTCGGCGATGTCGTACCCAGCGCAAAAGGCCTTGTCACCGCTCCCGGTGATGACCGCCACCCTGACCCGAGGATCGGACTCTATCGCCACCCAGACCCCCCGGAGCCGATGGCACGTCGCAATGCTGAGCGCGTTCCGGCGCTCGGGCCTGTCGATGGTGACCACGGCCACAGCGTCGCGGACTTCGAACCGGATCCCGTTCATCACGAAGACCGCATCTCGGCCCACCCGTTACTCAGCACCGGCTCCCCGTCTGGCCCGAGGGTCTCGAAGACATACCCATTCGAACCACGCCAGACGCGCGTTAGGATCACCTGCCCAGGGCGGATGATCTTCGAAAAGCGCACGGAAAGTCGAGCCAGATTGCCGACCTGACCGCCGCCGACTCCTTCGATCAAGGCACGCGCGACAAAGGCCATTGTGCACAAGCCGTGAATGATGATCCCCGGCAGCCCCGCAGCCCGGGCGTACTCATCGTCAAGATGCCACCTGCTGAGATCTCCACTGGCGTCCGAGTACCGGTAGGTCTGGTCAAGGTCGAAACGCTGCTCGGCCTCAAGGACGGGCACGCCTGCCCTCAACAAGGCGCGGTCGAAACCCAAAGCCGCAACCGGCTCGCCTGCGGTCGAGGGCCAAGCCGCGCGGGGCAGGAAGGTCGACATGTACTGGACGTTGATAACGCGGTGGTCGTCGGCGGACCTAGTTTCGACCTCGAATTGCAGGACCGTCCCTGTCGACTTTGGAGAGATTGCGCGGAATCGGCTCCGACACAGCAACCGCATGCCGGCCGTGATCGGCTCATTGAAGACCATGTCCTGCTCCCCGGCCAGCCGAGGAATCGAGGCCGGCAATCCGTCAGGCATAGCATCGTCGAAGGCGGCCCGAGCCGCTGGTCTGACCGGGATGGTGGTGTACATCGGAGGTGCAAGCTCGCCTCGCAGCATCCGCGGGTCCGTCTCGTTGGTTGCGGCGGTATAGGCGGCGATCTGGTTGCGGTCTGCGACAGCCTCGAAGGTTTCGGTCCACGTCCCGGGAGTCCCGAGGGAGACCACAATCATCGTGAATTTCCGCCGTAGATCGGCTTTCGGCCCAGGTAGTGGTCAATGCCCGCCGGCGTCACGAGCCGGCCGGACAGCTCGCGGTCCAGCGCCTCTGGCGTCCACCGTCCGTCACATCGCAACTCGTGCGCGATCTGTGGCATAGCTAGCACGATCAGCCGACCTCCACTCACGTGAAAGATCTGCGAGTCGGCGGGGCAGTCTCGCTCGGCCAACCAGCCGATCAGTGGAGAGACGTTGGCTGGGTCCATCTCATCGAACGCGTCGGTTGAGGGCGCTGCTGAGTCAGCACCTTCCCCGGCCGTGATTCGCGTCCGAGCGGAGGGCGAAACCGCATTCGAACGAACACCGTAGCGGCTGGTCTCTAAGGACACCACCCTCGACAGCGCCAAGACCGCCGCCTTGGCCGCCGAGTAATTGGCCTGCCCCACGCTGCCTGCAAAGGCTGCGACGGACGTTGTGTGGATGACCGATGCATGCACCTCATCTCCGGCTTTGTGGCGGTCTCTCCAGTGGGCGAGCGCGTGGCTGGTTGGAGCCGCATGGCCTTTCAAGTGGACTCGGATCACCGCGTCCCAGTCCTCTTCGCTCATGTTCGCCAAAGTTCGATCCCGGAGGATGCCGGCATTATTCACAAGAACGTCAAGCTCGCCGAAGGCATCCAGGGCTTGCTTCACCATTTCACCGGCCTGCGCCCAATCCGAAACGTCGTGTTCGCTGACCTCGGCTCTACCGCCGGCGTCCCTTATCTGGCTCACCACGATCTGTGCTGGTGTCTGATCCGCGCCATGACCGTGCACATCTCCGCCCAGATCGTTGACCAGCACCGAGGCGCCTTGGGACGCTAGGTAAAGAGCGTGGGCGCGACCCAGACCTCGTCCGCCGCCCGTGACGATTGCTGTCCGGCCGCTGAGCCGGCCCGCCATCAGGGTACCTCCGGCCAAGTCGTGTCCGGACGCACATCGATGGCGGCGGCCAAAGTCGTGCTTACCTCCCGAGCGCGGCGAAAGACTGATTGCTCGTCCACCCGAGTCGAATGGCCACCGCTCACCACCACCTGGCCATTCACGATCACCATGTCGACAGACTTGCCTCGGCTGGCGAGCATCATGCTCTGAATGACACTCAGGGCCGGCTGCATCTCGGGCAGGTCGGCGGTCCTGATGACGATGTCAGCGTGCTTGCCTGGTTCCAGAGATCCGATCCTGTCCTCCATGCGGAGCGCTCGCGCGCCTCCGACTGTGGCCATCTCGAAGATCTCCTCAACGGTCAGTGGCGCAACGGTGCCGAGATCCCTGGCTAGCAGATAGGCGACCATCGGTGAGGTGTCAAGGCCCCACTTCGCTACATCTGCTCCGAGCCCGACGTTCACGCCTTGGCGATAGAGCTCCGGGTGCGGTCGCCGCGCCCCGGAAGCGCCAAAACCCCAGTTCATCGAGTTCGCGGGGCACCAGATCAGTGACATTCCGGACTCGCGAACCACTTCGGCCTCCTGCGGCCTGAGGAAGTTCATGTGAGTGAAGGAGCAATGTGGCCGAAGGATGCCGGCTTCAGCGAAATGTACCAGTGGCGCCTGCCCCAACCGCTGCTCCTGCACCGCCACCCCCTTGACGCTGGTGGACTGGTGCTGGTTGAAGACGACCCCGGCACGCTCCGCCATCTCGACGGCCGCCAGGGTTACTTCATCGCTCGCCGAGCCACTGCCGAAAAGGCAGACGTGCCCGCGGACCAGGGCATCATCGTCCCGGTTCCGCCACAGCTCTCGCCCAAGCAGGTCCATACATCGCTTCGTTCCGCCAGTAGCGCGATCCATGTTGGACAGCGTCGCGTCCTCGCCGGTATCCCAGAGGAACGGCTCTGCCAACGACGCCCGAATGCCCAAGGAAGTCGCGGCATCCGCAACCGCGTCGGTGTCGAAGACGGTGCCAGGCTCTAAGAAGGTCGTAGTGCCGGATCTGAGCATCTCAAGACCGGCATGAAGAGCCGCCGCATGCTCATCCTCGGCATCCATTCGATCGTACCAGTGAGCGTAGTACAGGTAGTACTGCTTGGTCGTTGGAGCGTCTGGAAATACACCGCGAGTCAGCTGGTTCGGCACGTGATAGTGACACTCGACCAAGCCGGGATGGACCGGGGCGGAATGAGCGTCGATCACCGACTTTCCGCGGTACCTTGCCTTGATCTCTTTTCCGGGACCGACGGCGGCGATCTTGCCGCCTTGGATTGCCACGGCGCCGTCTGGATAGATGGAGCGTTCCGCATTCATGGTGATCACGTACCCGTTGTGAATGACAAGATCGCACTCTAGGGGCCCCTCGGCCGGAATGTGGGTCATGGCACCTCAATGTGGGCTTCGCGGTCCCATGCGCCCGCAGTGAGGCTGGGCCGTTCAGCTACCAGCCGATCCTTGATTATCCGAAGGGTCGGTGTTCGCGGAAAGTCATCGGTTCGATAGTCGATGTAGCGAGGCACTTTGAACGGCGCCAGCTGGCTTCGACAGAAAGCGGAGAGCTCCTCGGGGGGGACGTCCTGCGCGTTCATTCCAGCAACCGGCTGCACAATCGCCATGACCTCTTCACCCCGAAGCTCGTCGGGAACGGCGAGCACCGCGGCATCTAGGATCTTGGGATGCGACCTGAGCACATCCTCCACCTCGGCGGCGCTGATGTTCTCGCCGCTCCTGCGGATCATGTCCTTCTTGCGACCCATGAAGTAGTAGAACCCACGATCATCGCGCCGCCCCAGATCTCCGGTGTACAGCCAACCATCCCTCAGCGCCTGAGCTGTGCTGTCGGGGCGATTTAGGTAGCCGCGAAACATGCCCGGCCCTCGAACCACGAACTCTCCCGTCTGCCCAGGTTGAACTTCCTCGCCCGACTCGTCCAAAAGGCGCACGTCGGTCTCCGGAACCGGTATACCGATCGAACCCGACCCGATCATCTTCTCGGCGGAATCAAGAGGCATCCCGGTGACGACATTGCCTTCCGTGATTCCGTAGCCCTCAACCCAAGGGAAACCCCAGCGCTCAACGATCTGGCGGTGCAGACCGCGCGGCATCGCGAGCTGCCGGGCATACCGAACCTTGGTCCGTCGGTCGCTTTTGTCCGGCGGCGCCTTGTAAAGCATTGCCGGAATAGAGGAGAAACTGAGGATCGACGTGACGTCATGACGCCGCACTACATCCCAGAACCTTGAGACACTGAATCTGCGCATGACGACGAGCGCACCGCCAGTGTGCATGCACTCCAACAGCTGGTGCCCGGGATCGCTGTAGAAGAATTGCAGGCAGCACAGCTCGCGACCCTCAGGCCCGCGCGGAAAGCGACGCAGAACCACATCCACCGTCCGCAACCACCACTCATGGTCCACCAAGCAGCCTTTGGGCGAGCCGGTGGTGCCCGACGTGTAGAAGATATGGCAGAGGTCCTCGCGCTGGCTGCCCGCTGCGGATAGTTTCAGTCGAGTCACGCCCGCAAAGCAATGACTCAGACCGTGGGGCTCCTCGCCCAAGACCGGAATAACTTCACGCAAGGCTGGGAGTCGGACCTGAAGCTCGCCAAGGGGAGCGAGTTGCGCCTCGCCCACGACCGCCACAACAGCGCCTGAATCACCGAGCACGTGTCCGGCGTCGTGCGCTCCAGAAGCGGGATTGACGGACACCGCGATGCCGCGATTCGCCACCACAGCCAGCCAGGCGACGATAAATTCGGTGCGATTGCCCAGCATGATCGCGACGCGATCCCCGGGCTGAATCCGCGTCCGAAGGTAGCCCGCGAAACTCTCGACCAAGTCCAGAAGCTCGGCGTAGGCGACGACCAGGCCATCGTCGAAAATCAGCGCGGGCGATTCTCCGTGGCGCGCGCAGGCCCCGTTGACCAAGTCAATAATTGTTGCACATTCAACTCCACTCCAAGGCCCGCCAACACTGCGCCATTCAGGCCTCTCCGACATCGTCACTTTAGATGGCGACTTTAGATGGCGCTCGCCATGGGCGTACTTGGCCGACGGCATCAATTACCGGGCGGCGATTGGTCCAGGTTGACCAAAGCGCTCTTTGAACAATCGCAGCTGGAGTTGGGCGAAGAGACGATGGTCCGAGTTCGCCAGATCAAGGCCCGTTATGGCGCCAATTCTCCGGATCCTGTAGCGGAACGTGTTCACATGGATCCTTAAGCTGGCTGCGGCACGGGTGGTATCGCCAAACATCTCAAGATGCGTCGCGAGCGTCGGCACTAGTTGGGTGCCGTGCTCGACATCGTAATTGGCTAGGGCGTGCATCGAAGCCGACTGCAGCTCTGGGAGCTCGGCGCAAAGCGCGACCAATTCCTGCAGAACGATGGACGGCCGCATCTCCTCGATGTCGGCAACGGCCGCACCGGGTTTGCCGACGAGCACGCCAAGCACTAGATCAGCCTCCCGTCGAGAGCGGGACGCAAGGTGAACCCCATATACCGTGGATCCGATGCCGGCGATCGCTTGGAGGCCATAAAGCCGGCCGGCCTGAGTGATCATCTTGATAGCAAACGAATGAAGGGCGCTGAGCGGTTCCGCTCCGGGCAGAACTGTGTAGACAGCATCATCGGCCGCAGCCGTTGCTCCGCGCGCCGGCCGGAGTTCGGCGGCTGAGGCCACCATCGCTTGAAGGCCTTGGAGCCCCACTTTCCAGCCAATGCCGGGTCGACACTGCAGCTGGAAGCCGACTACTGTGATCGGATCATCGGCGTCAATGCCGAGGTGTCGAGCCAGAGTGACTGGTTGGCGGCGGCCCTCGAGCACGCCGAGCACCAGGTCAGCATCACGGAGCCCGTCTAAATCGTCTCGAGCGCGACGCCGGACAAGCCGTGCCGCGCAGACCGATGCCGCCCGATCCAGAATCGTCACCGCGTCGGGAGGAAACGGATTGTGCCCCTCGCAGACGGAAATCTCTCCCAGTACCACGCTCCCGAGCTTGACCGCCACGGTGAGGCGAGGCCTCAACCCCGGCGCCGTGAACGGAAGCGGGTGGCCCGATGCCCACTTCTCGTGTTGGCGGCCACTCGAACGGATTCGGCTTATCCATGTATCTGAGAGCCTCCGGCGCAGGATCACTTCAAGCCGTGTCTCATCGATTGGCTGGTCCAGCACGGAGTATGCGAGGAGAGACCCTTGCGGATCCTCAATGGTGACTGAACCCCCCAATTCCACACAGAGCGTATCGGCCAACGCGAAGAGATCGTCAGGTCCCGCCTGAGTTGCCGGGACGCCGCCATCATCCGCGGCGATGGCTTGGAGCAGCGTCATGAACAGCTCGCCCCATGGCACTAAGCTGGGCACTGACACGATCGCGGTATGCGTGCCCGACGCTTTGTTGACGGCCTCCGCCACCGATCCGACTGAACTTAGGAACACGGCTGATGCGCCGTTGGCGACAGCATCCTCGACAAGGCGAGCTGCCTCTGACGTTTCGCAGTCAACGCCAACGCCTAGAACCAGCTCGCCGGCATGTATGCAGGCAGTCCTTAAGCGATCGTAGATGCCGACGCCGGTTACAGCTATCCTCTCGGGGTCGGGCGGGCAGATGGCAAGATGCTCTCCTCCGATCCCCGCCGCCTCGAGAACATCCCTGAGCGTCGGCGCCACCCGGTCCTCGTCGGGGCGTGCTGATGTTCTGGCTCGTCCTGACGTCAAGGCGCTTCGTCCGCCGACACCACTCACAGAGTACGATCCTTGTCAGCTGCAGCGTCTGCCCTGACCACAACACAGTGATCGACGGACGCCCAGGCCAGGACTCGATCTCCTGGCCGCATTTTGGCTGCTTGCTCGTCCATACCCACCCGGGCGAGAAGGGTCCGATCGCCCTCGGCGTCAATGACTAGCTTGCGAATCGAGCCTAGGTAGATGACCTCGCTCCCCCTGCCACTCCAAGCCGCTCCTGACCCGTCAGGAGCCCGAGCCCCTTCCGGCAAGATGTTTAAGTTCTCCGGACGAATCAATACGGCCACGCGATCACCGCGCTGACAATTCCCTAGACCATTGGGATGAACTCGGATGGCGGCGCGACCGACGCGGACATGGCACTCAGGCCCAGTTCCAGCTAATTCGCCATGAAGGATGTTGGACTCGCCCAAGAAGTCCGCGACGAACAGGGAGTTCGGCCGCTCATACAGCTCTTGGGGACTGCCAACCTGGTCAATCCTCCCACCGTTGTAGACGGCGATGCGATTGCTCATTACCAGGGCTTCCTCTTGGTCGTGCGTGACATAGATGACGGTGACGCCGAGCTGCCGACTGATCCGAGCGATCTCGAGCTGGAGGCGTTCGCGCAGCTTCTTGTCAAGCGCCCCCAAGGGTTCATCCATCAAAAGCAATGGCGGGTGGAAAACAATCGCCCGGGCCAGTGCCACCCTCTGCTGCTGGCCACCCGAAAGTTGTGGCGGCCTTCGGTGTTCAAGACCGGTGAGGCCTACCGTTTCCAGAGCGACGGCCACGTGCTGTCGAACCTCTCGAGGTCTCATCCCGCGAGCCTCAAGCGGGAAGGCCACGTTCTTCTCCACGGACATGTGCGGGAAGAGGGCATAGTGTTGAAACACGACGCCTATGTTGCGTCGGTAGGGGGGGACGTCAGCGAGCGGTCGACCATCCAGGATCACGCTGCCCGAGTCAGGATGGATAAAACCCGCGACGATGTGAAGCGTGGTGGTCTTGCCCGACCCCGAAGGGCCGAGCAGCGTAAGAAACTCCCCTGCTTTGGCATGGAGCGAAACCCCACTGAGCGCGACGGCACCGTCGTACGCCTTGTGGAGATCGATGACCTCGAGTTCGCCACTCATGCTTTGACTCGACGGGACTGCAGGAACAGGAAGAGCACAAGCAGCGTGGTTGTTGTTGTGCTGAGGAACGTTGCGACTGCCGCCAATGTAGGGTCTGTAGTGTCGGTGCTCGCCCCCCACATCACCACCGGTAGCGTTCGAACTTCAGGAGTAGTCAAGAAGTAGGCGATGATGACCTCGTCCCACGATGTGATGAATGCGAAGAGTATCCCGGCGACGACACTGGGCAGGATCGACGGAAGCGTGACTAGCATGAATGTGCGCACAGGGCCCGCGCCAAGACTGTGCGCCGCCAGTTCGAGCGTACGGTTAAACATGCGTAGCCCGCCCCCGACCACGAGCACAACGTAGGGGAGGCCGAGCGCGGTATCTGCCGCGACGAGGCCAAGGATTGTACCGGTCACATGCCAGCGCACGTACATGAAGAAGAGCCCAATCGCGAGGATTACCGGCGGCACGAGAAGTGGACCGAGGACTAACGCATTGACCGCCTGCTTCCATGGGTAGCGCCCTCGATCGATGCCAAGGGCCATCAGCGTGCCGAGTAGGCCCGCGATCAGTGAGGTAGCGATGGCGACTTCAACACTGGTCGCCATCGAACGGGTCCACGTCTCGTTGCCAAGAAACGCCTCGTACCAGCGCAGGCTGAAGCTCTTCGGTGGGAATCTCAAGAGGACTTCCGCCGAAAAAGACATTACGGCGATGATGACGGTGGGCGCGATGAGGATCACGCCCAAAACAAGAACGAACACGAGCAGCACCGGATGCGGCCGGGCGGTCATCGGGCTGCGACTTGCACGGCGTCGCGGATCTTCATGAAGCGGCCCCCGATCAACAGAACGACAAGGGTCACCATGAGCAGCGTAATAGCCAGGGCGGCACCCACCCCGAACGCCAGCTCATCATTCACCTTCTCGACGATCACTTGGCTGAACATCGCATTTCCATTCCCCCCGAGCAACGCCGGGACGATATAGAAGCCCAGCGAGACGACGAATACCAGTAGACCTCCGGCATACAAGCCGGGAAGCGTTAGCGGGAGGAAGACCAACCGCAGAGAGCGGAGCGGTCGTGACCCTAGTGCCGCGGCGGCTGGCAGCAAGTCAGGATCGATCCGACTCATGGCGGCGTAGAGCGGGAGCACCATGAAGGGCAGCATTATGTGGACCATGGCGATGATCATTGCGACGTTCGTCTGGATGATGGGCAACGGGCTCCGCAGCACGTGGATCTGGATGAGGAAGGTGTTGACGACTCCGGAGTCTCTGAGGAGTATCACCCACGCGTAGGCCCTGACAAGAACGCTTGACCAGAACGGCAGGATCACCAGTGCGGTGAGGACCGCCGTCAGTCGTGGTCCTGAGCGGTGCATCGCATATGCGTACGGATAGCCGAGACCGGCGCAGACAGCGGTCGTGATTGCGGCAACGAACACGGTGTTAGCTAGAATCCGGGCGTAAATGCTTGATCTGAAGAAGATGAGAAAGTTGCCGGGGTTGGGGTCCGTCAGGCTCCGGACCGTCATCCATGCGAGCGGGAGCAGGAAGAAGACGACCAAGACCACGAGACCGGGGAGGATCAGAAAACCCCAGCGATCGATTGGCGGTCCGGACTCGCGCGAGCCCGGACGCCTGTCCTCCACCGCAATCGGCAGAGGCTGCCTGCCTGCGTCAGCGGTGACTTTTAGCCGTTCAGCTGCCAGGCAGTCCACTGCTGAATCGCGCTAACGCTGTTGTCGGCCCACCATTGGGCATTGATCACGACGCCCACGCCAGGATGCGTAACAGGGTTCCAGTCGGCCGTGACTGGGTCCGACTTCGCGATCGCATTGGCTGGTCCATACGGGATGTACGGAGTGATGGCTGCGGCGTGATCGTCAGATACCAGATACGCAGCGAGCTGCATTGCCTCCTTAACATGCTTGCCGCCCTTCGGGATGAACAGGTAGCCGGGCGACAGGAAAGACGCATTCCACTGAATCGCGACCGGGGCTCCGGTCAGGTGCGCGGTGTAGGCCCGGCCGTTAAAACAAATGCCCATGACCGCTTCGCCGGTAGCAAGGTTGGTTGTGCACGCTTGATTGTCGGCGGCGAGAATGAGGTTAGCACGGATCGTGTCCAGTTTCTTCAGGGCTCGAGGCACGTCAAGCGGGTACAGAGAGGCGGGGCTAACCCCGTCCCCGAGCAAAGCCGACTCGAGGATACCGTTTGAACCTACGCTCCCCGGAAGCTTGACCATGGTGCGCTTGCCGGGAAATTTCTTGGTGTCGTAGAAGTCGGCCCACGTCTTAGGCTCATTGCCGGCCGAGAACTTATCCGTCCTATACGTGATGGCTGTCGCGGAGATATTCTCTGCGATTCGGTAGCCTGTCGTAATGTACTTGTCCGGCTGCAGGTGGGAGCAAGGGACCACGTTGCAATCCACCTTCTCCAGCAACGCAGTCTGGGCTGGTGCCAATCCGAACTGCGGACCTCCCTCGGCCAAATCCCACGAAACATTGCCCGCCTCCACCATCGCCTGTAGCTTGGCGTAGTTGATCGGAGAGTCCTGAAGGATCGTCACGTTGGGGTGCAGTTTCTCGTACGGCGTGAAATACGCCTTAACCTCAATGTCCTGGAGGACGCCGCCGGAACCGACGAACGTCAGCGTAACCGGCTGGCTGCTCTGACCGCTGGGAGACGCGCTCTGCGAGCCACATCCTGCAGCGAGTGTGAGCGCGACAGCGGCAAGCCCGGCCAGACGCGACTTGCGCTGAGCGAATCGCATTAACGACCTCATGGTTGTCCCTCCTGACTATCTTCCGTTGCTGGCGTGACGGGTTTTTTCACCCGACTCTTCCCAATGTTGTGCGCGGCATCCCAAGTATGTGCCAGATCTGAATGCACACGGGCAGATGTGGGATGGTCGCGTACTGTCTTGAGTTCCAGTTCACGTCGAGCAACGTGATCCTCGAGATTCTAAATAGCCGACTGACCGGAGGGGCTTGGCCAGCGGCATCAATCACCGGGGCACCGTTGGTGCGAACTGACAAGGCACCCGACGAAGACCCCAGCTCCGATCCTGCGGAGAGGCTACGGTGAGGCTTCAACCGACCTCCCCCGGTGTTGGCGTCGAGGTCATCTGCCATGTGAGCCAGCAGCGTGCTCAGGTAGACGTTGGGCGGCATTTCCGCCACGCTGAGCTCACCTCACCGCTCCGGACTGGCTGATTGCGCGTGCGTTGACCCGGTTCGGTGCGAGCGTCTGCGAGAACGCTGTCCGGCCTGCCCGCACATCTGGACCGTGCGTTGGGAATCATTCCGTGCCGTCGAAGTACCCGATCCACGGTCTCAGCGCCGGAGGGATCCCAACGCTCTTCCAGACGGCCTAGAGCCTGGGATCAGGCTGCTTTCGGTTCGCAAGAAGGTTCACATGGGCGCCGGTCCGAAAGACCGCTTCGATGCTCCACGCCCGGTCCTGTAGGCAAACCCATGCCAACGGTGCTCAATTGGCGCGAGCCCGACATGGGTGGCATGAGCCGTCGGACGCGGTTACTAATTTAGTCCAGGCCGACGTCAATCAATCTACCTCCCCCGATGATGGTGCGAACCGTCAGGGATCATTCAACTCGGGTACTGAAGGCGGCCATTCCCGTTCGCGCGAGCTACGTGTCGTCGCCTGGAGGAGCGGTTTTCTTTTGACGTTGCCGCCCGCCCGCTGCTCGCCGGCCTTGGCGTTCCTGTTGCCGTCGTAAGAAGCCGTCAATGAATCCCTCGTCGATAAAGCGGGTTGCGAGCAGGTTCCCATTTTCAGGCAGGTCAAGAAGCCCGTGAGAGAAATCGAGGCGCGTGACGAGGTCTAGATTGCAGCGCTTGTCAATTCGAAAGGTGTGAGCGCTGCGACTCCGGTAAAGCCGCTCCTGCAGATGGCCCGTTGCCGAGTTGGGTGAGAATCCCCAGTTGCGTAACCGCGGATCATCTAACCAAGTCCACTGTGCCCACTCCTTCACTTCCAGCGCGGGAGATGGACCCAGAAGGCCGCGGGAGGATGTCCCAGTCGCCGTGGAACTTCGGCACGGTCCAGCGCTCGTAGCTTAGCGCAGAGCCGCCCTCAAAGCGCGTCCCAGCCGAGCAGCCGGCCTAGCCCCCCGTTACCGCTGGGGCCGGGCTGCTGGTCCGTATTGCCGCGAGTTACTTGCGGTGCGTCAATAACGCTGGCCTCTACGCCAGTTGGGCCATACGGCGCCTAAGCCAATCAACTCGAGATCGGCTCCGAAACGCTTGGAGACGCGGGAGCAGTGGACTGCTGTTACGCCGCCCTCCTCAGCGTCGACGCCATTGCACCAGCTGCACATCCAGCAGCGTTCGACATCGACGTCACCGCGCCACGGGCACCCAACTCTGTTTTCGCTAACGTACAGCTTCATGGCAACAATCATTGTCACGCCGCCTATAGGTGCGATAGGGCCTTTCGTCCCTCGCCGACGAGGACCAAAGAGCCCCAAGCAGCGGGACATCAAGTGCCCCTGACTTCTAGGACCCTGTGATGTGCCCTGGGTATCGACAGCACCGCGTTCTTGCCGCCGCTCGCCACTACGTATACGTATAAGACGACGCGCGAGGCTACTTCACATCAGGCTGGCGATAGCTGCCCATTATCGTCAGCAAGAGTGCCGTTGAGAGTCCGACGTTCACCGCGAATCAAGTCCTTCAACCACCGACTGCACAGCGTACGTGCACGACTTGACCACGCGAGCATGTGCGTTACAGCGAAGTGCTTACTTAAGTCGCTCGGGTGGACACGCTCTTGAATGCGGCGTCCACGAGGTGGGCGATGACTTCGCGGCGCGGGCCATCCACATCGGCCATCGTTTTTAGCTGAATCCAGATGCGGCCATTCCCCGATTGGACTTGTGGCGGAGCGCCCGTTCGCGAGCTGGGTGACTCGCCTTCTGGCACCAATGCAAAGCCAAGTTGCTCGGCTGCCGCCTGTGGTGTGAACGATGGCCCCACGAACTCCACCCATATCCATGACTGTCGTGGATGGACGGTTAGCCAGATTTTTCCAGCACGGCGCCAGGCGATGTAAAACTTCTGGTTCCAGCTTGCCTCTCCGGTTTCCGGGACCGTGTCTCGCACTAACCCTTCAAAGGCAAGCAAGATCTCGCGGCTCACGGGCGAGCAGTGGTGTTCGAGGTGCCAGGTGCGACCATCCGTAAGCCACATGCCTTCCGATGCAGGGAGGTCGGATCGTAAAGTCCGCTCAAGCCGATCGAGATCATCCGGCTCGAACTCAAAAGCGATGAGCTGCGCCAGCTCAAGAACGCCGATCTTTTGACTAGACGCGGCGTGGCCGGTTGCATCAAAACTGACTCCCTCTCCAGTCAGGACCTCGAGAACAGAACGGCTGTCGTTGGGGTCGGTCCATCGAAAGCCCTCGGCTATACGCCCCTGGGAGTCGAGGACTCGATAGCCGTACTTCAACACAGAGTTAGTCAACATACGGTTGCCCACTGCTTGAGGGCTCGTCCCACCGATCAGCGCGAGATCGCCGTAGTTAGTCCACCGACCAGCCGGGATGGCTGCGACGGCTGCGTCAACTCGTGTCCAGTCGAAACCGAGTACAGCACCCTTCGCGCCTGTGATGGGACCTGGCCAGATCGTAATGATCCGTTCAGCCAGGCGGTCGGCGCGCTCAAGAATCTCGGTGCGTCCCCAGCTTGGGTAGTCACGAATCTCTCGGTTGAGTTCTAGGTGGCTGCTGTCGAACATCTCCCGCTTGCGCTCGAATGGGTTGTTGCTCAGCGCCGAGTTGTAACCCGTAAGCGATAGATTGCCAATTGTGTGAAGGAGCTCTTCGTGTACGAGTTCTGCATCCTCGCCCTTTTGCGCAATTAGCTGGCGCCATTCATCCGAAAGCGTCTGCGGCATGACGTGCTCAATCGTGAGGTTGGCTGACAAGTCCACCGGCTCTTGGTGGCGGTAGCTCTCCTCCAACCGCTCAAAGAGCAGGCGTCGCTGGTCAGCGCGGCCCGTGATGTATATCGGTCGTGTACGTACGGCTGTGCGGACTTGGTCATCGGTCGGCCAGTATCGACGATCAGCGGACAGCTGCTGGCGAAGGACCTCAACAATTGAGGTGCCTGCCGGCATCTGCTTGGTGAGGTCGACGAATAGACGGTTAAGGAAATTGGTCGAAACCCCAAGCAAGTACCGGCGCGCCAGGAAGGACTCAATATTCGAAGCGACACCCCGTAGTTCCTCGATTCTGATTACTCCTCGATCGAAGAGGTCAAACGCCTGCAGCAGGACAGGGTAGGTAGTTTGTGCACCCCATCGTCTGAGGAATGTGAGGTGTCTCTGGAGTTGAGGATCTGGTTCGGTTCGAGGATCGACCAGGCGTCGGTAGTAGGTGGCCAGGCGAGCGAAGTCGCGTACTTCAGCCTCGACGGCTGACTCGTTCCCAGTCAGCGGCTCGAGCCGTTCCTGATACTGCCGGTAAACGTCGCCCTTTTGGGCGTCAATGCCTCGGCGAAGCAGGTCATAGCGCGCGAAGCCCTCCAGATTCTCGTCACCGAGCATCCGCTCCATCGGCTTCCAGACAGTTCTGTACACATCCTCCTGTCGCGTGGGCAGAAGCATGAACACGAAGTTCCGGAGTAGGTCGGCTTGAGTAAGTCGAACGCCCGTTGCGTTCAGTGACTCGAAGATCCGATTGGGGTTGTCTCCACTTTCAGTAACGATATCCACGATCGAAAGCCGATCGAGAATTACGCGGCTTAGAACCTCCGGATCGACACTTCTGCCGGTGTCGTCACCGAGGGGCAGCCCAACTTTGGCTCGAAAAAAGCGATGAGTGGCTGCGATTCGCGTATCCGCAGCGCCAGGGCCGTCGCCGTCGATACAACTGAAGAAGACCGCCCTATCGTCCTGTGTAGGCAGGAGCTTGTATCGCTCCAGTCCGTCGGCGGACTGATTTTTCAGGTAATAGACATCGAGTCGCTCCGCAGCTCGAGCGTCGGAGTCACGCAGGGCGTCCCGCATCGCGGCAAGCGCTAGCAGCAGGGCCGTCAGGCGCTGTTGGCCATCGATGACGAGGTAGGGAGCGATACCGTGCGGCAGCATCGGCTGAGGGGCCAACACGAAGCCTCCGATGAAGTGCAGCCGATTATCGGCCGACCCCGTCCGCTCTGCCTCCGTGACGAGAACGTGCTGCTCGAGGAGATCGTCCCAAAGATCCTTTAATTCTTGGGCCATCCATGTGTATGGACGCTGAAAGAGCGGTACACGGTACTGCTTCTCGCCCCCGATCAGCTGGCGCAACGTGGTCTGGCCGGCTCGCACTTATACCTCGAAATTGCGGGTGATCGATAGTTGTCCCATTGCTACGGCAGGCTAGCTCAATTCTGGTCGGGCGGCGAATGGCGATCCCGGGCTCGGCCAGCTAGAGGCAAGCATCACGACCGGAGTACCAGCCCTGTCGCACTTCACGTCTCGGGAGTGTAAGTCCAGCGTGTTTGTGGAGCTCAGCGCAATTGAATGCTTCAGATCGGCAGGCACACGCCGGGCCGGAGCGATCGGGCCGGACTAAGGTCAGGCCTTCGCGCCGCTGGGCCAGTCGCGCGAGCCCTTGCAAGCGGGGTAATTGGAACAACTGAGAAAGAGCCCCCTCTTTCCCGTTTTCGGCTTCATTGGTGCGTGGCACTCAGCGCAGATGTAGGTGCGTCCCGCAAGCCTTTGTTCCGCTGACCGTTGAATCATCTCCTGGAGCTGCTCGCCGGCTACCAACTGGATTCGCGGATTCTGCTTGGCGAATTCCTCGGCTGTCTCATCGAAGACACCGCAGCTAACGAATATGCCTCGGTCAGCCTTGAAGTGTTCCAACGTGCCCAGAAACTGTCGCAACGGCAGTACATGCACCCAGCTGTTTCGGTAATGCTTGCATTGAACGAGCACGGTTTCGCCATCCTTCCTCATCTCCAGGTCTATCCCACCATCGGGTCCAGCCTTGCCTACGTGGTCGACCTCGTAGCCCTGAGATACGTAATTGGCTGCGACAAGCTGTTCGAACTCAACCCACGACATTTCTCTGATATCGCGCATGGTCTGATGCAGAGTGAGCAGTCGGTTGTAGCGACTGCGCGTGAATACTGCCCCCAGCGCCAATATCCCCAGCAGGTATGTGATGACTAGGGCACCGACTCCGCCCAGGAGGACTGCCGTCACTTCGGGCGATTCGGTCCGCGGCCGATGCTCTGCAATGAGTTCAGCCACCACGGTAACGGCGTACAGGAAAACCATTCCGACGATCACCGGCACGGCGGCTGCCACACGAAGCCCATGCCGCATGAAGAACTGGAAGGTTTTGCGCTCCAACCAGCTCGGCCCCCCGGACATAGCGGCGGCAGTATAGGTGGTTACCTTTCTGAGGGCTCGTTCCCACGGATGCTCGTGCTAGCAGGCTCTTATCGAGACCAATCGTGCGGGTTCCTGACTGCGCTACTCGGTGTAAAGCCTAGCCCCGCTTAGTGAGGCGCGGGCGAAGCCACTCCACAAAGTCCCCCTCTGCAAGTTCGCTGGATGGGAGACGAACCATTGCATCTACAGCCTCGGCCGGCTCCGGCTGCTCTAGTCGATACCCGTTTCGCTCAATGAATTCAACCATCGCCAGCCAAGCTGCACGCTTGTTCCCATCGGGCAGGGGATGGTTCTTTGCTAGGCGAGCCGCCAACAGACCCGCCTTTTGAGCTGGTTCAGGATAGGCCTCTTGACCCTGCCAACCCGAAAGATCGGAGGGACCGCGCCAACTGGGCAGTCGATCCTTGAGCCTATGGTTAAACGTCCCGCGAGTAGAGTTTGGTGCCGAAGGCAGCGCCAGCACGACTGTCTATGGCAATGGTGATGGATGCACCTGGAGATGACTCTGGTGGAGTTGGCATGTGACTATAACCGCCTAGCTATGCCCCGATATAAGTCTTACAGCGCGACGGCTACCGGGTGATGCTCCGCAATATCGCTCCGCGCCCGAGTACTCGCCTCCGAACGATCCACGACGAACTTCAGAGAGCGATGAAGCCACGCAAGGGCTTGCGTCCCCCGATCGAGCCTATCGGACCAATACCTCACCCATTCAATTGTCTGTGGGTGTCGGGGGGCCTCTTTAATAGGACGTTCAATCGGCGATTCCGCAGAATCGTTGCGGGAATGCGAGCGTCCCGCCTCCATGCCTTCGATCATCTAACAAGCATGCATCCGCAGGGAGCGAAGGTGCCCGGTCTGAGGCGACAGCTTCACGCCTATGAAACTCAACTTTGCGAGGTAGACCTGACGACCTTCTTGTTTGTGGCGGTGATGCTTGGGGTGTCGCTTGCAACGATCGTTGTTTCAACAGTCATCGCACCGCTCGTGGTCTCGCACCTCGCACGCCCGGCGTTCGAGTGGTATGGCTGGTTGGAAGCCATCTTGTTCGAGGTGCCGATCGTGGTTCTCGTGATGGTGATCGAAACTTCGCTATTCAACGTCATGCCCACATACCTAGGAAGCGCAGTTGTCTTAGGAATTTTTGAGGCTGGCCTTGTCGCGCTGGCATATGAGTTCATTCGACAGGTCGCTGCACTTGGCCCGCTAGCATTTGCAGTCAGCTCCGGCGCAGTCGCCGGAGCCGTCTATGTTGCCCTTGTTCAGCTCATGTGCTTGGTGCTTCATGGATTGCGGCGCTGGCGTTCAGGCAGACATACGTATGAAACGCTTGCTGAACTCTTACTCGATTCTATGCACGGCGTCGAACAACGACCCGAGGCCTGGATGGATCGCCGCTTCAAAGTGGCGACGGCGGGCCAACTAGAGGACGCGTCACTTCTGATCGAGCGCGAATTGCCCCACCGTATGGATAGCGCAGATCAGTTCACGAATACGTGGTTCCGTGATACAACCGCAGAGATCGCTGCGGCGTTCCGCTCACGAAAGCAGCAGGTCTTCTTGCCTACCACGTCCTGCCGAACGGAGGTGATCGACTTTCTGGCAACACAGCTTAAGTGCGTGTTGGCTGGCGACCTCGGTTCGATGGAGCGAGGTCAACCTCAGCAGAAGCCACCTCATTGGATAGTGTTGGTCTTCGAATTCTTCGGAAGGATTGCTTTCGGTGCCGCTCCGCTCCTCTCGTTCATCCTAATAAACCATTTCGTGAACCTGCCCGCTGCGCTTGTGACGGTAATGGTTGGCGGTGGAGTGATTTGGATTGTCTTGGCGATTGCCACTCTCGATCCTCGATACAAGGAAAGACTCGACGTCTTCGGTACCCTGTTTAACGCGACACGTGGAAGGTAAGGTGGCCGGGAGCCGCTGGTCACCGGGTCCTAAGTAGAGACCCTATAACTCGCTCAAGGGGATCTCACCAGGGCGATTCTTAATTCAGCGGTGGAATGGGAGACGGGAGTCGACGTCCCTAAGCTTTGGCAGGGACTTGCCAGGCCGCATGTGGCTGGATCCTAATTTGTACAGAATTTGTGCAGTACTACAGCGGAGTTATCACGTTACCTCCGCGGCTAAGATGATTCTGAATTCAGAAATTGGTCGGGGGCCCGGGATTTGAACCCGGGGCCTCACGGTCCCGAACCGTGC
>CAAGKR010140320.1_pt1 | contig 31363 bp, 26 predicted proteins | sample 2556971 | NCBI WGS metagenome assembly CAAGKR01 (sample SAMEA5207829, study PRJEB30636) | soil metagenome | biome: forest; feature: boreal; material: soil | place: USA | collected 2011-09 | depth 1 m | reverse complement strand
GGAAGAAGGTTGATGGACCAGACATGGATCGGGCGGAACGGGATTTCCGGGCCCGGCTGCGTGTCTTCAATAAACGCCCGCGCTGCATCCGGCGCGCGCGCAACGAAATAGCGGGGGGAGACAGACGCCTGAGGTCCTATCTCCCTCCGGCGTATGCCCCATTCATGAATGCCTGCGTTTTGAGCCAGGCGTCCAGCTCGGACGACAAAGCTCGGTGGTCGGCCACCCTGGGGTGGTTCATTGTCCAATGAACGAAAGTGTAGTGGCTGATGCCCGGGTCCTTTGATTCGAGCTGTGCGACCGCGGCTCCCCACGCCTCCTCCAGCCCCTTGCTGTGGGTTCCGGCCCACATCGCTCCGTTGAGGAGCACGATCGAGGCCCTCGGGTAGGTTGCGCGGATAGCGTGCACGAGAGCCGCATATTTTTCGCCGAAGTTGGCGGGGAAGGGCAACGAACGAGACCTGGGGTACGAGTCGTCGTTGTCCCCAAGGAGCACCAGGACGACGTTCGGGGTCCATTTGACAAGATCCGCCCTTGCCGACGAGGCGGTCGGGTATGTCCGGTCCCAGACCTGCCCCATGACGATGTCGACAAAACCCGCCGAGAGTCCGATCCCGCTGATTGAAATGTTCCGGTAGTCCGCCGAGAATTCGGCGGCCGTTACGGCTGCCCAGCTGAATGCGGCGTCATGGGTTCGCCGGTTTTCCCACTGGTCGTCCGGGCCATCCTCGTCGCATGCGCCTACCGTGATGGAGTCGCCGATGAATTCCATCTTCATCTTGTAGGCGGGGAAAGCCTGCGAAAACACGCTTGCGCCGGGGGCTATGCCGATGCCGTTGAAATGCGCGGTGCCGGCGGTCGCCTCACTTCGCTTGAAAAGCACAAGGTGGTGGCGTCCGGCACCGGAGACTGTCAGGGGCAGTGTCTCTGCGGCTGATCCCTCCTTCAGCGCAAGTATCGTGCTGGTGCCGTCGACCGACGCGTTGAAAAACACCTGGCCCGTGGTGCCGCTGAACCGGACATTCGCCCTGTCGCCGTCAAAATCTATCGCGACCGTGCTCGCCTCCCAAATCACGACCGGGCTGGCGGGATCGCCGAAGTCAAAGCGGCCGTCGTACCGGAAGTGGGGGTCGGAAGCAGGCACAGCCCGCATTTCCGCAGCCATCGTGGCAGGCGCGACGTCCGTGCCCGCGGCCGCCGTTGAAAATGCCAGCGCGATTCCAGCGAGGACGCCCGCGAGGCGAGGGGGTTTCATGGCTGGATCGCTGAGCAAAGGGAAAGCCAACGCAAACCTATTAGACCATCCTGGAATCCTCGCGGCTCAATGCGGCTGTCATTGCATCCGCAAGGCGCGACGTCTTTTCGGCGTCCGCGATTCTAAGGTCCAAAACAAACCTGTACATACATAGTCAATTTAAGCCTTGTATGGTTCCCACTAAAAAGGATTCAGGGAAGCCGGAAGAATTGCACCGGGGCGTTTTCTGTTAAATATTCAGGCGGGCAGTCGATACGGGGTCACAAGCGGAACCCAAGCGGCCATGCAGCAATCAAACTGCCCAAACCCCCAATTCAATCAACCCCTTGATCGCCGTCTCCCCGGACATGCTACCCGGCACCTACTCACTGTCACACACATGCAGTCGATTCAGGGCATATGTGGCGGCGTTCGCGCTTCTGGCCGCAAGTATCACGTCGGTCCACGCAGCCGCAATTCCCGCAGCGCCTTGGCCAGGCTCGCGGCCTGCGGCGGTGCTCCCAGCCGGGGATGACATCCTGCTGGACCAGCTCCAGCGCGCCGCGTTTCGCTTCTTCCAGGAACAGGCGGATCCGCGCACGGGGCTCGTTCGCGACCGCGCGCGTTCGGACGGATCCCCCAGCGTGGGCAAGGCAAGCATTGCGGCTTCGGGATTTGCCCTGAGCGCCTGGGCGGTGGCGACCCAGCGGGGCTGGGTGGAACGCCCCGCGGCCCTCGTCCAGGTCCGCAAGGCATTGCGGTTCCTGGCCGACAGGGCGCCCCGCAAACACGGCTTCTTCTACCATTTCATGGAGATGGACACGGGCGAGCGCGCATGGAAGTGCGAGCTTTCGCCCATCGACACGGGCCTGTTCCTTGCGGGCGCCATCATGGCGAGGGAATATTTCTCGGACCCCGAGGTCACCGCCCTGGTGAACAGGCTGGCCAGCGACGTGGACTGGGAATGGTTTCTCAACAACGGCCAGACGCTTGCCATGGGATGGCACGACGAGGAGGGTTTTTCCCGCTACCGGTGGGACAAGTACTCCGAGGCGACGATGTTGAGCATCCTTGGCATGGGGGCGGTGGAGCGGCCCCTTCCCAACGGATACTGGGACGGCTGGGCCCGCCTGCCCGTAGGCACCTACGCGGGGTTTCACTTCATCGAGGGGTCTCAGCTCTTTATCCACCAGTTCACCCACGCCTACGTCGACTTTCGATTCCTGCGCGACGGTTACGCCGACTACTTTCACAATTCAATTCTGGCATCATTGGCCCAGCGACAGTTCTGCATCGACCTGCGCGATGAATTCCCGAGTTGGGGCGAACGCCTCTGGGGGATCACCTCCTCTGACTCGATCGACGGATACAAGGCGTGGGGAGGGCCGCCGCGCACCGACGAATCCAACTCGCTCGACGGCACGATAGTGCCGTGCGCGGCGGCGGGCTCTGTGCCGTTCGTGCCTGGTGAGGCGATGACAACGCTTCGGTACATGCGCACGGCGTATGGCGACAAGATTTGGAGCCGTTACGGTTTCGTCGACTCATTCAATCCCGAGACCGGCTGGGTCGACACCGACGTGATCGGCATCGACCTGGGCATATCCCTTTTGCAGGCCGAGAATGCTAGGACGGGATTTGTCTGGGCCGTCTTCATGCAGGCGCCCGAGGTCCAGCGCTCGCTCGCCCGTGCCGGCTTCGTTTCGCAGGGGCGCGACCTTCCGCTGGAGGACCAGGAGAGGATGCACCGCCTCGCCACGCAGGTATGGAAGTCCATCGAGCCCGTTCCCGTCACCCCTGATTCGCTGGGCCTTCGCCTTTCCGCAGTCCTATCGGCATCCGCGCTTGGCCTGATCCCGGAGGACGATGCGGTGGACCGGATCACGACAATGCTCCAGTCGACGCCCGTGCCAACCGGCGAGCGGGCGCTGGCGCCCTACGCGGCCAGCCTTGTCACCTTGCGCAATGCCATTCCGAGGTTTGCCCAGGAGGCGACCCTGCGACTGAATGCAATCGACTGGGGCAGGGTGCAGATCGAGTCCTTTTCCCTCGGCTCGGCCAGCCGCCTCGCGGTGTTTTTCCAGATCGCCACCCATACAAGGCCTGCGTCCGCGTGGCGGTCTCTCAGGAGAACCGCCGACGCCCAGGGGCACGTGTACGTGCTCGAGCCCGCCCAGATCAGCGACCAGATGATGCCCGGGTTATGGCTGGACGAACGCTCCATCGTGACTGGCGCCTCCGCCTCGCAGCTGGCGTACGCCATGGCGGTCGAGAAGAGAAAGTCATCGACGACGGATTTCCCGTTCGATGTGCAGGGCGCGGCGCTCCTCGTCGATGAGTTTCCCGCGGAAGTGGCGTCGGACCTTAAGGCGTCGCCCTTGCCGGCCGATTGGCTGGAGCAGGCCCCAAACGAAAGCCGCTCACTCCTGCTCCTCAGCCTTGCGAACCTGCTGGCGCCCGACTGCCTGCGCGAATGGTTCCAGGAGGACGAAATGGTCCGCGGGGGACGACAGGCGATCGGCGAATTCGCCATAGCCCCGTTCGGCGGCGACAACTCGGTTTTCGCCCGGAACGAGTTGGCGACGCCAATCCGGATCCCGCCCGAGCGCCAGGCGACTGTCGCACGCTCAGACGTGCCCCGCGACAAATGGCAGTGGATCGTGGTAAGAGGGCTTGAGTACAAGGTATCGCCAGCCGACGTCCGGCCGGGCGACCCGGACGTGGAGTTGCGTTTCGCCCTAACATGGGACAAGGACGCACTGCACTTCCATGCCGACGTCCTTGACGCTCCCGCCGGCTTTTTTCCGCCCGCGGGGCGCCGCTCAGTGGAGCTTTTCATCAATCCGCACCGCGACGGGCTGCTCTGGATGAACCCGGACGATTTCCAGTTTGCCTACAGGCCGGACGGGTCTGCGATGGAATGGTTTCACGTTCATCCCGTGACCGCCCGTATCCGCGTCACCCCGCACGGATATTTGATAGACTCGGACATTAGGTGGAAGGAGCTCGGCATGGCACCGCGACCGGGTTTGGAATTTGACCTTACGGCAAGCGTTACCGCGGGAGGCACGCACGAATGGGATCCCGCGATGGAGATGAGCTGGCGCTACTACCAGCGGGAGGACGACCGATTCGGCTTAGGAACTGTTCGACTCAGCCAATAGAGAGCAGCTATATTCAGGCATGAAGAAGCACAAAAAAACGGAATCAGGGCTGCCGCCGATCGTCTCGAAAATGGAGTGGCAGCGGGCCCGGGACCGGCTTCTGGTCAAGGAAAAGGCCGCCACGCGAGTGTCGGACGCCCTGGCTGCCGAGCGGCGAAGACTGCCGATGGTGGCTGTCGACAAGGATTATGTCTTCACCGGGCCCCGTGGCGAGGTCAGCCTTCTCGATCTGTTCGAGGGGCGTCGCCAGCTCATTCTTTATCACTTTATGTACGCTCCCGGGGTCTACGGCTGGCCGGCGGCTGCCTGCCCAGGCTGCTCCATGGTGGTCGACCAAGTCGGTCACCTCGCCCATTTTCACGCCCGAAACACATCGTTCTGCCTGGTGTCGCGGGCTCCATTAGCAAGGATACGCGTGTACAGGAAACGCATGGGATGGACGATTCCCTGGGTTTCCTCGTCAGGCAGCACCTTCAACAAGGATTATGGCCTCACCACCGATGAGGGAGAGACATTCGGGCTCAGCATCTTCCTGCGCGACGGCGATCGCATCTACCGCACCTATTTCACGGACCGGCGCGGCGTCGAGATTCTTGGGAGCATATGGACGTACCTGGACCTGACACCCTTCGGGCGGCAGGAAAACTGGGAGGACACTCCTGCCGGACGGCCGCAGACGCCCACCTTTTCCTGGTGGCGCCGCCACGACAGCTACGGCGAGAACGCAGTCTAACGGGACGGCACCAGTCTGCGAAATGGGGTCGAGCGGTTTCCGGATCGCGTGGTCGGGCAGCCCGACTTGTCAGTTGGGGTCGCCCTTGCTATCCTGGCGCGATGAAACCGAAAGTCGTCGTCGTTGGCAGTTTCGTGCAGGATCTCACGTGGAAGTGCGCCGAGTTTCCCCGGGCTGGGGAAACGGTGATCGGCACCTTTGTGACGGGTCCCGGGGGCAAGGGCTCAAACCAGGCGGTGGCCTCTGGGCGGGCGGGAGTTTCGACGATGTTCGTCGGCGCCGTGGGAAGCGACGTCTTCGCGGCAGGGGCCAGAAAATTCTATCAAGCGGAGGGAATCCGGTCACATTTTGTCGTCAAGCCGGCAAATGCAACGGGCACTGCGGCGATCTTCGTGAATAGCCGGGCCGAAAACGAGATCATCGTGGCCCTCGGGGCGAGTGCGCATCTCAGGCCCGGGGACGTTCAACCCGAGTGGATCAAGAAGTCCAATGTGCTTATCTGTCAGCACGAGGCCAGCCTTTCGGTCAACGCGCATTCCTTCGGGCTGGCGCGCCGTGCAGGGGTCGCAACCGTTCTGAACCCTGCGCCAATGCGGCCCGATTTCGATCCTGCGATATTGGATCTTACCGATGTCCTAATTCCGAACGAGTCTGAGTTTATCTCACTTGTGAACATGCTGCCTGCGTGCGACGCCGCAAGGCGCGAGATCATAGCCGGGGTTGGTGGCCCCATGAGCGAGTCCGCGCTTAATGCGCTGCGTCCAACGGAACTCCAGCGCCTTTGTCGTTCTATGGGCGTTCCCACGGTAATCCTCACCCTTGGCCGCCGCGGCTGTTTTGTTTCCCTCGCCGACGGGACACATGTGCATATCCCGGGACATCGTGGTCTGAAGGTCGTCGACACCACAGGCGCGGGCGACGCATTTGTCGGGGGATTTGCCGCTGGATACGTGCTATTTCGCGGCGACCTTGTCGCCGCCGCGCGTCATGGCAACGCCGTCGCCGCCCTTTCCGTGACAAAGTTCGGCACGGCACCGTCCATGCCGACCGCGGCGGAGACGAGGCGATTTCTGCGTCGTGCGGCTGCGTGAGGCGAAAGCTTCCCTCGAGTTGCGAATCCGGCTGAGGGCGCCCCGCGATCAGGTATCGCGGAGGGCGACCCAGAATCGGCAGTCGTCCGAGAAGTCGGTCACCGCCCGCGACTCATCGGAGAGCTCGCTCCTCATGGCGTCGAAGTGAGGGTCCCATCCAGTCTCGCGAAGGTCGCCCATGATTTCCGCCCTGTCGGGGATATGGATGAAGACATCGCCGCTTTCGTCCTGAAATTGCCGGTCCCCGAAGTCGATCAGCCGGGGATCCTGTCGGCCGGCGCCCCACCTTTCGGCCTCCTCGCGCCACATCGACTTTTCTCCGCCGGACTTGTCCCTGTCGTGCGATGTGAAGATAAGCGGCGCGCCCGGGCTGCACAACGCGTGCATGCGGCGAAGAGCCGAGCGCCGATTCTCGCGTCCTGGGATCTGCATCAGGCCGTTGAACATGAACAAGGCCCCGCCGAACCTTTCGCCAGGGGCCAAACCGAGCTCCGGCGCCGCGGCATTCGTGGCGTCGGCGCACCTGAACACGATCGAGCCGGCGCCGCTCTCTGCCGCGAGGCTTTGGGCCTGCTCAACAAGCTCCCCTGCGAAGTCGAACGCGACAATCCGCCGGTAGCCCATTTTCCAAAGTCCAAGAGTGACTCTGCCCGCGCCGCAACCGGCCTCAACCAGGTGGATGTCCTCATCGGGAAGAAATTTTCTTATCATCAGGCGCTCCGATTTCCACAAACCGAGAAAATGGGCCGCGCGCGTGTAATAGAGTATGGACGAGACCGCATTGAAGTTGGCCTTAACCTCGGTGCCCGACCATCCGGAATTCACGTCGTGATTCATTTGTAATGAATTGTTGTCACGATGCGGCGGATCCTGGGCATCGCGCGACAATGGTCCCGAATCATTCCTGAAAGAGAAGTTCGATCGGGTGAGGGGAGGTGGTCTCCGGCGAAGGAGGGTGGCGTTATCGCCGATAAAACAATCTTAAGCCCATATCCTGCAATGTGATGCGATGTCCTCATTCCAAATCTGCGGCTCGCATGAGATTTCCCGCGCTTTTCTTACCATATTTCACAAGTCCAGGTGCCTTCCCCGTTGATCGAACTCGAAGAGATTTGAACGTGTTAATTCGTTCTGAAATCGCCGGACGCGTCACGGGACACAGGGAGGCGCCTAAGAGAACCGTAACAGTGTAGTTACACTCCGCTGTTTTTTCGTGTCCGGATGCCCCGACGGTTGTCTGGGGTCGTCAGCCAACGTCAGGTTAATAACTGGTCAGACAACGAAAGGAAACACTGTGAAACAGCATCGTGCAAATGGCGGAATTCTCGGGGCTGCGCTCGCAATAGCGGCGCTTGGCCTCAGTTCGAAGGGGCATTGCGGTCAATTCGACTTCATTCAAACAAACCTCGTATCGGACATACCCGGGGAGGCTGCGCTCACAGACCCTAACCTGGTAAACCCTTGGGGAATAGCGGCCAGCCCGAGCAGCCCGTTCTGGATTTCGGACAATGGAACCGGGGTGTCGACCCTTTACACGGGTGCCGGCGCAAAGGTGCCTCTCACTGTGTCGATACCGACCCCACCGGGCGGCGCGTCCACGTCAGCTCCCACGGGTGCAGTTTTCAATGGGACGTCTGACTTCAACGTCGGCGCAAGCACTCCCGCTCATTTCATATTCGACACGGAAGATGGCACGATCTCGGGTTGGAACACGGGCGCCCACGCGGTCCTTGAGGTGAACAACTCGACGAGCGGTGCGGTTTACAAGGGCCTGGCAACGGGCAACAACGGAACGGGGAATTTCCTGTATGCGACCAACTTTAACTCTGGGAAAGTCGAGGTGTACAACGGTAGCTTTGCCCCGACTACGCTCTCGGGCTCGTTTTCGGACCTCACGATCCCGACTGGATTCGCGCCCTTCGACATTCAGGCGCTGAACGGCGATCTTTTCGTAACCTACGCGAAGCAGAATGCCGCGAAGCACGATGATGTCGCCGGGCCTGGCAACGGATATATCGATGAGTTTGACATGAACGGTGATTTGTTGGGCCGGCTTGTATCGAACGGTCTGCTGGATTCGCCATGGGGACTGGCGATAGCGCCCACGGGATTTGGGAACTTCGGTGGGGACCTGCTGGTGGGCAATTTCGGCGACGGGACCATCAACGCATTCGATCCCACCGATGGTGACTTCGTCGGAACCTTGGACGGTTCATCAGGATCGCCTCTCGTGATCCAAGGGCTCTGGGGTCTCAGGTTTGGAAACGGCGGATCAGGCGGCAACACTAACACGCTCTACTTCACGGCGGGCATCCCGGGCACCGGGATGGTAGAGGATCACGGCCTTTTTGGGAGCTTATCCGCCAAGGCCGTGCCCGACTCCGCAAGCACGCTTGCGCTGCTGGGCATGGCATCGGCCATCCTTTGTTTCCTCGCGGCGAAGCGGCGGTTAGACCTCCGCTCAATATAGGAAAAATTCGCGAAGCTCGTTAATGGTCGTGGCCAACTCCCGTCGCTTGGCGCGGGTGTTGGCTTTTTTGCATGCACTGGCGGCGGCTCAGGGAGCCGCCGAGGGCGACTCCATCGCCTCTCGAAAAAGCTTGGTGAAGGAGCCCCGTTCATTTTCCATTAGAATCGCGTCGGCCTCCGTCGTGAAATTGAGGTATTTTTTCTGGCGCGTGTCGTATTTCTGCCACACCGGAAGGTCCGAACCATTGGGATTGCCCGTCTTGGCGAAATTCGTCCAGTAGCTCTGAATCATCGCAGAGAGCCTGCGGTCGTCCTGATCATAACTGCCGGCCATGCCTCCGGTTTGGTTCAAGTTTCCAAAGACGTACGGCAGGTCTGCAGAGTGGGCGACCCTGGGGTGCGGCGGTATTGCTCGATCAAATTCGTATTCCCAGCAGGAGTTGGAAGCGCTGTGCCAGGCTCCCTCCACTATTCCGATACAACGAAAAAGATCACTGCCCAATTGATCCGCCGCATTTCCGTAGAGCGGATCGGGAGCAGGGGTTTCGCCTGTTCCAGCCAGGGCATAAAGAGACAGCGCCTTCGGTGCGAGATCCTTGAAAAAATCCGCTATCGTCGCCCTGATCGCTTCAGGCGAACCGACCGCGGGAAATTCCACGGCGTTGGCGCCTATTATCAGAGGCACCGCATGTTCCAGGTGACGTCGCCAAACCTCAAAGGGGGAGGAAGGAAACACCCATCCATCGGTGACGAAGGGACGAAGGCCCTGACCAACCGTCATGAGTTCCGCTGGAGGGAGCGAGCGCAGATGCTGGAGATCCCCGCTGCTTGGGCTGCCCAACTTTTCGAGCGCATTGGCTCCGGCCCGCTCGGCATCGGCAAGGGGTTGTGTCGATATCGCGCCCAACGGTCCGCTTTCTGAGATGGCCCTTTGAAACAGGCCTTCGGAAAGCGGCGACGCCATGAGCGCAAGTACATCCAAGCCGCCTGCCGATTGCCCGAAGATGGTGACGTTTCCCGGATCTCCTCCAAATTTGGAGACATTGTCATGGACCCATTGCAGAGCCGCAATCTGATCCAGGATGCCGTAGTTTCCGGAAGCGTGGTGGGGGGATTCGCGCGTGAGGTCGGGATGCGAGAAGAAACCAAAGATGCCAAGTCGGTATTCGGCGACGACCAGTATCACGCCGTGGCTGATGAGGGCTTTCCCGTCGTACAGAGGGTCAAATCCGCCGGCGCCGGCCACGTTACCCCCGCCATGAATCCAGACCATGACTGGTGCGTGACCGGACAACGGGGTCTTGGGTGTCCAGAGGTCCAGGTAGAGACAGTCTTCACTGCTTGCGGCTGCGGACCTGTCATTCCATCCGAGGGCCGGTTGCTTCGCGGGAGGTCCGGAATGGTCAGCCTCCAGGATGCCCGTCCAAGGAACGACCGGCATGGGCTCCCGCCAGCGGAGACTACCGATAGGAGGCCGCGCGAATGGGATTCCCTTGAACACTGACCCTTGGTCGCCAGGCAACGCCCGGCCGCGAATGGATCCGCCGGTCACCTCGACCACCGGTCCCAGATCCGGGGCTGCGGCGCGCAGCTCGGCAATAATCGCGCAGGCGAGCAGAGCAAGAAGCGAGAATTTACAAATGCAGAAATTTCCCGAGGCATGTGAAGGAATCTGGGGCCAAGGGCTCATAGCGGATGTGAGGATGGCGAACCTGGAGACCTTGAGCAATCCCTCCATGTGCATCCATTCACACAATCTATTCGCGCGGGTCGGCGATTCGTCCGGACGATGGTTCCAAAGCATTGATGGCTGTCTGCGTGGCCCCCTCCCATTGGGAATCGCAAGCTTCCTCGCGGGTATGGACGGATCCATTGCTGGCAAAGCGGAGGAGGCGGATCCGGAAAACACGCCGATGTTCGCATGAATGCGCCTCGGCAGCACGGATGGAATGCAGGGTACGCCCCCCGGGAGCGAAATAAATTGTATGCGCAGCATTTTCGCTGTTCATGTTTGAAGACTTGTTCTTGTTCGCACGGTTCAACCTCATTCTATCCGAGAATCTGGGCCTCCTAGAGCATTAGTTACCACGCATCAGTCTTCCGGCTATTTGGTATCGACTACCGCGCGCTAAAGGCCTTCCGGGTAGGCCTCGCGCTTCTAGTCCTGGGCGACCTTTGCGCCCGCTTGGTGGATATCGACGCGTTCTACACAGATGCGGGCGTCCTGCCGCGATCTTTGCTTCGAATCCAAGACTTCCGCTTTTCATTTCACGCGATGGTGGGAGACAGGCGAGCCGAGGAGATCCTGTTTTTGGTCGCTGCAGCATTCGCGCTTTTGCTTCTGTTCGGCATCTGGCCCCGTATCGCGGCGGCCGTGTCATGGCTGCTCCTTGCGTCTCTGGACGCGCGAAACCCCCTGTTGCTCAATCACGGTGATGAGCTCCTCAAGATCTTCTTGTTTTGGTCCATATTTGTTCCTCTCTCATTTGACCGCCGCTCTTTCGTTGAGGGAACAGACAAGAGGTATTTTTCGATTTTCTCGGCCGCTCTCATTATTCAAGTGTGCCTCGTCTATTTCTTCGGCGCCCTGTTGAAGACGGACCCCTCGTGGAGCGTGACCGGGACGGCGATCTACACCGCGCTAAGTTTAGAGCAGTTTTCAACAGGGCTGGGGCGAGCGCTTCTGGGCTGGCCCAGTCTGCTCAGAATTGCCACGCTATGCGTCTACTATCTCGAGCTGGTCGGCCCGCTGCTGCTCTTCGTGCCTTGGAAAAACAGGAGGATCCGCGAGATTTTAATTCTGTCGTTCGTTGCGGTCCATCTTGGAATCGCGGCAACGATGAAATTGGGCGTATTCCCGTGGATAAGCACCTTGGGTTGGGTGCTCATTTTGCCGTCGGAAACTTTGGATATGTTTGAGAGGGTCTTGGGATTGAAGGCGACCGAATCCGCGCTCCAAGCCACCGGCGATCGAAGAATGGGACCGCTTCCCAATTTGGCCATTCAGATCCTTGGCGTATACCTTGTCGTTTCGGTTGTCATTTGGAACATTCGCGGGTTGAGGATAAAGACGGAGGACGTGAGCCCCACTTCTTTAGATTGCGTACTGCTGGTGACCCAACTCGATCAGCGCTGGAACATGTTTGCTCCGAAACCAAATTACATACGCGGCTGGTACGTGGCGGAGGCTGATCTAGCAGATGGGTCGCAAGTCGACCTTATGAATGACGGCCACGCTCTGTCGTGGAAGCGTCCGGATGTCATTTCGGCGACATATCCGGATTTCCGTTGGAGAAAATATCTGATTAATATTTGGAGGCCTCGTTTCGGGCAGTATAGGCAAGGATTGTCGGCATTCCTAAGATCGCGATGGGACCGTGCTCATCCTGGGACTGCGAAAATCGATCGGCTTACGGTCTATTTCGTGTGGCAGGACATTTCCGTCGGGGGTGATCCGCCCGTTAGGACTACAATCATCGCCCAAGACTGACTCTCACTTCACCGCAGGCGCGGGGTTTCCGTGCCTAAGCCGACGAAGCGTGAAAGCCTTTTGATTCGTTGACCACGATCTATCGGTGGATGAAACGTTCGATCTCTTCATAAGAATGGAGAAATCCTCCTCGCTACCCGCGCTCAGGGGCTCACTCGGTTCTTAGGGGGAAGGCCCTTGATCGCTCGAACCGCCTCTTCTGCAGCCAAGCGCTGAAGGCGCGACACGCTGGCTTCACTGAACCACGCAATGTGGGAGGTCAGGACTGCATTGGTACATTGAAGTAAAGGATGGGTGGGTTGGAGCGGCTCCTCTTCAAACACATCGAGCCCGGCTCCGGCAATTAAGCCTTCGTTCAACGCTGTTGCGAGGCTGCGGGTGTCGACCAAGCCGCCGCGGGAGGTATTGATCAGGATGGCGCTCCGTTTCATGGACCGTAGCCGATCCATTGAAACCAAATGACGGGTGTTTGGGTTCAGCGGCACATGAACGGAGAGTATGTCGGCTTCGGCGAACGCGTCGTCCAGAGAGAGTCGGCGGGCACCGTTTTCGCGGAAGGCCTCGTCTGAGGGAATGGGATCGTAGGCGGCGAGATTGAAACCAAATGCCCGCGCCCGCCCCAGCACGGATCGCCCAATTCTCCCAAGGCCCGCAACGACGAAGGTCATGTCGCGAAAGGCCGGCATCGGGCCGGGCGGCGTGATCTTCCAACTGCCTGACCTTAGGCGATCGAAGGTCTTGAGCACCTGGCGGCCGAGGACTAAAGCCAGCGCCATGGTATGGTCGGCGACTTCATCGACGCAGTAGTCCGGCACGTTCACGACGGCAATTCCAGCGTGTTGGGCGGCATCCAAGTCGACGTTGTCGACTCCGATGCCGTAACGGATGACGACCTTGCAGCGTGTCAAGTTGCGTAGGACTCGTTCCGTAATCGGCGCCCATTGCACCAGCAATGCGTCGGCGTCGCGGCAGACCGAGATCACGTCATCGTCGGTCTTGCAGTGCGCCTCCACCACGTATCCTCCAGCCTCCTCGATCAACTCCCGCTCGACGGCAATCGTGGGGAAACTATGATCGGTGACAACGACCTGGTAGGGTGCCATGGCAGGACGCAGACTGGATGACTACGGACGGCGCAGTGCAAGATCGGTTTGACCGGCCGATTCCCACCGCGGCATCCATTGTTGGCCAGCGCTTCGGCGAGGCGCAGTCTCTACCGCTCGAACGTCCGCCGCCGTCCTATTCGGTGGGTCAGCTCGAACCCCTCGCCCGACGCAACCGGCCATCCCATCCGCTGCAAAAAATCCGCCAGACCCGTCCGGCGTGCTTTTTGCGGACAAGCGTTTTACTTTTTGTATCGGTAGTCATTTGCTGCATTGACCGCTCGAATCTATCGGTCGTGGTGCCGCTTCTGAAAAACGAGCTTGGGCTCGCAGTTTCAAAGGTGGGCGTCTTGCCGTCCGCCTTCTTCTGTACCTATGCATTGTTCCAGCTGATAGCGGGATGGCTGGTCGACCGGTGCAACGTGAGTTGGGTCCTTGTCGCGGGCTTCTTCCTGTGGTCGGTCTCCACGGCCGCCACCGGTTTCGCTGGAAGCTTCGGTAGCTTGCTCCTCATGCGGCTGCTTCTCGGGATGGGCGTATCAGCGGCTTATCCTGCTTACGGCACTTGCGGCAGGGATGACGCCCACGCTTGTGTGCAAGGCCTGCACCCCCGTCGGACCACTATCGCATGATCTGGCGTGCGCGGGTGAGGGCGTCGTCAAAATGCGCACAGATATTCGCGCGCCCAACTTTTTCCACGAAGCCGGCCTTTGTCAGCATTTGCAGTGGCTGTCGATGAGTGCCGCTCAGGACCACAACTCCGCCCGCCGCCTGCATTCGCTCAACAACGCTTTCAAGGGCATTGAGCGCGGTCGCGTCCATCGCGGGAACCAAGTGCATGCGCAGGACGAGCACCCGAGGCAATTGCCCCACCCGTAGCAACGCGTCCTCCATCTTCTCTGCAGCGCCGAAAAAGAATGGGCCGAAGATACGATAGACTAAAACGCCCGGTGGAATGTCCTTGCCGTGCGCCAACTGCTCGGTCGTCTCCAATTCGTCGTCAGTCGTGACAGCGGAGACCTCAGTGGTCTCAGCCATTCGGCGTATGAAGAGAACTGCCGCCAGAACCATTCCTACTTCCACGGCGATGACTAGGTCGAAGACGATCGTCAGGCTCATCGTGGCGACAAGCACGACGGCGTCGCTTCGCGGCATCTGGCGCAGCCGCATCAGTTCGTGCCATTCGCCCATCCGGGCGGCAACCATCACCAATACGGCGGCGATGGCCGCCATCGGCACGAACTGGGCATAATGCGAGAATGCGAGGACGATGACCAGAAGGGTGAAGGCGTGGACGATGCCAGCCACCGGCGTTCGACCTCCGGTGCGGACATTGGCAGAGGTGCGGGCGATGGCACCAGTCGCGGGCAGGCCGCAGAAGAACGGGCAAACAATATTGGCCAGACCCTGCGCGATCAGTTCGGTGTTCGCATCGTGCCGGTCGTTGATCAGGCCGTCAGACACCACGGCTGAGAGGAGCGACTCGATCGATCCGAGGAGCGCGATGGTAAACGCTGGAGCGATCAGCCCACGTATTCGCTCCAGCGAGACCGTGGGCCAAGCAAAAGGCGGCAGATGCGAGGGAATGGCCTGGGAGCCGAAGCGCGCCCCGAGCGTGGCGACATCATGCGAGTGCGGCCATCCGAAAAGATTGACAGCCACGGTGGCCAGCACCATCGCGACGACCATGCCGGGGAGGCGCCTCCAGCCCAGGCGTGGCCAGAGGTAAATCAACAGCCCGCTGGCCCCGGCGGTCAACGCCGCCAACGGATTGGCGTCCCCCAGGTGGCGGCAGAACCACAAGACTTTCTCTAGGAATTCGCGGGGAGCGGGCTCAGAAGTCTTGATCCCGACAAAATCTGCCGCCTGGCTTATTATGATCGACACAGCGATGCCAGTCGTGAATCCGCTCGTGACAGGGTAGGGGATGAACTTGATCAGGGTGCCGAGCCGCGCCACGCCCATGATGACCAGTATACAACCGGCCATGATCGTTGCCAGCAGCAGTCCGTCGTAGCCGTAGCGCTCGATCACCAGGAGAACAATCGGCATGAACGCGGCGGTCGGGCCTGCGATTTGGACACGACTGCCACTAAGGATGGAGACAACGAATCCTGCGATGACCGCTGTAAAGAGTCCGACTGCCGGAGCTGGGAACGGAGTGATCGCTCCGACAGGCACGCTTGCGACGCCCAGAGCCAGAGCGAGCGGCAGCGCGATTAGCCCGACCGTGACACCCGCACCGATGTCAGCAATCAGCTGCTGGCGATTATAGCTGCCGTCCAGAAGTTCAAGGCTTCGCGGCCGGAATCGGCCAGAGAAAGGTGTCTTCATCCGCGATGACCGGCCGAATCGCACGGACCGGTGAAGCGCCTTAGGGTCTTTGGTTCGAGGCTTGCCTGGTCCTCGATCCTTTTTTGCAACTGCAGGCAGGCGGCGCCCGATCTATTGCTCTGGGTCATTAGTGCGCAAAAACGACTCTCATTCGGCTCGCCATGTTGGGGCAGCTCGAATGCTTCGGCAGCACGAAGATCTAACGGAAGACAGGTCGTTTCGCGAAACGCACCTTCATGCTCGTTGTAAATCTTCGACCGCCTCAACCGGTGGACCAGGATGTGGCTCATGCTAGACGGTGTCTCTGAGCCTTGCATTGCATTTGGATACTAATTTGGACCGCAGGCCACGCAATCGCTAAGTCGGACATCCATTGTTCCATCGTCCCGCGGCTTGAACGGCTTCCCCGCATATCTGACGCCACTGGAGATCTTCGTCCAGGTTACAAGGCTACGTTGTATACCCCATTTCGCGAGCCAGACAATGACGCTATTGTTGGGAAGTGTGCCTTACTTCGCGCTAAAAATGATTAGGTTGCGCGCGCGAGATGTAACAATGGATGCGCAATGTTTTAGCTTTCGGAAGCTGACGGTACGCTAAGCGTGGCCCGAAAAGACGGATCCGCTCAGATGGACAAAACTTCCGGCCACATTATCCAAGTGGACATTTCCCGTAATCTTATGGAGGTACGGTATCGAGGATGCGTGACGGCTGCAGAGGTCAAGGCGGTCTCTGAAAAGGTGATGGATCTGCTTCCTCAAATGCGCAAAGGGTTTACTTTTTTGGCCGATCTCAGCAGCTTGGAATCGATGGAGTTGGATTGTGCGCCTGATATTACGAGGATAATGGACGCGTGCAATGCAGCGGGTATTGGCACAGTTGTGCGAATCATCCCGGATCCACGAAAAGACATAGGTTTGAATATTCTTTCCATTATTCATTATGGGCGCGGCGTTCACGTGCTCACTTGCCAGAATTCCGCGGAGGCCGAGCGAGTAATATGAAGCAAATCGCGAAAACTTCGTTTCCGAGCTGGGTTCTGGGTCACAGCCCGCGGCCGGGCGACTAATATAAGCTTCTTCTACAACACGCTTACTGGCATTCCTACCGAAACGAGCCCTACCAGTGTAAGCACGTCCCAGTTGGCCAACCGAAAACAGCCATGGGACTCGGTACGGCCAACATTCTCCGGATCAGGCGTCCCGTGGATACCGTAACCGGTTCTGTCGAGGCCAATCCAAGCTACGCCAACCGGATTATTAGGGCCTGGCGGAACGACGAGCTTGTGGCCAAGTGTCCGGCCCTCCTCGGACTCTGGAAACAGGGCGGGATCGAACGTGTAGTCGGGATTGGGAATCACGACCGTCACATGAAGGCTGCCGACGGGTCTCTTTTCCACCATGCGCGCAATGCTAACTGGAAAATGTGCGATCACTCGACCCAGCGTATCGAACACCTCCAGTTCGTGCGTCTCCAGCGTGATCACGATCTGTACAGCGGTGCCGCTCACAACCACGTTTTCTGCCGCGGGAACCACAATTTTTGTGCCGGGCAACACTGCGTCCCAGTTGATCCCGGGATTCAGCTTTCGGATAAAGTTTGGATGGGAATGAAACCGTTCGGCTGCGAGCTCGAGAGCCGACGTATAGCCCAATGCTGGCATTTGAGACTTCTCTAGCCACGTTTTCGGCGCCGGATGCAATCCGGCCAATTCGATTGCTGTAAAAGTGTAGTTGCCAAGCGCTGGTGCTGACATGGGCAGAAGTTCTCTTGTTGCCGCATCCAGAACACCCGTTTCGGCAATTCCGGCTCCCCGTTGGAATGCGCTCAATGCCGCCGCGGTTTGAACGCCCGCAACGCCGTCAATCGATCCGCAGGAAAAGCCACGCCTATGCAGCTCCACCTGCAATTCGAGGGTCGAACTAACGGGCAACCCCTGCGTTGACGAATCTGCCTGTGCACTTTCGTCGGTGGAAGCGGCCGCCAGCCTTTCCCCGCAGCAAAGGAAGGATACGGTTGATAGTAAAAAGCGAGTGCAGGCGCGATTAGGCAGCATGGTCTGAAACGGGACTGGGTATTGCGATCGGATAAGGGGAACGCAGTACGCCCTCCCCAGCGCAGACCCGCGTGAAAAGCTTGAGCGCTGGAGGCATGCCTATAACGATCGTCATCAAAGCTTCCTGTCAAATCGGCCTCTTGCCAAGTTCGCCATGGAGCTATGTGGCAACAAAAACCAAACTTCTAACCGCCCGAAATCCCAAATCCGCATTATCCACGCAAAGGGGCAGATATGAGATGGCATTCGAATCGGTGAAGACAAAGGATCAAATATGACCTTCGAAGGGAAACTCGGGATTGTTGCAAATATCACTGCGATATTGACCTTTGTCGGCGCAGTTAGCGCGTGGTGTTACTATCAATATGGCTTTGTTCGAAAACGAAAGGTGCTGGAAAAATGCCTGGAACAGGACGGAAAACCTTACAAAAAACTCGGTGACCAGGGAGCATTCACTGTTCAGCACATTACCGCAAAAACCGGGTTGAATGAATCCGAGATTCTTCGTGCTAGTTTTAAAAATCGACGCGTAAATCGATTGGAAAGATTGGATGAAGAAGGATATACAAAAGAAATACTATTCCAGTATAACGATTGAATCGGCGCGAGATTAAGCGCCCCTTGAGGTTTTGGGATTGTGCGGTTCAAGACGGTTTATGGCGGGCGAATACCCCATAGCAGGCGGTTTAGCGTTTTGGTACATTCGGGCCATGAACCTCCTACTCCTTGTGATCGTGCTCCTTCTCTTGTTCGGCGGCGGCGGCTTTTATTTTGGGGGCCCCGCCATTGGCGGAGGCGGGATCGGACTCGTTCTGTTGATATGCCTCATCATCTTTTTGATGGGCGGGTTTCGCACGAAAAGCTGAACACCCGATCGGGCGTCGATGGTGAGGGCACCGCCCTCGTCGCAATCGAGAGTGCATCTCTTTGCGGCGTTGGTAGCCAATGCTCGCTTCTGAAACAGGATTGGGGAAATGCCCGCGCCGGGCAAATTCCATGAGGTCTTAGCCTCACCTTCGATGCCGATGCCGGTCCCAGATATTGTGGTATCCAGCATAGCGAATTTGCCTAAAAGCGGTCCATCCGAAATCGGTCCGACGGCCCCGTCGGCGGAGGGATTGACGAGTAAGGAGGCGGAAAGCCGACTCGCAAAGGTTGGTCCGAATTCCATGCCTGATTCAGCGCCTCACCCCCTGCGCCAGGCGGCCGCTAAGTTGTGGGCTCCCGTTCCGTGGATGCTTGAGGCTGCGATCGTACTCGAACTCGTTCTGCACAAGTTTGCCGAGTCGGCGATTATAGCCGGCCTGCTGGTATTCAATGCAGCGTTGAGTTTTTTTCAGGAGGGGAGGGCTCAAGCAACACTGGCGGCCTTGAAGGCGCGCCTCGCATTGAATGCGTCAGTTAAGCGGGACGGCGCATGGAAGATTGTGCCGGCGGCCGACTTGGTTCCTGGGGACCTTGTTAAGCTGTCCCTGGGAGCGGTGGTCGCTGCCGACGTTTCGATCGTGGACGGATCAGTTCTCCTCGACCAATCCATGCTGACCGGAGAATCGGTGCCGACCGAGGCGGGCACCCGAGCACATACCTACGCGGGTGCCCTTGTCCGGCGAGGCGAAGCCACCGCAAACGTGATTCAGACGGGAATTCGCACAAAATTCGGACGCACGGCAGAATTGGTCCGCACTGCGCATGTGGTGAGCTCCCAACAGAAGGCGGTTCTACATGTTGTGCGCAACCTAGCGATCTTCAACGGAGTGGTCATCGTCGCCCTCGTGACCTACGCCAGGTTTCACGGCTTGGATTGGGGCGAAATAATCGCGCTTTTGCTCACCGCGGTGCTCGCTGCCATCCCGGTGGCGTTGCCGGCCACCTTCACGCTTGCGAGTGCGCTCGGGGCCAGATCTCTCGCAAAAATTGGAGTCCTTTCGACTCGGCTGTCGGCCGTCGATGAAGCGGCGACCATGAACGTGCTCTGCTCGGATAAGACAGGGACTTTGACCCGCAACGAATTGTCGGTGAATGCCGTTCGTCCGATGCCCGGCTTCGATGAAGCGCATGTCCTTATTCTGGCCACGCTCGCAAGCGCGGAGGGCGGCCAGGATCCAGTAGACGCAGCCATTCGTGCTGCCGCCAAGGACAAGAGGGAGCAAGATTCGCCCGCGCTACTCAAATTTATACCGTTTGATCCGGCCAAAAAAATGTCGGAGGCGAGCGCCACCGACAAGAACGGCAAGAATCTAAGGATAGTGAAAGGCGCCTACGGGACAATTGGCTCTCTCGTACCACCCTCTCCTGAGGGGACGGCCGCCGCCGCTGAACTTGAAAAGCAGGGCTTCAGGGTCCTTGCGGTCGCCGCTGGGCAGGCTGGGCAAACGATGCAGCTTCTCGGGCTCATTTCACTCAGTGATCCTCCACGTTCGGACTCCGTCGCCCTTATCACCGAGCTGAAGGCGCTGGGTGTGCGCACGGTTATGGTTACTGGCGATGCGCCGGCGACCGCTGTGATCGTCGCCCATGCGGTCGGTTTGGATGGACCGGTCTGTCCGCCTGGGCCACTTCCTCTTGGCAACAGGCTGGAACAGTTTGCGGTATTCGCGGGCATCTTTCCGGAGGGGAAATTCGATCTCGTTAAGGCATTTCAGAATGCCGGTCACACGGTCGGGATGTGCGGGGACGGCGCCAACGACGCCCCGGCTCTGCGTCAGGCCCAAATGGGCGTCGCCGTTTCCACCGCCACGGACGTCGCGAAGTCAGCTGCCGGAATCGTGCTCACCGCTCCTGGGCTGGGCGGCATCGTCGCCGCGGTGAAGGAGGGCCGGTCGGCGTTCCAACGTATTCTCACCTACACGCTCAACTCGATCACCAAGAAGATCTCCAACGTATTTTTTCTCGCCATTGGACTGATCGTCACCGGTCACGCAATTCTAACGCCCATGCTGATGGTGATTATCATGCTTACAGGCGATTTTCTTGGCATGTCCGTGACGAGAGACAATGTGCGGCAGTCGGCAAATCCGAACCAATGGCAAATAGGTAAGCTGACTTTAGCCGGCTCATTGCTTGGCGCATGCTTCCTTGGGTTTTGCACCGCCATCCTACTCATAGGAAAATTCAGGCTAGGACTCGATATTGCCGCCCTCCAAACCCTGGCCATGATCACCATGGTTTTTGGTGGCGAGGCTATCCTCTATTCCGTTCGTGAACGCGAACACTTATGGAGTTCCTGCCCAGGCAAATTGGTCATTGTCGCCACGGTGGTTGATATTCTCGTCATCTCCAGCCTGGCAACCCGGGGTATAGCGATGCAGCGCCTGCCAATCCCAATCATCGCCTGTACGCTTGTGAGCGCTATGCTTTTTGCGTTCCTATTGGATCTAGTCAAGGTGCCCGTTTTCCGGCGACTGCAGATTGCCTAGCATTCTTTTCCGCGACTCGAGACGGCATTAGGGTCATTGGAAAGGGCACGAAGAGTAGGTGAATACCCCTCTTCGGGAAAGTCGCACAGAGCGTGCGGTTCATGCAAAATGTTCGCTTGTTTGTGTCGCCGCCGTGATTCATCCGCGCTAGAAAAACTCCCTATTTTGTCATGGACGCGAAAATTGAGAGTACTCCCACAGGTGCAGAAGAGCATCGAGGCTCGACGGTAACGAACGACGCAGCAGCCCCTCTGGTTTCCGGCGGCCCATTGGTCCAGCCCCCTTCGGCGTCCCAGCCAGGGTCCTCCAGCCGTCCCGCTGCGCCTATCCGGCCGCCGGCGTCGACTTTGCCTGCCCAACCCGCTTCGACTGGCAGGAAAAAAATGCTGATAGCAGGAGCGGTGGTCTTGGCAGTCATGGCTGCCCTCGCCATCGGCATCCTGGCGGGGCGGTTTTGGGGAAGCTCCAAAAAAGACCCAAACCAGCTTGTTCTCTTTGGCAATGTGGACCTGCGGCAGGTCGAACTCGCCTTCAATAACAGTGAGCGAATCGCCGAAGTTCTGGTCGAAGAAGGGGACAAGGTGATGCGCGGACAAGTTCTGGCCCGGCTGGACATGGGACGCCTGAACCCCGAGGCAGCGGAAGCGCAGGCCGACGTGGACGCACAGCAAGCTGTGGTGCAGAGGCTTCATCACGGCAGCCGGCCCGAGGAGATCGCTCAGGCCCAAGCAAATGTGGCGTTGGCCACCGCGGATCTGCTCAACGCCGAGCAGCAGTGGAAGCGCATGGCTGCGCTCGCTGGGCTTACTGCAGGCCGAGCCATCAGCCAGCAAGACATCGATGCCGCAAAGGCTGCTTTGGACACGGCCCGGGCGAGGCTGGAGGTGGCCCAGAAAGGCCTCGATCTATCCGTGATTGGTCCAAGGCCGGAGGACGTGTCCCAGGGCGAGGCGCTGCTGCGCGCGAACCAGGCCAAACTCGGCCTTGTGCGGCGGCAATTGGCTGATGCTGACCTTGTTTCCCCATGCGACGCGGTGGTGCGTTCGAGGCTCCTAGAAGCCGGCGAAATGGTTTCCCCCCAAAGACCGGTATTCAACTTGGCCATCGCGAACCCCAAGTGGATCAGAACCTATGTCTCAGAGCCCGATCTGGGAAGGATTCACACGGGTATGAAAGCATCGGTCACCTCGGACAGTTTCCCCGACAGGGCGCTCGCCGGATGGGTGGGATTCATCTCCTCCGTTGCCGAATTCACGCCAAAGGAGGTCCAGACAGAGGATCTCCGGCCCGGCTTGGTCTATGAAATTCGCGTATTCGTCAATGACCCCCAGGACGACATGCGCCTTGGCATGCCGGCGACAGTGCATCTGGAGCTAAGTCCCTCCGCCCAGAAGCAGCCATAAGGGGCGCATAAAGCCAATGTCTTGGACGAAGATCCTGAGAAGCTTGGCGGTTGTGGGCACAGCTGGCGTTGGCGGCTGCGCCGTGGGCCCTGATTATCATTCCTCGACTCCCCGCACTCCGGCATCTTGGACCTCGCCCCGAGGAAGTGGGCTGACTGAGGCCGCCGGCGCGGAATCTGCCTGGTGGACCTCGTTTAACGATTCCGAACTGGATTCGCTCGTCCAACGGGCCGCGCAGTCGAATCCGGATCTTCGCGTGGCGGAAGCGCACTTGCGGCAGGCCCGGGCGATCCGGCAGATGACTGCCGCGGATCTCTGGCCCACGGCCGACGTCACGGGTTCCTTCGCCAGGGCGAAACAAAGCCAGAACCAGCCTCTTATCGGATCCCTGCCGCTGCCGCCGAACTTCCCTTTCGAATACAGCGTCTACCAGGCCGGATTTGACGCATCGTGGGAAATCGACCTATTCGGGGGCCGGCGCCGCGCCCTTGAAGCGTCCGGCGCAGAGTGGGAAGGGTCGATCGAGTCTCGCAATGACTTGATGGTGAGCCTGCTCGCCGAGGTTGCGCGCAACTATGTCGAATTGCGCGGCGGCCAGCTCAGGCTGGAAATCGCCCGGCGAAACCTAAAGGTCCAAGAGGAGGCCGTGGAACTCACTCGCGCGAGATTCCAAAGCGGCATTGTCAGCGAGCTCGACGTGACGAGGGCGGCCTCGTTGCTTGCCAGCGTCAAGGCGGCGATTCCACGGGTCGAAACGGCCGTGCATGGATCCATGTATGCCCTGGCGTACTTGCTGGGACAGCAACCGGGCGAATTGTTGTCCGAGCTTTCACCCTCCAAGCCGATTCCTCCGGCGCCACCGGAAATCCCTATCGGCTTGCCGTCGGATCTTTTGAGCCGGAGACCGGATGTGCGCAGAGCTGAGCGGCAGCTGGCAGCCGAGACCGCCCGGATCGGGCAAGCAAAATCCGACTGGTTTCCAAAGCTTTCCCTCAACGGAGACGCCGGGCTGGAAAGCGTTACTCTCGGCAAGTTGTTCGAAGCCGGTAGCCGATTCTGGTCAATCGGGCCAACCCTGCAATGGCGTGCTCTCGACTTCGGCCGAGTGCGCGCAGAAGTGCAGGCCCAAACCGCCGTGCAGGAGGAGGCCCTGGCGACATACGAGAAGACGGTCCTGAATTCATTTGAAGAGGCGGAGACTGCGATCGTCACCTACACGCAGGAGCAGAGTCGGCACGAGGCGCTGGGCGAAGAGCTTGCCGAAAACCGGCGCTCATTGGACTTGGCAAATGGCCTCTATGCCGCCGGGCGCGTCAACTACCTCGACGTGCTGGACGCCCAACGGTCGCTTTACCAATCTGAGGACGAATTGGCCGCAAGCGCCGAGGCGGTTTCGCTCGATCTCATCGCTTTGTACAAGGCGCTCGGCGGAGGATGGGAGACCCTTGCGAGGGATCATTCAACCACGTCGGCGTCGTGACGAATCCCTCGTCCTGCCCTGCATTGCGCCTCGACGGCGTCAGCAAATCCTTTCGCCGCAAGACCGGCGAATCCGTGCTGGCCCTCGACAACATCTCCTTTTCGGTAGACCAGGGCGGACTCGCAGCCGTGATTGGTCCCGACGGCGCCGGCAAGACGACACTGCTGCGTCTCCTTTGCGGATTGATGAGGGCCGACAGTGGGACCGTCAGCGTCCTAGGGTTCGACGCGGCCAGGGACCCCCAGGCGATCCAGTCGCGGATTTCATACATGCCTCAACAATTCGGGCTCTATGACGATCTTACGGTTCGGGAAAATTTGGACCTCTATGCGGATTTGCACGGGGTCCCGGCAAATAATAAGCGAACGCAATATGCCAGTCTTATGGAAATGACCGGCCTGGACCCGTTCCAGAAACGACTAGCTGGAAAGCTCTCCGGCGGGATGAAACAGAAGCTTGGCCTCGCCTGCACTCTTGTCCGTTCTCCCGAGTTGCTTCTCCTGGATGAGCCGACTGTCGGTGTTGATCCGCTCTCCCGCCGGGAGCTTTGGGAGATCATCGGTAAACTGGTCAAGGAAGGCATGACGGTCCTGATCAGCAGCAGCTTTCTTGACGAAGCGGAAGCGTGCGGACGCGTCTTGGTCCTAAACGAAGGGAAAAGACTGGCGGATGGCCCCCCCGGGGGGATTTCCGCCCTGGCGCACGGCCGCACCTTCCTGGCCCAACCGCCGAACGGAATGAAGCCGCGCGATTTTCAGGCCCGGCTTCTGGCCGAAAGGGATGTCGTCGATGCCGTGCCGGAAAGCGGTCTGGTCCGGCTGGTTCGTCAGGCCGATGGTAGCCCGCTGGGGCCGGCTATTTTCGGAGGCGTGACGGCCCAGCCGACCCCTGCACGGTTTGAGGACGGATTCATGGTGCTTTTGCATCAGACGGGGGGAGCAAAACCAACCCTCCCGGCGGAGACACTCCAACCGGCCGAATCCTCGATCGGCTCTCAGGATGACATGGCGGTAGAAGTCCACGATCTCGATCGTCGATTCGGCAATTTTGTCGCAGTCGATCATGCGACGTTCAGCATAAGGCGGGGGGAAATCTTCGGGCTCCTCGGGCCGAACGGAGCCGGCAAGACCACGACGTTTCGCATGCTTTGCGGGCTCCTGCCGCCATCGGGAGGCTCCCTGACGGTCGCGGGAGTCGACGTTCGGCGGACAAGTGCCTCCGCCCGGCAGCACCTAGGATACGTGGCCCAGAAGTTTTCCCTCTATGGACAGCTTTCGGTTGGCGAGAACCTGGCTTTTTTTGCACGGGCGTACGGCCTCGGCGGCGAAGAGAAGAAGGCCCGCATCGCGTGGGCCTTGAGCCAATTCAAGCTCGAGCCCTTCATGCGCTTACCCAGTGCGCAATTGCCAGGAGGGTTCAAGCAACGCCTGGCCATGGCGGCCGCCCTCCTTCATAGGCCGCAGATCCTTTTCCTGGACGAACCAACCAGCGGCGCCGATCCCTTCGCGCGCCGGGAATTTTGGCAACGGATCACGGTGCTTGCTGCCGGCGGGGTGACGGTAATCGTGACAACCCATTTTATGGCGGAGGCCGAGTATTGCGACAGGGCCGCGATTCTCGACAACGGCAAGGTACTGGCCCAAGGCACGCCCGCGGAACTCCGCTCGAGGGCTCCGGCAAAGCCGGGCCACACCGCGACGATGGAGGATGCCTTTGTCGCAATTGTCCTTGAGGCGCGCAGCAAGCAGGCGGGGAAGCCCGGGGAGAATTCCTCATGAATGACTTGTCGGCAAAATTGCGCCGGATTCGAGCGCTGACGCTCAAGGAATCGAGGCAGATTCTCCGTGATCCGAGCAGCATCGCGATCGGAGTGGTCTTTCCCCTCATGATGATCCTGCTTTTCGGGTATGGGCTCTCGCTTGATGTCACCCGGGTGTCCGTGGCATTGGTCGATGAGGACGCCTCCTCGGACAGCGCCTCCCTAGTCGGGGCTTTCCGGCTATCGCCCTATTTTAATGTGGCGCTGGTACATTCGATGGCCGGGGCAAAAACGCTGGTGCTGAATAGGAAGGTGGACGGGGCATTGCTAATCCCTTCCGACTTCACCCGACGCTGGCACTTGGGCGAGGGGGAGATCCAGGTCCTGGTCAATGGCACGGACCCTAACCAAGCACGCATCATACAGGGTTATGCCCAGGGACCGATCGCCCAGTGGGGTGCAGCGCAAGCCGAACGCGGTGCCTCCGTTTCGGCGGGCCCGGTGGTCATCGTTGACCGTATGTGGTTCAACGAAAGCAACAACAGCCACTACTTCTTGGTTCCGGGCCTGATTGTGCTGGTGATGACCATCATCGGGGCATTCCTCACCGCGATGGTGATCGCGCGGGAATGGGAACGTGGAACGCTCGAGGCCCTCTTCGTCACTCCCATGCGGGCGGGGGAGTTTCTCCTGAGCAAGCTCATCCCCTATTTTGGACTGGGCATGATTGGTTTCGTGCTCTGCCTGGTGGCCGGCGAATTCCTGTTCCATGTCCCGCTTCGCGGCTCTCTCGTGCTGCTCTTCGTGGCCTCGATGATTTACCTCCTGGTTGCCTTGGGAATTGGGCTCCTCGTGTCCACCCTGGTCAAGAGCCAGTTTCTGGCCAGTCAGCTGGCGATGACCCTTACTTTTTTGCCGGCGATGATGCTCTCGGGCTTCCTCTACGACCTGCGCAGCATGCCGGCATTTATCCGGGGAATTACCTACGCGTTGCCGGCAAGGTATGCGGTGGCGCTCATGCAGACCATCTATCTCGCGGGCGACGTGCCAAGCGTTGTCTGGCCCAACATCGTCGTTCTTGGGGCGATGGCCGCGGCACTCCTGGTATCAACCCGACTGGCCACCCGGAAGCGGCTCTCCTGAGGCAATCGCATGAACCCCTCGCTCCTTCGCATCTTGGCGCTGATCCGGAAGGAATTCCTCGCCGTCCTGAAAGATCCTCGCAGCCGGTTCATCATCTTTCTGCCGCCCATTCTTCAGTGCCTGATCTTCGGCTATGCCGCCAGCTTCGACCTGAACGCCGTGACCTATATTGTCCTTAACGAGGACCACGGTACTGCCTCGGCCGACCTTCTATCCCACTTGGACGGGTCCGGTATCTTCAAGCGCCAAGCCAACCTCGTCCGAGTCGAGGACATACCCGCCTGGATCGACTCCAGCCGGGCGATTCTTGCCATCCGAATTGACCAGGATTTCGAGCGGCGCCTGCTCGCCGGCGATACCGCGGAAGTGCAGGTGATCGCCGACGGCCGCAATTCTAACACCGCCGGCACTGCCTTGGGGTATCTCGGGAGCGTCGTTAACGATTTCAATTCAAGATGGCGATCGACCCGCAACCAGCGAGCGTTGCCCATCAGGATTGTCACCCGCTCATGGTACAATCCCAACCTTGATTCTCGCTGGAGCATGATCCCGAGCTTGGTCGGTACGCTAACGATGATGGGCACGCTCATGCTTACGGCCTTGTCCGTCGCCCGGGAACGCGAGCAGGGAACTTTTGATCAGTTGTTGGTCACCCCGTTTCGACCTTCCGAAATCATGGTCGGGAAGGCCATTCCCAACATGGTCATAGGCCTGACCCAAGCCACCACCATTCTGCTGATCGCGCAGTTTTGGTTTCACATTCCCTTCGTCGGATCCTTTTTCGTTCTTTATGCCGGACTCGGGCTGTTCCTGATGGCGGCGGTTGGACTCGGGCTCTTCGTCTCCTCCATAGCCAAGACCATGCAGCAGGCGATGCTCTATGCGTTTCTGCTGGTCATGCCATTCGCGCTCCTTTCGGGCTTGACCACGCCAATCAGCAGCATGCCGAAATTCCTCCAATCCTTCATGGTCATCAATCCACTTCGGTATGCCCTCGACCTCACTAAGCGGGTTTACCTGGAAGATGCCGGCTTTGTCCAACTTCTTCCCGACTTTCTTCCGCTCACAGTCATTGGCTTAGTGACCCTTTCCGGCGCTGCCTGGCTGTTCAGCCGGCGTTTGACCTAACGCCTTTCTATCGCTTCGCAATTTTTCGGATTGAAAGGCCGTCTTCAGACATTAGCTGACAAAGTAGTCTTCTCCGGCGCCGGTGCCGTCAATGAATTCGGACTCAGCCATAAACCAGCAAAGGTGGTTTAGCGGGGTGACGAACTTGCTGTCTCGCGCAAGTTCATCGGCGCGTCGGGCGACGCGTAACTGCAGTTGTGATAACGCGTCGAACGGCAATTCGGTGTTTTGATCCATGGTTTGACGATTGTGGCCAACTCAAGGTAGCGAAAATTGCAGAAACGATCGGCTCGTTTCGAGAGACCCAACTACGGATAAGGCCAGTGTCCGCGCCTCGTGATAGCGGATGGAAAAGTAAGCCTGTAGAATGTGAAAGCGGGCGCACAGATCGCGGACTATGGCCGCTGAAGGATTGATCAAAAGGTCCGTAAGGATCGAGGTGGCTTCGGCGTGGAGAGCCTTCAACTCACTGATACACCGTTTGAGGCCGCGGAGTTTTTGGGCGCGGAATGCCCCGGGCGAACTGATTCGGACTCTTTTGCGGCGGTTCCTCATTCCGTAAGTTTACATATATGCTGCCTACGTTGCTATGGGGTGGATAACCCCCAGTAGTTGCACCCTTTTCCGCTTCGCCGAGCCTCGCTGCCCGCAGGCGCATAACTCGAATAGGTCGACGTTGTCACAGCTGGCATGGAAGCGGGGAAAAGGCGGAATGAGAGACGCGTCGACACCTTTGTGCCCGATTCGCTTGATCAACGCCAGTTTGGATCGCATCGATCGGAATTGGAGAGGCGAGAAGTGGCCCGTTTAACAGCCCCTATTCGCAGATTCGAGGCCAATAGCCACTCGCGGAGTGCTGGCTCGCCCTGAAGATGATCCAAGTGGCTATTCACCAGACGACAGTTGAGGCTTCGGCTCGGCCTCCTTGCGTCCGGTGGCGCCTTCCGCGCCCAGTCCCATGGTCAGCGCAGTTAGGCCAGCGAGGCCTCCAAGTTGCATGCTTTCCACGGCGGTACTGGGAACGATGACGATTGTGGCGTTCTCCTTCAAACCCTCATAGAGCATGTTCATAGCCCTCAAATGAAGAGCCACAGGATTGTGGGCATAACTCTTGGCGGCTTCGGCAAATTTTTCCGCTACTTGTCGCTCTGAATCTCCAAGAATTACGCGGGCCTGACGCTCTCTTTCCGCTTGAGCCTGCATCGACATGGCATCTTCCAGAGCGGAGGGTATCAAAACGTCCTTAACCTCCACCGAGATGACGTTGATGCCCCATGGTTCGGTTCGCTCGTCAATAATCTTTTGCAGCAGGTTACTTATCTTGTCCCTGCCCTCCAGCATTTCCGAAAGCACCGTCTTGCCGATCACATCCCGCAAGGCGGTTTGGGAAGCCCAACTTATGGCGCTCTTATAGTCTGCCACCCCGAGAGCTGCTTTAGTTGGGTCCACAACCTTCCAGAATAGCACAGCGTCCACATCCACCGGCACCGTATCCTTGGTCAGGGTTTTTTCGGCTTTGAAACCCGTTGTTATGACGCGTGTGTCAATCCAGTAAGGAATCGTATCTATGACCGGGATAATGAAGAACAGTCCCGGTCCCTTGAGCGCGTGAAAGTGACCCAGGCGCAAAATCACAACCTTGTCCCACTGGTCTGCAACCTTGATTGAAGAGGCAACGACGAAGGCGAAAACAAAGGCACCGATTCCAATCGAGACGAATTCCGAGTTAACGTCGGTTCCGTGCCGGACGAACGCGACTGCTAGCCCAATGGCCAGAATTATTACGAATACCAATTTTGAAAACGGGCTACTTTGGTTCATTTGAGATTTCCCCTTCGCTACTCTTCTGAGCAATCTGTGCTGCCGGAGCTTCCTTGGGCCAGCCCAGCTAGCACCAGTGTACGCCGTGAAGCCGCGGACCTCCAATGGGGTATTACCCGAAGCCGAGAGGTATTCCCAAGGTACTACAGGCGGGATGAGCCGAATTCACCCCGCATTTTGCCTGGCCCTCCTAATCGAACTGGGCGACGAACTTGATTTCAAACAACGCTGCCGAGTTAAGTTCTTATGGGCCACAGATCCCCGGTTTGCCGCGCTGCGCGCGAAGCGTCACAAAAAAGAATCTTCGTAGTTCCGGTTCCGGCACCCTAGGCGTGGGTTGCGGCCCGAAAATGTATGTGTGAGGCTGAAGGAAGACGCCGAACAATTCCCATGACGAACCCATCGCCAACCCGCCCTCCGCCTGCTGAATCGGCCGCGGGAGCTCGTTCCATCGAACTCAGACTTCGGGAGATATCGCAGCTTTTCAACTCGCTGGACCCTTCTCCCTTCAACGAGCAGGACCTTGATCGTGATGCTGAGGAATTTATTGTCGGTTGGGCGCGGGAACTTCCGCGTAGCCGCCCGCTCCATCTAATCTTGCATCTGGATAGACCGCTGCCCGATGCGAGGGACGGCGCAAGCGTCGCTGATGCCATCCATCATTATTTCACTTACCGAGCGGCGATAACCCGACTCGAGCTTCGACAGCTTTTTAAGCAAGGGCGGATGAGCCTTTTGATAGGCACCGCGTTTCTTGCGGGTTGCCTGCTGTTGGGCCGGATTATTGCTCCGAATGAGGCAGACGCCGCTCGAAATATCGCACGCGAAGGGCTTACGATCGGGGGCTGGGTCGCAATGTGGCGTCCAATGGAAATCTATCTTTACGATTGGTGGCCGCTCTGGAGGCGCGGCGCGTTGCAACGCCGATTGGGCCAAATGAAAATCGATCTCCGGCTGCCGAAGGCGTCCTAGCAGCCTCGAAGTTATGATCATGCGTTTATGTTTCTGATTGCTGCGACACTCGTCGCCTCGGTCGTCGCGTTCTTTTTCCCGGGTCGTCGTCCGACAGATGTCGTGGAGACTGCCTCGATTGCCACACCGGCCGCTACAACTCCCTAGCGAATTTCTTCAGAAGCCTTAATCAGGTGCTCGAAATGCCCATCTGGACGCTACTGGACTTGAACCAGTAGCCATTTATCCAGTGGCGTTCCGATTGGATTATCCTGCTTCGGATCGCCCACGAGCTAAGGCACTTACATTTCTCATTATTTGTGTACAGGTTCCCCGCTGCCCTCAGGAAATGGTGGATGTTTCCTTCGGTAACGCCGCAATTCATTGCAAGGGCTTTGATTCCTCCGGCCTTGGAAGTCAGCTGTATTGGAGTTGGATCCGACAATATAACTCGTGCTTTTGGCTCTTTCGAGAGATGACCGATTGGAACCGTCACTTGAAGGCAATCCGCCGTAGATCACTTGACTGCGAGTTCCAGTCGCATCAGGAACTCTAAGAGACATGAACACCGTTGTGCCACCCCGCACG
>CAAGKR010434002.1_pt1 | contig 31389 bp, 40 predicted proteins | sample 2556971 | NCBI WGS metagenome assembly CAAGKR01 (sample SAMEA5207829, study PRJEB30636) | soil metagenome | biome: forest; feature: boreal; material: soil | place: USA | collected 2011-09 | depth 1 m | reverse complement strand
TAAGTAACCCGCTTCAACGAGCTTCGCGAGATGCGCGCCGAGGTTACCGTGCGTTGTCTGCGTCGCCTGCTGCAACTCGCTGAACGCGACCCACTCCGCGTTCAAGAGCTCTGCAATCACGCCCAGACGGATCTTGGAGAGCAGCAGTTCGTCCACGTCAGTCGCGCGCGATGAGGCTGACGATACCGAAACCGGCGTAACCGAACAACATGCCGGCAGCGAGCGCGTAGCCAGTGAAAGCGGGCATGAAGTTCGCCGCCGCCAGCGAGCCGAGCATGATGATACCGCACGCGAGCGCACGCCGGTTTCCGTGCGAGGCGATGAAAAACAACACGATCGCACCCGCCACGGTCCAAATCGCGGAGCTCGCCCATGTTGTGAAGATTCTGTAGCCTAACATATCGGTGAAGACCGCGACTCCCAACGCAATCCAGAGAACAGCGAAAAACTCGCGCTGGATCAGCGACAGTCCGTCCTCCCTCTTGCCGAGCTGGCGTCCGCGGATCACGCTACCCGCGATGGCGGCGGCAAGGAGTACCGGCAACGCCCACAGCGCTCCGCTTGGGATGCGGCCATCCACAATCAGTTGCGCCGTCACCGTCACGACCGTGGAAAAAATTCCCCATATCAAAAAGAACTCTCCGCCCACTCGGAGCGAGCGCTCCGAGCGTGAAAGAATTCGGTCGACCATCTCGATGTGGTCGCGGGCCTGCGAGGTGGACATGGTTTCCATTGGAGCGCTCCAGTCTAGATTACTCTATATTGCAGACTTATCTGTGTAACATAGCATGCTGGAGCCGACGGGTCAAGCTGATGCGCGTTGACATGCCCCCGGGCGGGTGCTAACCTTCCAAAGTTATGTACGCGATTATCGAGACCGGCGGCAAGCAATTCAAGGTCACGGAAGGCGATGTCATCCGCTGCGACCTGCTCGAGGGCGAGGTCGGCAAGAACGTCACCTTTGACCGCGTCGTGCTCGCCAGCAACGGCGGCGAAAAGGTCACGCTGGGCTCTCCCCTCGTCAAGGGCGCCTCGGTGACTGGTAAAGTGCTGCGGCAAGACAAAGACCGCAAGATCCTCGTCTTCAAGTACAAGCCGAAGAAGCGCGTTCGCAAACTGACCGGGCACCGCCAGCGCTTCGCCGAGGTGCAGATCACGAAGATCGACCTGCCGTAACAGCGCAGTGATGCAAGTAATTTTTCGCACGGACAGCCGGCAACGGCTGTCCTCTGTCGTTGCCGATGGTCACGTCGAGCTGCCCGAAACGACTTCCGACGAGTTCTCATTAGTCTGCGCGGCGGTGTCGGGGATTTTGCAGGCAGCCCGGCTGGGTCTCGAAGCGCATGTCAAAGTGCCGCTCGACGCAACGCAGAGTGCCGGCAGCCTCTCCTTGCGCTGGCCGAGTAGCTGCCGAGGGGACGAGCACGTCCAGGCCATCGTCGGCACCGCGCGACTGGCAATCGGGCAGATTGCTTCGCAGTATCCGCAGCACGTACGCTGTGTCGAAGAAACGGAAGCTTGACCCGCGAGGTATAAGCGGGTAAGAAGCACTCACATAAGGAGTCAGCATGTCAGAGACTTTCCGCACGACCCCGCCGGAGCAGCAATGGTCCGGCAGCAACGGCTACACCGGCTCCCATTCAGAAAATGCTGACAACCTCGGAAGCAACGAGGCCGGCAAGGCGCTGCTCGTCGGCGTGCTCGGCGGTTTACTCGCAGCTGCCGGCTATCTGGTCTTCCAACGCCTGCCCGAAGATCAAAAAGACCGGCTGCAATCGCAAGCCAAGCAGCTCTTGCAAGAGCGGATCGGCGAGATCCGCCGCAACTTTAGCATCTAGGGTTCTTTTTTAGGCTCGATTAATTCCGGCGGTTCCAGAGTCGCCGGCTCGTCTGCGACAGCCGCGGACACATCCGCCGGCGGCACAGGCTCGCTCACATCCGCAGCGCGATCCATCTCACGCAAGAATGACTGCGACGTATTTTGTACGTCGCGCATGATCCGGCCGGCCTGGCGCATCACGCCGGGGAGCTTCTTCTCGCCAAAAACGAGCAACGCGAGGACGCCGAGGATGGCCATGTCCGGAATGGAGAGCACGCGCGGGGTTTTCGGCAGGGCTGACTTGCTACCCCGTGCAAGGTTGCGCGGCCCGTGAAGATCATCTATACGCGGGGCAACCGGACGGAGACGCTCGCCTCCCTTTCGACGTTGCGGAAGATTCTCAATAGGTTTGTCGCGCACCGAGTCTTCTATGAAGTCTCGAGCCGCAACAAGCGCGGGCATGAATTTTTCTCGGCGAAAAACATCTTCGTAGTAGGTTCGATCGAGATCGTCAATCGCGACTATCTGACGATCACGATTTTCGACGCGCACAACGCCACGCACTCAATCGAGATCCTCAATCCCGCAACGATGCGCATCTACGACGAAATGCCCGGCAAGGGCTTTGCGGTTTCGTTCATCAGCGAAAGCGACGCGGGCGTGGAGTCGCGTTGCTATCTGCGCGACGAGGGAGAGGACGGCGAGAGCGACATCCATCGGACGGCGCTTGAAAAGATAACGCTGCCGCAACTTTTCGAATACCTCGAAGAGATTACGAACACAGACTTAGTGAAGTAATTTTTGAGCGCGGCGCAGCTCGCGCACCGAATCTGCGGTACGCCCTAGACGCTTGTACGCGACGGCCAAGTTGTGATGCGCGGGTCCGTACGTATCGTCGGCCGCGATCGCCGCTTCATAGCGCGCGACGGCGATCTCGATCTCGCCAGCCTCCAAATGCAGGTTCGCGATGTTGACGAGCGCCGGCGCATAGCGCGGCTTGATTTCGAGCGCTTCCTCAAATGCGCGGCGCGCCTCTGCTTCGCGATGCAGGCTCACGAGCGCGACGCCGCGTTTGTTGGTCGCGGCGGCACGCTGCTCGGCCGCGAGCGTTTCGTCCTCCAAAATCGCGTCCAAACGCTCCAGCGCATCCGTAAATTGTCCACGCGCGAGCGCGTGCATCGCGAGGTCGTACGGCCCCAGCGGCTTGCGCCGGAAAGGAGCGAGGAAGCGTCCGAGGTTGAACACTGGGCGTAATGTTCACGATCGACGTGCTGACGCTCTTTCCGGAGGTCTTTGCACCCTTCGTCGGGCTGTCGATCGTCGGCCACGCGGTCGAAGCCGGCATCGTCGACATCCGTTACCATCACGTGCTCGATGCGCTGCAGCGCAACGAACGCGCCGACGACGAGCCCTACGGCGGCGGCCCCGGAATGGTGATGCGGGCCGAACCGCTCGCGCGCATTCTCGATTCGATCCAGGCAGCAGCACCTGCGAAAGAACGCAGACTCGTCATCGTCCCCGCTCCGGGCGGAAAACCGTTCGCGCAGCGCGACGCACAACGGTTTGCCGAACAGGATCGATTGATTTTCATCTGCGGACACTACGAGGGAATCGACGATCGGCTCGGCAGCCTTTATCCAATCGAAGAGTACTCGCTCGGCGACTTCGTCATCACGGGCGGGGAATTGCCGGCGCTCGCGATGATGGACGCGACAGTCCGGCTGCTCAAGGGAACGCTGACTGCCGAGTCGCTCGAGAGTGAGTCCTTCAGCGCCGACGCCCTGGACTATCCGAGCTATACGCGCCCTCCGGTCTTCCGCGGGGTCCACGTGCCCGAGGTGCTGCTGTCGGGCAACCACGCGGCCATCGCGCGCTGGCGGCGCGAGGCCTCCAGGGAACGAACCCGTGCCAAACGCCCCGACCTCGACGCCCCGTCATTGCGGAACGACGAGGCCCGTGATAAAATCCCCAAGCCATGAACGTCATCGATGTCCTCAACCACGAGCAGCGCAAGGAAAACGTTCCGGATTTTCGTCCGGGCGACACGGTCAAGGTCTATTCGAAGGTCATCGAAGGCGGTAAAGAGCGCACGCAGATGTTCGAAGGGATCGTCACGGTGCGCAAAGGCGGCGGAGCGCAGGAGTCTATGACGATTCGCCGCGTCGCGCACGGCGTGGGTGTCGAGAAGACGTTTTTGGTGCACAGCCCGCGCGTCGAACGCATCGAAGTGAGTAAGCGCGGATCGGTGCGTCGCAGCCGGCTGTACTATCTAACCGAGAAAATCGGCAAAGCAGCCCGCATCAAAGAGAAAAAAGCTGCCCGCTAACCCCGCCCTCTCCCCGCTGCAGCTGCTCGGGCTGATCTGCATTTTTGCCGTCGCTCGCGTCGCGCTCAGCTTTAAAGCCGACAACGCAAAAGTCGCCGTGCGCGAGTATCTCGACGCGTTCATCGTGGCAGGTTTGGCTGCGCTCCTCCTGATCACGTTCGTCATCCGAACGTTTTACATTCCGTCCGAGTCGATGGTCCCCACGTTGCAGCAGCATGACGTTCTGCTCGTCAACGAATTCGAATACCGCCTGCACGCACCGCGGCACGGCGATATCGTCGTCTTCAAACCGCCGATCGCATCGGAGAGCGACTTCATCAAACGCGTCGTCGCGGTTCCGGGCGATACGTTGCGCGTCACCGGCGGCACCGTCTACGTCAATGGCAAAGCGCTCGACGAATCCTACGTTGCGCAGCCGCCTGCGTACGATCTGCACGTTCGCAATTACGGAATCTATGTCGACAAGGGCGACGGTCCGCAAAGGCTCTCACCCGCGCAAGCGGACGTTCCGCCGCGCGCTCTTTGGGGGGCTCCGGATCGCGTTCCGGCGGGGTTTTACTTCGTGATGGGCGACAACCGCAATGACTCGGACGACTCGCATGTCTGGGGCTTTGCGCAGCTGCACGGGCCATTTGCCGGGGGCCCGCTCGCGAACACGCACGCCAAAGCCGAATTCACCGGCCGCGCATTCTTGCTGTTGTGGCCGTTGAACCGGCTGCACGTCTTCCATTAATTGCTCGGATCGTTTGCGGTGACGCCGGCCGAGCTGCTCGCCCTGGTCGGGATCTTTCTGGTCGCCAGAATCGTGCTGAGCTTGCGCCCCGTGAAGGCGAGCTCGCAGGGCAAGTCCGCAGTCTTCGCGCGTGAGTATCTGGACCCGTTCATCGTAGCGGGCATCGCCGCGTTCTTGCTCATCACGTTCGTGGCGCGAACCTACTACATACCGTCGGCTTCGATGGTGCCCACGCTGCAAGTCGGCGACGTGCTGCTCGTCAACAAATTCCAGTATCGCTTCACCCGGCCGAACGAAGGCGACATCGTCGTCTTCCCGCCGCCCATCCCGACTTCGGACGACTTCATCAAGCGCGTCATCGGCCGTCCGGGCGACCGGCTGGCGATCAAAAACGGCATCGTATACCTGAACGGCAAGGCGCTCTCCGAGCCCTACATCGCGAAGCCGCCCGGCTACAACCTGCAAATCCGCAACTACGGTATTTACGTAACGGAGCTCGGGGATCCGAACAGCTACGATCCGCTGGACCCGCATCAAGCGAACGTTCCGCCTCGCCGCGATTGGAGCGCGCCCGATCGCGTTCCCAAGAACTGCTATTTCATGATGGGCGACAATCGCAACGACTCGGAGGATTCGCACGTCTGGGGCTTCGCGCAATTCGCGGGAACGTTCGAGAGCGGGCCCGAGGCCGGCAAGCCCGCATCGTTCACGGGACGAGCTTTCGTGATCTTCTGGCCGTTCAGTCACGCGCATATTCTCTAGTTAGGATTCGGCGCGCCCGCGGCGAAGAAGTCGATCCGTGCAAGGGCAACTGCACTGGCGCTCCGTCGCAAGGGCGACGCTGCAACTCGCTGCATTGGCTGCGCTCGCTATGGCATTCTTCATGCGAACGCCGGAAGTATCCGGCCTTTCCATGACGCCGCGTATCGCGAGCGGAGAGTTCGTGTTGATCAACACGATCTCGTACCATGTGCATCCGCCCCAGCGCGGCGACATCATTGCTTTCCGCCACGATTCTCCCGCGCAGGAGATCTTCATCAAGCGCATCGTCGGTTTGCCTGGCGATCGGATCGGGATCGATCGCGGGCGCGTAAGCGTCAACGGCAGTCTGCTGCCGGAACCTTACGTACATTTCGCCGACGATCGCAGTTTTTCGCAAACGGTCGTCCCGCCCGACTCGCTCTACGTTTTAGGCGACAATCGCATCGACAGCAACGACTCGCGCTTCTGGGGATTCGTACGGGAGAGTGACGTGCTCGGCAAGGCAATCGCCGGAGTCTGGCCGCCCGCAGAGCTCGGCACGTTCTAGCCGTTGTGAACGGCGGCAGTGACTTCGAACGAGTCATCCAGTGGTACCCGGGCCACATGGCCTCGGCTATGCGGCGGATGGGCGAATACGTCAAGCTCGTCGATGTCGTCATCGAGGTCGTCGACGCGCGCGTGCCCGCCAGCGGATTCAATCCGCTGCTCGATGAGATCGGCGCGAACCGCCAGCGGTTAAAGGTCCTCAGCCGCGACGACCTGGCCGAACCCGCCGAGACCGCGCAATGGCTGAGAGTTCTGCCTGACGATGCGCTGGCGGTAAATGCTCGCATGCAGGGCGCCTTTGTGAAGGTCAAGGACCGCCTGCGCCGCCTCGCCGCTGAGGGGCACCGAATGCAGCGCGCGATGGTCGTAGGAATTCCAAACTCCGGCAAATCGTCAGTCATCAACGGCCTTGTGGGCCGCGCGGTGGCGCGCACGGAAGATCGCGCGGGGGTGACCAGGCAGCTCCAATGGTTCAAAGTCGGGCCGCAGCTGGAATTGATGGACACACCGGGCATCTTGGTTCCGCGCATCGCGACGGCGGACGCGCAGTGGAAGCTCGCGCTCGTGGGAGCGGTTCCGCGCGACCATTACGACCCCGAGGACGTCGTGGCGCGCTTTCATCGCTGGCTGACGGAAAAGAGCGGCGGCCGGACGAAGGTGCCCGACCTCTCGGCATTCGCGCAGGCGCGAGGATTCATGCGGCGCGGGGGCGAGAGCGATTACCATAACGCCGCACAGTCGTACGTGAAAGACTTCAACGACGGCAAGTTCGGCAGGATAACTCTGGAGAGCGCCACGCGTGACGTCCAAGCAGCATAAAGCCAAGAACGCGTACGAACGCGAGCGCCGGCGCCTGCATAGGATTCACGCATTCGAAGAAGCGGCGCGCGCGCAAGGTTTTGTGTATGTCGGCGGCATCGACGAAGTTGGGCGCGGACCGCTGGCCGGTCCTGTCGTGGCGGCTTGCGTTGTCGCCGGCGAACCGCTGATGCTGCGCGGGCTCAACGACTCCAAACAAGTAAGACCGGCACTGCGCGCCGAGCTGGCGGAGAAAATCAAGAGCACGTGTTCGGCTTGGGCAATCGGCAGCGCGAGCGTGGCGGAGATCAACCGTCTCAACATCTATTGGGCAAGCGTGCTTGCGATGGAACGCGCGCTGGCAGCGCTTGCAGTCTTGCCGGAATACCTGATCACGGACGCGGTTCGCATCAAATCGTTCGCCGGCCCGCAGGAGCCGTTGATCAAAGGAGATGCGCGCAGCGCGATCGTCGCCGCCGCTTCGATCGTCGCCAAAGTGCATCGCGACCAGCTGCTTCGCGAGCTGCACGAACTCGAACCGCGCTACGGTTTTGCCGATCACAAAGGCTACGCGACGCCCGAACATCTGCGTGCCCTCAAAGAACACGGCCCCTCGACGCACCACCGTTCGGGCTGGTGGCGCGTGCGCGAAGCGCAGCTCGCCTTCGGTTTTACGCTGCCGGAAGCGGAAGCCGCATTTGGCGCTTGAGCCGGACGCCAAAGGCCGCGACGGTGAGAACCGCGCGGCGGTGTTCTTGAAGTCGTCAGCATACAGCATCGTGCGGCGCAATGTGCGCGTACCGGTGGAGAGATCGATCTCGTTTGCCGCGACGGCGCTACGATCGTCTTCGTCGAAGTGAAGCGGCGTGATACGCGCAGCTTCGACAGCGCGCTTTCGGCGGTCGGGGCGCGCAAACGCGCGACCCTGCGACGCATCGCCGCCGACTACATGCAGATCGTTGCGCCGGGCGCGTATTTTCGCTTCGACGTCGTCGCGCTCGACGGCGACCGCTTGACGCTGCACCGCAATGTCTTCTAATCCGCAGCTACGGCGCGCAGTAACGCCATGGGGCTCATTCTCATGGGGTTATTCGGACGTCGGCGCGGACATCTTCATTGGCTTGGGCTTAGTGCTCGCCTATGCCGCCGGCGCTTCAAACGTCGCGTTTCTTTTCGCCGGGCTCGTCTACGTCTGCATCGGCTTGGCGTACACGGAGCTCGCCGCGGCGTACCCGGTAGCGGGCGGTGGCCAGTATTTCGTGTTGCGCGGTCTGGGCGATTTCTTCGGATTCGTCGCAGGTTGGGCCATTTTGCTCGACTTCACGATCGACATCACGCTCTTCGCATGGTCGAGCGTGGACTATCTCTCGCAGCTTCTGCCGCCGCTGCTCGCGTCGATCCATCCTTGGACGCACTTTCTCTTCGTGCTCGTCTTGATCGGACTGTTGTGTGTGCTGAACGTCATCGGCGTGCGCGAGAGTACGGCATTCCAAGGGACGGTCGCCGCGGTCGACGTGCTCAGCGAAACGCTCATTCTTTGCTTTGGATTCCTCTTCGCATTTCAACCGCAAATACTCATTCACACGATGAATACCGCTTGGCCGTCGACATTTGCATTGATGCAGGGCACGTCGCTGGCAATTATCTCCTTCGTCGGTCTCGAATCGATCTCGCAAGCAGCGCAGGAGACCCAGCGCCCGGCTTCGGTGATTCCACGAACGTCGGTTGTGCTAATCCTCACAATTCTGATCTACGCTGTGGGTTACTCAAATCTCGCGCTCGGCATGCAGCTGTGGCATCCGCTGCACGACGTGCACGGCCACGCGATGGCATTCTGGCAACTCTTTCCGGGTAACGGTGACAATCAGGGCAAAAGCGTAGCGCTCTTGTCCGCGCAGATTCCTTACTACGGAACGCTTGCACAGTATTACGTGCCGGTACTCGGCGCGATTTTGCTGCTTATCTCTGCCAACTCAGGCGTCTTCGGCAGTTCGCGGATAGCCTATTCGATGAGCACGTCGAAGCTGCTGCCGTCTGTTTTTCAGCGCATCCATGCGCGCTTCCGAACGCCGGCGACCTCGATCTTCACGTTCTGCGGCTTAGCGGTCGTGGTTCTTATCTTCGCGGCGCTCCCGCAGCTGGACCACGGAGCGCGCGCCGTTTATGACCGGCTTTTTCACGGTGAGGACGGTGTAACGTTCTTGGGCGATCTCTATGCGTTCGGGGCCGCCACCAGCTATTCGTTCGTGTTCATCGCATTGATCGCATTGCGGCTGGCCGATCCCATGACCCCGCGCAAATTCAAAATACCATTCAATATACCAATGCGATTTCGAGGCGAACGCGTGGAATTCCCCATCATTGCGGTCATCGGTTTCGTTGGAATTTTCTCGATCCTGATCTTCACACTCATCACGCACGATATCGGCCGCATCGCCGGTCCGGGCTGGGTGATCGCCGGCATTGCGCTGTACTTCTTGTACCGCGTCCGCAAGAGGTTGCCGGTTTTCCGTTCGCAGGCGCACGACTGGCGGACGGCTCAAACGCAGATCTTGCGCAACGCCGGCGAATTGGAAGTTATGGATGAATACCACGCAAACCTGAGGGCCAGCGATGAACGCCGGCGGGGGGCCCCGCCGTGATTCCGCTACGCGTAGGCTTCTACGTGCTCTATGTGGCGTTAGGCACGATCATTCTGGTGCGTGTGCTCGCGTACGGAGTTCGAATGGAAACGCTCACGGGGATCGTGCTCGGCGCCTTGCTGATTGCGCTGGGCGCCTATCGTTTAACGCAGGTCTTGCGCATCCGCGCGTCGCGTCGCTGATGCTGCATATCTCGATCGCCGGCGCGCTCGCCGCCGCATTCATCGCTGGAACGATGGCCTCCACGCTGTGGTGGATGCTCCATCCACCCAGCTCGTTCGTGCAGCGGCTAGCTGCGCAGGCCGAGCATCAGTTAGAGCGCCTGGTCGGCAGCGTCATTGTTGTGTCTTCGGCCGACATCGTATCAGGTCACATGATGGCCTTAGCGGCAAAGCTCGCTCACGGTGAACGCTCGGATCTGCACGCGATCTACGTCATCGACGTGCCGTTCACGCTCCCACCGGATGCGACGATGGCCGACGAGGAACGCGCCGCACTCGATTCGCTGGGCGCAGCGGAGGCGATTGCGATGCATAGCGGAGTCAACATCCGCACGGACATCATCAAAACGCGCAATACGAGCCAAGCGGTACTTGACTTGGCGAAACGTGAAAAAGCCAATTTAATCGTCCTGGGTTCCTACCGCGAGGGCAAGTACAGCGGCGCGCGATTGGGGAGCGACATCGAGGAGATCGCCGCCAACGCAAAATGCGACGTGCTCATTGGGGTGGAAGGCAAGCACGGCACGCTGCTCGTCGACGAAACCCAGGCCGAGGCGGCTTCCCCAGAGAAGGTCTAAACATGTTGTACAGAGTTTCGATTTTCATCTTGGCGCTTGCGGCTATCGCCGCGCCTGTTTCGGCGGCGACCGTGCCCGCCATCACCGCATTCGACGAAGCGTTTGCGAAAGTGAACGATTATACAATGACCGTGCATGCGCACGAAGTCAAAGGCGACGAAACGCAAGACCGCGTCTACCATTTCTGGTACAAGAAACCGCATCAAGCAAAGACGCAGATCGTGTCGGGCCCGGGCGCCGGCGGCGGCGGAGTTTGGACCGGCGGCGACACCGTCAGCGGCCATCAAGGCGGCATCCTGGCCTTCATTCATCTCAAAGTCGGACTGCATGACGGCCGAGCCGTTTCGTTGCGCGGCTATACGATTCCGGACGGTTTCTTGCAGAACCAAGTAAACAAGTACAAAGAGATCAAAGGCCAGCTCTCCCAACGCGAGGGGCCAATGATCGGCGGACAAGCGACAACCTTAGTCGAGCTACGCATTACCGACCAAAGCGGTGATCCCGGCATTACGCGGGCAGTGATCTACTTTTCGAAAGCAACGCACTTCCCGGTCGCCCAGATCCGTTGGGGCGGCGACAAAATTATCTCGGAAGAAAGCTGGACCGATCTGCGCACGAACGTCGGCCTGAAGGACTCAGACTTCTAAAGTTTTACTTCCACTCCAAATTCGATCACGCTGTTCGGCGGCAGGCCGAGCGAGTCGGTGAGCGGCCGCGCGTTGCGGGCCAGCCAGCGGAACAGATTGAGTTGCCACGGCGGCATCCCATGAGGCGATGGATCGTCGGCGATTTTTGGATTAGCCAGATAGTAAGTCGGATGCGAAAAGTCGACGTTCGGACGTTGCGCACGCAGCGAGCGCAAAATATCTTGAATGTTCGGCGTGTCCATGAATCCATACGACGCTTTGGCGCGCAGCAGGCGCGGCGCCAGTTGCTCGACCTCCACGCGATGCTCGGGATGCACGAATGGCCTCGCAGAATGCATGATCGTGAGCAGCACGATCGTGTCGTAGATGATGTGGCTGCGCATCCAGCCATGCTGCAGCACGAACGGGATGCCGGCCGGTTCGGGGCTGAGAAAGAACGCGGTCCCGCTGACGTACGTCGGCTCCTTGAGCTCCTTCAAGAAATGCTCGACGGGCATGGTGTGCCCTTCGAGGCCTTCCATCAGCCGCCGCCGGCCGCGATTCCAGGTTACGAAGACTGTGAAGAGCGCAAGCGCCATGGCAACCGGCACCCAGCCGCCGGAGATGAACTTGGACGCGTTACCAATCAAGAACGGGATGTCCCAGGAAAGAAAGATCAGGATCAACGGCACCCATTGCCAGGCCGGCCATTTCCACTTCTTCCGAAGCAGCTCGGCGAAGCCGATCGTCGTGGTTATCATCGTTATCGTGACCGCCAAGCCATACGCGCCGCCGAGTTTGTCCGAAGAGCGGAACGTTATCACTAAGATAATGCAGACGATCCCGAGCAGGGCGTTGATCGTCGGCATGTAGATCTGCCCGGCAAAATGACGCGACGTGTGAACGATGCGAAAACGAGGCGCGTAACCCAGCTGAATCGCTTGCTGCGTCAAGGAAAAGACGCCCGATATAAGCGCTTGCGACGCGATAATGGTGGCTGCCGTTGCGAGGACGACCATCGGAATCAATCCCCACCGCGGTACCAGCGCAAAGAACGGCGCGCCGATCGCATGCGGGTTATCGAGCACCAGCGCGCCCTGTCCGAAGTAATTCAGAACCAGCGCCGGAAAAACAACCGTCGCCCAGGCGAGCGCAATCGGTTTTCGCCCGAAGTGCGCCAGATCGGCGTAGAGCGCCTCGACGCCGGTAACGCAGAGCACGACGGCACCGAAGATCAGGAGGCTCAACAAACCATTGCGCAGCAAGAATTCGAAACTGTACGCCGGGTTGAGCGCAATCAGCACCGACGGATGCCGGGCGATTGCAACAGCTCCCAGCACGCCGATGACCAAGAACCATACGAGCACGATCGGGCCGAAGAGAAATCCGATTCCGCCCGTGCCTCGGCGCTGGATCAGAAAGAGCCCGATCAAGATCACGACGGAAATCGGCACGATGTACGGATGTGCGGCGCTCGTCCAGACGTTGAGGCCTTCAACCGCGGAGATCACCGAGATCGCCGGCGTGATCGCGCCATCGCCGTAGAGCATCGAAGCGCCAAAGAGCATGAGCAGCGCGATTGCGGACAAACCGATCGGTTTGGCCGCGCGTCGGATTGGAATGAGCTGAGCCAGGAGCGCGAGCGTGCCGCCTTCGCCGTCGAAGTCGGCGCGCAGCATGAAGATGACGTACTTGATCGTGACGACAATCACGAGCGCCCAGAATATGAGCGAGAGAATTCCAAAAATGTTCTGCGGCGTTACCGTCGCCGGATATTCTCCGGCAAAACACAACGAGAAAGCGTAGAGCGGGCTGGTGCCGATGTCACCGAAGACTATGCCGAGCGCACCCAGCGCGAGCAAGCTGAGAGGCTCTTTGCTGCGGCGTTGCCGTTTTACACCCGTCGCATGTACCTCTTGCGCAGCTCGTCCAGCACGACGGCAAGAAGAATGACGCCGCCGAGCACAACCCACTGCAGATAGGAATTGATCTGCAGCAAGTTCATAGCGTTATCCAAGAATCCGATGAGCAGCGCGCCGAAGAAGGTGCCGACGATGGCGCCGCGCCCGCCCATGAGGCTCGTGCCGCCAACAACGACCGCTGCGATCGCGTTGAGCATCTCATTCCCGGTTGCGGTCTGCGGCGACCCTGAAGAGAAGAGCGACATGTACAAGAACCCTACCATGCCCGCGCACATTCCGCTGATGACGTAGACCGCAGTTTTCACGCGTCCGACGCTGATACCGGCGAGACGCGCGGCCTCTTCATTTCCGCCGATCGCGAAGACGTAACGCCCAAAGCGCGTACGCATCAGCAGAACCGAACTGACGATCAGCACGACGATCATCCAGATGACCGGAACCGGCACGATCGTGTGCAGGAACGAGCCGTAGCCCGTGTTTCGGAAATCGGTGCTCTGCAGCGGCACGGGCTGGCCGCCGGACAGGATGTACGAAAGTCCGAGCGCGATCTGCATCATCGCGAGCGTTGTAATGAACGGCGGCAAGTTGAGCTTCACGACGGGCACCGCGTTGACGAAACCGGCCGCGCCGCCGACGGCCAAACCGACGAACAGCGTCGCGACAATCAACGGGAAGCCATGCAAGCCGGTTGCGTTTGCGAACAGCGCCATGACGACGCCCGTCAACGAGATCAGCGATCCGATGGAAAGATCGATGCCGGCGGTGATGATGACGAACGTCTCACCTACGCCCATGATAAAATTGTACGTAATCTGGCGCAGCACGCGCACGATGTTGCCGGGCAGCAAGAAGGAGCCGTGCGCGGCAAAGTTTATCACCAGCGCCAACGCGATCAACAACACGACCGCGCCGGCAACGCGCAGCCAGTAGGTGCGCGTCTGCCCCTTCACGCCGCGGCTCCCGTCGCAGCCGCGATCACTGCGTCCGGCGTCGCCTGCGCGCGATCGAATTCACGCACGATGCGCCCGCCGCGGATGACGAGGATGCGATGCGCCATGCCGAGCACTTCGGGCAACTCGCTACTGACCATCACGATCCCGGCGCCGCCGCGTGCAAGCTTGACCATCAGGTTGTAGATTTCGGCCTTGGCGCCAACGTCGATGCCGCGCGTCGGTTCGTCAAAAAGAAAAATTCTTGCATTCCCAAGCAGCCATTTCGCCAGCACGACTTTTTGCTGGTTGCCACCGGAAAGGTTACGAACCAATTGTTCTGAACTCGGGGTTCGAATATCCAGTTGATCGATGTATTCCCGCGTCGTCTGCTCCTCTTTGCGGCGATCGATCAGTTGGTCGCGCTCGACGAATTGCTCCAGATGCGCGAGCGTCACGTTTTCTCTGACGCTCATTCCAAGCACCAGACCCTGCGATTTCCGGTCTTCGGTAATGAAAGCAAAACCGGCAGCGACCCCGTCGTGCGGCGAGCGAATGCGTATGGCGCGGCCTTGCACTTCGATCGTTCCGTTCTGCGGAACATCTGCTCCCGCGATCGCACGCACGATCTCGGTGCGCCCGGCGCCCACGAGACCGGCAAACCCCACGATCTCGCCGCGGCGAACCTCGAACGAAACGCCGTTCACCGAGGGCGGGCGCGTCAAATCGCGCACCGCAAGCACGACGGGCGCGTCCGGGGCAACTGGGGGAAGGTCCGGAAAGTGAGCCTCCAATCGTCTGCCGACCATCGCGCGGATGATGTCATCGGGCGGATAATCCTCCGCGGCGCGGGTTTCGATAACGCGTCCATCGCGCAGAACCGTCACCCGGTCCGCGATGTCGGGGAGTTCCTCCAGGCGGTGGGAGATGTAAACGATTCCCGCTCCGCGCGTTTTGAGTGTGCGGATAACTTCGAAGAGCTTGGTTATCTCGCGATCGGTCAACGCGGCAGTCGGTTCGTCCATCACGATGATCCGCGCGTTGCGCGAGAGCACCTTCGCGATCTCGATCATCTGTTGCTGCGCGACCGAGAGCCTCGAGGTTTCGATATTGAGGGGCAGCGTGATGCCGAGCTCGGCAAAAACGGCCTCCGCACGTTTGCGCGCCGCGCGCTCGTCCAGCAAGACTCCGTTTGCGGGCTCGTTGCCAAGGACGATATTGTCGACGGCGCTGAGCGCGGGCACCAAGTTGAACTCTTGATAGATCATCCCGATGCCGAGGTTTTCGGCGGTGCGCGGCGAGTCGATGGCAACAGCCTTGCCATCGATCGTGATCTCGCCGGAGTCCGCGGTGAGCGCTCCGGCAAGGATTTTCATCAACGTGGACTTGCCCGCGCCGTTTTCGCCGACAAGCGCGTGCACTTCGCCGGCTTGTAAGTCGAGCGAAACGTCCTCGAGCGCACGAACGCCGGGAAATGTTTTCCCGATGCCGCGCATTTGGAGAAGCGGGCTAGTTAGTTCGCTTATTGCGCGTTGGCCTTTGTGTAGGTTCCAACGGGAACGTCGATGCGCGCCGGAACCTTCTTGCCGGAGAAATAGTCGTGGATCACGTCGATCGTCTTTGCGCCGATGACGTCGGGATGCTGAATAGCGTCGCCGACCATCGAACCGTTCTTGATCGCGGTGCGCGCTTCAGGCGAAGCATCGTAGCCAACGACCGCGATGCCTTTCAAACCCGCAGCTTGAATCGCGGCGACGGCGCCGAGCGCTGAATCGTCATTGATCCCGAAGATGCCTTTGAGATCTTTATAGCGCTGCAGCACGTCGCCGGTATCGGCACTTGCCTTGGTGCGCGTCCCGCCCGAGTCTACATCGGCAACGACCTTCACATTTGGACAGTGCTGCTGCAATGCCATGCGGAAGCCTTTGACGCGATCCTGCACGCTCGTAACCTCGGGCTCGTCGATGATCGCCACCGTACCCGAACCGTGCAGTGTCGTGCACATCAGCATGCCGGCTTGCTGACCGCCCTGCACGTTGTTGGAAGCGACGTGCGAGATCACCGTGCCTTGCTTACTCGCGTTGGCAATGTCGGCAGTGAAGACCGGAGTGTTCACAAGGTTAGCCTCGACAATCGCGCTGCCGATTGCCTGCGAGTCGTACGGCGTCAGCACGATTGCATCGACTTTACGCGAGATGAAATCCTCGACTTGCGACTGCTGACGCGCGCTGTCACGGCTGGCGTCGACGAACGTGACTTTGTAGCCGTACTTGGCGGCTTCGGATCGCATCCCGGCTTCCATCTGCTGATAGAACTGCGCTTCGAGATCTTGAATCGAAACGCCAATCATTTTCGTGGTGGTGCCGGTCGTGGTCGAGCTGGAGTTCGAGGAGCAGGCGGGGAGCAGAACGGCCATCGCCGCCAAGGCCGCCAAGGCCGCCAGGCCGGATTTCTTCAAGATCGGTCTCCTAACTAAGAAGCGTTCGCGTGGGGGGTTATATCCACAGCGGGTTCAGCCCCCCTGTGAGCGCTGTGGAGAACGGGTGGGTAACGCGAGCGTTTCCCAGTTACGTCGGCGCAGGTCCCACAGAATGTAGGCCAGGCAGCCCGCCGCGAGCGCCAGCAGCCCCACACCCCAGGCGACTTGTCCTAATGCCAGACGGCCAATTCCAAAGAGCGAAAAGTACACCAAGGCGCATCCAGCGAGCCAGTCAACGGCCGAAACCACCAATTGTCTTTCGTCCTTTTCCAGGCTCGAAGCGGCAACCGCGCCCCAACCTAACGGATTGGGTCGAACACGGTCATAGAACCTGGACAAGACTTCCATCGGCTCCGGTCGCGTCGCCATCGTAACGACAATCCATACGACGGTCGTAACGGCGACAGTGATAAGCAGGTTGATCGCGATCGCATTGGGATCGTCCGGCGGGACCACATGAATGAATTGCAATGTTGTTGCGGTTATGCCGGATGCAAGCAGGGCGGAAATTTCGGTCCATGCGTTGATGCGCCACCAGTACCAACGAAGAATCATGACAAGGCCAACGCCGGCCGTGAAGGTGATCAGGTACTTCCAAGCGTCCGTGATTGAATTCATGAACATCGTAGCGAACAATGCAATCACCATTGCAAAAATAGTTGCAATACGTGAAACGGTCACATAGTGTGTTTGACTTTCGTTCGGTCTGATGAAACGCCGGTAGAGATCGTTCGTCATGTAGGATGCCCCTAGGTTCAGCTGCGTTCCGATCGTAGACATATACGCACTCAAGAATCCGGCGAGCATCAAACCGCGCAGCGAAACTGGCAGGTAGTCGACCATGGTTTTTACGTAATTTAGTTCAAAATCAACTCGATGTGTGTCTGGATTCAGCACGCCGCCTGGATAAAGAATCAGGGACGCAAGTGCTACCAGAATCCATGGCCAGGGTCTCAACGCATAATGAGCGACGTTAAAGAACAATGTTGCAAGAATAGCGTTCTTTTCATCCTTCGACGAAAAAATGCGTTGCGCTATATAGCCGCCGCCTCCGGGTTCTGAGCCGGGATAAGACGATGCCCACCATGCGACCGAAACATAGACGAGAAACGTCAAGAGCGGCATATACGCGGCGCCGCTCGTCGGAAAGAAATCAAGGCGCGAACCGCCGCCGCCTATGTGGTGATGCAAATCATATATCGCAAGCTTCGCTTTCAACGCACCGATGCCGCCGACAGCCGCAACCGCGGCAATGGCCAAAGCTACAATCATCGACATCTTGACGATGAACTGAAGGACGTCGGTTACCAGAACGCTCCAAAGGCCGCCTATCGAAACATACAACGCGGTCAGCACCAGGCATACGAGAATTGCTTCCCACTTAGGAATTCCGAGCACGACGAGCATGATCTTGGCAATTGCCAGATTCACCCAGCCCATGATTATCGTGTTGACGATCAAGCCTTGGTACACGGCACGCACGCCACGCAACGCGGCGGCCGGCTTCCCCGAATAACGCAGCTCGATGAATTCCACGTCGGTCAAGACGCCAGAGCGGCGCCACAGCGCGGCGAAGAAAAACACGGTAAGTATTCCCGACCCGGCCATGCTCCACCACAACCAGTTGCCGGCGATTCCGTTGTCTGCGACAAGTTTCGTTACGACGAGCGGGGTATCGGCTGCGAAGGTCGTCGCGACCATTGACGTCCCAGCCAGCCACCACGGCACGCTGCGCCCCGATAAAAAGAACTCGCTAAGGCTCTTGCTGCCACGCCGGGCATAATACAAACCGATCCCGAGGTTGATAGCGAAGAACAGGCCTATAGTCAGGAAGTCTGCCGTGCTGAGCTTCATCTCGCCGGCGCGCTTCGTCCCAGCGCGAGAGGCGGCCTTTCCATCCGGTGCATTCGGCGTGATTGATGCGCGTGCTCTCACTTGCGTTTTCGGCCGCGATGCTCGGCATCGACGGCTACGTCGTACGCGTTGAAGCTGATAGTTCGCCGGGATCGCCGGAGCTCGGCATCATCGGTTTGCCGGATCGCGCGCTCAACGAAGCGCGCGAACGCGTGCGCACGGCGATCTTCAACTCAGGTTTCGCCTACCCGGCGGGGCGATTGCTCATCAATCTTTCGCCCGCGGACGTGCGGACGTGAACGCCAGCGGCAGCGTTTGGCCGGGAAAACGGTTACATGCAATGCGGAAATACCGGCAAATGGAACGCGGGCCTATTGCCGGCTTGATTCGGCCGCCATGCAGTTGCTGGCACAGGCCAGCGCGCGCAAACAATTCTCGGCGCGCGCGCTCGATCGGATTGCGCGCGCCGCGCGCACGATCGCCGATTTGGCGGACTGCGATGAGATTCTAGCTGAACACGTGGCCGAGGCAGTACATTACCGGAGCTTGGAGCGTTTAGCTACCGCGGCGTAGCAAGGCTCCGAACACGCGTTGCAAAGACGGCAACTCCAACAAGACAGATCAGCACCGCGACGATCGACGCTTCCGGTCCGAAGGCGCCGCCGGTGAGAAACGCGGGACCCTGCAGCTTGCCATAAAGCACAGCGTGCGTCGTCGCGTGACCGGAAACGGCCGTCCCAAAAATAAACGATTCGCTAAAATTCCAGGCCGCGTGCAGCCCGATCGGAACCCAAAGCCGGTTCGTCGCGGCATACGCGAGCGAAAGGAGTACGCCCGCTTCGAGTGCGATCGCGATCGTGCTCACGACCGTAGCACCCGGATTGAAAGCATGCGCGGCTCCGAATAAGAGTGCGGATACGGCCACGCCGGCCCACGTACCGAATAGATCACGAACCGTGCGAAACAAGAAGCCGCGGAACAGCAACTCTTCTGTAAGCGCCCCAGCGAGCATGACAAAGAAAATACTTACGCCTGCGGTCCATGGACCGCTGGCCAACGTGGTAGGCCCCGGCGAGCGCGAGCACCGCAATCGTCACGGCAAAAAGCACGAAGCCCACTGCCAAACCAAGAGCGCCCTCGGGCAGCAACGCGCGAGGCGCTAGTTCCATTGGAATCCGGCGCTCAACAAAGCGCTCAAACGCGACGTAAAATGCCAACGCGATGACCAAGATAACAACTGCGGCGGCGAGATCCGGCAGCTTTGCCCGATGCATCGGCACCTGAATGATACCGACCACGACCAGGAACAGCACCATGCCCAGCAACATGATGCCGAGGCGCTTGAGCGCGTAAAAAGCGTTCACATCGATCCGTACGGATCGGAATGGTTCAATGTTTCATCCAGTCCGTGCGCAGTATTCCGTATGGAATCAGATTCTTGTATTCTTCCGTAACGGCGTCGCGAAAGCCGTCGCGATAGAGTCCTTCGGGCTTGAACCCAAGACTTTCGCACACCGCGCGTGCGCGGGCGTTATCTTCACGAATTTCAATGAAGATGCGGTGCGCCTTCCGCTCCTTGAAAGCTTGTTCGATGCCCCACCGCATCGCAAAGGGACCCGCTCCGCGTCCGGGCGTTTTCACAACCAGCACGCCGAGTTCCATAAGCCACTCGCGATCGTGCATCGTAAAATAGCCGATGTCGTTCCCGGAGTCTTCAATGATGTAGGCTTCGCTCTGCGGGTCTTCGAGCAGCGCGAGGATCGCGTCGCGCCCCGGTTCGTTCAAGAATTCTCGCGCATGCGGCAGTTTGAAAAGGCCGGCAATGAACGGCACATCGTCGTCGCCGGCTTCCCGCATGGTGAAGCTCACGCGCGCGGTTCGGGGCCGTTCTGTTCCGTGACTTCGGAAGCGTGCAGCATCTCACCGATAACCGAATCGAGCGATTCGAACGTGTAGATACCGGAAAGCAAAGCCAAGTCGCCCGTCGGATTGCGCAAAGCATATGAAGGGCGTTGCGGCAAACCGAGGCTTTCAAATTCAGCGGTCGAGCGCGCGATGCGCTCGGCGGTTGCCGGATCGCGCATGACGCGATCGAGCTCGGCGCGATCCAAACCGGAGAGCCACGCGGCCTCATCGAGCGCCGGCTCGCGGCGGCCGAGCGGCTTACCTTCGATCACGTTCGCGTAATTGAGCGCCCGGACGAGGCTCATATCGGTTCTGCCAAGCGTTCGCGCAGCTTCCGCTGCGAGGTTCGCATGCACGCTCGTCGCCTCGGGCGAGTCAACCCAAGCCGCATTCATCTGCACGCCCGTCATTTTTGCCGTGCGCGCATAGTACCACGCCAACTGATCGCGCGTGTACGGGAGCGGGCCAAAATTAAAAAGTTGCGCGATCTTCCATCGGAGGCGTAAACGATGGCCATACTTCTTCTCGATTTTTTGCACCGCGAGGTCGCCGACATAACACCACGACGAAAGTACGTCGAGATAGCAAGTAAGTTCGACGACAGCCATGTTAAGCCAAAAAGCGGGGTAGCTCTTCAACCGAGAACTGCAGCCCGCTCCAAAACGGCCCGAAAATGGCGTACCGCGCGCTGACTTCGTCGAAACGCATCTCATAGATGAGTTTCTTGAAGATGAGCGGATCGTCCGCGTAGAGATCCACGCCCCATTCGTAGTCGTCAAAACCGACCGAACCCGAGATGACCTGCGTCACCAAACCGCGAAACGTGCGGCCGATCTTACCGTGATCGAGCATGAGCTTCGCCCGCTCGGCGTAAGGCAGCATGTACCAGTTCTCGCCTTCGGCGCGCTTCTTGTCCATCGGATAGAAACACACGTAGCGGCGCTGCGGAATTCGCGCCCACAAGCGCTCGGCATTGCGCGGATTCTTCTTCTGTTCGGCCAGCAGTTCGTCGAAAGCCGCACTCCATTCCGGCGAGTGCGGTTTGAGGCCGCGCTCCTGCAACGTCGCGTGAATCTTTGCGGTGGCATCGTACAGCCCGAGCTCAAGCACCGAAACGTACGAGTCGCGCGGCTCGACATAGTCGAGCAGTTCCAGCCGGTCGACACGAATCTGCGCTTCGGCTAGCCCGTCAAAATCTTTCGCGTAGTGCGTAAGCATGAGATCGGCCTTGTGACCGACGAGCTGCGCCAATCCAAGATCGCTCTCGCCGGCTTTGAGCTGCGCGAAAAGATCGCGCGCTTCGCGGGCAATGCGCTCGCGCTCGTCCTCAGGAACGAGCGCCCAGCGCCGCCGGTCGAACGCGAACATCCGGTGGAGGATCCACCAGCCTTCGAGCGATTCGGGAACGTCGGGATGACGCATCAGACTCGCGCGAGCGCGCGCACGCGCTTTACTTCTGCCGCGACTTCGGCCGCCAGCGTGTCGGGATGCTCGCGGTATTTGGCCCAGAGCTGCGGCATGTGCGCGATATCTTCCAGCACGCGCGCGTAGACTGCGTTGACCGGAGTGCGGACGTTGTGGTCGCGACCGGCGCAGGCAACGGCGCCGTTGAGAAAATCGACCTCCGTCTGCGCTTTGCCCGCGCGCAGATCGAGCAGCAATGAAGGCGGCTTCGTGCCGCGCGCTCCGGCGACGCGACGGGAGAGCAGTTTGCGGGAAACCGGGCTCGGCAGCGTCGCGATGCCCTGCATCGCGCGCACCGGATAGCGCGGGAGATCGATGGGCGAGACGCCCATCGCGTGCATGACGGCGCGCACTTCGCGAATCGCGCGTATCTCGAGCGTGAAGATCTCGTCGTAATGCACCAAACGATTGGGAAGCACGTTGAGAATCGCGCAGCTCGCGTTGGCGACGATATTCAGCGCGAGTTTCGACCACTTCAGCGTGCGCCAATCGTGAACGACTTGCACTTTCAAACCAGTGCTGCCAAAGGCCGCGGTCAGCCAGTTGTATGCGTTCTTGCCCAGCGGCGCGAACGCCAAGCCGCCTTCTTTCGTCGCCCGGCCGTGACTGTTACTGCGATCGCGACCAACGGGCACGGTCAGCGCAGCCGCGACAACGTTGTCTTCACCGAAGGCTGCCGCGAGTTTTTCCTCGTTGCCGATGCCGTTTTGCGGACTGACGAAAACGCACTTCTGCGGGTAGGGAATCGCCTTGCGCAGCGTTTCGATCGCGCGGTCGGTGTCATACGATTTTACCGCAACGATCGCCACATCGGAGTCGACCGGTGTGACCGCCGCCAAATCACGCGGCGCGTAGGTCACCTCGACGTTGATTGTCTGCAGCAGATCGCCCAGATACGTGCCGACCGCTCCCGCGCCGACGATATAAACCTTCATCCGGTGCTGCCGAACCCGGCCGCTGCGCGCGAACTCTTCGGCAGCTCTTCGATCAGATCGAAGCGCGCTTGCGAAACCGGCGCGACGATCAATTGCGCGATCCGATCGCCGCGCCGTACGACAAACGGTTCCGCCCCGAGATTCGCGAGCACCACGCAAACCGGACCGCGGTAATCGGCGTCGATCGTGCCGGGCGAATTCAAGCACGTCACGCCGTAGCGCATTGCCAGACCGCTGCGCGGCCGCACTTGCGCTTCATAGCCGTCAGGCAGCGCGATCGCAAAGCCCGTCGGAATGAGTGCGCGCGCACCCGGAAGCAGCGTCAGCTCTTCGTGCACCGCCGCGCAGAGATCGGCGCCGGCGGCTTGTTCGCTCATGTACCGGGGAAGCGGAAGTCCTTCGCCCTCAGGCAACCTCTTCAGCGCGACCGTGACCAAAGCCATGGCCGCTCATTTAGCAAGCAGTGAGGCCAACTCTTCTTGAAAGCTTTCGACGTCGCGGAACTGACGGTAGACGCTCGCAAAGCGGATGTACGCGACCTTGTCGAGATTGCGCAGCGCCTCCATGAGTTTCTCGCCGATCAGCGTCGAGGAGACTTCGCTCTCGCCGCGCGCGAAGAGATCGCGCTCGAGACCGGCGGCGATCGTTTCCATCTGCGCTTCGGAGACGGGACGCTTTTCACACGCGCGGCGCAGCCCTGCCAGAATCTTTTCTCGGCTGAACTGCTCGCGCCGTGCGTCCTTCTTTACGACGAAGAGGCGCGGCGCTTCCATGCGCTCGTACGTCGTGAAGCGGTGTTTACAGCGAGGATCCAAGCATTCACGCCGGCGGCGCACCACGCTCTCGTCGTCGCGCGAGTCGACGACGCGCGTCTCGCTTTTCCGGCAAGTCGGACAAATCAGCGGCAAGCCCTCACGGACGACCCAACATATTGTGGGTCACCCCATTATAAGCCACTATCCCTTGCGGCGCAAAGAAAAACCGGCGAGACCCGCTCGCCGATAGTGTCTGGCGGGCGCCGAGTTAGCTGGACGCCCCGATTTTGAACATCTTCGTCCCGCACGTGGGGCACTTGCCCTCAGTCGCCGGACGGCCGTTCTTCATTGTGATCTGAACGGGGTCTTTGATCTCCCGTTTGGTCTTGCACTTCACACAGTACGCTTCAGCTGCCACGTTCGATTCCTCTCAAAACCTGCGCCGGCGATGGGAAGCCTGCCGGTTGGGGCCCCTATTCCCAGACCTACCCGACTTTCCCCCTCGTGGCGACGAGGGAAATGCCCTCCGGCGGCAGGAGCACCCTTTCGGGGCAGTCCCTCCCGCGTGAACGGCGGGTATGGAGAACCCGATTTGGCGGTTGCGTTCCGACTTCGAGGCACTCCGCGGGGAACGGCCGCTGGCAGCGATATTCGAAGGCCTTTGGGTGGCGGCGAGCTCGATGCTTTGCGAAGTCCCAGCGTTGCAATCGTCGGCCACACGTGCTGCTTCCACGTACGGACGCGCGACCGCAAGGCGTTTTCGCGAGCGATCTCGCGGCGGCCGGCTGCTGCATTATCTCGGGCCTCGCTTTTGAGAATCGATGCAGCTGCGCATGAAGGCGCGCTCGCCGCAGGGATCACCATCGGCGTCCTCGGCGGCGGACATCGCCACTTCTTTCCGCGGCGCAACTGGCAGCTCGCACAGCGCATGCTGTCGGCGGGCGGCGTGGTACTCTCGCCGTTTCCGCCCGATCAGCGCGCCTTTCCATCGCAATTCTTGCAGCGCAGCGGCGTGGTGGCTGACTTGGCCGTGCGGTCGTGGGCGTTATCGAAGCTCCCACGCGCAGCGGCGCGCTCAACACCGCAGGCTGGGCGGCCGGACGCGTTCCGGTTTTCGCCGTTCCGGGGCGACATCGATCGCCCGCACGTGGCCGGCTGTCACGCGCTGATCCTCGACGGCGTCACGCTGGCGCGCAACGCGCAGGATGTGCTCGACGATCTGCATCTTGCCAAACTGCCGGTCGCAGCGCCCCGGAGCGGGCGCAGCCCAACGATCCGCTCCACGCAAAGGTTCTGCAGCCCTTAAAGGCAGGCGAAACGACGCTCGACGAGCTGTGCACGCAGTGCGCCGAAAGCACGGCGCATGTGTTAGTCGCGCTGTCCGTGCTCGAAATGCAAGGCCGGATCGAATCTCGCGCAGGGTCGTGCTTTGCGACCGAACGCGGAAGCGGCGAACGGTGTTGCGAACCTTCGAGTATGCATCTGCGCATCGTCGCGGTGGGCAAGCTGCACGATCCGGCGGTCGCTGCCATCTGCCGCGAATTTCAGAAGCGGCTGGCAGCCTATCATCGCCTCGAAATCAGCGAGGTGCGAGCTTCGAGCGGCTCCGATCCCCAGAAAGCAATCCGCGAGGAGGGCGAGCGCATTCTGCGCGCCATCGGCGAGGGTTCCGTATGGCTGGTCGATCGCAAGGGCACGGAGCTGACGAGCGAAGCGTTGAGCGAAAAAGTCGTCGAATTGGAGAACCGCGGCGAGCGTGGTCTGACGCTCGTCATCGCCGGCACGTTCGGCGCAGCGCAACCGGTGAGGGAGCGCGCCGATTCCGTCTGGTCGCTTTCTAAGTTGACGTTTTTGCACGAGTGGGCGCGCATGCTCGTGCTGGAACAGCTCTACCGGGCGGCGAAGATCGCGCGCAGTGAACCCTACCACCACTGACGGGGGTCCGATTCTTCCGGACGCCGCGCTTTCGATTTTCTCAAGATCTCTGCGTGAGGCGATTGCGGCGCGTCATCCTGACGCGCCGCTTGCGGAGATCGCATTCGAAGCGCCGCGCCGGCCCGAGTTCGGAGATTTTGCGACCAACGCGGCGTTTTCGCTTGGACGCGTCGCCCGCAGCTCTCCGCAGCAAGTTGCGACCGCGCTCATCGCCGATTTGCAGCAGCGCGCGCCGAAGCTGGGCGAGCTCTTCGCCGAGATCTCGGCCACCGCCGGTTTCATCAACCTGCGCCTGCAGCCGGAAGTCTGGCAAGCTTCCGTCGCTCAGATCGTGCGCGAGGGATCGCAGTTTGGCCAAAGCGCCTCGCAGGGCGTTCGCATCTCGCTCGAGTTCGGAAGCGCCAACCCCACCGGTCCACTTGTCGTCGTGCAAGGACGCACGTGCAGTATCGGTGCGACGCTGGCAAACGCGATGAGGTTTTGCGGCTACGATGTTTTCACCGAATGGATCATCAACGATGCCGGCGGGCAGTTAGACACATTAGGCCGTTCGGTATACGCGCGTTACCGGCAAATCTTCGATCCGAAATACCCGTTCCCGGAAGAGGGCTATCCGGGCGACTATCTCTTGCCGATGGCGCGTGCGATCGCCGACGCCGAAGGCGAGCGCTGGGTGCGTGAAGAGGAGAGCGCCTGGCTTCCCTATTTCTCGCAGCACGGACGCGATATGTTGGTCGCGCAGCAGCAGCGTACCGCCGAACGTTTCGGCGTGCATTTCGATCTCTGGCAGAGCGAGAAAGAGCTGCACGACGCCGGTCACGTGCAGGCCGGCTTGCAGCGTCTGATAGACGACGGCGTCACCTACGAAGAAGACGGCGCGATCTACTTTCGCGCGACACAGTTCGGTGACGACAAGGATCGCGTGCTGGTTCGCCGGGACGGACGCCCGACGTACTTCTGCACGGACGTCGCCTACCATTACAACAAGTTGCAGCGATCCGATCGGGTAATCGATATTTTGGGCCCCGATCATCACGGCTACATCGGCCGGCTCAAAGGCTTGGCCGAAGCACTCGGTTACAGCCGCGACCGGCTCGACGCGCTGATCGCACAGCAGATCACCCTGATGCGCGGCAACGAGCAAGTCAGCATGAGCAAGCGCGCCGGCCACATCGTCACGCTCGACGACATTCTCGACGAAGTCGGCGGGGACGCGGCCCGATTCTTCTTCGTCTTGCCGGCGCCCGAGTCGCCGCTGACCTTCGATCTGCAGCTCGCCAAGGAGCAGAGCAACGAGAATCCAGTTTATTACGTACAGTACGGCCACGCGCGCATCGCATCGGTCTTCAGGAACGCCGACGCTGGGGAGGTCGAAGCTGCGCGCGCCGGTAGCTCGCTCGCGTCCCTCACGCATTCGGCCGAGCTTGCGCTCGCGCGCCGTATCGCCGAGCTGCCGCGTCTCGTGCGCAACGTCGTCGATCAGCTCGCGCCGCACCGCCTAACCCGCTATGCGCGCGACGTCGCCTCGGACTTCCACCAGTTCTATACGGAGTGCAAAATCCTCACGGCGGATGGCAACGAACGGCTGGCGCGCTTGAGCCTGTGCATCGCAACGCAGACGGTGCTCGCGCGAGTCTTGAATTTGATCGGCGTCAGTGCGCCCGAATCTATGTGACCGCCTCTTCGAGGGAGTAAAGCCACCAGCGCGGCTTGCCCGCTTTGGCGTGCCGGTCAAAATAAATCGTGAACCGCCGTGTGTCGAAAGTTTCTATCTTGTACCAGTGACGCGCGAGGTAGTGATCGCCGCGATCCTCTTTGGTCGAACGCCAAACTTTTAAAACGGCTCTTACTTCCAGCGTTTCGCCGCGCCATTCAAAAGCGTTGGGTAAGCCGGGCTCCCCGTGCTCCATCGCTCCCGTATCGAAAGATTCCGCTAACGGGCGCAGCGGTTCAGAAACGAATTGCTTGGTCAACTCGGCGGCGGCGCCGGCGGCGTTGCCAGATCGGCAAACTCAATCTGCGCGTGCAGCCATGGGCCGATGAAGTATCCCCAAATGAGTTTGATCAGCGCGGCGGCCGGGATGCCCAGAATCAACCCGGGTAGTCCGAAGAGTTCACCGCCTGCGAAGACTGCGAACATCACGCCGATCGGCGAGACGCCTATGCTCTCTCCCATGATCTTCGGCACCAAGATGTTGTCGCTGATGCGCGCGATGATAAAAGTCACTATCTCGACTTCGAGGATCATCGGCAGGCCTTGCGGAGCCGCGAGCACCAGCCCTAAGAGATGCGCGACGATCATGCCAACGATCGGAACGGCGTACGAGACGGCGCTGATCAGCCCGAAGAGCAACGCGAATTTGAAACCGAAAATCGCCGTTATACCGGCGATGAGAACGCCGGTGATCGTACAGACGATGACCTGGCCCGAGATGTAACTGCCGAAAACGTGCGTCGCTTGGCTTGCGAGCGTAAGCGCGGTTTGTCGCCGGCGGCTCGGAAAGAGTGCTGCAAATCCTTCAGCCAGCTGGTTTTGGTTGAGCAGCATGAAGAACGACAAGATCAATGCTGAGATAGCGATGAATGCCGCCGTCGCCACGTTGAGGGCCAGCGCGCCGACCGAGGCGAGACCGGCCGTGAAAATCGCCGTTACATGCTCCACGCTAAACTGCTGAACGTTGAGGAACTGCGACGGCAGCTGTGCGCTCGGGAAACGCTGCTTGATCGCGGCCTGCAGATCGATCATCCAAGTTTCAACCGTCTGAATGTATGACGGGACATTCGTGAGCAGCGCCTGCGACTGCGCGAAGAGCATCGGCATGACGACGACGATCCCGACTACGACGACCACGATGAGCACCGTGAAGACGATTGTAATGGCGAGCGGCCGCGGTACGCGGCGCTGTTCGAGCTTTTTCGCAATCGGGTGAACCGCGGACGCCAAAAACGCTGCAATCACGAAAATCGTGACCGTCTTGGGAATCCGCGCGGCAAACCACAACGCCAGCGCAAACAAGATGCTTACGCCGGCGACAATTGCGACGCGCCGCCAATTGATAGTGCTTACAGCGCTTTGCATGGCTCGATCTCCCTACTACGCCCGCACGGACGTTCCATGCCTAGCCGCGGCGAGATCCGGGATCGACGATCGGCACGCCCGCCCGGCATTGCGGACAATCCCCCTCGTCGTACGAGACGATCGGCATCTCGAGCAGCGCGACGACCCGAACAGCAAACCCCGGTTGACCGCGCAATACAATCGCTCCAATCCCAACGACGGCAGCTCCACAACCGAGCGCGATATTCAAGACCTCCTCAACCGAACCGCCGGTCGTGATCACATCCTCGACCACGAGGACGCGATCCGCTGACGTGAGCTGAAAACCGCGCCGCAATACGGGAGCGCCGGCCTCTTTTTCCGCAAATATCGCCTTGACACTCAGCGCACGCGCGACTTCGTAGCCCAGGATGATTCCGCCGACTGCCGCGCTCAAAACGACGGTCGGACGCACGCCGCGAAATGCATCCGCAATGGCTCGTGCCAGCGGCTCGACCAGCCGCGGATCTTCAAGGATCCGAAATTTTTGGATGAAGCGATCGCTGTGGCGTCCCGAGCTCAAGCGGAAATGCCCGTCCAGCAACGCGCCGCATTCGCGCAGTTCGCGTTCCAGATCGAGCGTCAACGCATCTCTTCGATGATGGCTTTCGCGGCCTCGAGTGGATCGGGCGCTTCGGTGATCGGACGCCCGACCACCAAGTAGTCCGCGCCGGCATGCACCGCTTCACCCGGCGTCGTCACGCGCTTCTGATCGCCGTGCACCGTCCCGGCAGGCCGGATCCCCGGCGTCAGCGTGAGAAAGTCTTCCCCGAAGTAGCGCTTGAGATCGCGCACTTCGTGCGCGCTGCATATCGCGCCGCTGCAGCCTGCATCGCGCGCGAGCGCGGCCAATCGCATAGCATTCTCTCCCAAACCGCCGCGGAAACCCAACTCGTTGAGATCTTCCGCGCCGATGCTCGTGAGCACCGTTACGGCAAAGACGTGGGGCGCCGTGATCCCGAGTTCGCTCGCACGTTCCTGCGCGCCGTCGACGACGGCGCGCATCATGTCATTTCCGCCGGTGGCGTGTACGTTGATGATGTGCGTTCCCGGGCGCACGAGCTGCTTAGCGGCCGCGCCCGCCGTGCGCGGAATGTCGTGCAGTTTCGCGTCGATGAAGTGACGGACGTCGCGCGCCTGCATGTGCGCAAAGATGCGTTCGCCGTAGCCGTAGAGCGCCTCGAGTCCCACTTTGAAGAGGACGTCGAGTTCGTAGAGTTCGTCGACCAGGCGTTCCGCCTGGCCGGCGGTGGGAACGTCCAATGCGACGACGAGTTGAGCCATGCCTTACCCTTCGTCCCCTTCATATTGAAAGGGAGTTGCAAATCCGACGTTGGCTTTGCCGACAATGTCGCGCAGCGAGCCGAGCCCACGGACCGCCAGATACTCCCGCAGCTCGTTCACGATCCGGATCGGAATGCGCGGATCCGTGAAGTTCGCCGTGCCTATCGCGATCGCGCTCGCGCCGGCGAGAAAGAACTCGAGCGCATCCATCGCGGTCTCGATTCCGCCTTGTCCGATGATCGGGATTGCAACCGCGCGCGAAGCCTCATAGACCGCCAGCACTGCGACGGGCCGGATTGCCGGACCCGACAACCCACCCGTGACGTTTCCCAAACGCGGCTTCCAAGCGTGCACGTCGATGGACATTCCACGCAGCGTATTGATGACCGCCAGCGCATCTGCGCCCGCAGCTTCCGCCTCGGCTGCAATGGCTGCCAGGTCCGTCACGTTGGGGGAGAGTTTGACGATTAGCGTCTTGTCCGTGACGCCGCGAACGGCCCTGACCACGCTGGCCGTCAACTTCGGATCGCAGGCAAACGTTTCGCCTTCGGAGCCGACATTGGGGCACGAAATGTTCAGCTCGATGGCCGCGATCTCATCGCGAGCCGCAAGGCGCTCGGTGACGTAAGCATAGTCGTCCACCGAAAAAGCCGCGACACTGCCGATCACGGCGCACGGCCGTTTCGCAAACTTCGCAACCTCGTGCTCGAGATACCAGTCGATGCCTGGATTCTGCAACCCGATCGCGTTCAGCATGCCGGCCGGCGTCGCCACGAGGCGCGGCATCGGATTGCCCAACCGCGGATCCCGCGTCACGCTCTTCAAAACGACGGCGCCGATCTGCGAGAGATCTGCAAACGGTTCGAACTCTTCGCCCGAACCATAACATCCGCTCGCCATCAGCGTCGGATAGGGCAGCTCCAACGCTCCGATTTTTACGGAAAGATCGATGTTAGTCAGCATTTGAACCATGTCTTGCGACGCCCATGCCGATCGAGTGATTAAGCAAACTAGAGAGCGAGATCGGCATGGGGCAAGCCTTCACCAGCGAAGCTCGTGGGCCCAAAAAACTGGGCCTTCCTTACATACGCGTGCGTAAACAAAGTCGCTGCCGTTTTCGCTCAGCGCCGGAAACCTTGGAGCTTGCGCGCTTGCGCGTTCGAGTGGAACGACGCAGCCCCAACAGCCGCCGACTCCGCAAGCGAATGATTCTTCCAGTGCGAGCTGTGCGGGCACCCCGAGCTCCGATGCAACGAACGCGGTAGCGCGCAACATCGGCGAGGGACCGCACGCGAGAATGAGATCCGGTTTGTCGGAAGCTCCGGCTAACAGCTCGGTTATGAATCCGCGATGACCGAACGATCCGTCGTCGGTCGCGCAACACAGCTCGCAGCCGGCGCTTGCGAAACGTTCGCGGTCGACCAGGAAATCGACACCGCGCGCACCGTAGAACAATCGCACGCGCGCTCCGCGCTCAACCAGCATCTGAGCCGGCAGCAGCACGGAGGCGATGCCGACGCCGCCCGCAACGATCGCGACATCCCTAGCCTGTCCTGAACCTGTCGAAGGGCCATCGAGCGTAAAGCCGTTTCCTAACGGCCCGGTAATGGAAAGAGAATCGCCCGTTCGCAGTTCCGCCAGTTCTCGCGTGCGCGCGCCGCAGACGAAAAACAGCAAACTCGCGCGCTCTCCTTGCGCCTCATAGATGGCGAGCGCCGTGGCGGCGCGTTCGCCGCTTGGCGGTATTGCCATGACGAACTGGCCCGGCCGAGTCACGGC
>CAAGKR010395676.1_pt1 | contig 31450 bp, 35 predicted proteins | sample 2556971 | NCBI WGS metagenome assembly CAAGKR01 (sample SAMEA5207829, study PRJEB30636) | soil metagenome | biome: forest; feature: boreal; material: soil | place: USA | collected 2011-09 | depth 1 m | reverse complement strand
TGCGCTGATAGTCGTGCTCTGGCGCGGCGGGCTACGCATCCAGGAGGCGCTCAGCCTCAGCGAACGCGACCTTGACCCACAACGCGGCCTACCGAGCGGCCCCAGGCCATCTTCACGCGCCTGCTCATCCACAGCGACTGTCAGCGGGCGAGCAGACGCCGATCTACGATCAGAGCGAGATCGCTCACCCAAAACGATTGCCTGTCAGAATCGGCCCCAGAATGGCCAAGACCCATTCTTCAAGGGGGCCTTGGTTCCAACGTTGATCAAATGGTGCGCCAGTCTAGACGCTATCCAAACGGTCCAGCCGGGGTTGAGGGTTTGGTAAAGCTGCTGCTGCATCCTGTGGATCGGCGGCTGCGAAGGAAGCTGCTGAGTGGTGATTGATCACCCGGCGGTTTGAATCCGCTTGGCTGGACGGGGGCGGGCCAAGACTAAACCGTCGAGCACGGGTCGAGGCTTTGCGGCGGGCGCTAGTCAATAGTCCGTGACGCGCGCCGGCTCGAGCCCCAATCACCGGGGAGCTCGGGACGACCTGCGAACCCCCTCCCCAACCTGGACCGCCTGATTGAGCTACTCATGGAGCCTATCGGCCTGCCTGCCCGCCAGCTTGTTGCACCGGCTAAGCGCTCATGGCGTCAAATAGCTCGACGATCTCCTTGAACGGCTCGTGGCTGCCCGCAGCGGCCTGCGTGATGTAGAGCGACTTTGCACGCGCGGCTGACAGACCCGCCCCAGAGGCGAACGCCCCTAGCACGGGCTTGCCGGGGATCAGCATCTTCCACTCGTCGGTGTCGTCACTGATCGCGGTCTCTAGCCGGCTATACGTGTCCTCGACCTCTCTTCGTACCGCATCCCCGTCTAGGACGGCGGTTACGCGGCTCAACTCGTCTGTCGCCGCGCTCCGAAACAGTTCTTGGGTCTCCGACACTGACTTACCGTGGCAGTCTTTGGGCATCAGGTCGACATTGCCAACCTGGCGCCGGAGGCTTGAGGAGGCAGAGAGTGCGACGGCATAGGACACGAATTGCGAAGCGATCTCGCGCAGCTTGCGCGTATCTGCGTCGGATCACGCAGCCATGAGTCGGCCGGGTCGAGCGCCGCGAACGCCTCGGCCCAGACGGACTCATCCAGAAAGTAGTTCTCGAGGTGATAGCGGCTGAGTCGACGCAGCCGTCCCTCTGAACTGGCCCGCTCAGCAGCCGTCGATGCTGGCGGCGCCGAGTCGCCATCGCACAGCATGAAGAACTCTACGCCCCACATCGTGCGGCTCAGCACGGCCTCATAGACCGTGTCAAAGGACTCGATGATGTGCTTGCCTCCAGATGGGACGAGGACAAGACCGGGGTGACGGTCTCCCAGGATAGAGCCGTAGGTCTGCTTGTCGAGGCTCGATTCCTCTCCCTCGATTAGGACGATACGCTTGCCAAGTGCCACGATCCCAATAGACTGCCCGAGCAAGCGGAGTGCTTGGTTGGTCTCGTCGGACTCGACGACAGGAATGGCTTGGTTCTCAAAACTGCCATCCTCAACCTCCTTTGATGGCGCGATGAACACGACTGACTGGTCGAGAGACGACGAAATCACGTCAGGCGAATGAGTGGAGAGAATGAACTGATTACGCTCCCCAATCGAACGTAGGGTCCGAAGCAGCTTGTAGCTCAGCTCAGGATGCAAATGCAGCTCGGGCTCGTCGAAGAAGACGATGCAGTCGCGAGGCTGGCGAAGCTGAAAGTCAAAGGCGATATTTACGACCTCGCGCTCGCCAGAGCTGAGTGAGTCGAAGTCGAATGTTTGACCATCCTGTATGTACTGGAGGCGCTGCAAGCGTGCCTGCGGGTCTGCGAGACGCTTCGGGCCAAGCAGCATCTCAAAGACGCGCTTGAATTCCTCCATGGGATCAGCAAAGCCCAGTTGCATGGAGTCACGACCTTCGCGCTTGAGTTGAACCGCACGGGTGGCGATGCTCTGCTTCTGCCCCTCGATCAGACGGAACATGGAATGCACGGTGTCCCGAAACCGATCGCGCATATACCCGAAGGTCGTGTCCCAAGACATGTTCTCCTCCTCGGGGTCCGCCATGTCCCAGCTCCACTGGAGTGGTTGAAGTTGCCGAATTGACCGATCGCTCTCAAAGTTGATGAGGCTACTCGACCACTTTCGTCGTCGTCGCCCGACTTGGAGTATCTGGGTAAGGCGTGTGGCGTCTTCTGCGTCGGCGAGATCAAGATCAGGCTTTCCCCATGCCGTGCGCTCGGTTTCATTCGTGGCTGATACCGATGCGCGTACCACCGGGCCACCAGCCGCCGGGTTGCGGAGTCGGCTAACTATCGCGTCCAAGAGTCGCGTCTTACCCACACCGTTGGGGCCAGCAATCACTACCACGTCAGCAAGGTTGTCAACCTCGAAGCGATGTACGGGCAATGCATCCTGAACAGCAATGGACGATAGTCTCACCCTTGCCCCCTCCCTCATTAGTAGTTTGCCAGCCAGTTCAGCGACGGGCTGATATTACCATTATACCTCCCGAGTTCCAGCAAATGATACTTAAGTACCGGGCCGTCGCAACGCTGTCCGCAAATAGCGGGCAACTGACGGACAACTGGCCCAAGACACGTCGACCAGCAGCTAGCGCGGGTGTCGCACAAGCGGCATCAGGAGCAAGAGCCCTCCGGAAAGCTATAGAAGCAGCAGCTATCCTCCGCGGGCTTCTTTGAGCGCTAGCTCGATATACGTGGTCTTGCCGTTGGTATAACCCTCTCGGTCATGCTTGTAACTGTCAGCCAGCATCCGCTTGGCGGCTTGGTACTTAATCGCTACATCCGGTCGCATACGAAGGAAGTCACGAAATGTAAGCTCGTCTTTGTAGCGCTGAGATCCGGTAGGCACCAAGTGGAGGTGGTGAGTCCGATGAGCCGGATCGGGCTTGCAGAACCAATGCATCTCAGTATCGAGATAGGGTGCATAGAGATAGCCCAGCTTGGCAAGTGGTTCAAAGCAGGCACGCGATGTCGGTAGGTCCCTAACGCCGACCAGGATATCTATGACCGGCTTGGCTTCTAGGCCAGGAACCGCTGTACTGCCGACATGGTGAATGCCACCGGTCACCCACTTGCCGATCGTTTGCTCTAGCAGAACCTTCTCTTCCTCGAACTTAATCGGCCACAATAGGTCATATGGGACTAGCCGGATTGGCTCATCTTCCCAACTGCGATAGTCGGCCGAATCGGCCTTCTCCTGAGTCATCTTTTCCTCGGAATCACGTTTTTGGCGAACCTGGCGTCTTGCCATGAGCCAGTACACCATAGCTAATTCGTCGGCATCAATCTCTTCACGGCGAATGCCGGTTACATTCACAGGGCGGCTCGGTCTGATGCGAGTCGTGCGTCTTTTGGCTGTCACTCACAGCGTCTCCCTTAACAAGACAACCATACCAGTCAAAAACCGAACATCGCAAGCACAATTTATTTGGGTGTTGCTGGACTAACCTCATGGGACTCAAACCCTTTTCTATCTGTAGCAAGCCAATACAAAAGCACAGCACCACCCGTTTGTGGTACCGTGCTCAAAACATATTCCAGATATAACTGGTCGAAATTGTCTCGTTTGGTGCGGAGCCGGGTACGACGACCGAACCTGGACAGCCTCCTTGATGATCTCATGGAGCCGATGGCTCGGCAAGCCCGGCAGAGGGCAGCCGAAGCAATCCCCGAGGCGTCATAGTCGAGTTCGAATCCCGATCAACGGGAGCACCCGAACAAAGACCGAACCTGGCCGCAAGCCTAGACCGCCTTCTTGAGCATTTGATGGAGCCGATTGGGCGGGCTCGAGGGCGAGCTACCAACGCGACCGTAAACGCAGAGCGACGATAGGCCGTGTGTTTGTTCGTTCTTACGTACTACTCGATCATGCATCGGCGACAAGCGACCAAGTTTAGCTACGGAAGCTAGCCTTTGTCTTGGCCGCGTCGGCTATCACGCACCGCCGTAGTAGAGACATTCCTCATATGCCACCTCGTACTCTCTTAGATATGCAAGAGCGGCTCGCTCCTCGCACTCTGCACGGGAAAGCATTGCTTCAGTGCACCGCTTGCGTTCTCGTTGCTCGCATTCGCGTGCTGCGGTATCGGCTATATCACGGCAGAGCTGCTCGCGACCTGACGTCATTGCTTGCTGGCCCTCTCAGAGCGGTTACTGATCGACGTGTGTCGCCAAAGCTCGCGCTGGCACTCCCGGCGCGGGGAACTCGGCCGCCATGCTCCGCACTTCACCACGAATCCGCTGTAGCTCATCCTCGTCTTCACGTACGGCAGCCGTAATGCCCTCGTCAATCCAGCGTGCTACCTCTGCCATCTCGGTCGTTCCTATCCCACGACTCGTCACGGCAGGTGTTCCGATTCGGAGGCCCGATGGATCAAGCGGCTTCCTAGGGTCAAATGGGACCGCATTGCGGTTGCAAACGAGTCCTGCACGATCGAGTGCCTCAGCAGCAGGACGACCACTCAAACCACGGTTCTGCAAATCAATGAGAAGGAGGTGATTATCAGTACCTCCGGAGACTAGGTCAAAGCCTCTCTCGAGTAGTCCAACCGCTAGGGCCTGCGCGTTCTTTACCACGGATGCGGCGTAGGCCGCAAATGATGGCTCCGTCGCCTCCTTGAGGGCCACGGCGATAGCTGCGGTGGTTTGGTCGTGCGGGCCGCCCTGAAGGCCGGGAAAGACCGCGCGATCAAGTATGGAGCCGTGCTCGGCAGTGCTCATGATCATGGCGCCACGCGGTCCGCGCAGCGTCTTGTGAGTGGTGGTCGTGATTACATCTGCGTACGGCACCGGAGATTGATGAACCCCTCCCGCCACCAAACCGGCAATGTGCGCAATGTCCGCAACAAGCGTGGCACCCGTCTCTCTTGCCACCTCCGCAAACCCGGCGAAGTCGATTTCCCGAGGTATAGCTGTCCCGCCACACCACAAGAGCTTAGGCCTCTCACGGAGTGCCATATCGCGCACTTCGTCGAGATCCACGGTGCCAGTATCGCGCCGAACTTGGTACTGCACCGCTCGAAACCACTTCCCTGTGACCGAAACCGGCCAACCATGCGTCAAATGCCCTCCGGCTGGAAGAAACATTCCCATAACAGTGTCACCTGGTTCACAGAAAGCGAGGTACACAGCAAGATTGGCTGGCGAGCCCGAGTACGGTTGGACATTGGCGTGCTCGACAGCAAAAAGCTCACAGGCTCGATCAATCGCCAATTGCTCGATCTCATCGACTACCTGCTGGCCCTCATAGTATCGCTTGCGCGGGTAGCCCTCTGAATACTTGTTGCACAAGACAGAGCCGCTGGCTTCAAGGACCGCTGTCGAGACATAGTTCTCAGACGGAATAAGGCAAAGAGTCTCTGCCTGACGTCTCTCCTCGCGCTCGATCAGCGTTGCGACATGAGGATCGCGCGCCTCAAGAGGTGGCTCGATACTATGTTCTACGCTCACGATGGAGACGATATCATATAGCGTCTAGCGTCAAGTCCGTCGGGAGCCCACGAACCACCTCCGTCCAGGACCGGACCTCATGGGCACTCGCAGCGGCCTATACAGGCACTTGCTGCCTGATGCTCACTCGACAAACCACGGAGGGTCTTCCTCCGGGTTGAGCGAGACACAGACATTCTTTACTTGAGTGTATTTCTGCATACCCTCAATGCCAAGATCACGTCCTGTGCCGCTAAACTGACAACCGCCAAACGGGGCATCGTTGAACACGCGATTGAACGTGTTGATCCATACCGAGCCGGCGCGCAGTTCCTTCGCTACGCGGTGTGCACGTCCGACATCCCGGGTCCAGACGCCGGCAGCTAGGTCGTAGTCCGTTCCGTTGGCCATTTGTATCGCTTCGGCCTCGTTCCTGAACTCATTGATAACGACCACGGGCCCAAATACCTCCTCTTGTACGACCCGGCTTGTCATCGGGGCACCTACTATTACAGTCGGGTTCACATATGCACCTTCCTCCAGGCTCTGGTCTGTCGGAGGGGTACCACCGGCGACTATACGCCCGCCGCTGTCCTCACCCGCCATTATCAAGTCGAGCACGTGCTGTCGGTGTCGCTGGCTCACCAACGAGCCTATCTGAGTGTTCGTGTCGTCGGGTGGACCGACGCGGAGCTCGCTTGCCCGCCTGGCCATACCGGCAACGACCTGCTCGGCTACATCCCCAGCAACCAAGAGGCGGCTCCCAGCGCAACAGTTTTGACCCTGCGCAAAGAAGGCCGCCTCGGTCGCACAGCTGACAGCGGCCTCTATATCGGCGTCCTCGAAAATAATAAGCGCGCTCTTACCCCCCAGCTCCAGCGAACAGCGCTTCCCCTGCTCCGCTGCTCGAACGGCAAGCCCGTGCCCAGTCAAAGGTCCACCAGTGAAGGCAATCATATTCGTTTCTGGATGTTCAGCCAGCGTGGCACCGCAGCCTCGGCCGACGCCCGTAATCACGTTGAGCACACCGGGCGGGAGTCCCGCCTCGACAGCCAGCCGGGCAAGCGCAAAGGCACTACTGGGTGTGAGCTCCGACGACTTAAGGACCACCGCGTTGCCTGCCGCTAGCGCTGGCGCCACCTTCCAGGACGCAAGATTCAGCGGAAAGTTCCACGGCACGATGGCCGCCACCACACCGACCGGCTCGCGGATCGTATAGTCGAGGAAGGGTCCCGGAGTCGGGATCGTATCGCCTCGTAGAACGCGAACTGCGGCGGCATAATACTCAAAACAGTCGGCGGTCTCGGGAATGTCAAGTGCGGTTACCTCGGCGCGTGGCCGACCGGTCTCCGAAACCTCTACATCTATCAACTCATCTGCGGCAGCGCGTATCAGACGAGCGAGCTCAAGCAGGACGGATGCGCGTTCGTGCGGGGACGCACCCGCCCATCCGGGCAAGGCTTGGCGAGCCGAGGTGACCGCGCGATCCACATCCGCCGCCGTAGCGTCGGCAGCACTGGCAACCATAGCTCCGGTCGCCGGGTTTACAATTGAAAGGCGATCCGTCCCAGTTGACGCCACAAACACGCCGTCGATGAACAAATTGTGCTTTCGGATGTCTGTGCTTACCATTTCAACACTCATTATCCCATATATCGAGGTCTGGAACAACTGCTTCGAGCTGATCTATCCATTGCTCGATTACAGGCGAAAACACGCGTATCCACAACGCGCGCTTCTCGTCCGGGTACTCGTAGTACAGGCGCGTTTCCGTAGCGGACGGTTCGCGTGTCGGATTATACACGGCGAAATCGCCACTTGTATACGGCAGACACACCCAATCATGATGATTTAGGACGACGCACCGTATCCGTGTCAACTCCTCCTCGTTATAGCCCGACTTGAGCTCCCGTACCGTCGCCATGATACCAGGATGCGTGCCGTTCAAGATCCACGTGTATCTGATATTCCTGCACCTGATGTTGTCGGCGACGACATCGCGAAAGCTCTCTGCACCCACATCCTTGTGGAGATCAGGCGAGATAATCCAGATCTGCGAGCACTCGACACTAGCCTCGAACTCCGACAGATCGGGATCTTCGATCAAGAGGCTAGTAGAGAGCCGCAAGAGCGACTCAAGCGAGCCAAACGACGAGGCGTCGGAGAGCCAGTGATCGGTGCCTCTACTCGTGAAGCGTGCGAAAAGAGAGCTAGTCAGTGCCGCTACCATGCTGGCTGTAGCTACGAACGCGAGTGCTGTCAGCGAGACGGATAGCTTGAGCTTCGAACTGAGCGCGCCAACCAGGACAACGAGAGCCCCAACCGCCGCAGGCAGTAGAAGGTCGAGAGCGCGATGGTCCGGCCCACCGTTGGATTGGCGGCGTGACGATTTCTTGAAATGATTCAACGCCATTCCAGAGTTTTGCCGTTAGAGAGGCACGATCCGTTGAGAATATGACACGCCGAGAGCGGCCATCTTTCGTAGGTCGCGCGTGATATTTATGCGCTTGAGCCAACGATCGTGATCGTCGTTGGAGGGTTGAAATGGTCGGCGGCCGTGGACGACTCGGTAATTGTCGATGAAGATGAGATCCCCCGGAGCCAGCACGACGTCCGCGAGGACATCGTTAAGCGATGAAGTGAGCTTGTCAAGTGCCTGTGCCGCATCTATGTCAAGCGGATCGGCAACTGTTGTAAAATCCGGGTCACATCTAATAAACGGTTTCTCTGGGTCTCCGAATACAACAGCGGTTGTATAGGCCGTAGCGGGGTTAGTAGTCACTGCGAGCGGGTCCTGACCAGTGCTTTCAGCGGGCGAAGCAGGGACTGCATGAGACGCGTCCGGGACGATGAGGTACCTCGGCTGCATCAATATCTCCAGTTCGTTCTGGGTGAGTGGTACGTCGGCGAGGGCCGCAACCGTAGTCGATGTCCTGCTTGCGTTCCTCAAGCACATGAGACCTACATAGTCAGCCCGGAAGGGATGAAAGGCATCCTCGGTGTGCCACGAGAGTTCGCGTTGGCTGCTTGCGCTCGTGAGATCTTGCTCCTTCCCTAGCACTGGAATGATGTCATGGACGAGCTGACCTGCTTGCTGTGTCGCCCATCCAAAGATCTCGCCGAGAAGCGTACTCAGCATGATAAGCGTTAGATCGGGCTGTGTTGGGGGCTTGGCCGAAGCATGTTGCTTAGGCGTCGGGCAATCAATGATGTCCTTGGCTACTGCTTTTCGTATGACCCAGTAGCCGGGTCCCGCCCCAGTCGACTGTCGGCGGAAAAACAAACTGATCCGTCCAGGAACCCTGTGTGAACGCAAGGCCAACTCGTCCAACAAAGAGTCATCTATCGTCGGTTGGCCCGAGAGTTCACAAACGAGTCCCTCGATGGTTCGTTGCTCGGATGGCTCAAGTGTTAGTTCGGGATAGCGAGCGACCAGTGCCGCGCCCGGCATACTATAAAGCTGACTCATTGTAGAGAGTACTGGCGGTTCGTCGGCTGCATTGCTGAGCTTGACGTTACATGTCATTTATGGCTGCGGTCAAGCCTATGACGCAGTGGTGAAACTCGGATCGCGAGTCATGGAGTCGACTCTACTGTTACCGTCAGAGTCTATACGCACGGTCGAGCTATCCTAACCCCGACGAGCAGACGCCCAAATCGCAAACTGGTGGGGGCAACACAATTGGCGGACGTGCTGCCCCTCTCGTCCGCTAAGACGTGCAGTTGCCAGCTTTCTCCTTGGCCTTGCACTCATCGCAGAGCTTGCCCTCTGGCCGCGTCGTGGTCGCGCCTTCTGGTTTGCCCGGGTACTTCGAGCAGTTACGGCACCAGTGGTAGATGTTGTAGACGCCTGGAGCGTGGACATACGTGGCCATCGTGTCTCCTCTCGGTGTGGGTTCGCATGAGGGCGGTGCGGTGGCACGCTACATGTGCGCGGGACGGTTCCGCCGTCAAACGTGCATGGACTGTTACCGCGACGGACGCAGATCGGTGTGGCTCTATGTGCCGGACAGCGTGTGGCACGCTGCCATGAGTTGCAGCGCACGGCTTGCAAGCGGTGCTGCCGCGAAAGCCCTTGAAGCTCGCTGCGACAATCTCGAGGTTTGTTGATGCCGTGCGCGTATGTGCCCTTCGCAAGATGGCTTGTCCCCCACATCGCCGAGTGCCGATCAATAAAGTTATAGGATCTCTGGGGTGGTGTCACGGGGTGTTTCCCATTCGTATCACCCGTACGATCTATTCCGCGAACAGTACCGCTTGCGCCCGGCCCGACTGCGCAAGCACGGCCAGATCTGGGTGGAGATGCTCCGCTTCGAAGCAAGCGTCGTAGACGGTCGCGCTGTTGTAGCCAGTGAGGGGCGCCGCGCCGTCCTAGCCGCCGAGGAGCAGCGAATCGAGATGGCGCACCCAGGCCCAGTGCTGTGCCAAACGACCAGCTTGTGCGGGCTGTGTGGGCCCAAGACGCCAAAAAGCCCGCCCAGGCGAGGCAGAAACGGCCCAGGACGCCCCAAGAATAAGACCGAATGCCCCCAAAACGACCAAGACCCGTTTTTCGGGGCCGGGATTCGTACATCGAGCAAATGGCGGGAGATCGGGACGACGTGCGAACCCCGCAGCGGCTCTGGATCGTCTGCTTGAGGAGCTTATCGAGCCGGTAGGGCGAGAGGCCCGACGACGGGCGGCTGAAGCGATCCGCGACGCGTCTTAGCCGAGTTCGAGTCCCAACCAACGGGCAATCTACGTAAAGTCTTCCGGTCCCACAAATGTAGCGATATCCGAGCTGGGAGTGCATGGCTCGGCCAAGCGCCGTGCACGCTCCTCCTCGCTAACTTTTGGCGGCTCTGCTGGTTCGTACGTCGGATCGACCCATCCACAGTGCTTGCAGGTCCCACCGACTACGCGATATGACTCGCACTCATCGCAGCGAGTGTTGATCCGGCCCATGCGTAGCCGAGCGGCCGTAAACGTCCCGAGCAAATGCTCGACGGCCTTGAGTCCGATCTCTGCGTCCATGCGGACCGCGTTCTTGGCGTGCGTCAGCCAGTTGACGTATTCCCAGGTCTCGATCGACAGCCTCATCAGATAGGACCGCAACCTGGCCGCGCTCGCGCCAGCGGCCAAGTGATTCGCTAGTAGCTTGGCCCAGCCCTTGAAGTCGGCGCTCTTTGGGGGTGTCTGACCGGCAGGAACGAGGTCATCGCTGCGTGTCTCGCCGACGAACGACACGAGGCACTCGCGCAGGCGTACCCCGACTGCCTGGAAGTTCTCGGCCTCGTCCCCGCTGTCGTATGCCTCGAATGCTTGCTGCCAGCGTCGCCACGAACCAGGCAGGAGATCTGCTGATTCCGGTGCGACAGGCACTTGGCGTTCTTGGAGGTACTCGGTTCGTAGGGCAAGCCCGATATGGAAAGTGAGCACGACGTCGCGGCTCTTGAAGTCCGCCTGGGTGTAGAGATTCGTGGGGTTGGTGACCACCCACCACCGGCTGTCGGCGCAGTGCACGTCCCAAATGTCGTGGCGTACCGGACCAACCATTTCGGAGGCGGCCTTCTCAAGATGCACGACCGTCTCGTGAGACTGGGATTCTACATACGCCCGGACCTCGTCCTTCTCACGCTTGCTGGCTCTCATGTGCCCGGTTTAGAATCGTCCGGTTCAGCGGCAAATCTGAATCCATATCGTTCGCCACGCTTCTTGTACGCATTCACACCACCCTCAAGCAGAGCGCACACCTCGCTACGGGTTTCGGGCCGATCAACCGCTCCAAATGCATAGGGTCGTCCTCGGCCCTCCACGACCTGCATGGGAATGACGAGCTCTGCGTCTCCAAGGACCGTCAGATTCGCGCTGTGAGTAGCGATCAGCACTTGCCGCCGCTCCTTGGCCGCCTCAAGGTGGGTTACTACAGCGCTGGCGATGTACTGGCCGTCCAGGTGATCCTCGGGCTGGTCGAGGACAAGCGGCTCGCTGCGCTCAGCACAAAGCAGCAAGCTGAGCAGGACGGAGCGTTGTTGTCCCGTCGAAAGATGGTCGAAAGGTCGCGGCTGTGGATTGCCGTGCTGCTGAACCTCAATTCGCGGACGATCCTCTCTGCGCATCGTATCCAGCTCGAAGCTGGTCGGCCAGTTTGCGACCCCGTCGAGCATCTCGTTGGTGAAAAACTCAGGTCCACCCGGCTCCTTTAGGGCAAGTAGCGCCGTTCGGTCGCTACGTAGGTTACGTGCGAACTGGTCAGGCCCAATAAGCTGCGCGAGGCGAGATACGCGCGGTCGCTTGAAACCAAACGTCGCCGTCAGCCAGTCCACCCACGCGTCATCTATCCCACACCGATCGTAGAAGACTCGGACCGTCAACCCATCGGAGTAGGTGTTCGCTTCATTGGCGATCCGCTTTAGCGTTGCGTCACGTCGCTGATACAAATTCTCGCGGTTGGTCTCAAGTTCGTTGAGCAAGTCCGACCGCACCTTTACAGCCAGCGTGTGCTCCTGTGCCTTCCGTCGGAGCGTGGTTAGTTGCGTCTTGACGAGATTGAGTCTATTCGCCATCGCCACGATCGCACCGGCCTGCACCTTGAGCCCCTGTTTCTCAAGTTCCTCCTTCTTGGCCTCCAAGCGCGTTTCAAGTTCGTCTTGCTTACCTTTCCACGAATCGAGAGACTCACGTACGCTCGCTGCGGCGGCTGCGACTTCCGTACCTGCCTTCTCTGAAATCGCCGCGCGCTTTGCATCAAAGGCTGCGAGGCGAGGCTGTAGCCCATCATCGCCAACGACGAAGTCGCTTGCGGGAGGCAGTGTGAGGTCGACTTTATACTCAGCCGCAAGCGCGTCGAGGTCCCCGATGGAATCTGGCGTGTTCGTTGCGAGCGCATTAGACACGCGGCTGGCAAGCTCTTCTAGCAGTGGCTTCTGTGACGCCAGGCGTGTAGCCCATTGTGCAATCTCGTCAATCTTGCTCTCCTTAGCGGCCTTGAGCGAGCTTTCGAGTCTCGCCTCCTCGGTTTCATACTCCTTAATTTGCTTGCCGATACCGCTAGTTCGCACGATCTCCGCGCCATTCTCCTCAAGCTGAGCCAGAAGCGCACGCTCATGCTCGTCAAACTCATATTTGACTATGAACTGATCCAGAAACTCGAGCAGGAGTTTAGGGTCGTCGGTGTAGCCACGAGCCAACCGCCCAGACTCATCTTGCCCGAGGTCTGCCATACGGAGTCGGATAGGCGAGCCATGCTCGTCTATCGGTGCAGCACCGCGCCTGCGAACTGCAACTCGCTCGCTCCCCGCGTTGTCGATAAACACCACTGCGGTCATCTCAGGCATACGATCGGGATCATCGGGGTCTTCGTCGGGAGATGGCGTCGCACCAAGAGCCGCACGGATGCTAAGTAGGGCAGTTGACTTGCCCGATCCCCGCCCGCCAATGAGGCAGTTGAGGTTGGGCGTGAAGTCCATCGATACGCCGTCGAGGAAGCCGCCCTCAAATTTCGCGCTAACGATTCGCGGATAGACAGCGGGCAAGATCGCTTCTGCCTTGCAGCGCGCCTTCGGGTTGAGCTGGATCGCATTCCTCAACGCTGCAAAGTTCGGATCGTCGAGCCTAAGCCGGGTTAGGGTTCGCGAACCTCTGTCAAGGCCGACCTTGTCAGGCGTGTGTGCATCAGATGACATTAGGCGTGCTAGGCCCCGGTCCTTTAGCGCCGGATCTTTCTGCCGAGCCTGCCATGCAGCTCGGCGAGCTTGATTGTCATCGCTATCCTTGAACCAAGTCTCAAGCGCATCGCTTTTGGCAAACTCAAGGCCTGCCAGTGCTGGGCTAGATAGTAGTTGCACCAACTCATTCTGGCGAAGATTCGCGCATATGCCGCTCGATACATCGACGTGCGCGGGAATTGCGAGCCCACCCTTTTCGTCAATTTCTCCGACTAGGTCCAAGATTGATCTGTCGGAGCGCTTCTCGATCGCAGAGAGTGTCTTTAGCTTCAGATTGTCCGACGTCGCAAAAGACTCAAGAGCCTCAACGTTCTCTGGATCGAAGAGGGCGAGCAGGTGGCCATCGTTCGTCGAAATCTCGATACCGGGGACTACAACAAGAGGATGTCCCTCTGCGGCCTTCATCGCGTCGCGAACAAACGCAACGCTGTTGTGATCAGTAATTGCAAGTACATCTATCCCACGTTCAACGGCAGCGTCGATGTAGGCTGCTAGATCCGGCTCCGGATCGGCAACCGAGTCGGGAAATGAGTGGACATGAAGATCGGCGCGCACAAATGCGGCACCGGGAGAACTAGAAGTTGAGGGCGATTTGGTCATAGTCTGTTACCAGCGGCAATCGTCAATGACGTTGGTGTTGGTGTTGGTCTGCACCACTGTGACTCGGGCACGGTCGGAGTGTGCTATGGCGAGTTCGGGATCAGAGCTGATTGCGTAGTAAGGCTTGATGAGCTGCTGCCGGAATTTGTCCTCGTCCATGTCGCCTCTCGACTATATGGTGGAATTATACAGGAGACCACCATCCGCGCGCTAGGACGTTGACGACAATACTGGAGCAACTTCACGCGCCATCGCTGGCGGGACCGGCGGTCTCGTCCAGCCAATCCCTTATGCCGGACGTCATGGCGGCGATGCCGTAGGAGATGATCCGGGAGACCTGCTCACGGTGCGTAACGCCTTCGTGTTCGACCTCCTCGTATCGGTCGATGATGATTTCGCTGTCCACGTTCGTCGTCACCACGGCCACTAGGCCGTAGGGCATACCCGTGTAGGCAAGAGGACCGCCGCTGAATCCCGGGGGTGCGGGAATGCTCATCTCGCCCGCGAAGTAGGAGGTTCCGCCGACGGGCGACTCGTACCCGAAGTAACGTTGGAAGTGCCCCTTGAACGTCCGGGCGACCGGGCTCTGCGCACCCTCAACCGGGTAGCCATGCCCCACGAAATCGCCAGCATCGATCAACATGTCGTCGGCGCGAATGTAGACGCAGTGGTTCAGGGCGGTCGAATCGTCTTCATCGGGATCAAGCAGCACCACCGCGATGTCAGTCTCCGGGTGCCGCACGACGCCCCGCGCGATGCGGACCATCGCGCCGCCAGATCCCTTCGTTGCGTGGACAGCGACGTTGCAACCCTCGGGAACGCAATGCGCAGCCGTTACGTAGCCGTGGCGGCTGTTGTAAGCCGCGCCGGTGCCCGAGATGCGCCAGCCACCTCCCTCCTCTTGGCAGAGGATCAACCCGGTGGCGAACATTGGGAAGAAGTCCATGACCGGACGGATGATCGCAGCTACCCGACAATGCAGCACCCTCGCTTCACCTCAGACGCCCTTAAGCGACCGCGTCGAATCACAGAAGGTGGCCGAACCAGCACTTACGCCGAAATGCAGACATGGCTCGGTTCGTTCCGCGTCGCACAAGCGGCATTCGGTGCCTTGCCGCGTGCTGGGTGCGGCGTGGTGCCGAGCGTCCGCAGTTTGCGTTCAGATGCAGCGGGCGACTAGACTTCTATCATCGTGTCAACAACCGTACTCGCTTCTGGCGCACTCGCCCTCGTGGTTGCATTCATCGCCGCCGTATCGGCTAGCTGGCGACAGCGAGCACGGCACCGTCACGAGCGGGAAATGGCAATGCGTCACGAGCGTCTCTCTCTCTTCTGGACGCCTGCATGGTTGCCATACACCAAGCTAGCAAAGTTGGAAAACGATGCCCTGCGGAAGCTCGACGGATGGGATGAGCGGCTGGAACGCTATCGCGGTCAGTTGTTGCTCGTAACACCCGGTGACCCTGCTGCTGAGGTTCTGGCCGAAGTAATAGACGCAGTGCAGGCGATACGCACCGGGGTCGCGGTCGGCACTCTAACGAGCCCGAGAGTAGTGCGAGCCCTTTCCGTGCTTGAGAAGGCGCATGAGATGCTGGTGGCGGCAAAGTAGCATGAGCGTGTCGCACAACCGGTATTGGACGGCGTGCCGCGGGGAGTTCGACTCCACCCGACCGACCATTTAGGCGAACCCGCCCACGTTCCCAGTAGGGGTCCGCGATACACACGGCAAGGAGGAGTTCTGCCGCTCGTCTGGCTCGCTGCGCTACCTATCCTCGAGTCTGATCGGTAGATCGACAGGCTTGGCTAACCTCCATTTGATCCAAAAACACACTCACCTACGGAGCCATATGGAGTGACTTCCTCTCTGCGGGTAATCACATTCCTCTTTTGCATTTTGATAATTTTTATGCTAGCCTGTATCTAAAGTAAGTGGAGCACAAAATGAGCGAGCAAGCTCCCCCCGGCCCTGATGAGCACGGGATTACAGAAACACAAGGAGCTCATGGAAAAGGTCCAGAAAAAAGCTATGGCGACTTGCTTTCTGAAGCCCAGAGTGAGCGTGCCGCTGAAACTCCGAGACTACCAGAGGTACAAAGAGCAGGCCATGATACAGCAGAGCGTGCCCGTGCAGCAGAGGACGCCCGTGCAACGATTGATAGCATCCATCGACCGGGTGGGAATGAAGGTAAAGAGAGCACACAAGATCAACAATCTCCAGCCCCTAGTCCAGCACGTAGCGTCGAGAGTCATCTAGCGCCGACGATTAAGGACACTCGCGAAGCGCACTATAGTGACCTGTTACGAAATGATCATTCGCCTTTAGGGCGTTTTGCCATTCGCCTTGGCCACCAGGTTGATAGGGCTACTGGATACAGACTAACGAGAACGTCAGAAGAAAAAGCCGCAAAGCGAGGCCGTTGGGGAAATCAAATAGGACGCACCAGGGGCTTGGCAAGATTCTCAGCCCGGCTGGCTGCTGAGGTGGATAAAAGTCTAGGTTATAGGCTCTAGGGGAATCCCTCAGTCCAACTGCCTGTATAGGCCAGCAAGTTCATGGAGCCCAAACCGCCGGCGCTCGCCAGTCCCTCGCTCACGCGCTGGTCGATGACCTGGGCGCCGGTCAACACGCGCCTGAACTGACTGTCAGCTTGGGCTCTCGGCGTGCCCGCTGCGCACTACAAAACGCTCCCCAACCCTGTCGCGCTCGTCCGCAAAACGATTGATATATGGCTTTGTTTGAGCCAATGAGAAACACGGCTAGTCTTACGAGGCTAGCTTTGGTAGCCTCACCCGTCGGACGAGGACGGTCACACTGGCTTGCTAAGGGGGTTTATGTCTGTTCAGGCTGCGTATCAACCATTGCGCAGTACGAAGATACCCCGTCGATCGGCGTGGTGGGCACGGCATCAGCCGGAGATTCCTCTTACCGAGGAGATAGCTTGCCCGAAGGGCGACTGCACCAAGTCAACGACCTCGCCGTTTGATCTCTACTGCCGCGAGGGAGACTCCAATCTAAACGAATTCCACTTCGTCGTCCTTGGCGCTGATCGACGCTTCCAACTGATCGCAATTTACGCAACACGCACTATCTTTGGGCTTCTCGCCGTGATCGCGGCCTACTCGGCGTCTCGGATGCCACTCGATATTGGTGCTGGCTTGGCCGGAGTGCTACTCTTGGTGCTTCCGCTGCGATTGTTTCGGACATCGCGTGTCGTGGCGCCTGTCATTTGGATCTGCATCCTTGTCCTAGCAGTCGCCGCACATGAGGGGTGGATGAGTGCTTCTCAGGACCGCAATACGCTTGCGGTCATTGTGGCTATTGCAGTGGCTGCTTTGGTGGCAGCGGTCACCATGCACCGTGATATCGAGCGCTCCGACGATTTAGTGCATCGCGGTGTGGCCGTAGGGCTGTCCATCGCACTTGGATCAGCTTTGCTCTTTGTTCTGTTCGGACTTGGCATTGGCGCGCCGGGTGAAACCGTGCGTCATGCACTTCTTCTCATATGTTTTGTAGCGATTGGAAGTGTTGCCTGCGGTACCGCTCTGAGTGGCTTCGTCCTTGGATTCCATCAAGTCAAAACCGATGACATCAAACGTCGTAAACGGAAACCATTCGACGAGCCTCAGATCGGATATCCCCTTGATCCTTCCTCAATCACCACGTCAAAACGGGGATTTCTGACCTCTGTATATGTCGGGTTGGTTGCGCTGGCGCGTGTCGTAAATCGTTGGGTCGATATGCTAAACTTTGTGCTTCGCATTATTTACCGAGCCATCAACGCCCTCGTACGTGCAATCCTCTGGGCAGAGTTCAAGATTCGACTTGGCGTTATATGGACGTATCGTTTGATCGGGAGGGCAGCCATCGATGCTTTTGCCGCCCTTAAGATTGCAGTAGGCATCGTTATGATTGTTCTACGTCATTGGGTGGAATCCACCGTCCTAGGACTGGCGTTGTTCATATGTGCGGCAGAGCTAGCGGTGACGATGAGCGCCCTGTTCTCATCTTACCTTGGCGGTGGAACCTTGCTCGACGGGGTTGGAAGCCTCGCGCTCGCGCTACCTGCGGCTAGTGCATTGATCGTGGTTTGGTGGGCACTCACAAAATGGTCTGTGGGCCATATCGCTAAATCAGCGCTACATACGATCGAAGGCGCAGGTCCCACACTGTTCCTCACACTGGTTGCACTTGGATGGGTCGACGGTCTTATCGGAGCCCTTGGGTTTGGTCCCATCCGCCCAGGCTGGCTGACGATCAGCGGCACAGCTATCCTCGTCGTGAGCACTGGGTATTTGCTTCTCAAGGAAAAGCGCAGCAAGCCTCAGCCAGAGAAATCTGGCAGCACAGCTTGAGTTCTTCCTCACTAGTCGTAAAAACCGCTGGTAGGTAGCAGCTACGATGTTGTGTCGCACAAGTGCCACTAGACGACCCGGGCGAGCGCTGATGCACCCGCCCCGCCCGGGTGCGCCTGTGTTGGTGTGCTACAGATAGAGCCCGTCCAGGTGGGTTGCTGCGCGGGTTGGGAACACGAAGCCGTCTGTGGTGCGGTGGACGAGGCCGGTTGCGTGGAGGTTTGAGATTGCGTCGAGTACTTCTGTCTCGCGCCCGATTGTGCGTATCAGTTCGTCGGTTGACCAGGGGCGTTGGTCGTCTTGGACGAGCAGCAGGGTCATGATGGCGGACTCGGTGCGGGCCTCGCTCTCGGCGGGCATAAGGGTAGGCTGGGAATCAGGCATGGGAGCTTCGTCTCCTGTGTCTGGGCCTCGGCGCGGGGAACCATCCCGTGCCGGGGCCGCTCTGGTTTATGGGCTCAAGCGACGGTAGGTGAAGGCGCTCTGAGCGGTCAAGCTGTGCTGGCCGCGACCGCAGTGTCTAGGTGAGTCGCTGCGCTATCCGAACAGCCAAAAGAAGTGCATGGCCGCTCGTGTGGGGATGACGTAGCGCCCCCAGCGGTGGACGAGCCCGGCGTCGGAGAGAGCGACGAGGGCATCCAGAGCGGTGATCGGGTCGCCGACACGGTGCACGACCACCTCGAGTGGCCAGAGCCGCTCGTCCTGGCCTCCCAGCAGGAGCCGCAGGATACGACGCTGTACGCCCTCGGGCGCTTGAGGCAGGTAGTCGGGCTGGTTGGGCATGGTCGGGTACCCGCGCGGTCGCCAGCGCGGGCGTGTCGCCGACGTTACGGCTGAGGCAGGTGAGGACGCAACCTGTCGCCCGGTGCGACTCAGTCCGGCTGGGTCACTGCGCAGCCGCGTTGGCGGGCCGAATACCGCCCGCCTCGATCTGCTCCGCTCGCCGCAAAAGCTCTGAGGCGGTGAGATCGAGTCCCGCAGCCAAGCGCCTGAGGCTGCCGTAGCTGGGGTTGCGCTTGCCGGTCTCGACATTGGAGATCCAGCGCTGATGTAGCTCGGTGTCGTTGGCGAGCTGCTCCTGGGTCAGCCCGAGCTCCTCACGGCGGGCTTTGACGGCGGCACCGAGGGCTGCTTGGAAGGCTGGAGAGGCGGACATGGGGCCAGCCTCATGGCCCCGCTGACTAGCTGCAATGACATCGCAGTAGACATGGTTGCCGACATTCCGCTACGGTTCCAGCTTTATGACATTCGAGTAGAGGACACCAGCGGCAGCAACCGTGGCCTTGGCCCGGCAACGCCTCCGGTTTCCCCGTGGCGCAAGGGAGCGATGCGATGAGAGGGATAGGCAGTGGTACCAACGGGACGCGGCGAGCGGGGCCGGATGGCGGGTCGGGAATACGGAGTGATGTGGCCAGGGCTCGGAATTGGCGCTGGTCTGATGTGAGGCGTGTGGGCGTGACAGCGGTAGGGGGGCTCTTGTGCTGCACGCTCGTGGTCTACATCGCCACAAGCACAAGCGCCAAGGCCCACGATGCTGGCGAAGGACCCAGAACCATTGCCGGGTGTAAGCAGAGGTATCCGAAACACGACACCGACCAGGCTGCTTGCATTCTGCGGGTAGAGACGGAAAAATCCAAGTGCAAGGTTATTTTGTCTCCCTGCATTGGGACCATCCAAGCGGTGTATGCCATGGATGGTCTCGGCGGCGGTGATACCAAACTCATTTGGGCTACACGACCAACCAAGGCGAGTATCCAAAAAGTGCCAACCGGCGACTTGGAGAAGCAGGCCTTTGTCTGCCACACAGCACCAAGCGTCAAGATAGTAGCGGTGTTTATTAACCGCTCGCATGGCAACGCCAAAACACTCCAGCGCGTGCCCTTTGGGTCGCATAGCTGCCGAGTTACCTTGGTGTGGCTGCGTCAAGACACCAGCCGCTCGTTTACGGACCCCCCAAATTTGCTGCTTGAGGGGACGCGGATTAGGTGAGTCCCGGACTCAACTGCGAGGTAGATGAGTGTGCTGGTAGTAGTGCGCTGATCAAGCAAGTGATGCTGACAATAAAGCTAGGGAAAGCGTATTAAAACGACAAGTAGGCCAGTCGAGTGGGCCGCTACCTCGGTAGATAATCCGAGCGGAACCTGATCAGAACATCAGCCACAATCTCGTTCATGTTAGGTATGCTCGCAGCGATAAAGGCTTGTGGGTCCGCCTGTGGTTCTCCCAGGATACGCTCAAACTCTGTTAGCTGGTCTGGGGGCAGCGCATTGAGCAGGGCGCGATTGATCAGATCATCGAGTCGCTCTTCCAACTCCTTCGACATCTCGACTCGCACGGCTGGTTCTACATCCCTCATGGCCGGATTCTCATCCATAAGCCAAGCGATATAGCCGGGCAGATCTTGTGGCGGAGTAGACACGGGTGGCACGCTATCGGCCGGCTCGTGTTTGTGCAAGGCTGGGCTGACCCGTCCTTGCGCTCACCGTCTAGCCGTCTCCGCAAACGGCGACGCCTATGATCCCGATGAGTGCGACAGCGGCCACGGCAATGAGCACCCACAACAGGAGGCTGATGAGCACCAGCGCCGCGACTGCTCCGCTCATGAAACCACCAGCGCCCCCGACGGCCGCCTGCGCCACGATTACCGATCGCCAACCGCTTGCTCGACGGCCCTGAGCCAAGAAGGCGTCGAGCAGCGCCAGCGTCCCTCCGAGGACAATGAGCGGGACCGCTAGTGACTGAATGACGCTCGTGAGCCCAGCGGCCTGGCTGGCGAACAGTAGGAAGAACCCGCCGTGCCGAACATGCGTCGGACTTGGTAGCACGAGCGCGAGAATCCCGGTCCCGACGATGACGGCGGCGCTGTAGAGACCGAAGCGCAGCAGATCGCGCGGGATGGCGGCACCAGCACGCTCGTAGATCACGCTGCGCCCCAGGAAGTCCTGTAGCGCGGAGCCCTCGCTGTCGGTCTCGTGAAGCGGCTTTGCGGCGTCTGGGCCGTCGGGATGGGGAACTAGATCCATTCCCATTGTGCCAACACCGTCCACATCACGATTGGATACTCCGGATGTCTGACCCCGCCGAGGACGATTGGGTCGAGGCCAACGCCGTCGGTCAAGAGGCCACTAACGGCACCGGCCGTCGCTCCAGCGACCTTCATGGTGGCGCTAGTGATCTTCTGTAGCTGTCGCACGAGGCGCTCATCCTTCTTTCGCAGGTGCGCCGGGGCTGGCACCAGTTGGTCGAGCCGATCGCCCTCCTTCCAGCCAGCAGGAAGCTCGTGTGCCAACCAGAGCAAGTCCGGCCGGACGCCAGCCTCGACCAGCGTCGTGAGCTTGGTGTGCTCGGCCGCCGGAATTGGGATCTTGCCACCGTACTGCGGGGCCGTGGGGTCATCCCAGTGTTCGACGAACAGCCAAGTACCCCATTGCGAGCGGGAGATGACCTTCCCGTGCGGGAGCACCGTGGCTCCCACCAATCGTAGTTCGTAGCCACGGGTACGCGCTGGCGACAGTACCCGCGCCTCCATCCGATCGGCCAGCTCGGCTTGAGCGGCAAAGTCGACGTGAGGAACTGGGAGCACGGCTAGTTCGTTCATAAGAACCATCTGCCTTTCGGTCGTGGCATTTGGTTATACACCTCCTCGGTATTCCTTCCAAGTTGAGGGTCTAGCGCCTCTCCGTACAGATGCATCAACCAGCATCCGCAAGGAAGCGACTCGCCCATCGGAGACTGGCATCGTGCCCTACGAGTGCGTAGAAGCCAGTCCTATGGCACGCTGAGGCCAAGGTCCCAGGGGACGCATTGAGCTTGTGCCTGCGCTGGCTGCCGTTGCGCCGGAGTCGGTTAATCAGTGGGTCGTAGTACAGGCGCACGTCCGGTGAGGGATCGAGATGTGAGTGGCACCCTGCGCGGGCGTACGCAGGTGCGTGGCACCTATCCAGGTTGAGTATAATATGCTTGACTAATAACAGTTACTATATTATAATAATAAGTGTTTATAGCTCGTTTATATGGTAGCGGTGCGCGGTTTGTCTGTGCTGCCGGTGGATGGTTCCTGGGATTGACTTTGCCTTTCAGGGCCGGGTCTGACCAGGAATCACCAATAGATGGGAGTGCAAATGAGATATCGCGACTGGAGGCTACGCATCCTCATAGTTCTCGGGCTGGTAGCTACTGTGTCTCTCCTCGTACTTGGGGTCATCTTGCTGATTAAGGGTGGCCATAAGGCGCATGTGTTTAGCGGTGTGGGCCTCGATCGTCATTGGCGGAGTGCGTCGCCCGAGTCGCTGTTGATTGTGGGTGCCATCCTGATATGGGTGGCCAGGGAAGCAGCGCAGGTGACAGGCCGCCTGCGACGGCATCTAAGCAGGCGTGGGAACCAGACCGGCGGTACAGGAGTAGCGACGCTACAGGCACCAGGCTCCGGCGGTTAGCAGTAAAAGATGTCGACTTCCCCGTAGTACGGGGCATTGATCGACCGGCGGTTCCGCTAGGCGAGAGTATTCGATGAGCCCCGACGACATCATGTCGTCGGGGCTCTTTCTCAGGATTTAAAGATGTGCAGCGGGCCGTGTTATATCCTCGGCTGTGGCAGGGACGCTCCCATCAGCCTTGGTGGACCAACCACTGATGGCGGCCGAGGCACGTCGTACCAGTCCGCCAATAGATCCCACTGCTCGTCCAGCGTTGTCATGAACGACACGGCCCAACTTAGACACTGGTGGACGGAGCAGTCCTCTTTGGGGCGCTCTAGATCCTCACACTGGCATGATTGCATCCAATCTCGCCAGGTCTCCACGAGACCCCGCAAGGCTGCGTCGGTATGTGTGGCTTGCATGAAGGTGGCTATCTCCTCCCAACCGCCGATAGCGAGGCGCAGAACGGACTCATCAATTTCAGTCAGTGGGGTGGGCTCTCGGATCATCCAGACCGCATCGGCGACCGTCTGCTCGGCCTTGGGATCGGGCAGCACCCACAGGCCGCCCCGCTCCCGGGTGAAGCTCTCAAGCTCGGCCAAGAAGGCTGCGTGGTGAAATAGCGACTTACGCACAAAGTAGTCGGCCTCGGTGGGTGTATCAGAGCGGAGGCGAGCAAGCCCGACCGTCACGTCGTTGCGTACTCCCGCGACGTAGGACCAGATGCGGTAGTAGCCCTCAAACCGCGCCAGCCAGTCCACCCGCATGGCCGACTCCAGTGGCGGGCGACGGGCGCGCTGCGCCAGGCGCTGCTCTCTAACCTGGAAGGCGACCTCGCGTCGGAGGAGGTGCTCGGCGATGTCTTGGATCAGCGCATCAAAGGGACTGCTGCCGTCCTGGCGTGGCTTGAAGAGGCTGGCTGGCTCGTAGGCCAGCCAGCGCGCAATCGTTCCCACCCTGCCGGTCTGACCACGGCGTCCACGTAGCGGCTTGCCCTGAGTCCCTGGCTCAAGACCCAAGGCTGCTCGTGCGGCCGCCGCCCGGTTGGGCTCGGTCCCGGCGTGGGGCTGCTCCTCCAGCGCATCGGCTGCCTCCTCCAGAAAGAGCACGATGACCCCGGCGACTACATCAAGAGGTGGTGTGGTGCGCCCGTGGTCGCTTGCCTCGGCCACGACACAGCCCAGCGCCATCAGGTCGGCCTGGGACGCAACCGCCGCGATGGTGGCTCCCTGGTTCTCAGCGAGAGCGCGAACCGCATCGGTGATCGCTGTCTGCAACTGCTTCGACATTGAGGACGAAATCGTAGTGGCTGAGTCCTAGCTGTAGCGAAGCGGTCTGTGGAGACTAGAGGGGAATGCAATCTCAACCACAGACCGAGCGAGAGATCATCGCATCGCTACGCCATCAGGTCATCCAGGCGCAGGCCGGTGGACTATCGCGCATGCAGGCCGTCGCGGCCGTCAGTCACCGCCACGACCTCAGTCCGATCAAGCTGGGTGGGCTGCTGCATTCGTCCAAGCAGAGTGAACATGCTTGAGCGAACGGTCGTTCTCGGAATCGTGGCGGTGGTGCTTATGAGTGCACTTGCCTCAACGCTGCCACGGGTCACACCGTCACTGGCTGTGCTCGGACTGTTGGCGCTTATTGCCCGAGTGGTGTGGTGGTACACGCGCTAGCTCGACGTCCCTCGCAGCCTTTTTCACCTGTTGTACTCATAAAGCTCTTGACAGTTTCACAATCCACGCCATACTCAGGAGGTAATTAACCGAACAAAAGGCGAACAAAGGAGGTGACTATGTAAAAACTAATGACGAAAGGGGGCATTATTTATGGGCCGAACAAGCCGTATCAGAGTGAAGGGAGTAAGAAAGACTGAGGATGTTGAGATGCTCAGTCTTGTGTTTTGGCTACAAGCCAAAAGGCTCTTGAGGGAGCGCAGAGCTAACGAACAGGCTGCGAAAGAGAGGGCCAAACGCCAAGAGCATGAAGCTCAGAGCACGAAGCGCCGGGAGCGGCAGCAGTGAACAGTGACCTCATACCGGCCATCGTCGCGGCCACTGGCGGATCGGCCATGCTCGGTGGTATCTGGCTATATGAGCATCGCCGTGACGAGGCGATGCGCGCCAGCCGCGTGCGGCTGGGCCTGCGCTTCCCCATCGGCCTGGAGCCGATTCGGGCGTTTGCGGCGTTGGACGGGTTGTCGGGTCTGCCGCTTTCGACCGAGCTTGTTGCCGAAATTGTGGCGAGCGAGGGCTCTATTGCGCATTTCCTGTGGGTTCCAGCGTCGATTCGGGCATCTGCGTGCTCGACCATGACGGGTGTTATCCCCAGCCTGCGGATTACCGAGGCACCGCCCTCACCGGACGAGAGGGCCACTGTGGTGCTCAAAGTGTTTATTCCAACTCCGAGCGTCCTCTCGTCGGAGAACGCGGCGGCAGCGTCACGGACACTGCTTTCAGGGATAGCGAATCTGCGTGCGGGCGAATCGGTGGTCCTGCGGTGGGCGCTGCGGCCGGGGAGCGCTCGCGCTCGTCGGGAGCCCGAGAACCCCAGCGCGCGGGAGCGAGAGATTGACCGGGCCTGGCGGCACAAGACGGGAATGCCGGGGTTCAGGGCGGCGGGGTTGGTGCTGATCCGCTCACCGAAGGTCAGCCGGGCACGGGAGTTGGCCTCCCATATAGAGAGCGTGTTTCGTAGTCGCCGAGGTCTGACTGGTGGCGTCCGTATCACACGCGAGCGCGGGAACCGCACCCTGGCCTCCCAGCCACGCACCACCCGCACCTCGGGGTGGCTGTCGACGGCGGAGTTGCTGGCACTCACCGGCTGGCCGCTCGGCCCCGATGTGGCGGTGCCAGGTGTTGAGGTCGGTGCGGCGCGGGAGATGCTGGTGCCACGCCATGTCCCTCGTGAGGGTCGGCGGTTGTTCATCGGACGGGACGCGAACGGCGCGCGGCCGGTGGCCCTCGATGCCCCTGGAGCGCTGCACCACATGGCGGTGGTCGGCCCGAGCGGGGTCGGCAAGTCCGTCCTGCTGACCAATTCGGTGATCTCAGATATCCGGCACGGTTACGCCGGGGTGGTGATCGATCCCAAGGCGGACATGGTCGAGACGGTCCTTGCGCGCGTCAAGCCTGAGCAGGCCAAGCGGGTTGTGGTCCTTGATGCCGGCGATGACTCTCGCCCTGTTCCCGGTATTGACGTGCTGCACGGGGGTGACCCTGACGCTCGCGCTGATGTCCTGACACGGACGTTTAAGTCGATGTTCCCCGATTGGGGTATCCGCTCGGAGACCTTCGGTCGCTTGGCGATCCGCACTTTGAGCACAGTACCCGGCGCGACGCTCCTCGACATGGGCCGGTTGTTCGCAGAGGAGCCCTACCGCCGCGCCGCCATCGCCCGGTTGCGCGACCCGTTCCTCGTCAGTTCGTGGCAGAACTACGAAGCGCTGTCCCCGGCAGCCAAGGTTGATGTGGTGCAGGCACCGATGGCCCGCGTGATGGCGTTGCTCAGCCGTCCGAGGGTTCGGACGGTGCTGGCGAGCCCTGAGCCGAAGCTGGATGTGGCCCGGCTGTTTGCCGAGAAGAAGTTCCTGCTCGTCTCGCTGGCACCGGGAGCTCTCGGTGAGGCCGCCACCCTGATCGGCTCGGCCGTCATGTATGCGGTCTGGAGCGCGATCGAGGCCAGGGTGACGCTACCGCACGAGCGCCGCCATCTCATCAACATCTACGTGGACGAGCTTGCGACGCTGACCAATGGGCTACCCAACAGTTTTGAGCTTATTGCCGAGCGCGCCCGTGGGCTGGGCGCGGGGCTGACGGTCGCTGTGCAGACCTTGGGGCGCATTCCCGAGCCGACCAGGTCGGCATTGCTCGGGAACGCGGCCACCTTCATCACCTTCCGTGCGCCTGCCGAGGAGGCGACAACCATCGCCCGCCAGCTTCCCGGCCTCTCGTCCCAGGACGTGGAGTCACTCGGACGCTTTGAGGTCGCCGCGCGGGTAGGGACAGGGACGGGCAGCGCGGTATCAACCGTCACCGGGCACACCGAGCCGCTGCCACCCGTGACCGGCCAGGCGCAGGCGATACGGGACCGCTCGGCGCGAGAGTACGGCACCCCGTTTGTCGAGCCAAATCTGCCCGAAGCGCCGTCGCAGACCACCCAAGGCGGCGATAAGCCGTTGCTTGGGCGCACCGGGAGGGCCTCATGAGCCGTCCTGCCGTGCGACCAGGCACGTCAAGTCAAACCACGGAGACTCCCCGTACTGGTGCGGCTTCAAGAGGGTTTTCGACGGCGAATGGTTCTGCGTCCCCGCTGTCCCTCTCCTACCTCACCGCCAGCCGCCTCTATCAACTCAACCAGTCCATGTCCGACCTCGACTGGCAGCTCTTGCGGTTCGTCCACGACGGACGCTTTGCCAGTGGGGCTCAGCTCATCCGAGCGTTCTGGCAGACCCACAACGCACAGTCGGCTGCGGCTCGCGCGGGACGCCGGAGACTCAAGCGTCTCACCGACTGGCGGCTGCTCGCAACACTGCCCCGACCTATCACCGGGATGCGCGGCAGCGCGGGACTGGTCTACTACACCGGCCGCGCCGGAGTCAGACTGCTCGCTGCCCGTGGTATCCACGGCCCGCGCGTAGAGATACCGGGCACCCTGCACCTCGCCCACACGCTCGCCACCACTGAGCTGGCACTGCGCCTCTACGAAGCCGATCGCGCCGGTGAGCTTGAAGTGATCGAGGTCCAACAAGAGCCGGTCTGCTGGCGCAGCTACCCCTCAATGATGGGCGCAGTGAGAATCATCAAGCCCGACCTGTTCATCCGTATCGGTGCGGGTGCCCAGGAAGACCGCTGGATGGTCGAGGTGGACCTCGGCTCGGAGTCCGGTCGCACCATCGCCCGCAAGCTCGCGCTCTACGCCCAGCACTACCGCGCAGGCTCCGAACAGCACCAGCACGGCGTCTACCCACGGGTGCTGTGGACGGTCCCCGATGAACTACGCGCCGGACAGGTCAGGGACGTGCTCGGCCGCGAGCCCACTGAAACCGGGCGGCTGTTCACCGTCTGTCGGTTCGAGGACACCGTTGGGCTGTTGGCGAGCGAGGCAAGCTCATGAGCACCACTTCCAAGGTCACGCTGTATGAGGACGACACCCGAGCCTGGGGGCTCATCGAGGCCGACGCCTTGATGACGCTGGCCAAGCTGCCGGACTCCTGCGTCGACGCGATCGTCACCGACCCGCCCTATGGGATCGGGTTCAAGGGTGAAGCCTGGGACAGCAAGAACATCCTCAAAGCCGCCAGGACCGACAACGAGTGGACGGACGTCACCGAGGCGTTCGAGCGTTGGACAAGCGTGTGGGCGGAGCAGTGCCGACGGGTGCTCAAGCCAGGCGGCCATCTGCTGGCGTTCGGTGCTCCCCGCACCTTCCACCGGCTGGTGGCAGGGGTCGAGGATGCTGGGCTTGAAGTGCGCGACCAGTTGCTTTGGCTCTACGCGCAGGGGATGCCGAAATCCCGGCGGCTGCCGGGCGGATTGGGCACGACGCTAAAGCCAGCCTACGAGCCGGTCCTCTTGGCGCGCAGACTGCTGGATGGCAGCACTCAGGACAGCCTCGATGCCTGGGGCACCGGAGCGCTCAACATCGAGGCGACTCGGGTTAGCGACGCGCGTTACTGGCCCGCGCATGTGGTGGTCTCACACTCGCCGGACTGCGTGGACGCGGCGTGCGCCACGGACTGTCCTGCGGGAATGATCGACCGGGCACGCCCGCAGACCCAGGCGAGCCGGTTGTTTTTCTCCCCAAAGGCCACGCGGACCGAACGCGAGGCGGGCTGTGAGCAGCTACCGAAGACATCGGTCCAGCTTTACAACGGCCACCATCATCAGCCGCGACTGGTCGCCAACCTGCATCCCACCGTCAAGCCCATCGAGTTGATGCGCTGGCTGGTGCGGCTGGTGACACCGCCGGGCGGGATTGTGCTTGATCCTTTTGCGGGAAGCGGTACGACCGGGATCGCGGCGCTGCTAGAGAACCGGCAGTTTGTGGGGATTGAGCGGGAGGGGCGATATGTGGATATTGCCTGCGCCCGCCTAACACACTGGGCCGCTGTTGCGGCACAGGACGAGGTACTGCCATGAAGGCCCCCGGCAGTGCCCCGAATCAACAACAACGAAAGGAGGCCAATGGAAAGGAGATAACAGTGATGTATCTCAAACGAAGCAACATTGACAGACGCGATCAGGAGGAGCCACGGGTATGGCGAGCGGCCATCTACCTGTGTGAACCTGACGCAAAGAACGGAGTAACCGAACCTACGGTCGCCGAGCAACGCAGGCTCTGTCGCCAACAAGCGAAGAGCTTACAAGTCAAGGTGGTCGGCGAGTTCGTTGACACTCGGGAGTATGGTTTTTTGCGGCCTTGGTTGCATGAGGCACTGGAGACCGCTCAGGAGCAGCGGCTTGACTACTTGATCGTGTGGTCACTGGATCTACTGGCCGACCTCGACGTGGACGCCTTTGAGGTGGCCTGGCGTCTTGGTCATGCGGGCACGATTCCGATGCCCGTCTATGAGGACAATTGAGTCCTTGACGGCCCAGTCGAACCTAACCGGGGGCGTCACGGTGAGCATTCGATGCTTGCCGTAGGCGCTACCCGGCGGCTCGTGGATGGCCTACCGGCCGGTGGAAGGGGCGAATCCCCTTTCTGCTGGCCGACGCAGCTATCCACCAAGCAAAGGAGGTCACAACATGACCAAGGCCCAGGAGATATACGAAGAGGTCGAGAAACGCATCGCCTCAGGTACCGATAAGGCAGACGCCTTCAAGGCGCTCGCCGAGGAGACGGGTCGTCCGTATGACTCGCTTCGCGGCAGCTACTACACCCACAAGCGCAAGCTCGAGGGTGGCGACAGCACCAAACCGTCACGGACCCGCAGGCGCGAGACGACACCCGACGACGCACTGGCGGACGCCCGCGCCGCACTTGAGCGGGCCGTTGCCTCAATCGACCGAGAGGTCGAGGCGGCCGAAGAGCGTGCCACCGAGGCCGCAGCCGAGGCCAAGGCCCTCAAAGCCAGCGCGGCCGAGCGCAAGCAGACAATCACCGAGCGCTTGGAGGCACTGAAGTAAGGCCAACGCGGGCCGGTCGGGGTTTTCACACCTTGACCGGCTCGCCCTACCAATTAACACGTTGCTTAAATCATGACTTAACGGGAAAATCGTTAAGCCAAAGAGAAATTAAACCAAGACAGGAGGACTAATTGCCAGTAGCCGCACCAGATATTGATAGTGCAACTACCAACGCAGAAGTGATCGCCGCCACCGCTGTGATCTACCTCCGTGTCTCAAGCGACGGGCAGGTCAACAAGGCACACAACCCCGAGGGCTACTCCATCCCCGCGCAGCGCGAGGCATGCGAGCGCCACGCGGCTAACTTGGGCGCTGAAGTCGTCGCCGAGTTCGTTGAGGCAGGCTACTCCGGCACGAGTTTGCGTCGTCCAGCACTTCAGCAGATGCTCACAGTGCTGCCGAAACTCAGGCCAACCTACGTCATTTTCTACGACCTCTCGCGCGTGGCGCGCGAGGAGGGCGACGCCTTCTGGCTGCTCTCAGAGATTCGCCGTCACGGCAGCAAGCTGGAGAGCACGGTCGAGCGCATCGACGACAGCCCACAGGGCCTCCTCCTGTTCGCGGTCATGGCAGGGGTCAACGCCTTCCGCTCGCGCGGTGACGCCGAGAAGGTCAAGCTCGGGATGGCGCGCAAGCACTCCGAAGGTGGCACGGTAGGCCGTGCGCCAATCGGCTACCTCAACGCGCGAGAGAAGATCGAGGGTCGCGAAGTCCGAGTCATCCAGGCCGACCCTGAGCGTGCGCCGCTGGTCAAGCTCGCTTTCGATGCGTTCGCCACCGGCAACTACTCGCTGACGTCGCTCTGCGAGATGCTCGACGAGATCGGACTACGCACTCCGCAAACACCCAAAACGGCACCTGCACCGCTCTCTCGCGCCAACGTCCACCGGATGCTGACCAACGACTACTACAGAGGCGTTGTAACCTGCAACGGCGCGAAGAACCCGAACGGGCGGCATCCTGCCCTCATTGACGAGGAGACCTTCAAGAAGGTTCAGGAAGTGCTGGAGGCCCACCGTCTCAGCGGAGAGCGAGACCGCAAGCACACCCACTACCTCAAGGGCTCGATCTACTGCGGTTCATGCGGTCGGCGAATGGTTTACAGCCAGGTACGCGGACGCGGCGGTGTCTATGAGTACTTCGGCTGTCTCAGCCGTCCCGGACGCGGAGAACAATGCGCCGGGCGACACATGCAGGTCGAAGACGTGGAGCGCGCGATAGAGCGCTACTACCGCAACATTCGCCTCACCCAACGCCAGCGCGAGAGCGTCCGCCAGGAAGTCGAGCGCTACGCAGGCGAGCTGGCCGTGAACGCTCAGAAGGAGTCCGCCAGGCACGCCGAGCGGCTACAAGAACTTCAGCGCCAACAACAGAAGCTCCTGCACCTGCACTACGCCGGAAGCGTCGATGAGGAGGTTGTCGCCGCCGAGCAGGAGCGCATCGAACGCGAGCGCGCCGATGCCCACAAGTGGGCCACCGCCGCCACCCGAGACCTCCGCGAGGTCAAGAACGCACTCAAAGAGGCGCTCACGCTGCTGACCGACACCGACATCCGCTACCTGGAGGCGACACCGCACACCCGCAGACTGCTCAACCAAGCTCTCTTCAAGGCGCTACTCGTGCTCGACGGCGAGGTATCCGAAGCCGAGCCCACTCCCTGGGTAGCGGCCATCCGCGCGCTCGCCCCGCCAGCCGCCCGTCCGGCCCAGCAGGCGCGCAACGGCGCCCAAGCCAGCCGGGGGCGCCGCAGGGACGACCACGGCCCGCTTTCGCGG
>CAAGKR010288724.1_pt1 | contig 31459 bp, 27 predicted proteins | sample 2556971 | NCBI WGS metagenome assembly CAAGKR01 (sample SAMEA5207829, study PRJEB30636) | soil metagenome | biome: forest; feature: boreal; material: soil | place: USA | collected 2011-09 | depth 1 m | reverse complement strand
GGGAAGTCGTCGCTGGCGTTCGACACGCTCTACGCCGAGGGGCAGCGGAGGTTTGTGGAGTCGATGTCGACGTACGTGCGACAGTTCCTCGAGCGCATCGACCGTCCCGATGTCGACGAGATCGACGGCATCCTGCCTGCGATCTCCATCGAGCAGAAGAATTCGGTGAAGAACGCTCGGTCGACAGTGGCAACTGCCACCGAGCTTGCCGATCACTTCCGTCTGTTCATGACCTATTGCGGCGAGACGATCTGTCCCGACTGCAATGCGATTGTTCGCAAAGAGAGTCCGGAGACGATCACCAAGGCCATCGCCGATCGTCTCGGCGGGAAACGCATCGTCATCCTTGCGCCTGTTTTCTTCGAGGCCGCGCAACGTGAAGCGGTTCTCGCCCAGCTCATCAAGGCCGGCTACTACCGGATCTGGATGGATGGCGAAGTTCGCGATCTGAAGGAAGCGGACATTTCTGAGGTCACTTCGCTCGAACTCGTGATCACGCGGTTGCGAGTGGAAGAGGCGAAGTGGTCGCAGATTACCGAGTCGATTGAGCAGGCGTTCGAAATCTCGAAGGGATCAGTCAACGTCCTCGAGCAGAGCCACGAGAGCTGGGTGAGTCACCGCTTCACTTCGCGTTTCGCGTGCAATCAGTGCGGGACGGAGTTCCTCGAGCCGACGCCGCATCTGTTCTCATTCAACTCACCACTCGGCGCGTGCACGAGCTGCCAGGGGTACGGCCGAATCATCGGCATCAACATGGAGAAGGTGATTCCGAACCGTGCCCTGCGTCTCGACGAGCTGCCGATTGCGCCATGGAACTCGCCGGGTTACGAGGATTGCTACGAGGACCTCGAGCGCGCAGCGGCGAAGTACAGCCTGCGACTCGATGTCCCTCTCAACGAGCTGACGCCGGTCGAATGGGACCTCCTCTGCAAGGGGCGGGGGAAGTGGTACGGCATCAATGGATTCTTCGAATGGCTCGAGACGAAGAAGTACAAGATCCACGTTCGCGTGAAGCTGGCGAAGTACCGCAGCTATGAGCCATGCACGCAGTGTCACGGCTCGCGCTTGAAGGCGGCGGCGGCGTACGTGAAGTTTCGCGAGTTGACCATTGGCGATCTTTTCGCGATGGACGTGAAGACGGCCCGGCGGTTCTGGGAGTACCTCGCGATGTCGAAGCAGGAAGAGGCGACAGCCGGTCACCTGCGCCGCGAGATCGTGAATCGCCTCGTCTACCTCGACGAAGTCGGACTCTCGTATCTCACACTCGAGCGGCAGACGCGCACGCTGTCCGGCGGCGAGTCTCAGCGCATCAACCTTGCCGCTGCGCTTGGGAGTTCGCTGACGGAAACCATGTACGTCATCGATGAGCCGACGGTCGGCCTTCACGCCCGTGACAGCGAGCGCCTGCTTGCGGTCCTCCGCCGGCTGCGGAACGCCGGAAACACGGTCGTCGTCGTGGAACATGATCCGACGATCATCGCCGGCGCCGATCACACCATCGAACTGGGGCCGGGAGCGGGGGAATATGGCGGCTCGATTGTGTACGAAGGCGTCGCACGTCCTGAGCGTAGCGAAGGACCCGCTCCGCAAGAACGCAGGGGGTCCTTCGCGGCTGACGCCGCTCAGGACTCGGCCATCCGCATCCGCGGAGCGCGCCAGCACAACCTCAAGAACGTCGATGTCACGATTCCGCTTGGCGGATTCGTTGCCATCACAGGCGTATCCGGCTCGGGCAAGTCGACGCTCATCCGCGACTGTCTCTACAACCGTTATCAGCGCGAGTATCGCGGTGCCAGCGGACTCGATGTAGGCAAGGTCGACTCGCTCGAGGGAATCGAGTCAGTCTCCGACATGCAATTCGTCGATCAGTCACCGATCGGGCGCTCGACGCGCTCCAATCCTGCCACGTATGTGAAGGCGTGGGATGAGATCCGAAAGCTGCTGTCTGAGACCACCGGCGCGAAGCTGAACGGCGTGACCGCGGGCATGTTCTCGTTCAACACGGTCGGCGGACGCTGTGACGCCTGCGAGGGCGCGGGCATGGTCAAGATCGACATGCAGTTCCTCGCTGATGTCGAAGTCGTCTGCGACAAGTGCGGCGGTCGCCGGTTCAACGAGCAGGTGATGAAGGTGACGTACAAGGGTCGGAATGTGAATGACATTCTCAACATGACGGTGGAGGAGGCGACACGATTCTTCGTCGACAAACGTGCGATCCTCAAGAAGCTCGCCGCGCTTCGCTCCGTTGGACTCGGTTATCTTCGTCTCGGTCAGTCAACGGACTCTCTGTCCGGCGGTGAGGCGCAGCGCCTCAAGCTCGCCTCATTTCTCTCCGAGAACGCCAAAGCGGACGCGAAACGGCTCTTTCTGTTCGACGAGCCGACGACGGGTCTGCATTCGTCCGACATCGCGCAGCTGATCCGCACATTGCGCGATCTCATCGACCGCGGCAACTCGGTGCTCGTGATCGAGCACAACCTTCAACTCATCGAAGCAGCCGACTACGTGATTGATCTCGGTCCTGAGGGCGGTGATCAGGGTGGCGAGGTCGTCGCTATCGGAACGCCGGAGGAGATCGCCGCAAATCCGCGCAGCATCACCGGTCGTTACCTCGTGTCGCGGGCTAGTGACCTGCTGCAAAGTAGAAATTGAGATCGAAGAGCCAGCCGATCGACTCCCGTCGCGGCGCCGATGTCGCTCGGATGCCGCTGAACGCTGTGGAACTCTGCAGACTCTCGAGTAGTGAGTAGCCGACTTCCTCTGACGGAATGCGCAGCGTCACTTTGATGCCGTTGTCCGCCACTGTTGTCGCGTTCACGATCGAGGCACCCGCCGGAAGCGTTCCTCGAATGGCGGTTTTCCAGTGCGGCGGAACGGGCAGTGATGTGAGCGCATCGTTCGCTTCGGCGACTTCGATTCGGCGCGCGCGACGGCGCGTCTCGATCGTTTGGATCATGCCCGACGTGAAATCCGCCTGGACGGCTACGACCATCCCTCTCTGCACATCGACGTCGGTGCGAAGCGTTTTCGATTCGTGCGCGACCGTGAGCGGATAGCGTCCAGGCGGAATCGCGTCGATCGTCACATCGCCACCGTTTTCTGTCGTCGTGCCGCGGAATCGGATTGTGCAATCGTCAGGATTCGATACCACGCGCAGCGAGCCGTTTTCGTCGGCCTTCCGGCGAAGGCCCAGCGGTGAGACCGCGATATCGATGGTCTGACCCGGTGTAACCGAGACGTCGAACGCACCTTCGCGTGCATCGGAGGATCGGACGACCACGTGATGCGGACCGGCAACAAGATTCTTTACGAGCTTCCCGCCCTCATCAGCGGTAGAAAGGCCGTGGACGTGCCGTCGACCAGGATTTCGAACCCCGGACTGACGCGCACAAACAAGTTACCGCCCGGCCCGCCGGCCGCGGCCGCGGCGAAAACAATCGCCGCCATCAGCGCTCTCATCGGTGACGATATGATACCTCGCCGCCGGATGCATTCCGCCGGACGGCAGGCACGTCTGAGGAGGCCCGCATGACTCTCAGCCATCAGGAGTATCCCGATATCGTCGGCGCGGTACCCCACGTTCCTGAGTCGGCCGCTTTCGAGCCATACATCCCTGCGGAGAGGACGCTCCGCGAGCTGACTCTCCTTCCCGTCGTGATGGGAACGATCCTCGGGATGATCTTCGGCGCGTCGTCGCTGTACCTCGTGCTCAAGGTCGGTCTGACGGTCAGCGCGTCGATTCCCGTGGCGGTCATCTCGATCACGCTCTTCCGCATCCTGTCGAAGATGGGACTGCGCGACGCGACGATTCTCGAGAACAACATCGTGCAGACAGCAGGATCGGCCGGTGAATCGATCGCGTTCGGCGTCGGCGTGACCATGCCGGCGATCATGATTCTCGGATTCGATCTCGAGATCACACGCGTGATGCTTGTGGCGATTCTTGGCGGCCTTCTCGGGATCCTGATGATGATCCCGCTTCGCCGCGCGCTGATCGTCGCGCAGCACGGCCTGCTGAAGTACCCGGAAGGAACGGCGTGCGCGGAAGTCTTGAAGGCGGGCGCCTCAGACGAATCGCGCGCGGCAGCCTCCGAAGGCGCCAAGCGAGAGATGGAAGCTCTCGGCGGCGCAGCGACAGAAGCAAAGACGATCTTCACTGGATTCGGCATCGGACTCGTCTACAAGACCGCGATGGCCGCGTTCCGCGGCTGGCGCGACACGCCGGAGCGTGTCTTCGGAGCGCCGTTCGACGGTGCGTCGGTTTCCGCCGAGATTTCACCGGAGCTGCTCGGGGTCGGGTACATCATCGGACCGCGCATCGGCTCGATCATGTGCGCCGGCGGCGTGCTGGCGTACCTGGTCCTGATCCCGGCGATCAAGTATTTCGGAAGCGGACTGGCGATACCTCTGCCGCCGGAGACGAAGGCGCTGATTCGCGACATGAGTCCCGGCGCGATTCGCAACGCCTACGTGCTGTACATCGGTGCCGGCGCCGTCGCTGCTGGCGGAATCATCAGCGTCCTTCGCTCGCTGCCGATCATCTGGCACGGATTGAAAGGCGGATTGAAAGACTTTCAGGCGACGCGGGACGAAGATGCGGTCGCCGTTCCGCGCACGGATCGCGACCTGTCAATGCAGCTCGTTCTCATCGGCATCATCGCCTTGGTCGTCGCCATCGCGTTCGCCAATCCCCTGTACGTCGGCGGTACGGGCATTGGCGCTCGAATCGCCGCGGCGATCCTCATCGTCGTTTTCGGATTCCTCTTTGTCACGGTGTCATCGCGGCTCACCGGCGAGATCGGATCGTCGTCGAATCCGATCTCCGGCATGACCGTGGCCGCGCTGCTGCTCACCTGTCTGATCTTCGTCGTCCTCGGTTGGACGGGCAGCAACTACTTCGTCACCGCGCTTTCGATCGGTGGGATCGTCTGCATCGCATCATCGAATGGCGGCACGACATCGCAGGATCTGAAGACGGGCTTCCTGGTGGGCGGGACGCCGAAGTCGCAGCAAATCTCCATTCTGATCGGCGCGCTTTTCTCGGCGATCGTGCTCGGCCCGATTCTCCTCGAGCTGAACAAAGCGGGCACCGTCTACGTCCCCGTTGGAACGAAAGCCGCGGGCGTCTTCACCGGATTGGCCGATCCGAACACTCACGTTGATGTCTCGAAGCTACAGCGTCGCGAACGCGTGCAGGGACCGCAGGCGGCGAGCGACGCCAAAGATTACTTCGTCTTCCATTATCAGGACCCGTCCGGCGGGAACTCGGAGAGGTACCTCGTCGATGACGCGGGCCGGTTGGTCTACTACGTCGATCCCGGAATCAACGGCGCGGTGAAGACTCTGCCGAACGGCCAGAAGGTCACGAAGTTCGACGCACCGAAAGCCACGCTGATGTCCTACATCATCAAGGGCATCCTCGGCAGCAAGCTTCCGTGGGGTCTCGTGCTTCTCGGCGCGATGATCGCGATCGTGCTCGAGATGTCGGGCATTCCGTCGCTTGCGTTCGCCGTCGGAGTCTATTTGCCGCTCTCCTCGTCGAGTCCGATCTTCATCGGCGGAATGATCCGCTGGCTCGCCGACGCATGGGTTCGCAAGAAGTATCGCGGAATGAACCTGACCGAAGAGCAACTCGTGGCCGAAGGCGACAAGAGCCCCGGCGTGCTGATGGCGTCGGGCTACATCGCGGGCGGCGCGATCGCCGGAATCCTCATCGCGTTCCTTGCCGGCGTCCCCTTCATGGCCGGCTTCAACGACAAGATCGAAGCGTGGTCGAAAGTGAACCACTTCTACAGCGGGGGCTCCGCGGATCTTCTGTCGCTGATTCCGTTTGCGGCGTTGGTGTTGCTGCTGTATCTCGTCGGACGCGAGATTCTGATGGCGCCTAAGCCGGCAGGGCGTGACTAGCGTCGCGTCGACGTGAAGAAGCGCGAGCGTTCGGTGAACGACCACGTCGACGCGACGCGCCGCGCGCGCCAGCGTGGGAACACCCGTGCCAGCAGCACATACGTGATCAAGGCGGCGTTCACGGCGGCGAGCACGAGAACCGATCCGTGACGATCGAGAAACGGCACATGCGCGCGCGGCCAGCGGACGAAGAACCAGTCAACGCCGATCAGCAACAGAAGATCGAAGGTATCGCGCAAGATCGCGCGCATCCGCGCGCGCCACACCACTCGTTTTGAGTGGAAGACAACGGCCGGACGAGGAGCGCTCGAAGAAATCCCGGGTAGCAAAGGTCGATGCTCGGGCTTGGGCATGGCTCTCGGTTTGATATTCAAGCCGAGAGCCAAAGCGCCTAAGTGCTTATCGTTGCCGGATCGTCTGCGCGATGTAGTTGCCTTCCGCGTCGCGGTACGCCTTGACCACGATCGAGGCGCCTTCTTTCAGTCGATCCGCGGTTGTGTAACTGCCGGTGCGAGTGCGAACCGGAAAGTCTTCCACCACGTAGAGCCGAACGCTGCGATTGCCATTCTGCGTATCGCGCAGCAGCAGTTGCGGTGACGCCGTGAGCGACTGGGTCACCGTGGCATAGATGGTGACGACGCCAAGGTCGACGGGAGTTCCGTACGTTGTCGTATCTCGCGGAACGGTCGTGCCAGTCGGAGTCGGCGCGAGGACATCGTCGTTGAATCGAACAGTCGAGGCGATGAAGCTGTCGCCGCTGTAGTTGCCACTCAGATCGACGCGATCGCCCACCTGGACATCACTGGCGCGCACACGGCGGCCTGACGCGTCGGCGGCGTTCGTAAGGTCGACGCGGACCTGACCGCGACCCGTGTCGATCCGGATCGCCTCGTTCCGGCGATCGACACTCACGACGCGGCCGGTCAGCGCGCCGACCTGGCGCGCCGTTCCGCTCGTCTCCTGAACGTTCTGCATCACGTCGATGGCGCGGGCGGTCAATTCGCTACCTGTGGAGCCGCCGTTGACAGGGTTAACGCGAATCCGGTCACCCACTTCCAGATTCGAAATGCGATACGTATCGCCGCGGTAGTTGACCGGCGTGGTCGAGGTGGCGCGAACCGTGATGATCTGCCGGCGGTCTGTCTCGATCACGACACGTCCTTCATCGGCGTTCACTTGTCGGACCACTCCCTCGACGCGTCCGAGGCGGTCGGGCGCAGTCGTCGCTGTCGTGCCGGAAGCAGTCGGCGACGAGATGCTCGTTGGCGAACGTGTCTGTCCGACGCCCGTCGCGTCGGCTGGGACCGATCGGCCGAGAAGGGTCACGACATCCGCCAAGACGGTGCCGGTTCCGCGGCCGGTACCGCGCACTTCCACGCGATCGCCGACGCGAAGGTTCGAGAAACCGGCTGTGCCCACGAAAATCTCAGGCGAGCCGTTGATCGTTCCGCCGAATCCTCGATAGGTCGTAGAGACGGTATCTGCTTCGACGGTGATCTGGCTGTAATTGTCTTCGTCCGGCGTGAGTTGGAATCGGCTGCTTCCTTCGGCGACGTCGGCAACCGTTCCCACGGCGCTGCCGCGCACGCCGTCGCGGACATCGGCACTTGTCCGCCAGGGAGTACTGTTCTGTCCGAAAGCGGAGACGGCAATCACCAGGGAAGCCGTCAGAACCGCTGATTTGCAAACGATCGATCGCATCATGAAACCTCCTGTTGCCGCGAGGCCGCGCAAACGACGCGCCAGCCTCAGGGGCGGCGCCATACTTCGCGGCCGGCGATCCAGGCACTGCGGACCACTCGGTCGTCGCCGAGGAAGATGAGCCCGGAGAGCAGCTCCTCGATCGACTGGGCCCGCTCGCTCCGCATGGCGATGAGCGGCGTGGCGCGAAGGTCAAGGATGAGGAAGTCCGCCGATTTCCCACGCTCGAGGCTGCCGCTCTCCTCGCTGAGCGAGAGTGCGCGCGCACCCCCGAGAGTGGCCAGATACCACAGCTCGATCGGAGTCAGCGAGACGCCCTGAACCTGCTGCACTTTGTACGCGTCGGCCATCGCCGTAAACATTGACGCAGTCGTTCCCGCTCCGATGTCGGTGCCCAGGCCGACTTCGATTCCCGCGCTCAGCACGCGGTGCAACGGAAAGAGGCCGCTGCCGAGGAACAGGTTGGAGTTTGGACAGTGTGCGATGCGCGACTTCCGGCGGCTGAGAAGATCGAGTTCCTCAGCGGTCAGATGGACGCCGTGCGCGAGGACGGTGCGTTCGTCGAGAAGGCCGTAGCGATCGTAGACGTCCGCGTACTCTGCTTCAGGAAACAGTTCATGGACCCACTGAACCTCCGCCGTGTTCTCGGAGATGTGCGTGTGCACATACGCGTCGCGGAATTCGCGCTTCAGATCGCCGGCACGAGCGAGAAGCTCGGGCGTCGATGTCGGCGCGAACCGCGGCGTAATCGCGTATCGGAGGAGGCCACGTTTGTGCCATTTCTGCAGCAGCTTGCGGCTCGCGTCATACGACTGAGCGGCGTTCTCCAGCAGTGCATCGGGCGCGTTGCGGTCCATCATCGTCTTGCCGATGATTCCTCGAAATCCGCGGCGCTCCGCTTCGGCGAAGAAGATGTCGGTCGCCTCGTAGTGAATCGTGGAGAAAACGAGCGCGCAGAGCGTTCCGTTACGCAGGAGCTCGTCGAAGAATGCCCGAGCGATGACCTGCGCATACCGCGGATCACTGAACTTCGCTTCGGTCGGGAACGTGTAGCGATTCAGCCAGTCGAGCAGATGGCCGCCGTACGAACCGATCATTTCGAGCTGAGGCGCGTGCAGATGCGTGTCGAAGAAGCCCGGCGTGATCAGCACATCGTTTCCGAGCTCGAGAACGTCGCCCTCGCGCGGCCGCTCGGTCCAGGCACCGACAGCGGCGATGCGATCGCCATCCACGGCGACGAAGCCGTCGTCATGCGTGACGTAGGAGTGGGATGCGCCGCCGCGGAACGGATCGGCAACGGGCGTGAATACGCGTCCGCGGAACAGCTTCACGGACGGATTGTAGTGTCAGATTCCGCTCGGGATCTCTTCTTCCGGCTCCTCGGCCTTGATCAATTTCTCAAACACGATTGCCTGATGCGTGCTGGCGAGGGGTTCCTCAACGATGTCCAGTTGCGCGCTGAGAGCGAGTGACGTCTGAGTGACCGCCTCGACGAACGATGCTTCACTCGACGGAATGAACGGCGTCTCGTCGGTCGTCTTGCGTGCTGCTCGCGCTTCACGCTCTCCTGCTTCGCGGAATTCCTTGTTCCAGATCAGAATCGTCGGCGCGAGCTTCTCGTACAGTTCCATCGTGGCCCGAACGTCTTCCAGGCAGTAGTCGGCGATCTCGCGATGACGGCCGGCGCGATACCACGTGTCAACGGAGCGGCCGTCGATTCCTTCACTTTTCGAGGTCTGTACGCCAAACGACTTGCAGGCCAGATCGAGATTGAACTTGAAGGCACGATCCCGCGCCGTGCCGAAAAAATTCAGCGCTTCGCGGAGATCGCAGTTCGGATGAAACTGATAACGGTAGCCGACGAGATCCCGCTTGGGGACCACGCCGTTGATGGCCGAACGAATCATCAGGAACGGTCCGTCGAACTGACGGCCGTTGAACGAAATGAATCGGGAGTCGTTGTCGAACCACTCCCAGAATTTCTCGAGGATCTGCTTTTCCGTGCCGGAGATGTAGGTCCTGCTGCCCGCTTTCTCGACAGTGACCTCGGTCTGCCCTGGCACTTCGTAGAGCGCGCAGGAGCGGCCATCATCGATGCGGATCACGCCGATCGCGACGATCTTCCCGCGAAATGGCGACAGACCTCCCGCCCTCCGCGTCTCTTCGGCGTCTCCTTCGTTGAGACCCTTCATCAGATATTCGCGGACGTACGGGTCGTGCTCTTCCCACGGAATGCCGACCGTTTCGATGTCGATGACCAGTTTTTTCATTGGCGGGCTTGCCGCATATTTTACCCCTGCTTCTTCGAAGGATTCGTCAGCTTCGCCGGGAGGTCCTTCCGCTTCTTCTTCGCTTCGCTCAGAGTCAGCGTCAGGACGGCTGTCTACGCAGCCGTTTTCAGCTTGTCGAAGAGTTCCTTCACCGCGGCGCCTGATTTCTCGAGCGCAGCGCGCTCCTCGTTCGTCAGCTTGATCTCGATGATCTGTTCGATTCCCCTGCTGCCAAGCTTAACTGGCACACCGACGTAGAGATTTCGCATGCCGTACTCACCCTGCAGGTACGCAGCGCACGGGAGGATCTTGCGCTTGTCCTTCAAGATGGCCTCGACCATCTCCACGGTCGCCGCGCCGGGCGCGTACCATGCCGAGGTCTTCAGTAAGTTGACGATCTCGGCGCCGCCGTTGCGCGTGCGGTCGACGATGGCGTCGATGCGCTCCCGTGAAATGAGCTCGGTGATCGGAATTCCGGCGACTGTAGAGTAGCGCGGCAGCGGCACCATCGTGTCGCCATGCCCGCCGAGGACGAAGGCGTGGGTGTTTTCGACGGAGACGTTGAGCTCCATGGCGATGAACGCGCGCATGCGAGCGGAGTCGAGCACCCCCGCCATTCCGATGACTCGTTCGCGGGGAAAACGCGACACACGTCGAGCAACTTCGCACATCGCATCGAGCGGATTGGAGACGACGATGAGGATGCAGTTCGGCGATCGCTTCGCGATTTCTCGCGTCACGCCGGCGACAATTTCCTCATTTTTCCAAAGAAGATCGTCGCGACTCATGCCCGGTTTGCGGGGCAGGCCGGCGGTGATGACGACCACGTCGGAGTTCTTCGTCTCGTCGTAGCCGTTCGTGCCGGAAAGGATGGAGTCATACTTCTCGACCGGCGCCGTCTCCATCAGGTCGAGCGTTTTCCCCTGCGGCACGCCCTCGACGATGTCGACGACGACGACGTCGGCCAATTCCTTGAGCGCGATTCCCTGCGCCACCGTTGCGCCGACGTTGCCGCCACCGATGACGGTTACTTTCGTTTTCATGCGCTAACCTCTAAGCGGCGGCGGATTCTATCCCATGCTCTCCGACTTCACAGTGGTGGCGAACGCAATCGCGGCGACAACGAAGAAGCTCGAGAAAGAGCGACTGCTGGCCGATTACCTCGTCAGTCTCGACGATGCGTCGCTCGAGCGCGTCGTCGTCTTCTTCTCCGGCTCGCCATTTCCGCGTCGTGATGAACGCGTGACGGGCGTAGGCGGTGCCGCAATCGGCGAGGTTGTGTCGGAAGTGACCGGCCGAGAGGTCGACCAGGTCTGGGCGGCGTGGTCGAAATTCGGCGATGCCGGAGATACGGTCGCCGACAGTTTTCCGAACGATCCGGCGGGCACGATCACGCTGCCGGAGCTCGGTGAGTATTTCGATCGCATCGCTGCGACGCGCGGCGCGACTGAAAAGAAGAGTGTCCTCGCCGAGCTGCTCCGGAAAGTCGACGCGCAAGGCGCCCGGTACATCGTGAAGATCCTCGTCGGCGAGCTGCGCATCGGGCTCCAGGAGGGTCTGGTTGAATCGGCGATCGCCAAGGCATTCGGGCACAAGGTCGACGCCGTACGTCGCGCCAACATGTTCACCGGCGACATCGGCGCTGCCGCGCTCCTGGCGAAGAGCGATGCGCTGGACAGCGCCAGGATGATGCTGTTTCATCCATTCGCGTTCATGCTGGCTCAGCCCGAGGAAGATCCGGAGGAGATCGTGGCTGCGCTGGGCGTCGGTGCGGTCGCGGATGACAAGTACGACGGGATCCGCGCACAGATTCATACCGACGGTCGGCAAGTGCGCATGTACTCGCGCACGCTGGACAACGTCACTCATCGCTTTCCGGAACTCGAAGCAGCGGCGCTCGAACTTCGACGCACTGTGATTCTCGACGGCGAGATCGTCGCGTTTCGTGATCGCATCCTCCCCTTCGCCATCATCCAGACCCGCCTGGGCCGGCGGAAGGTAAGCGAGGCGCTTCTCAAGGACGCGCCCGTCGCATTCTTCGCGTTCGATCTCCTGTATCTCGATGGTGAGCCGCTTTTCGAATTGCCGCTTGGCGAGCGACGATCTCGACTTCGAGCGATCGTGGGATCGTCGAAGATTCGCCTCTCGGATCAAAGTGAGGTCCGAGATGCGAAGCAGATCGACGAGCTGTTTGACGCGGCCCGCGCTCGAGCGAACGAGGGGCTGGTGATCAAGGATCCCAAGTCGATCTACACGCCGGGCCGCCGCGGAAAATCGTGGCTCAAGTATAAGAAGGCGCTGGCCACACTCGACTGCGTGGTTACAGCCGCCGAATACGGCCACGGGAAACGGCGATCGGTGCTGTCCGACTACACGTTCGCGGTTCGGCGCGAGGGAGAGCTGCTCAACATCGGCAAGACGTATTCCGGACTCACCGATGTGGAGATCGATCAGTTGACGAAGCACTTCAAGGAGACGACGACGGCACGTTACGGGCCGGTGCACGTCGTGAGTCCGCAGGTGGTGCTGGAGATTGCCTTCGACCGTATTCAGGAATCCGCGCGCCACAAGTCGGGATACGCGCTTCGATTCCCACGCATCGCCCGAATCCGAGACGACAAGACCGTGGAGCAAATCTCGACCATCGACGAGGTGCGACGCATCTACGAGGGCCAGTTGAAACGCGAGCGTCAGGAGTGACATCCTCCCCGATCGATCCATGCCGCAGCTCCTGCAGAACACGTTTATCGCCGCGCCGCCGAAGCAGCTTGTGCTGGAGAAGGGGTTTCACTTCACGCACGGCGAGACGATTGCGCCGTTCACGATTCAGTACGAGACGTTCGGCGAGTTGAACAAGGATCGCTCGAACGCGATCCTCGTCTGTCACGCGCTCTCCGCGAGCGCACACGCAGCCGGGAAGTACAGCGAGTCCGACGAGGAGCGTCCCGGCTGGTGGGACGGTCTCGTGGGCTACGGCAAGGGGATCGATCTCGAAAAATACTTCGTCGTCTGCGCCAATCTGCCAGGCTCGCCGTTCGGCACGACCGGGCCCCGCTCGATCGATCCGGCCACCGGCCGGCGGTACGGCTCGCGCTATCCGTGGCCAACGATCGAGGACATGGTCCACTCGCAAAAGATTCTCCTCGATGAACTCGGCATCCGGCACCTTCGCTCCGTCGCTGGCGGATCGCTGGGCGGTATGCAAGTGCTGATGTGGACCGTGCTCTATCCGGAGATGGTCGATTCCATCATGGCGATGGCCAGCGGCGCGGCGGTTCCGGTTCAGGGAATCGCCTGGCACTTCATCGAGCGGAAGATCATCGAGAGTGACGCTCGGTTTCGCGGCGGCGATTACTACGACGATCCCGAGCCGTTGCGCGGTCTCGAAGTCGCGCGCATGGTCGGTCACATGACCTACCTGTCGGCGACTTCGCTGCAGACGAAATTCGGCCGCCGGCGTCGCGGTAAGACGCGTCAGTTCGAGATCGACTCCTACTTCGAGTACCAGGGAAAAAAATTCGCACGCCAGTACGATGCGAACTCGTACATCCGCGTGCAGGCGGCGATGGATGAGATGGATCTGGAGGAGCAGTACGGTTCGCTACGCGACGCCTTTGCGAAGTGGGGAGGACGGACTCTACTGGTCTCGTTCGATACCGATTGGCTCTTCCCGGTGAGCGAAGTCGATCGCGTTGAAGAGGCGATGGGATCGAACGGAGCGCCGGTCCGCCACGATCGCCTCTCTTCAACGAACGGACATGACACGTTCCTGATCGACTATGACCTGATCACGCCGCCGGTGCGGGAGTTCCTGACTACGCGGTAGCGACGGTCTCGGCTGCCCGGGGCGCGCGGTATCCGCATTCAGGATTGTTGCAGACCTCGATCGGGCCTTCGCGCTTGGTCTGCTTTTCCAGCAGATACACAGCGCCGCATTTCGGGCAGGGCCGCGGAACCGGCCGCGCGTTGAGGGAGAACTCGCACTTCGGATAGCGCGAGCACGAATAGAAGATGCCACGACGCGAGCGGCGTTCGACCAACTCGCCTTCGGCGCACTGCGGGCACTTCACGCCGGTCGGTTTCGGAGGGACGCGGGTGCCGCCGCCGATCTTCCGGATGTTGCGGCAATCGGGATAGCCGGAGCACGAATAGAACGGTCCATAGCGGCCGCTCTTCATCACCATTTCCTTGCCGCAGATCTCGCAGGGCGGCTGGGGCTCGGTCGGCAACCCCGCCTTCATCAGCCGTGGGTCTTTGGTGTTCCTGCAGTCGGGATAGCCGGTGCAGGCGAAGAACTGACCGAAGCGCGATCGTTTGAGCGTCATGGGCTTGCCGCACTTCTCGCAGATGATCGTGTCGTCGCCTGCCTCGGCTGCATCGCCTTTGGCGATCTCTTTCGTTGTCTTGCACTCGGGGTAATTCGAGCAGGCCAGAAATTCGCCGAAGCGCCCGAACTTGATGACCATCGGCGCGCCGCAGTTCTCACACACCTCGTCGGTGGCGATCCCCTCGCCTTTCACCTGCGTCATCTCTTTTTCGGCGCGCTTGAGATCCTTGTTGAATTTCGCGGCGAACTCGCGCAAGGCGTCGGTCCACTCGAGCTTTCCCTCTTCGATCTCGTCGAGCTCCTCTTCCAGTCGCGCTGTGTAGGTCTCGTCGATGATGTCGCCGAACGACTGCTTGAGGAGTCGCGTGACGAGCATGCCGAGCTGCGTCGGATGGAACTTGCCATCGTGCTTGTACGTGTAGTCGCGCGCTTGAATCGTGGTGAGGATCTGGCCGTACGTGGACGGACGTCCGATGCCGTTCTCTTCCAGCTCCTTGACCAGCGTCGCTTCCGTGAAGCGCGGCGGCGGCTGAGTGAAGTTCTGCTTCGTCTCCAGATCGAGCAGATTCAGCTTGTCGCCTTCAGACAGGAGGGGCAGGTCGCGCTCATCTTCCGGTTTGTCCTCGTCGTCTTCCTCCGCTTCTTCCTGAAATACTGCCAGAAATCCGGCGAACTTCTGGACCTGGCCCGAGGCCCGGAGTGTGTGTGGCCCGTTCTGAATGTCGACGTCCGTGACGTCGAAGAGGGCCGGCTTCATCTGCGAGGCCACGAAGCGATCCCAGACCAGTTTGTAAATGTTGTATTCCTCGTGAGTGAGGAAGTTCTTCACCTTTTCCGGTTCCAGCTCCAGAGAGGTTGGACGTACGGCCTCATGGGCCTCCTGCGCTTGTGCGCTTTTCTTAACACGATAAACGTTAGGCTTTTCAGGCAATATATCGTCGCCATATTTAGCGGCTATATATTGGCGAACTTCGCCGAGAGCGTCATCGCTGATGCGGACCGAGTCGGTGCGCATGTACGTGATCAGGCCGGCAAAGCCGAAATCGCCGAGCTCTTTGCCTTCGTAGAGTTTCTGGGCGATCGACATCGTCCGCTTCACCGGATACTTGAAGCGGTTGTAGGCGGTTCGCTGCAACGTCGACGTGATGAACGGGGGCGCTGTGGATTGCTTCCTCTCTCTACGTGCGATGCTGGCGACGACGAATGCGCCGTTCTTCAGGCCGGTCTCGATCTCGCGCGCCTGCTGCTCGTTCGCCACTTCCGCTTTCTTGCCATCGATCTTCGACAGCTTTGCGACGAATGGCGGAGGATTGTTCGCTTCCAGTTTCGCCGCGAACGTCCAATACTCCTGCGGAACGAACGCTTTGATCGCCTCTTCGCGATCGACGATGATCTTCATGGCGACCGACTGCACGCGTCCGGCGGAGAGACCGCGCCGCACCTTGTCCCACAGCAGCGGCGAGAGCTTGTATCCCACCAGCCGGTCGAGAACGCGCCGTGCCTGCTGCGCGTTGACCTTGTTCATGTCGATGGTGGTGGGATTGTCGATCGCCTTTTTTACGGCGTTCTTCGTGATCTCGTGGAAGAGGATCCGGCGCACCTTCTTTGAATCGCCGCCGAGAAGATTCATCACGTGCCAGCCGATCGCTTCGCCTTCGCGGTCGGGGTCGGAGGCGATGAACACCGCTTCCGCTTTCTTCGCCGCGGCCTGCAGTTCGCGGACGATCTTCTCTTTTCCTTCCAGCACTTCGTAGGTCGGCTCGAAGGTCTTCTCGTCGACACCGAGCTCGCTCTTGGGGAGATCGCGCACGTGTCCCACCGAGGCTTTCACGATGTAGTCTCGGCCGATGAACTTGTTGATCGTCTTCGCTTTTGCGGGCGACTCGACGATGACGAGGTTCTTGGCCATTGCGCGCCCCAAACTGCGCCGCCGATTCGCAAAATTCCTCGCGCGCGCGTCACGTGCGCGCGCGTGCGAGCGCGGATGTCGGTAGGTGAAACGAAGATACCATGCGCGCCGGGAGCGCGCTATTCCTCGTCGTCGTCGTCCGCGCCACCGGCGGCTTTGTACTTCTTCGTTTTGTTGTACAAAGTCTTGTACGAGATGCCGAGGATCTCGGCGGTCTTGCGGCGGTCGCCATCGTTCATGTTGAGCGTCTCTTCGATGACGATGCGCTCGACTTCTTCCATCGGCTGACCGAGCGGAATGATCACGTTGTCCTTCAGCCGCCGGTTGCGGTTGCCGAGGAGTTTGTCCGGAAGGCAGTCGACGGTCAATGAATTGCCGCGGGCCATGATGAAGGCGCGGTTGATCACGTTGCGCAACTCGCGCACGTTGCCCGGCCACTCGTACTGCTGCAACGCCTCGATGAAGTCAGGCTCGATGTTCTCGACCTTCTTCTCTTCCGTCTCGTTCAACTTCTGCAGAAAAAAGTGTGAGAACAGCGGAATGTCCTCGAGGCGTTCGCGCAGCGGCGGAACCTCGATGGGGAAGACATTCAGACGGTAATAGAGATCTTCGCGCAGCTTTCCGTCCGCGATCGCCTTCTGTGGATCACGATTGGACGCCGCGATGATCCTGGCGTCGATGTTGATCTCTTCGTTGCCGCCGACACGCCTGAACTTTCCTTCTTCCAGGACGCGCAGGAGCTTGACCTGCAGCTCGATCGGCATTTCGGTGATCTCGTCGAGAAACACCGTTCCACCCTTGGCCATCTCGAAGTAGCCTTCCCGCCTCTTGATGGCGTTGGTGAACGCGCCCTTCTCGTGGCCGAAGATCTCCGACTCAATCAGCGTCGGTGAGATCGCGCCGCAATTGAATGCGATGAATGGCTTCACCCGCCGGCGCGACAGAGAATGAATCGTGTTCGCCACGACTTCCTTGCCGGATCCCGACTCCCCGACGATGAAGACGTTCGCGTCGGTGTTCGCGACCATCTCGATCTCTTCGAAGAGCCGCTGCATGCGGGGCGACTTGCCGACCAGGTGGCCGAGCGCGCCCATCTTCTGAAGCTGCCGGCGCAGCTCGAGAATCTCCTGCTTCATCAACTGCTTGTCTTCCACCGTCTTCAGAATGACCTGAAGACGCGGGAGATCGACGGGCTTGGTGACGTAATCCTCAGCGCCGACTTTCAGCGCTTTCACGGCGGAATCGACCGTGGCGTGTCCGGTAAGGATCACAACCGAGACGTCGGGATAGTTCTCTTTGATCTTGTGCAGCAGATCGAGGCCGGAGCCGTCCGGAAGCTTGAGATCAACGATGGCGACGTCGGGTACCATCTTCGAAACCGACGCCCATCCGGCCTTCATCGTGTCCGTTACTTCGGCGTCGTATCCCCACTCTTCGATGACGTCTGCCATGCCCGCGCTGGTGGCGCGATCGTCGTCGACGATCAGGACTTTTTTCATTATTCACCTAGAGGAAACGACAACCGTATCGAGACCTTATCACGTTCCTGCGTGGCCTTCAGCTCGCCACCGTACGTCTCGACGATCAGACGTGTTGCAGCGAGTGCAAGGTCCGGCTTTCCATCCGCATCCGTGTAGTAGAACTTGAAAATTTTCGTAAGCTCGAAGCTGTCGGCCTGAGGCTGACCGCTGACGGTGAGATGCAGCCGGCGCTCACTACGCTCAACCGCGACTTCTCTTGTGTCCGCCTTCAGGACGTTCGATATCCCCTCGAAGAACATCTGGAGTGCTTGACGAATTCTGGATTCGTGGGCGCGGGTGAGAGCCGGAGCCTGAACGTCGATTCGATATCCAGCCGTGTTCGCTGCGTGCCGGCAGAGCGGCGCGAGGTCCACGTCGCCTGGCGGTTCTTCGCCGCGCGGTGGGGTCGAGAGTAGAAAGAACGTGTCGAAGATTCGAGCCATGCGGCGCAGCTCGGTTTCGATCGCGTTCGTGTATCCCTCGATCTTTGCGTCGTCTTTCCCTTCGAGCAATTTGGCAAGGTGCATCCGGAGAAGCTCGAGGTTGAGCACCGCGACATTCAGCGGCGTCTTCAAATCGTGCGCAGTATCTCCGCTGCGTTCGAAGTTCGTCCGCGCGAAGAATTCCAGCCACCGCTCCATGGCTTATTGTGTCATCCCGAGCGTCAGGTGGCGCGGCGGGCGCTCGATACCCCGCCCAGGTCCCTCCCCTTCGCTGCGCTCAGGGTCGGGATGACAGGATCAGAGCCCGCGGTGGACGTTGATCATGGCCACCGATTCTTCGAGCCGTCCTTCCACGACCGCGAATTCCGGATCGTGAGACGAAAGGTAGGCCAGCTCCTTCTCCGCCTCAACCCGCTCCGCCTCGGCTGCCGCGAGGTCGATCTCCTGGGGTAGCCGCGCGGTTTCCGCCATGACGATCACGCGCTCCGGCAGGATCTCCGCGAAACCCCATGACAGGACGAGACTTTGAGCCTCGCCGTCGGTTCGATATCGCATGATGCCGACCTTCAGCGAGGTGAGTAGCGGAGTGTGTCCCGGCAGAACGCCGATTTCGCCGTCGCTGGCAGGCAGCACCGCCTCCACCGCGTCGGTCTCGACGATCTTTCGCTCGCGAGTCACCACCGTGAGGTGGAACTGAGTCGGAAGCTGGTCCGCCATCTATGCCGCTTCTTTCATCTGCGCAGCCTTCTCGAGCACGTCTTCGATCATTCCCTGATTGTAGAAAGCCTGTTCCGGAATCTCGTCGTGCTTTCCTTCGACGATCTCCTTGAAGCCGCGAATCGTATCGGCAATCTTCACGTACTTGCCGGGCAGGCCGGTGAACTGCTGCGCAACGAAGAAGGGCTGCGAAAGGAATTTCTGAATCTTGCGAGCGCGTGTCACGACGATCCTGTCTTCCTCCGACAGCTCGTCGATGCCGAGGATGGCGATGATGTCCTGGAGGTCCTTGTATTTCTGAAGCACGGCCTGAACCGCACGGGCGACGTTGTAGTGATCGTCGCCAACGACACGGGGATCGAGAATCCGCGACGTCGACTGCAGCGGATCGACCGCGGGATAAATACCGAGCTCCGCGATCTGACGCGACAGAACGGTGGTGGCGTCGAGATGGGCGAACGCGGCCGCCGGCGCGGGATCGGTGAGATCGTCGGCGGGAACGTAGATCGCCTGCACCGAGGTGATCGAGCCACGCTTCGTCGAAGTGATCCGCTCCTGCAGCTCGCCCATCTCCGTGGCGAGGTTGGGCTGATATCCGACTGCGCTCGGCATCCGTCCGAGAAGTGCGGAAACCTCGGAACCCGCTTGCGTGAAACGAAAAATGTTGTCGATGAACAGAAGCACGTCCTGACCTTCGGCGTCGCGGAAGTACTCGGCGACGGTCAGGCCGGTGAGTCCGACGCGCAGTCGCGCGCCGGGCGGCTCGGTCATCTGTCCGTAGATCAGCGCGGCTTTCGACTTCGATGGATCGCCTGGAACGATGACGCCGCTCTCGGCGAACTCCAGCCAGAGGTCGTTGCCCTCGCGCGTGCGCTCGCCGACGCCGGCGAACACCGAGAATCCGCCGTGCTGCTTGGCGACGTTGTTGATCAGTTCCTGAATGAGAACGGTCTTGCCGACACCGGCACCCCCAAAGAGACCGGTCTTGCCGCCCTTCGTGTACGGCTCGAGAAGATCGATGACTTTGATTCCGGTTTCGAAAATCTCGATGTCCGTCGACTGATCTTCGAACGGAGGAGGCTGGCGATGGATCGACCAGCGCTCCTTCGCTTCGACCGGCCCGAGGTTGTCAACCGGCTCGCCGAGAACGTTCAGAATGCGTCCGAGCGTCTGGTTGCCCACAGGAACAGTGATCGGTTCGCCGAGATCGGTCGCTTTCATGCCGCGCACCATGCCGTCGGTCGGCTTCATGGCGATACAACGCACCTGGCTCTCGCCGATGTGATTCGCCACCTCGACGACGACGTCGATCGGCACTTTGCCCAGCTCGCCGTTGTCGGTGATGCGAATGGCGTTGTAGATGGGGGGCAGATGCCCTTCTTCGAATTCGATATCCACCGCGGGACCGATGATCTGGATGACGCGTCCTGCTTTTCCTTCCATACTGTCTATCCTTCCTGGGCGGCTGCGCCTGAAACGATCTCGATGATTTCCTTGGTGATCGACGCCTGCCGGATGCGGTTGTACGTCAGCGTCAGGTGATCGATCATTTCCGAGGCGTTCTTCGTCGCTGCTTCCATCGCCGTCATGCGAGCGCCCTGCTCCCCCGCGGCTGACTCGAGCAGGATTCGATAGAGCTGAAATTCGATGTGCTTCGGTAGCAGATCCTCGAGGATCTCTACCGGACCGGGCTCGTAGAGATAGTCGACCTCGGTTCCCACTTCATCCCAATTGCGTTCGATCGGCAGAATGCGCTCCACGCGCACGTGCTGGGCGATGATGCTCTTGAATTCGTTGTACACCGCGTACACCGCGTCGATCTTCTCGGTCACGAAGTCTTCGATCAGTGCCTGGGAAATCTCGTGCGCGGTTTGCAGTGTCAGCGCGTGCAGCGCGTGGATCGCCTCCCGACGCAGCGGAATCGGACGCTTGCGGAAGTAATCATTCGCCTTTCGACCGATCGGGAGCAGCTGGACCGAGGACCACTGATTCTCGCGCATCGCATTCATTGCCGCGCGGATCGCATTGGAGTTGAACGCCCCGGCCAGTCCCTTGTCGGCCGTGACGACGAGGAGCAGGACGCTCTTTTCTTCACGAGCGTCCAGCAGTGGATGATCGATCCCTTCCACGCGAGTGGCGACGGAGGAAAGCACTTCGCGCAAAGCGGCGGCATACGGTCGCGCGGCGAAGATGCGTTCCTGAGCGCGGCGGAGTTTCGCCGCGGCCACCATCTTCATGGCCTTGGTGATCTGCTGCGTGTTTTTCACGCTGCGGATCCGGCGCCGGATGTCGATGGTGTTCGCCATTACGCCGCGAGAACGTCGTTCTTGTCTTTCACGTAATCGTTCTTGAAGACGTCGATCGCGGACTTCATCTCGTTGCCCAGGGCCTCATCGAACTTCGAGGCTTTCTCGACGCGATCGATCAGTTCCGCGCGATTGTCGAGCATCCACTGATGCATCGCCGCTTCGAAGGAACGGATGGCTTCGACCTGCAGGTTGTCGAGAAAGCCCTGCGTGCCGGCGTACACGGACATGACCTGCAAACCGACGCGCATGGGCGAGTACTGGCCCTGCTTGAGGATTTCGACGAGCCGCCGTCCGCGGTTGAGCTGTGACTGTGTCGCTTTGTCGAGATCGGAGCCGAACTGCGCGAATGCGGCAAGCTCGCGGTACTGGGCGAGATCGAGGCGGAGCGTTCCGGCGATCGCGCGCATCGAACGCGTCTGCGCCGATCCGCCGACGCGCGAAACCGAGAGGCCGACGTTCACAGCCGGTCGCACGCCTGAGTGGAACAGATCGGTTTCCAGATAGATCTGGCCATCGGTGATGGAGATGACATTCGTCGGAATATAGGCGCTGACATCGCCGGCTTGCGTCTCGATGACGGGAAGCGCAGTGAGCGATCCGGCACCCATTTCATCGTTCAGTTTTGCTGCTCGTTCGAGAAGCCGAGAGTGAAGATAGAAAACGTCGCCCGGATAGGCCTCGCGGCCGGGTGGGCGGCGAAGGAGAAGCGAAATCTCGCGATACGCCTGCGCGTGCTTGGAAAGATCGTCATAGATGCAGAGCGCGTGCTTCTTGTTGTACAGAAAGTACTCGCCCATCGCACATCCGCCGTATGGCGCCAGGTATTGGAGCGGCGCCGGCTCGGAAGCGGACGCGGAAACGACGATGGTGTGCTCCATCGCGCCGTAATCTTCGAGCGTCTTCACAACTTGAGCGACCGTCGACTTCTTCTGTCCGATTGCCACGTAGATGCAGACGACGCCTTTGCCCTTCTGATTGATGATCGTGTCGATGGCGATGGCGGTCTTGCCGGTCTGACGGTCGCCGATGATGAGCTCGCGCTGTCCGCGTCCGATCGGAATCATCGAGTCGATCGCTTTCAGTCCGGTCTGGAGCGGTTCTTTGACCGGTTTCCGATCGACCACGCCGGGCGCGATGCGCTCGATCGGGTAATTCTCGGCCGCTTCGATCGGCCCTTTTCCGTCGATAGGAATTCCCAACGGGTTGACGACGCGACCGACGAGGTTCGGTCCGACAGGAACGGACATGATGCGTCCCGTTCGCCGGACCACGGCGCCCTCGCTGATGGCCTGATACTCGCCGAGGAGCACGACGCCGACGTTGTCCTCTTCGAGGTTGAGCGCGAGACCGGCGACGTTGTGCGGAAACTGCACCAGCTCGCCGGCCATCACGCGATCGAGTCCGTACACCCGGGCGATCCCGTCGCCCACCGAGATGACCGACCCGACTTCGGAGACGTCGACACCTTTGCCGATCCCGGTTAATTGCTGCCGAATAATCTCTGTGATTTCTTCTGCTTTAATATCACTTGCCATAAATGTCACATTAACGATTCACGAAACTTGTTGATCTTGCCGGCAATGGACGCGTCGTAGACCTCGCTGCCCACCTTGGCGACGAAACCGCCGAGCAGCGTCGGATCCGTTGTCACTTCCACTTCCACCTTCCGTCCGAACTTCTTCTCGAGAACCGCGCGGAGTTGCTTCACTTCCTGCTCATTGAGTCGATGAGCCGCCCGCACCTCAGCAGCCACGGCGCCGGTCGCCTGCCGGATCATCGCGGCGAGAGCTTCGACAATGGAGTCGAGATGGTTGATGCGGCGATTGCGGATCAGGACTTCGAGCACCTTGATCGCCATATCGGGAAGGTCGAGCCGTTTGGCGATGGTGCGAGTCACGGCGAGTTTCGTGTCGAGGTCGATCGCCGGGTTTGCATACATTTCGGCCAGATCCGGTGCCGCATTTCGCGCTTTCTCGAATCGCGCAAGCTGGTCGCGAAGTGAGGCCGCCTTTTCCGGTGAACCCGTGACGTCCATGATCGCGCGCGCGTACGGGTGGGCGAAGCGCCGAATCAAGAGCCGACCTCCTCGACCTCACGCACGCTTTCAGCGAAGAGTTTCTGCTGGTCGGCATCGGTGATGGTCTTTTTCAGGATCGCTTCCGCGCGCTCCGCGGCGAGTTCGCCGGCATATTCAGTGAGCTCGTGACGCGCGTGTTTGATGCGATTGTCGACTTCGTTCCGCGCGGCTTGGAGAAGCTTCTGCGCTTCCGCTTCCGCGACCGCGATCAGCTCGTGCTTCTGGCGCTCGCCTTCCGACTTCGCCTTCTCCTGAATCGCTCGGAGCTCTCCTTCGAGTCTTGCCAGGCGCGCCTGAATATCCACGGCTATGGCATCCGCTTTCGCTCGCCGTTCGCGGGCTTCGTTCGCCTCATTTCGAATCTGTTCGCCGCGCGCGGCGAAGGCCCGCTTGATCGGTCCACCGAGAAGCCAGGCGAGGAAAACAAAAAAGGCCAGCAAATTGGCGAGTTTCCAGATCCAATACGGGAGACCGAGAAACTTCGGCTCTTCGTGCGGACCGCCGTGCGGCTCGTTCGGGTGCGCCTGCTCATGACTGACTTTCTCGGCGCCGTGTGCGACCGCATTCGGCTGCTGCGCTTCGGGGGTTTGAGCGAGGAGCCGCACTGGCGCGATCACCAGAAGTCCGACGAGCGCAATCCAGCGGATGGTCATACTGCTCTTCCCAGGATCCGTTCGGCCGCCAGGCGCGCGAGAGACTCGGATTCGCGGACGATCTTCTGCCGCGCTTCGTCGACATCGCGACGGAGCCGCTCATCCGCATCCGTAACCAATCCTTTCGCGTCAGCAGACGTTCTTTCGATCAACTTCGCGCGAAGCGTCGCTGCCTCGGTGCGGAACCGCTCGCGAAGTTGCGATGCCTCGCGCCGCGCGACGTGAAAGCGCTCCTCGATCTCCGCAGTCTTCTTATTGAAGTCGGCCAGTGAGCGCTCGTAGGTCTCGTGCGCGGCCCTCACTTCGGTCTCTCTCGCCTCCAGAACTCCGTTGATCGGCCTGATGAGGAAATGGCTCACTACGAAATAGTTCACGATGAAGATCGCCAGGACGGCGAACAGAGAGAGATCGGGAAACAGGTTGATTTGCATACGTTCTGTGAAACCCGGAAACGCAGCGGCGCGCAGACTTTAGGCGATTTCCAAGGCCGTCGCTGTATACCATAGGGGAAAGAACATTGTCACCTGCGCGGTTGTCGGGTTTTGCGAATGTCAGATGACACGTACACACGGATTCTCGATCGGGCGGACGCATTTTTTCGCGACGTCATCGAGAAGCAACCACAGAACCTTCAATGTGGTCGCGGCTGCTCACTCTGCTGCTACGGTCTGTTTGAAATCGGCCCCGCGGACATCCCGGTGATCGCGGAGGGATTGGCAGGACTTCATCCGGCGCGTCGACAGCGGATCATCCGCCGCGCGCAAGACATCATCGCGAGCTCGAATCATCCGGTCCTCCGTGAGTCTTCGCCGGTAGAGAAGGATGAATTCTTCGAACGAACCGCCTCGACTGCGTGTCCGAATCTGAGCGATGCTGGTGAATGCATGATCTATGAGCACCGGCCACTCGTCTGCCGCACATTCGGCCTTCCAGTTCGCGACGGTGACCGTTATCTGGACGACGTGTGCCATCTGAATTTCACCGCGGCATCGAAAGAAGAGAAGCGCGCCGCCGCGTGGAACCTCCAGTGGGAGGACGAGGTGGACCCCGAGGATGAGTACACCGTCCCGGAGGCGATCGTGCTCGCAGCCCGCGTTCGCGGGTGGCTGTAAGGAACTCCCCCGGCTGCCGCTGAGCGCGCTACACTTATCGTTCTGCGAAGAGATCGGTAGCGCGGTGGGAGGACGGTATGTACTGCCCGTACTGCGGAGTGAAGAACGATCGTGGCGAGGCGGAATGCTTCATTTGTGGGAAAAAACTACCGTCGGTTGATCAGGAAGCGCCGAGCGCTAGAGGATCGCGACGCAGCGGCAGCAGTGCGGCGCAAAGCGGCGGCACAGTACCGGTACCTGCGCGCCTCGGTGATCGGTTCATCGCCATCATCCTCGACACACTGTTCCTCGGCGCGCTCGTTCTCGTGATCGCCGCGCTGGTTTCGCTGCGGTGGTCGGCAGTGCAGGATCTCGGTCTGTCACAGCCGATGCTGATCGCACTCGGAGCGTCCAGCGCGATCTTGATGGTTTTCCTCTACCACTGGCTGCTCGAAGGCGCGTTCGGGGCGACGATGGGAAAAGCGATCGTCGGCGTGCGTGTGCTCAATCAGCGAGGCGGATTGCCGGGTCTACGATCGTCGGCAGTGCGGAACGTTGTCCGTCTTCTCGACGCCATACCGTTCTACCTTCTCGGATTTTTCGTCGCTGTTTTCTCGCCGGCGCGGCGACGGATCGGAGATTACGCAGCGCAGACAGTCGTGCTGGAGCAGCCGCCGACGCTGGGCAGCCGCGTTACCGTCGTGTGCATCTGGTTCGTTCTGATCGCGGCGGCGGTCTGGGGCGCGTACATGATCCGGCCCGAGTGGTTTCAGTTCGCAGCTAAGCCTTAGCGGCGATGTTCGTGACGTTGGCTCCCTTGCGATCACCCATCACACAATTACCCTGGAAGATGGCGCCTTCCTCGATGACCAGCGACGGCGTTTCGATGTCGCTGTAAACCTTTCCATTGCGGTGAATCTCGACGCGCTGGTCCGCGGTGATCTTGCCGATCACGGTGCCGCTGATGGCAATGCGGCCGACGTGAATGTCGCCTTCGATCGTCGCGCTCTCTCCGACAATTAGCTCATTTTTCGACACGATCTTTCCGTTGAAGCGGCCGTCGATCCGCATCGTGTCTTCGAATTCGAGCTCGCCTTTGAACGAAGCACCGCTGTCGACAAAGCCGTTCAGCTCACCACTGCCTTTGCTTTTCATCGTCGTCTCCCGGTCAGTTCGTCGAATATACGGATCAGATCATCCTCGCTTGCGAAGCGAATGTGAATTACCCCGCCGCGCCGGCGGCGATCGATGTCGACTTTAGTTCGCAGCGAGCGCGTCAGCTTTTCCTCGGCGTCACGCGTGAACACATCCTTCGGTTTCTCTCTTTTCGCAGAGGGGCGGGCGGAAGTCGCCGCGGCGAGCATCTCTGTCTGGCGAACATTCAGGTTGTTCTTCACAACGCGTTCGGCGAGCAGCTCCTGCCGTTTCGCCGAATCGATCGCCAGCAGAGCACGAGCATGGCCCATCGAGAGCTGACCGCCGGCCAGGAGCTTTTTCACGGTGTCCGGCAGTCGCATAAGGCGAAGAAAGTTCGCAACGGTGGATCGTTCCTTCCCTACGCGCCGCGAGATTTCTTCCTGAGTCAAGCCGAATTCGTCGTGAAGCTGGTGATAGGCGGCCGCCTCTTCAATCGGGTTGAGGTCCTCGCGCTGAATGTTCTCGATGAGGGCGATCTGCAGAGCATCTCCCTCTCTCATTAACTCTTTAATAACAGCAGGAACGGTTTGCAAGCCCGCGCGCTGTGCGGCACGCAAGCGGCGCTCGCCCGCGATCAACCGATAACGGCTGTCACCCGTGCGAGTGACGACGAGGGGCTGCACAATCCCATGTTCGCGCACACTGCGTGCGAGTTCCTCGATCGACGCCTCGTTGAAAACTTTGCGCGGCTGGTAGGGATTCGGGTTGATCTGTCCGATCGGGATCTGCGCCAGGCCGTCGCGGAATGGGATTGGCGGGATGTCGCCGCGCTGCGGGATCAGGGCTCCCAAACCGCGTCCAAGAACCTTCTTCTGATTCATCGAGGCATACTCTCCGCCCGCTGGAGGAATTCTCGAGCAAGGCTGACGTAGGCCTCGCTTCCACGGGAACGAATGTCGTACAGGATAATCGGTTTACCGAACGAAGGAGCCTCTCCGAGCCGGACATTGCGCGGAATCACCGTGCGATAGACCTTCTCGCCGAAGTGACTGCGGACTTCGTCGGCGACCTGGCGCGACAGGTTCACTCGATCGTCGTACATGGTCAGTGCGATGCCCTCGAGTTCCAGGCGCGGATTCAGCGATCCCCGCACTCGCTCGATGGTGTTGAGCAGCTGCGAGACGCCCTCCATCGCGAAGTATTCGCATTGCATCGGGACAAGCACTGAATCCGCGGCCGTCAGGCCATTCACGGTCAGCAGCCCGAGTGATGGCGGCAAATCGATCAGGATGTAGTCATATTCGGACGCGACATCTTCGATCGCCTCCCGAAGCCGGAATTCACGTTTGTCCGCTGTTCCGAGTTCGATCTCGGCACCCACGAGATCGACGGAAGACGGAGCGACATGGAGCGTCGCGAGCTCGGTCGGACGGATGATGCTTCGCAACGGAACGCCATCGAGAATCACGGGGTACATCGACTGCGCGTCGGTCTTGGAGAGGCCAATTCCCGAGGTGGCATTCGCCTGCGGATCGAGATCGATGAGCAGGACCTTGCGCTCGCAGGCGGCAAGTGAGGCTCCGAGGTTGATCGCGGTGGTGGTCTTGCCGACGCCGCCCTTCTGATTGGCCAAGGCAACGATGCGGGTCATTGCTGTTCCACGTGGAACGTCAGAGTCACGAGCGTGCCACGGCGGAGGGGGAAGGTCTCTGTGGCCACAAATGACCGAACCGCGGGCGCTTCAGCCGATCCTTGAAAAAGACCGACTCTCCCGCCATCGGCCATCCATGGCGCCACTAAAGGCAGCCATTCGTGTGGTTTACCGACAGCGCGGGAGGTGACGAGAGAGAAGCGAAGTCCGGGCGGCAGCTGCGTCAGAACGCGCGCCAATCTATCACCGTGGACCACCGCGTTCAATCCGCACTCCCTGACAACGTGTTTCAGAAACGCCCATTTTTTCTGGTCCGATTCGACGAGGTGAAAGTGCGCTTCCGGCGAGACGATCGCCATTGGAATGGCCGGAAGACCACCGCCGCTGCCGAAGTCGAGAACCTCGCCATGAGGGGTGAGAATCGCGCTGGCGGCAAGCGCTTCCTCGATATGTGCATCGATGTTGTCCCGCGCCTCGGGACCGACGAGATTGATCTTCTCGTTCCAGCGAAGCAGTTCTTGCTTGTAGCGGTCGAGGCGATCATCCGTCATGACGCCGCGGCCACGCGGATCCCGCGGCGCAAATGCATTCGCAGGATGGCAATTGCCGCGGGAGTTACGCCGGGTATGCGGCCGGCCTGACCGAGGGATACCGGACGCACGAACGTGAACTTCTCGACCATCTCTCGCGACAGTCCGGGCAGCGAATACGTCATCTCGCGGGGAATCTGAAGATGCTCGTCTTCTGCCATCCGAGCGGCCTCGCGCTCCTGTCTCTCGATGTAGCCTGCGTAGCGAAGACGGGCCATGACACCTTCCGCTTCTTCCTCGTTGAGCACGCTGAATGCAGCCTGGTAAGCAGGCGCGCTCGCCAGGAACCGATTCAAGTCGAAGGCCTGTCGCTGCATCAGCTTGGAAACCGTCGTCTTCTCGCTCAAGGTGAGGCCGGCCGCCTCCAGCCATGACGACGTTTCGCGGTCCGGCGTGAGAATCCAGCGTTCTGCGGTGTCTCTCGCCGCGGTCATGCGACGAATACGTGCCTCGATCCGCTGATGCCGTTCCGAGTCGAGGACGCGTAGGCGCTGCGCCAGCGGCGACAGACGTTCGTACACAGAGTCGCAGCCGAGAAGGAGCCGATGTTCCGCGCGCGACGTGAACATCCGATATGGCTCCGTGGTACCGAGCGTCACCAGGTCATCGATCATCACTCCGGCGTATGCCTGATCGCGTCGCAGGATGACGGGATCTTCGCCCCGGATCGACTGCAGCGCATTGAGACCCGCGATCAGTCCCTGCGCCGCCGCCTCTTCGTATCCTGATGTGCCGTTGATCTGTCCGGCGAGATAGAGACCGTCGACACCGCGGACCTGCAGTGTCGGATCGAGTTGCTCCGGATTGACGAAGTCGTATTCGACCGCGTAGCCGTAGCGCGCAATCGCCGCGCTTGTGAACCCCGGAAGAGACCGAACGACACCATCCTGAACATCAGGCGGGAGTGACGTCGAAATGCCGTTCATGTACAGCCACGGATGATCGATTCCCTCGGGTTCCACGAAAACCTGATGACGCTCCTTGTCGGCGAATCGAACGACTTTGTCTTCGATGGATGGGCAATAGCGCGGGCCCGTCGCCTTGATCTGGCCGGAGTACATCGGTGCGCGATGCAGATTCGCGCGAATCAACTCATGCGCGAAGGCGCTCGTGTACGTCAGATGACACAGCACCTGCGGCAGCTCGATCCTGTCCGTGAGGATCGAAAAGGGCCGCGGATTCTGATCGCCCGGCGCCGGTTCGAGCTGCGAAAAGTCGACGGAGTCACGAAGCACTCGAGGGGGCGTACCGGTCTTGAGGCGACCGAGTTGCAGGCCGAGAGCGCGCAGAGAGTCGGAGAGCGTTTCCGCCGCCGGCTCGCCGAAGCGGCCGCCGACTGTCTTGAGCTCGCCGGAGTGCATCAGCGCACGGAGGAAGGTGCCTGTGGTGACGACAACCGCGCGCGCTGTAAGCCTCGAGCCGTCATTCAGCGTCACACCGCCGACGCGCAAGCCATTGTGAATGAGAGTCGAAACAGAGCCCTCGACGATCGTGAGTCGGGGCTCTGCCGCGAGGATCGTTTGCACTGCCCGAGCGTAGAGGTCGCGGTCACACTGCGCGCGCGGTCCCTGGACTGCCGGCCCCTTGGATCGATTGAGGATTTTGAACTGGATCCCTGCGCGGTCGGTCGCTTCGCCCATGAGGCCACCGAGGGCGTCGATTTCCTTGACGAGATTTCCTTTGGCCAGGCCGCCGATCGCCGGATTGCACGACATCCGGCCGATGGCGTTCCGATCCATGGTCACCATCGCCACGCGGATCCCGCCGCGAGCGCACACCCGTGCGGCCTCGGCCCCTGCGTGGCCGCCGCCGATCACGATGACATCGAAGCCGGTGTTCATGGTTCCACGTGGAACAGCGTTGGTCGCTTCGTCATTCTGGAGATCCTTCGGCCCTCTGCGCGGCCTCAGGATGACCTTGGCGCTTCGCGCTCAGGTCATTTCCCGATACAAAATTTTGAGAAGATCTCGTCGAAGATCTCCTCCTGCGTGATGGCACCCGTCAGCATCCCGAGCGCCGTCGAAGCGCGATAGAGATCGACCAGCACGATCTGCTCATCGAGCGCGTCGGTGAGCGACGCGCGCGCCGATTGCAGTCCCTCGAGACACGCACCGACGGCCTGTCGCTGTCGTTCGTTGACCAGACTTCCCTCCGGTGCTGCGAAGTGATCTCGGACGATTGTGTCCAGGCGCTCCAGGAGTTCCGGCACACCGCGATCGGCCATGACACTGATTCCGAACGTGCCGGCGGGCGCCGGAGCGAGATCAGTTTTTGTATGGAGCACGATCGGATCGCGGAGGCGCGCGATCTCTTCGCCATCCTCTTCCGACAATCCGATCGATGCGTCGACGAGATAGAGCACGATATCCGCCGTCTCGGCTGCGCGCCGGGCACGCTCGATTCCAATCGATTCGACCGCGTCGCTACTTTCCCGCAGGCCTGCGGTGTCGGCGAACGTGACCGGCAATCCGCCGACTTCGATTGTCTCGCGAACGATGTCCCGTGTTGTTCCCGGAGTTGGCGTCACGATGGCGCGATCACTTCCGACCAGTCGATTCAGGAGCGTCGACTTGCCCGCATTCGGGCGACCGAGGATTACGGCGCTGAGACCGGCCGCGGTCGCGCGCCCGCGCCGATACGTTTCGATCAGCGCGTGTGCTTCGCCGATGGCAGCGTCGACCTGCTGGATCGCATGATCACGCGTAACGAACTCGTATCCCTCCTCAGAGAAATCGAGCGCGGCTTCCAGCCGAGAGATCAGGCTGAGAAGCGTTTCGCGGATTGCGAACGCTCGGCGGCTGAGAACTCCTTCGAGATTCGCGAGCGATAGTTTTGCCTGCAACGACGTACGGGCGTTGATTACGTCAGCGATCGACTCGGCCTGGACGAGATCGAGTTTTCCGTTGAGTACTGCCCGCTCCGTGAACTCGCCCGGCTGAGCCGCGCGAGCTCCCAGTTCGATCGCCGCGCGAATTACTGACTCGACGATGACCGGGCTGCCGTGCAGCGTAAGTTCGACGAGGTCGTTGCCGGTGAAGGAGTGCGGCGCGATATAACGGACGGCAATGCACTCGTCGAGCTGCTCTCCTGAATAATGGAGAGAAGTCAGTAAGGCTAGACGGGGTTCAGGTCGTGCGCCTGCCAGCTTCTCCAGGAT
>CAAGKR010405301.1_pt1 | contig 31484 bp, 26 predicted proteins | sample 2556971 | NCBI WGS metagenome assembly CAAGKR01 (sample SAMEA5207829, study PRJEB30636) | soil metagenome | biome: forest; feature: boreal; material: soil | place: USA | collected 2011-09 | depth 1 m | reverse complement strand
TCCTTACATCCTTCTTAATCTGATGCTCTCTATGACCGCAGCATTACAGGCGCCAATCATCATGATGTCGCAAAACCGCGCGGCTGAAAAAGATCGTCTCGCGGCAGAACAGGATTTCAAAGTGAATCTAAAAAGTGAGTTGATGCTTGAAGAGTTGATGCGCAAGAGCCGCGGCCGCGACAACCAGATTGAGCAGATTGCGACAATGGTGAAAGAGATGTCGGTAAGCGGGAAACACGAGTAGTCCATCAATGCATAACGGATCGCGCGGTTTACTTTGGGCGCACATCTCGTCGGGACCGCACCCGTTAATCTCTTAAAAGTGCCGTACAAGGCACGAAACGCTTATAGAAATCGCTCACTATCAATTCTGAAGCTTTCGGAGCGGAGCGACCTGCTGCACCTCGCTCCGCTCCGAGCGTCCACAACTGTGACCGTGGTAAGCCTATAAACATTTCGCCGCTACGCGGCTGTTTCCGCATCGACTGCGTCCGCCAGGCAAGGCGACAGTTCTCATGACATGTGCGGTACCCAGACGGAGGCCTGCGCGATTTATGGCGACTTGTTTGTGCCGGCAACGGGTTTCGTTGCTGTTCTCGTGGTCGGGATCCTGGCGGGACCGAGTTCACCTTTTGGAGCAACGCGGCCATTGCGAGTCAGCGCAATCCGCTTATCGCGGCTGGAGCCTTCATCAACGGCGACTTTAATTGAGCGAAATGAGCCATCACGCGCTTTGTTGGTGGGATTGTAAGCAAGCATGTATTGCGTGCGAAGATCTCGGACAATCTCATTTGCAATCTGCGGCACCTCGGACAGCGACTGCGGAAAGAATGCACGGCCGCCCGTTTCGGTTGCGAGCTTGTTAATGAGGTTGACGGCTTTATCGCGCGGACTCTTGCGGATAAAACCGCCATCTTTATCGAGTTCGTTAACAAAGCCGATCACGTAAATCTGCACGTCCTCTTCGCGCAACCGCTCAAAGAGCTTTTCAGGCGAATAAAAGCTTGACCGATCTTCGCCGTCGGTAATTACAATCAAAGCGCGCCGTCGCCTGTCGCTGTCGTTCCCCTTTTTGTATTCAGCCACGTGCTCGGCAGTAAGATAAACCGCATCAATTATCGCGGTCTGGCCTCCTTCGACATATAGACTGTCAAGACCGTCCATCAGCAAGTCTTCGTTTGGTGTGAAGTCCTGGACAGTTTCAATTTTGTCGCTACTAATGAACCGCACCAGGAAAGTTTCGTCACCGGGCTTGTTGCTGTTGATGATAGTTTTTCCGGCGTCGATCACGGCCTGCAACTGGGAGCGCAGCGATCCGGAAGTATCCACAGCCAGCCCGTAACTAATCGGCACTTCTTCACGCGTGAAAGATTCGATGGGCTGCGGCACGCCGTCTTCGAAAACATGAAACTCGTTCTGCGGCACATTGTCGATGGGACGATTGTTCCTATCGATGACGCGCACGTTTAGCGTTACCAGTTCCGTGTTGACTCTGACGATGCTGCCTTCGTCGATGTCTTCTTCAGGAGGTGTGGGCGTCGGCTTTGGCTTGAGCACAGGGGCTGGCGGAGGCTCGCCCAACATTGGGGCTATCCGGTCAAATGGCGTTGGCTTCGGATTAGGAGGTGGAGTCGACCGGGGCGTGGGAGTTGGGGTCGCCACTGTTGCCGGCCGGCTGACAGGCGTTTGAATAGTGCGGGTGACCGGAGTTGGCGTTGGCGTGGGTCCGGGAACGATGGCGGCGATGCGCCGTGGTCGATCCTGACTCCTCGCCGCCAAAACCAAACCAGAGCCAATCACACAAGTAGTCGCGAAAACAATCGCGAGCACTACAACAAATCTTTGCTGTTTCAACGTGCTCATATAGTCTTTAATAAAACTCATTATTACGTAATCCTAAAGCAACAAAAAAGCTCGATGGCGACCGAGGTTCACAGACCGTCACTTGTTCGGTCAGGCACCCCACGCTACCCCAAGTCTAACCTTTCACACTTGAGCATGCGAAGCCCCGACGAACCTGTCTCGCAATAGCATGGAAGCGTTGAAAGCGCGACCCTTACCAGCGCGAGCCTTCGCCGACGTGTAGAAGATGCTTCGGGAGAGTGAATGCGTTGCCGAATATGGGAGTGAAATCAGCGAGATCGATCTCAACGAGAGCCGGGAATCGCGTAGTAGCCTTCCTTTGAGCGAACGAACAGGTGCGGCAATCCACGTGGTGGAGTCACTTTCACTTTGATGCGATGCCAGCGGCCGTCGTTAGTAAAATCCGTGGGTTTGTAACCAATCGAATATTGGTGACGCAGCTCGAGAGCGATCTGCTCGAAAATGTCGTCCATTTCGGCGGAGCTTCTGGGGAAGAATGCTTTGCCGCCCGAAACGCTTGCGAGTTCATCCAGAACGCCCTGTCCTTCCATGCCCAATGAGCTGCCGGCGTCGCCACCACTCAAGATACCGATGCCGTAGAGTACGACGTCCGACTCCTTGAGAAGTCGTCGCAACTCATTAAAGGTATATCGAGAATTATTGTCCTGGCCATCGCTAATCAATAGCAGGGCCCGCTTAGGATGTGATCCGCGCTGAACCTTCTCAACGCCGAGGTAACAAGCGTCATATAAAGCGGTGTTATTTCGAGTTTGAACAAAAGTAAGTTTGTCCAGGACCGCATTTCCGTCGCGAGTTTTATCCAGCAGCAGTTGTGCCCGTGAATTGAAAGCGATTAAAAAATACTCGTCGGAATTGTGACTTGTCTGGATAAACTTCGACAGCGCGTCGCGCGCCCGCTTGACTTTATCGCCCCCCATCGATCCCGAGACGTCGAAGAGCACTCCTACCGAAACCGGCGCATCATCATCGCTGAAGAAGGTTATTTCCTGGGGCTTTTTCTCATCAAGCACCGTGAACGCGCTCTTGTTTAAGCCTGAGACATAGCGCCCATAAGTGTCCGTTACCGTAACCGTAAAAGTGATCAGGTCGGTATTAACAATAACAGGGCCCTCGACCTCGTTTCCAGATTTTTGTTGGCCGTTTGGAGGTGTATCAACTTTCGGAGGAGTTGGCGCGCTTGCCGGTTCGGCTGCCTTCTGCGCGCTCTTGTCCTGGGCGCTCGCCACTGCAAAGAATGCCGGGGAGCTGGATAGGAGAAGAAAGATTACCAGGAAAGAGAGTGGTGCGATCCTTAAAGCGCGTCCAGGAGATAACTGCATGTGACCTCGCGTTCCTCGCAAGCGTTCCGTTGTTGTGCTGACCAGAGATGGGGCTGCAAACACAGATGCCGGAGAGCGAAAGACTGATGCCCGAGAGCTGAAATTTTGTAGATAATTCAGAATGGCTGACGCGGGAGACGTGGCCGTCGCTGCTTTCAATTCCCAGTCTGTGATGACTGCGATTCATTGTAGGACAGGGCGGCAGGAGGCGCAAGAAGTAAGGGGCCGCAACTTCCTAAGGTTTCGAGCGTGTAGGTATAGCCCGAGAAAGGGGCGTCGAAGGTGCATGTTATACTTTCCCGCTGATCTGAACTCTGGAATCACAAAGCAATGGCTGAGTTTATTTGCCGATTAGGAACGCCTGCGGGCGAGGTGGTGACGCGGACGGTAGAAGCGCCGGGCGCGGGCGAAGCACGCGCGCGTTTGGAACGCGAAGGCTTCCGAGTTTTCAATGTCACGCCACCGAAAACGAGCGGCGTCACCACGCTCACCCGGCTCGGGGGACGGGGTGGGCAGCCGCGCGTAAAAGCAAACGACTTCCTTCTCTTCAATCAGCAACTAGCGGCACTGGTTCGCGCCGGCATCCCAATTCTCCAGGCTATCTCAATGTTGCGTAAGCGCGCGACGTCTGCGCGTCTGCGCGCCGTGCTCGGTGAGGTTGAAGATCAGATTCGCGGTGGTGCGGCACTGTCACAGGCCTTCGCCTCGCAGGGAAGCATGTTCCCCAGGATTTATACGGCCTCAATCCTGGCCGGCGAGCGGTCGGGCGCGCTGGATGAAGTCCTTGGTCGTTATGTAACTTACATGCGTCGCAACGTAGCCCTGCGCCGTAAGATCCGCGGCGCTCTCGCATATCCGCTATTCCTGCTTTTTGCTTCCGGCTGCATGGTGACCTTTTTGACACTCTATGTTGTGCCGAGAATGTCGGATCTGTTTTCCGGATTGGCCGGCGGTGAACTTCCGATAGTCACGCAGATTGTTGTTGGTCTATCGAGATGGCTTTCGTTAAATGTCATCTGGTTTGGACCACTATTCATTGGCGGCGCCATCGTTCTCTTTCTCTGGTCTCGCACCCCGTCAGGTCGTCTGAAGATTGACGCTCTCATTTTGAGATTGCCGCTTGTGGGTAACCTGGTAATACAACTTTCAGTTGCTCAAGCCACTCGCTCGCTGGCCACGCTGCTGGCCGGTGGTATCACGCTGGTCGAGTCCTGGGAAATTGCGGCGGAGTCGGTAACAAACCGGGAGCTGCGTCGTCGCAGCTCGGCAATCCTGCCAATGATTCGTGAGGGACGTACTTTCACGGAGAGTCTTGAGTTTGCCAAATGGGTGCCGCTGCTGGCGATTGACATGGTCGAAATTGGCGAGCGTTCGGGAAGTTTGCGCGAAATGCTCGACGAGGTGGCAGTCTTTTATGACGCGGAGTCGGAGGTTCGGCTGGAGCAGTTGACGACCACGCTTGAGCCTGCGATTCTTGTGGTCATGGGTGGAATCGTCGTTACCATTCTCCTGGCCATATACCTGCCCATCATTCAATCAATTTCCAGCGGCGCGGGTGTTACCGGCCACCACTAGAGACCGCGCAGGCACAATCAGTTGGAACTATTAGCTTAGCCAAACCTGAATGAAACAGTTAACGGAAAACCCTATACCCACTCCGCCAGCGCAAAAGACTTTGGATTCCACAGTCGCGGTCGATGAAAAACTGTCTCCAGGGGGAGAAAACCATGAGCCGCCTGAGGTGGTCGCCGCAAAAGTACTCGCTCGTCGCTACCGGCTGCCGTTTGTCGAACTGCTTCCTGCCGATCAGGAATCGCCGATCGATTACGGACTCTTTAATGAGATTCCAGTGGACCTGATGGTGCGCCACCAGTTTCTTCCCCTCAAGCGCGATGAAAAAGGGCTCCACATCGCGATGGCGGACCCGACCGATTTGGAACGGCTGGACGAACTCGCCAGCGCTCTAAAAGCTCGCATTGTTCCTCACGTGGCTACTGCGGGAGCCATTGAGGTGATCCTGCGAAGAGGCGATGCCACGCAGCGCGTATTGCAGGAAGCGGCATCCGGCTTTCGCATCTCATTAGTAAGAGAAACTGAACACGGCGAAGAAGTACTTGATCTCGATCGGCTGGCGACCGATTCAGAGATGTCGCCGATAATAAAACTCGTTGATTCGATCATCTACAACGCTATGGAGTCACGCGCTTCAGACATTCACATCGAGACGCGCGACACGGAAGTGCAGGTAAAATACCGAATTGACGGAGCGCTCTACGCCAAGGTTGATCCTATTGATCTCGCTTATCATCAGACGCTGATCTCGCGCATAAAAGTTATGTCCGAGTTGGATATTGCCGAGCGCCGCGTGCCGCAGGACGGGCGATTCCGGGTTCGCTACAAGGGTCGCAACGTTGATTTCCGTGTGTCGATCATGCCAACCATCCACGGTGAGGACGCGGTCATCCGTATTCTCGACAAGGAGCAGATAAACGAAGAATTTCGTAATCTCAATCTGGATGTGGTCGGGTTTGCCGAAGATAATTTGCGGAAGTTTCGCCACTACATTGCTGAACCTTACGGCATGGTGCTGGTGACTGGTCCAACCGGTTCGGGAAAGACCACTACGCTCTACGCCGCGCTGAACGAGATCAGAAACGAAGAAGACAAAATCGTCACTATCGAGGATCCGGTTGAGTATCAGTTGCACGGAATCACGCAGATTCCCGTCAACGAAAAGAAAGGGCTCACATTCGATCGCGGTCTGCGTTCGATTTTGCGCCATGACCCGGACAAGATCATGGTGGGTGAAATCCGCGACACCGAGACTGCTCAAATTGCGATCCAGTCTGCACTGACGGGCCATCTTGTATTCACGACGGTACACGCAAACAACGTCATCGATGTTATCGGGCGATTCCTTAACATGGGCGTCGAGCCTTATAACTTTGTCTCGTGTTTGAACTGCGTGTTAGCTCAGCGTTTAATTCGATTGCTTTGTCCTTATTGCAAGCGCCAATATCGCGCCAAAGACGAGGAGTTGGCCGAGTCAGGACTGCGGCCGGAGGAACATCGAGAAACTGTCTTCTACATCAACGTCGGCTGCGACGCCTGCAACCACACAGGCTATCGGGGGCGCACCGCGATTCATGAGTTGCTCGATCTCTCCGACAATATTCGCGAAATGATTGTCGAGCGCAGGCCGGGTTCGGAGGTTCGAAGAGCCGCAGAGGCCGAAGGTTTAACCAGCCTGCGCGAATCTGCGCTTAAGAAGGTGTTTGCGGGAGTTTCAACTCTGCATGAGATTAACCGGGTGACCTTCGTTGAGGAAGTTCGCGCTAGTCACTAGAGATCTGGAGTTGACCCTTTAGGCTGAACAGGCGCGCATCCCAAATGAATAGCCACTAAATTGCAGCGTTTTAAGGAACCATTGTTTTTGCGTGGCGTGTAAGAAAAGAATCGGGAGCGTTTGCATCTTAGCTTCCCGAACGGCATTATTAGGTCAAGTTAGGCGAAGTCGAATTGTCCTCCACTGAGAGAAACTGCCATGAGAATAAAGATAGAAACTCGCATCCTGGTTTCATTGCTGCTCACTTTTTCCCTGCTGCTTTTGCCGGCAACGGCGCTAGCCAGAAAAGGTGAGAAAAACTTCAAAGAAGGCATGCGCTATGAGGCCTCGCAGCAATGGGAAAAGGCTGCCCAGGAGTTTACGCTGGCGGTTGCCGCCGATCCTTCGAATCTCGAGTATCAGCTCCATTTCCGGCGCGCGAGCTTTAACGCTTCGCAGTCGTATATGCAGCAGGGACGCGCGCTTGCGGAGCAGCGAGATTTCGTTGGCGCATATAACGCTTTTCGGCAAGCCTACGGATACGATCCTGTCAACGAGCTTGCTGTCTCAGAGATGGAGCGGATGTTGCGGCTTCAGGGAGTCAAGGAAGGAAACAACGGTAACAACCCAAATGTAATAAAGAGCGGCGAAAACAAGGATGGAAGCGCGAATCCGACGAGCGGACAGTCCGAGGAAGCAGCCGCTTTACCACCCCCACGAAGCGAGCAACTGCGCGTCATAAGTTACAGCGGCGATTTGAAGTCTTTTATTCGCAGTCTTGCCGAGCAACTCAGCCTGAACGTCGTTTTCGACCGGCAATCATTTGTTCAACCGCGAAATATCGATATCAACTTGCGCGACGTCACCACTTCACAGGCGCTCGACTACATCTTCCTACAGGAAAATTTGTTTTTTCAAAAGCTGAGCCGGCGAACTATTCTCGTGGCGGATCAAACCCGCCGTCCTCAATATCAACAACTAGTTTTGCGCACGTTCTTTCTTGCAAACACCGACCCCGAGAAAGCCAAGACGCTCGTGCAACAGGCTATACCCCCTTCGGTTGGGCGACCGCAAACAATCGTCGTTTCGGATAAAGATACTAATAGCCTGACCATCCGTGACACAGCCGAAAATGTCCGCTTGATTGGGGAACTGCTCCAGAGCATCGACAAGGATCGCGCCGAAGTTGTAATGGACGTGAACATCTACGAGGTCTCTAAGAGTGATCTGTTGCAATTGGGTAATCAGTTGGGAGGAGATAGTACCTTAACTCTTGGTGGCTCGCCGGGCTTATCTGTGCTTACGTCAAATGGGACTCTTGACAGGCTGCGAACTGGCGTAAACCTGGCGAGTATTGTCGGAGGCGCTCCCACTGCCGCTGCGGCAGCTCTACTGATTCCACCCTCCGTGCTAACCGCTTTCCAAAGCAAAAACAATACAAGGCTGATTGCTTCAACCCAGGTTCATGCTTTTAACGGCGAAGAATCAAGCGCTCGTATTGGCCAGCGGGTTCCGGTGCAAACGGCCCAGGCCTACCCGTTTGGGATACAAACTGGAACGCCCAATACGACTAACGGGTTTCCAACTGGCGGCTTTCCAGTAATTAACTATGAGCCTACAGGTCTGACACTAAAGTTCACGCCGCAAGTGTTTCCTAATCAGGATGTGCAAGTGAAGATGTCGATTGAATCCAAAGACGTGCTTGGCGCCAGTACGTTGACACCAACCTTCACTGAGCGAACGATTACCGGAACGGCCCGCGTTCAAAACAACCGCACTATGATGTTAGCCAGCGTTTCCCAGGACGTGCAGACCAATGGCCGGCGAGGATTGCCGTTGGTAGGGCTAATTCCTGTGTTGGGCCGGCTGTTTACATCGCCGACCCGTGACAATCGACGGGTAGACATTGTAATAGCCGTCACACCTCACGTGTTGCGCGCTCCGGCAGTCACGCCGCGTGATGAAGAAATGCGGCCCAGCGGCACCTTGCAGTCCCCGACGACAGGTTCACTCGAAGCCATGTTGCGCGAGGCAGATCGCGAGGACCAGTTGGCGGCGGCACAGGCGCAGAAAAGAAATGCGGTCGCCAGGCAGTTGGAGGCTGCACCCGCCTCGAATGCTGCCAGTGCAACCAACGAGGAGATTGCGAAAACTCCCAATACCTCAGTTAACAAACCGGCGCCCGCTTCGCTGACGGATGCTGGCAATGCCGGCGTTGCCAGGGACACCAGTGCTCAACAAACAACGAGTGTTTCAGAGCAAATCGCCAGGACGCAGGCCCCAGCGGAGGAGTTGCCAGCCTTCGTGCCTGCGCCGAAGTCGCTGGTAAGTAATCGCGCCGCCTCAGAAGTCGCTGCTGTCAACACGAATCTCACGGGGGAAGCGCACGCCACCCTTACAAGTCTGGCAAAACCAATCGCGACCTCGGTTACTTCTGTTAACACTCCGGCTCGAACTGCACAAGTAACCTTAACTTCAGCCGACGAGGCGATGAAAGTCGGCGAAAAGCGCTGGTTTTCACTTAGGCTGAACTCAGATTCTTCGCTGGCCCTGGCGGTCGTTGCTTTACGATTTGACCCCAGGGTTGTGTCAGTGCGAACAGTCTCAGCGGGACCTCTTTTGGCAAACGTCAAAGATGTTAAGGATCCAGGTGCGAGTTTCACTCAGTCGATCGACGCATCCGGGGTTTGCCTGATTTCGATTTCAAATCTGAATGGCGTGGCTTCAATCAAGGGCGCCGGCACGCTGCTTTTGATCGAAGTGGAGGCTCTCGCTCCCGGCGACGCCGGACTAGTCCTCGATAAGGATTCCATGCGCGTGTTAGCGACGGATGCTCGCGATGTTGCGCTCGATGTGATGCCGGTTCGCGCAACCGTGAAGCAGTAAGAAGGTGAGTTACCTGCAAGGGCCACGCCCGAATAAATCAGAACGCGGCGATACAGGGAAAGCGGTTAAGCTTACCGGTCGCCGCGTAACCATTTCGCGCTCTATTGCGTCGCATATGTTTGGTTCAAAGACTAACCAGCGAGGATTCACGCTAATTGAGTTGGTCATCACGATCACCGTGCTGACCATACTTACGCTTGGCATCGTTCCTCTGCTCAAACTCTCTGTCAAACGCCAGAAGGAACAGCAACTCCGGGATTCTTTGCGGCAGATGCGCACCGCCATCGATGAGTTTCACCACGATACTGTCGGTATGTCTAACGCTGCGACCCTCAATCCGCAACAGCAACAACAACAGCAGCAGCAAAATAATTATGTCGATCCGCGCAGCAAGGTCGTGATTAGCGATCCGACGATATTCGGTGTAGATAATCCGGATCGTTACCCGCCGGATCTCGAAACGCTCGTCAATGGCGTCAACGTAATTCCTCGCGCAGGAATAGGTGGCGGTCGAGGAGAGATTGGTGTAGACGCAACAAAAGTAGGAGAGCTGGCGACTAAAAAGAAAGTTTACCTTCGCGCCATTCCGATTGATCCAATGACGGGCGAAGCCAAGTGGGACTTGCACTCGTGCTACGACCCAGCGGATGCCAGCTCATGGGGTGGCGAAAACGTTTTCGATGTTCGCTCGACGTCGAAGGGAATTGCTCTGAATGGTGAGAAGTATAGTGACTGGTAAGCGGCGATATGGAGACACGGAGACGGGGAGACACGGCGAACGCGATTTCGTCCCCGTGTCTCCGCGTCGCCCCTTCTCTGCGTCCGTGCCGCGCGGCTTTACGCTGCTTGAGCTGATGATCGTGATCACGGTCATCATAATTCTTGCTGCCATCGCCCTGCCGCAGTATCAAAAAACGATCATGCATACTCGCGAGGCGGTCTTGCGAGATGATCTCTACAAGATGCGCTCCCTGCTCGATCAGTACGCGGCTGACAAACAGAAGTTACCGCAATCGCTTGATGATCTGGCTGCCGGGGGTTACATGCGCGAGTTGCCCCAGGATCCAATTACCGGGGAGAAGGATTGGACAGTAACCACAGGAGAAGACCCGAATTCCACCCACGGGGAACAGGGCGTGACCGATGTTCATAGCGCCTCCACCGACATTTCGTCGGAAGGCACACCTTACTCTGAGTGGTGAGGGAATTGCGGAGTTCGGATTACAAATTTCGAATTGGTTTTCCACTTCTAGCCTTTTCTTCTTAATCCGAGTGATGTATACGGACGAAAAATCCGCAATTCGAAATCCGCAATTCGAAATCTTCTAATGGCTAACCCTTTATCAAAACTGATAAATCCCTGGTACCCCTCAACGGCTCTTGGGTTTGAAAAGGGACTAGCCACGATGGTCCAACTCGAGCGCGGACGCGGAAACGCCTCCAGTTTGCGACGTGCGGCGACAGTAGCCTTGCCGGACGATCTGATTCGCCCAAGTTTCGAAGAGCCGAACATCTCCGACCTATCCGAACTGACCGCCGCTCTCACTGACCTGGCGACTAGCGCCGGATTGCTGCGACAGAAGCGATGGTCTGTGGCCTTACCGGACGGCTCCAGTCGCACTTTGATTCTGACTGTGGAGTCGCCGCCGGCTTCGAATGCAGAGCTTGAGGAAGTGCTCACATGGAAAATGGAGCGCGGCTTTGGCGCTTCACTCGAAGAACTCTCGATTTCTCGCGAACGCCTGTCACCGGACGCGCAGGGCAGGGATCGCTATCTGGCGGTGGCCACTCGCGCGTCCATTCTTGGCGAATACGAAGCCGTCATGAACTCTCTTGGTTGGCGCGCAGGCCTGATTCTTCCGCGTCATATCGGCGAAGGACAATGGTTGACTATAAACGGCTCGAAAGGCGACGGGCTGCTACTCAGTTCTTCGGAGAAGGGGTTTACAGCAGTGGTATTTCGCGGCAAACAGCCGCTGATAATCCGCACCGTCATCTGCGATCCACATGAATGTGAAGACGAGCTGTATCGTCTGCTGCTTTTCTATCGCGACCGCCGTGGCGGAGAACCAGAGCAAATAGGGCAAGTGCTCACACGTGTTCTCGTCGTTGGGGATATGTTAAGCAAAGATCGCGCTATCGAAATCGTCAATGAAACTCTGGAAACAAACCTTCGCGCACTAGACGCCGAAGATCTGGGTTTACAGCTTTCCACGCGCGAGTTACGCTTTGACGCCATCGCGGGGCCAGCCGGATTAGCGACTTTTTCGTGGCAATGAATGAGCCGGAAGTCGGGAGTTTGGAGCCGGAAGTCCGGAGTCAGGAGTCAGGAGACAATAACTCCGACTCGAACGCCAGACTCACACTTTAGACCCCACGCTGTATACTCTAAGACAGTAGACTCCAGACCTCAGGCCGTAGACTCTAGACTCCCAGAGTCCAGCTTCAAGACTCATTGGGGTTTGAAACATCTTTGATTTCTCAAACGTAATACCTTGGCATCATGAGCACATCCGCAACTCCCGATACATCGACCTTTAGATCAGCGGCCGATCGAGAACTCGTCGCCAGCGCTGTCAGTGGTTTCGAAGGAGGCTTTGAAGAACTCGTCGGGCGCTATCAGCGCCCCATCTCTGCCTACGTTTATCGAATGGTGGGCGATTATGACGCCGCACTGGATTTAACCCAGGAAATCTTCATCAAGATCTATGGCTCGCTTTCCCGCTATCGCCCGGAGTTTAAGTTCTCCACGTGGATCTACAAGATTGCGCATAACGCAGCGATCGACCACTTGCGCCGGAACACGGGGCGCGAACGCTCTCTTATCAATGGAAGTGAAAGCGACAATTACGATCTTCCGCTCGAGAGTGAAGGGTTGAGCCCGGAACAACAGAGTGAGCGGGAAGAGCGCAGGGTAGAAATTGAAACAGTGGTGCGTTCACTGCCCACGGCTTATCGTGAGTTGGTTGTTTTGCGCCACTCACAGGACCTTACCTATGAGGAGATTGTCGATGTTACGGGTTTACCCCTGGGTACAGTCAAGAATCGCTTGTTTCGCGCTCGCGAAATTATGCGACAGCAATTTCTAAATAAAGGCATTACCGGAATCTAGTTTTTAGTACTCGTGTCCAATAGCAATTACATTTGCGATACTGAAAAGATTGCCGCCTACATCGATGGCGACCTCGATCCTGCTTTGCGTTCCGCTTTGGAAGAACATATCAAGCGATGTAGCCGGTGCGCTTCGGAATTGCAGGTTCAACGTCTGTTTATGTGTGAATTAGATGCCGCGCTGGCCGGCCCATTCGGGCTCGTAGTTCCCGAAAACTTTGCGCAGGTTGTAGCGGTGCATGCAGAGAGTGACATGAGGGGAGTGCGGGACCGTGCGGAGCACAACCGGGCCTTGGGGTTTTGCATGATTCTGGCTTTAACAGGCTTTGCGTTGCTCGGCGCCACCGCAAGCAAGGCTGTCATCCTTAACGCCGAATTATTGGTTGACAAAACCCTGGGTATTTTTGGTTTGTTTGCGAAAACAATCTACGATGCCGCAGCAGGGTTCACAGTAATCTCACGAGTTGTCAGCCGCGGACTATTCGGGGATTCGCGTCCTACGGGTTTGGCTGGTCTCCTTCTGGTAGCTCTCGCCATCGGCCTTCTCTCACTCCTGATATCACGTTATCACCGAACGCGTCTTGTCGAATAAGCGCGCGTTCGCATGACCACATCCACAGCAGCAATGGTGAATGAATTAGTTTTTCGGCGACGCGACGATCTGCTTTGGCCCAGCAGCGTTTTCAAGGCAGGCGCGTTGCTGATTTCCTTTTTGTTCATGCTTGGAGTAATCCAGGCACAGACTGCTTATGAATCACCAGCTGGCGATACTCCTTATGTGGTTGAAGGCGTCAGCGATACGATGGCCTACGCTGTGGGCCACACGTTGAGAATTAACGGTACGGTAAAGAATGGCGCGATTTCGTTGGGAGGCGACGTTATCGTTCAGGGGACTGTCGAAGGTGACGTGGCTGCGATCGGCGGATCCGTGATTCAGCTTGAAGGCTCCCGAATTGGTGGCGATGTGATAGTCGTGGGCGGGACTTACCGGCATGCCGACAAAGTGCCGAATCGCAATCCTGCGGCCCAGACAATTATGTACGCGGGTTACGAGCAGGAGTTACGAAACATGATTCGCAACCCCAAAGACCTGCTCGCTCCTCATTGGTCGGCGGGATATATTGGGCTTCGACTACTCGCGGTGTTGTTTTGGTTTGTCGTTTCACTGGCTATAACTGCGGCAATGCCAGGGACAATAAGCCGCGGAATCGCACGACTGCAACTATCCCTCGGACGCGTGGCAATTATTGGCTTTGTCGGAGCCTTGATAATCGGCGCCGGAGTTCCCTTCAGCCTCCATTATCTGCCCTATACGATCAGCGTACTTGTCGGGCTACTGGCACTCCTGTTGATACTTATAGCGGGACTGTTTGGGCGAGTAATTATCTATGCCGCAACGGGACGTTGGTTGCAACGCAAGTACCTGAAGATTAGTCAACACTCAGAGTCGGTTGCTCTCCTGTTAGGCACGATATTCTGGATTACGCTTACGTCCCTCCCCTATATCTGGCCAATCGTTGTTGCTGTCGTGTTGGTGACGAGCCTCGGGCTTGCCCTGACGGCAAAATACCGAGTCGGCTGGAAGCGGGGGCAGGCAGTCTAAGCTCAATCTCCCAAAAAGCTCAAAAAACTTAGACGCATCGAAGTCGTCATGCATCAAAAGCTTTTCCGGTTAACGCCGGCTGAGGATTAATGCAACTTTTTCGAACACTGGGCGTGAATAGCGCGGAATGCGTCCGCTCATACTGATGACCCCGGGCAACTTAACTAGAACCTTCGTCGAGTCGTGTTCGTAACAGACTGGGATAACCCGGGACGTTTGCGGCCATCGTGCAAAATTTGGTAGCTGTCCAAAATTTGCAATGAATTGGTCCCTCGCGGTGTTCTCGTAATTGAACAGGAGGAGGAGTAATGAAAGCGCTTTTTCTCGCGATCGCGCTTGTACTTGTATTAGTACTCGCCAGTTCTAGTAGTTCCGCACAAACGACCCCATCCACATCTGCCACGCAACAGGATGGCGATGTAGGCATCACGCCCAACGGCGCTATCGGCGAAGTTAAAGTCATTGACACTGCCGGGAAACAATTGATTGTCAAGACGGATGCCGGTTCTCTGGTGACGGTCGCGCTGGGAGACAAGACCGTTTACATGCGGTTGGCCCCGGGGGAGAAAACCTTAACGAACGCTACCAGGATCGCGTTTTCTGACGTGGGTGAAGGGGATCGTGTTTGGGCACGAGGAAAAGTTGCCGACGATCACAAATCTGTACCGGCCACGGCTTTGATTGTGATGAACAAAGTGGACATCGCGAAAAAGCACGAGCAGGAACGCGCTGAATGGAAGAGGCGAGGAATTCTCGGCATTATCACCGCGCTTAAGCCGGAAACTAAAGAGATAACCATCTCCAGCCGATCGATGGCCGGCCAGCAATCCATAATTATTCCCGTATCCGACAAAGTGGACCTGCGCCGATACGCGCCTGACTCTATTAAGTTTGCGGATGCCAAACAAGCAAAGTTTGAAGAGTTAAAAGTCGGCGATCAGCTTCGCGCGCTGGGAGAGCGCAGCGCTGATGGCAGCGCTTTCACCGCTGAAAAAGTGGTGACCGGCTCTTTCAAAACGGTGGCAGGCGTCATTACTGCGATCGATGCTACTACCGGTGAGGTAAAGATCAATGACCTGCAAACAAAACAGCCTTTAATGATTGTTGTTAAGGAAGACTCAGTCTTGCGAAAGTTTCCCGCGGCAAATGAAATGGGCGGCCTGATGATGATGGCTCGCGGCGGTCCGGGAGCAAACGGTGCTCCAGGCGGTCAAACTCCGCCAGCGGGACAAGCGAATAAGACGCCAAATGCAGCGCAGGATCCAGGTGGCGGACCGGGGGGCGGCCGGGGTGCCGGACCGCGCGGCGGTGGCGGGGGCATGAATGTGCAGGATATGCTCGAACGTTTGCCTACCATTTCACTCGCCGACGTAAAAGTGGGTGACACGATTATTGTTTCGAGCACGAAAGGTGCTGATGCGACCCGCCTGACTGCTATTAGTCTTATTTCCGGCGCGGATACGCTGCTTAACATGATGGCCGCCAGGCAGCAGCAGGCAGGCGGGCAAGCCGCGCCGAATCCTTCCGCGGGTTTGGGTAGTGGCATTCAATTTGGGATTGGTTTGCCGTAGGTAAGCAGAAATCAGCCGTCAATAGAAATTAGGCAGTTTTGACTTTTATAGCACAGGTCTAATTATGAACGTCTCCACAAATCTTTTGCGCCAGACTTTAGGCGTCGCCTTAATTGTTTTGTTGTCTGCCGCAATTGCGCTCGCGCAGCAGGCACGAGGAACCCTGCGCGGTGTGATCACGGACGAACTTGGCGCTACGATTGTCGGCGCGACTCTGACGCTCACTGACTCCAACGGTGTCCAAAAGAACGCTACAACTAACGGTGAGGGCGTATATGTCTTCAGTGGGCTCGCGCCGGGAAAATATATGCTGCGAGCTTCTGCGTCAGGCTTCGCTCCCTCCGAGAGCGAGTTAGACCTGGCGGCCGGTCAACGTCAATCATTAGACCTTACTCTAAAGGTTACGATTGAAGAGCAAAAGGTAACCATCGCAGCGGAGACTCCGCTTAGTACAGAATCAACGAATAACGCTAACCAAACGCTCATCACCGGCAAGGATCTCGATGCCTTGCCGGATGACCCTGATGAATTGGCGGCGGCCCTGCAGGCGCTGGCTGGACCTTCGATGGGGCCAAATGGCGGGCAGATTTTCGTTGACGGTTTTTCCGGCGGTCGGTTGCCTCCGAAAGAGTCAATCCGCGAGATTCGAATTAATCAGAACCCGTTCGCCGCCGAAAATGATCAGCCGTCCGGCCGAATCGACATTCTTACACGTCCGGGCACCGACAAATTCCGTGGCAGCACCTTTTTCAATTTTCAGGACGAGAGCCTTAATTCGCGCAATCCTTTCGCCACCAGTTCGCCCAAGCGAGCGCCATATCAGGTCAGACAGTACGGCGGAAACCTTGGCGGCCCGCTGGTAAAAAAGAAGGCGTCTTTTTTCCTGGATTTCGAGCGCCGCGAGACGGATGACAACGAGCTGGTTAAGGCAACTGTTCTTGATTCGAATCTCAACCCATTCGACGTCGGATTTGGAGTTGTGGTACCAAAGCGAAATCTTACGTTTAGCCCGCGCCTCGATTATCAGATCAATTCGAATAACACGCTGATCGCACGCTACAGTTTCAGTCATTCAACCACGGCCAATAATGGCGTGGGTGGATTTTCATTGCCTGAGCGCGCCTTCACTTCAGCCTCTACGCAGCAAAACATTCAGCTCACCGAAACGGCTGTACTGAATGCGTCGATGATTAACGAGACGAAATTCCAGTTCACGCGGCAGCGTACTCAAAACCTGGGTGATATCACCAGACCTACGATCAATGTCAGCAGTGCCTTTACCAGTGGCGGCTCGCAAGTAGGTGATGTCACAAATACTGAGAAGCGGTGGGAGCTGCAAGATTTCCTGGCCTGGCAGAAGGGAAATCATGCCTTCAAGTTTGGCGGTCGTCTGCGCGGTGTTCGCATTACCGACATCAACCCGAATAACTTTGGCGGCACGTTCACTTTCACCGGCGGACTTGTTCCCACGTTAGACGCTAACAACCAGCCAATTACTAACCAGCCAGAGTTTGTTGACAGCCTGGAGCGATATCGAAGAACTCTACTGGGCCAACGGCTCGGTCTTTCTCAACTACAGATACGCGCCCTCGGCGGGGGCGCCTCTCAATTCAACATTGCATCCGGCAATCCTGAGGCAAGTGTTTCCCAAGTGGACGTTGGCGTGTATGCCCAGGACGATTGGCGGGTGCGACCTAACTTTACCCTTAGTTATGGCTTGCGTTATGAGCGCCAGACAAACATCAACAGCAAGCTGAACTTGGCGCCGCGCTTAGCTTTTGCCTGGTCACCAGGAGCCGCGAACAGCGCCAGGCCTCCGAAGATGGTGATTCGCGGCGGCGGCGGTGTTTTTTACAATCGCTTCGCTGAAGGCAACACGCTCCAGGCGAATCGCTTTAACGGGGTAAATCAGCAACAGTTCTTTGTCAGTGAGGTGCCGCTATATAACTCCAACGGTCAGTTTGGTCAGCCGACGGCGTCACTGCTTGATTCGTTTCCGAACGTGCCGGTGCTGAGTAGTCTTACCGGCGGGAATCGTCTGATTACGTGGCGAGTGGCCAACGATCTTGAGGCCCCTGTTGTTTACCTTGGGGGAACACAGGTTGAGCGCCAACTACCGTACCGGTTCACGATGTTTGCAGGTTTATTCATGATTCGTATTCAACACGTGATTCGAGCGCGCGACATCAACGCGCCTATACCCGGTACCAACGGCAACCGACCTTTTGGAAATGTTGGAGAGATCTATCAATACGAGTCGAGCGGCAGGTTTAATCAGAACCAATTGTTCATTGGTTTCAATAACAGGTTTAGCAGGGCAATCACCTTCTTCTCGAGTTACGTACTGAGCAAAACCACAAATGACACCGACGGACAAGGCAACTTCCCAGCCAATTCCTATGATCTGAGAGGAGAGTTTGGTCGTGCCTCTTTTGACGTGAGGCATCGCTTCACGTTTGCAGGTACGATCAATTTACCGTGGTGGCAAGTAAGCTTGAATCCGTTTATCCTCGCATCCGCAGGTCGGCCATTCAATATCATTACAGGCCAGGACACCAACGGGGATCGTGTTTTTACCGAACGTCCATCCTTCGCTCCGTCGGGTGTGGATTGCAACAACCCTGCTGCAAACATCGTCTGTACGAAGTACGGAAATTTTAATTTGCGTCCAGTCCCGGGTGAAGCTCTGATTCCCCGTAACTTCGGTCAGGGGCCTGCATTCTTCTCCGTCAATATGCGGATAAGTAAGACCTGGAACTTTGGCACAATCCCTTCAGCTTCAGCGGCCAACCGAAGCGCCCAGGAGAATCAGGGACAAGCGGGACGACGTGGCGGCGGTGGTGGTGGTGGCCGCGGGCCGGGCGAAGGAACGCCACGAATTCCGGGTGCTGGCGGTATTCCCGGCGGTGGCCCCGGGGGCGGAGGGCGCGGTGGTGGCGGAGGCGGAGGCGGTCTCGCCGGTATTGGCGGTCCGCCAGGTGGAGGCGCAGAAGCGAAGCGCTATAGCCTTCAATTCTCCCTGAACTTTCAGAACCTGTTCAATCGTGTCAACCTGGCGAATCCAGTCGGCAACTTGTCTTCGCCTTTCTTTGGCCAGAGCCTTGCGCTTAACGGCGGCTTTGGAGGTTTTGGTCCCGGCGGAGGCGGCGGTGGAGCTGGTGGCGGTAGCGGCGCCGGCAATCGAAAGGTGACGGCCCAAGTTCGCTTCAACTTCTAACACTTGCGCTTCAGTTTTGAGAAGGCTCACACTCCGTTTGCATACGCCTTCTCGCTTCTAAACTTAGTCAATAATCCGAAGGGATGATGCTATGAGGAAAGTATTTGTTGAGTCGCTATCTCTGCTTGCTCTGGTTCTGTGTGTTTCGGCGAGCATCTATGCACAGGCTGATACAAACGCAAAAGCCTCGAACGCCGCCAACGTAACGGCCAATGTCGTGGGGATTACAGCGAGCAGCTCGCCGGTTGAACTGGCCCGCGCGGCCCTGACAGCGCAGGGTGGAGAGAAGTTTAAATCACTGAAGAGCATGGTACTCAGAGGTTCAGTTGATCTCTATGCGCCAAACTCAACGCAGTCAATTCCTGGCGGCTTTGTCTGGGTAATCGCTGGCGATAAGGTTCGGCTCGAAATCGATGCCCGTCCCGCAGTTAGCTTTAAGCAAATTTATGACGGACAGCGATCCTACAGTTCGCTTCCGGGAGTTGATATGCCCCCGGCAAGTAAATTCGGTTTGCCCGTGCTCGGGAAATTTGATCAGCCGGGCTATACACTGACCGCACTTCCTGACAAAAAGAAACAGCGGGGATTTCGCATATCAGATGCCGATGGGAACGTCACCGATTTTTACGTCGATTCATCTAACGGCCGCGTAATGACGTTTCTGATTCCTTACGGGGGTTATACCTTCGGGACCGAGAACAAGAAATTCAAAGAGGTCGATGGCGTGCTCGTCCCCGTTAGCTTCACGCAACGGCTGGAAATGCCGCAAGGCGCTTTTTTCGCTGAATACACAGTAAAGGACGTGAAGATCAACAACCCGATTGGCGATGACGTATTCAGAATTCCAAACTAATTGATCTAAACCTTGCGAAAGAACAGGGTCGACTTCAAAAGAGGACGACCCTGTTTTTGTTTGCATGTGCAAGGTGCTATACGCTGGTGATCTCGTGCTCTTTTGACTTCGTCAGCTCGTCGATCTTGCCAATAAAGGCGTTCGTCAGTTTCTGCACTTCTTCAAGACCATCACGCTCGTTATCTTCCGAAATCTGTTTGTCTTTCAACATTTTCTTTAGGCGCTCATTAGCGTCTCGGCGAATGTTTCGAACCGCCGTTCTATGATCTTCGGCGATCTCATTAACTTGTTTCGCGAGTTGCTTGCGACGCTCTTCCGTCAGCGGTGGGATAGGGATTCGGACGAGTTTGCCATCGTTAGACGGATTAAGACCGAGGTCGGAAGCGCGTATCGCTTTTTCGACCGCCGGCAATTGCGTCTGATCCCACGGCTGGACGGTCAACATCTGTGGTTCCGGAGCATGCACAGACGCCATTTGGCCAAGCGGTGTTAAGCTGCCGTAATAGTCAACCATTATCGAATCGAGCAAGCTTACTGCCGCGCGACCCGTGCGCACGGTGGTCAATTTACGACGGAAGTCTTCAATGACGGTATCCATCCGCGGTCGCGTGTCTTTGATAACATCCTTGTCGCTCATCTGTTTGCTCCAGCTACAAACTATTTATTCAAGCAGACTTTTGTCCCAACTATTTCGCCAGCCACGACGCGCTTGATGTTTCCTGCCTCACGCATGTTGAAGACGATGATCGGCAGATTGTTGTCCATACACAACGAGATTGCCGACGCATCCATTACTTTCAATTGCCGCTCCAGCACCTCCTGGAATGTGATGCAATCATAACGAGTGGCTGAAGGGACGAGCATCGGGTCGGCAGAATAAACGCCATCCACCTTCGTGGCTTTGAGAATTATGTCCGCTTTGATTTCCAGGGCGCGCAGGGCCGCAGCGGAGTCAGTTGTGAAATACGGGTTACCGGTTCCTGCGGCAAAGATCACGACGCGATCTTTTTCAAGGTGGCGCACCGCACGCCTTCTGATGAATGGCTCGGCCAGCTGCGGAATGTCCATGGCAGACATCACACGCGTGTGCACGTCGAGTGTTTCCAACGCGTCTTGCAGCACGACTGCGTTCATCACAGTCGCCAGCATGCCAATATAGTCGGCAGACGATCGATCCATGTTGCCCGCGCTTTTGGAAACCCCGCGAAAAATATTCCCGCCGCCTACCACGACGGCAACCTGCACGCCAAGCTCATGAACCGCTTTCAGTTCCTCGGCGACAGTGCGGGCGACATCGACGTCAATGCCGTAGTTTTGTTCGCCCATCAGGGCTTCGCCGGAGATTTTCAACAAGACGCGCCGGTAAGCTAACCCGGCGTTGTCGGAATTGGATTTTTCGGCGATCATCAGTTTCCTGGTAAGCGGGAGCGTCAAACTTAAAATTTGAACTGCGAAACGAGCTCAACCTACAAGCGACGCTACTTCGCCGCCGAAGTCTTCGTCGCGCCGCTCGAGGCCTTCGCCCATCTTATAGCGGGTAAAGCGGCGAATTGTAATCTTCTCGCCGGTTTTAGCTACTTTGTCGACGACCAGTTCCGCTACTGTCTTGGCCGGGTCTTTAACAAAAGGCTGATCCAGCAAAACGGTTTCTTCGTAAAACTTGTTGAGGCGACCTTCCACGATCTTGTCGACCACCTGATCTGGTTTGTTTGCATTCTTGGGATCATTTTTGGCCTGGGCGCGCGCGATCTCTTTTTCCTTTTCCACATCGGCCGCTGCGACATCATCACGCGAGACGTACCTTGGCTCAGCTGCCGCGATGTGCATTGCAATGTCTTTAACAAGCTGCTGAAATTCTTCGCCGCGCGCGACAAAATCGGTCTCGCAATTTACTTCGACGAGGACGCCAACTTTTCCACCCATGTGGATATAGGAACCAACGATTCCTTCGGCGGCAATGCGGCCCTCTCGCTTCTTTGCAGAGGCCAAACCGCGCTTGCGTAAAATGTCGATGGCGCGTTCTTCGCTGCCCTCAGCCTCTACCAGCGCGTTCTTGCATTCCATCATACCCGCGCCTGTCTTTTCACGAAGCTGCTTTACATCTGTTGCTGTTACTTCTGCCATGATTACAAGTCTCTCCGCTTATTTCCACGATGTCCGACAAACGTCAGTTTGTTGCTGCATAACGATTGAGTTTTTCTTTTGCTGCTCACGACAAACTAAAGTTCGTCGGAGTTGCCAGTTAATCAAAAACGCAGCCCGGCGGAAGACCCGCTTTGAAGGCTGCGCTCGCCGATAATTAAGAATCTCGAAATACTGAGGGTTCAATTCGCCGCTACAACCGATTCATTTGCTGATGCGTCATCATCGGCTGTTTCCGGCGCCGGCGAAGGAGCAGTGGTCGGGCCAACCTCGCTGCCATTATTTGCGTTCGGCGTTCCCACGGTTTCTATCGAGGCTGGCTCCGCTGCTTGCCCGGCAACCTCCGCTTCGGAGGCGCCAGCTTCGCCTGATCCGGCCTCATCAGCCTCAAGCCGCGCCGCAACACCCCCTTCCGTGGCAATTTGCTGACCTTCGAGAATTGCATCCGCTATTCGTGAAGCGAAAAGACGAACCGCTCGCAAAGCATCATCATTGCCCGGGATGACGTAATCAATTCCTTCTGGCGAGCAATTTGTGTCCACGACAGCGACAATGGGGATCCCCAACCGGTTGGCTTCCGCCACCGCGATCTCTTCCTTCCTGACATCGATGATAAAAACCACGTCGGGCAGCCGATTCATCGACTTGATACCTGACAGGTTCTTGTTCAAGCTCTCCCGTTCGCGATCGAGCTTTATGCGCTCCTTCTTCGTCAGCTTTTCATAGCGACCATCGGTCTGCATGGCCTCGAGATCTTTCAGACGCTTAATCGATTTCTGAACGGTTTGGAAGTTTGTCAGCAGACCGCCCAACCAGCGTTGGTTGACGTGGAATTGCCCACAGCGTTCCGCTTCTTCGCGAACAGCATCCTGAGCCTGTCTCTTCGTTCCAACAAAGAGCACGGTCTTTCCTCTGTCTTCCGCAATCGCGTTTGTGACAAACCCGATCGCGTCGCGAAACATGCGCTGAGTTTTCTGAAGGTCGATAATGTAAATGCCGTTGCGCTCGCCGAAGATGTATTCCTTCATCTTCGGATTCCAGCGCCGAACCTGGTGGCCGAAATGCACGCCAGCCTCCAGGAGTTCTTTCATCGTAACCTGAACCAAACTAAATCTCCTTTTCAGTGAACTGGTTTAATGTACTCGCCATAACCCCATCGCTCTCCGTTTGAAGAGCAACCAATCCGAGCTACGGCAATGGTTTTAAGAATTTTGGAATTCGGAATGCGGATTGTGAATCTACCTAAACTCCACTTTCGCACTCTGCAACTGACCGAACCAGGGCCAATGACGGATTTCAAATTCGATTCCGCAATCCAAAATCCGCAATTCTCTTTATCGCTTCGAGAATTGGAAGCGCTTGCGGGCGCCTTTCTGCCCATACTTCTTGCGTTCTTTGATGCGCGGGTCGCGCGTGATCAGACCTGCCTTCTTGAGCGCCGGTCGAAGATCAGCATTGTATTCGAGAAGTGCTCGTGTAATACCGTGGCGAATCGCTCCTGCCTGTCCTGCGGGTCCACCGCCACGAACATTGATCAGCACATCAAACTTACTGACGGTCTCAGTCAACTGCATAGGTTGTCGGATGACCATGCGCAGAGTTTCGTTGGGAAAATACTGATCGAATGATTTTCGATTAATTTGAAAGTCGCCCCCGCCAGCTCGCAAGTAAACTCGGGCAGTTGAAGTCTTGCGTCGTCCCGTTCCGTAGTATTGAATTTCAGCCACAGCTATATCTTCCTCTTTATTAGCTCTGCATTCTTAAGCTTGATTTGCCTGATTGTCCGGATTTGATCGAGGGGTGAGTTTGTGAACTTGCGGGCGCTGGGCGGTGTGCGGATGTTCGCCATCGGCATAAACCTTCAGTTTTTTGGCCATAGCCTTGCCCAACTTGCTTTTGGGCAGCATGCCCTGGACGGCTAGCGAGATTACGCGGTCAGGCCGCTTTGCAAACATATTTGACGCCGAGACCTCGCGAAGGCCACCGGGATAATGCGTGTGATGGCGATACATCTTCTGTTCGGCTTTTGCGCCTTTAAGAACGGCCTTGCGAGCATTAATCACGATCACGTGGTCGCCCATGTCCAAAAAAGGAGTCCACGCGGGATTACGTTTTCCAGACAGGATAGACGCAACTTCAGACGCCAGGTGTCCCACCGTTTGACCGGCTGCATCCACTACGTACCATTTGCGTTTGCCAGCGAGATCCTTGCCGCTGGGGAAGTATGTTGACATGGTTAACTATCTCTATTTTTATCGAATAAAACGCGAACGGCTAGAATACCCAACGCCTTTAAAGATTGTCAAGTTGGAGACTTAGCGTCTCAACGACTCACAAAGCCGCGTAGCGGCGAAATGTTTATAGCGTTGGCGCGTGAATAGATTTTATTGCCTCGGAGCGGAGCGAAAGGCCAGGCATTTCGCTCCGCTCCGAAGACTTCAAAATTGAGACGCCGATTTCTATAAACATTTCGTGCCTACGGCACTTTGCTGATGGACTCCTGACGTGCGCGAGAGTCCTCAAGCAAAGTGCTATTTAGCGATTGCACCAGGATTGATTCAATATCGCTTCATTCTTTAATGCAACCAAAAAGGCTCCTGGGCAGCGATGCCCAGGAGCCTTTGTTAGAAAAGATCGGTGCTAATCACGGTTGTGAAGGCTTGGAGCCATCATTTTTCTTTAGTTTTGGAGGCTCCTGCTTCTCGGCTGGCTTCTGCTCGCTTCCGTCGGGGTTCGTGGTTGAATCATCAGGCGTCGGCTGCCGTCTCTTGAGCGTGGGTCGTCCGGGCGCTCCTTCTTCGGCACCAGGAAGTGCTCCAGTGCTCGAAGCCCTGGCGTTAGAAAGCCTCAACAGCCGTGCCTTCACTTTCTGAAATTCAGACGTGCTGATGACATACTCTTCATGCTCCGGAAACCTCGCCGCCAAAGCGAGAGCGGCGGCGCGCCGACCGGGCGGAGCAGGATGGCTCGCGAAGGCCTTCGCAATCAGACCGGGTTTCTTCTTGTTCTTTGCCTCGAGCTTTTCAAACATCGTCGCCATGGCGCTCGGATCATAACCGGCAGCATACATATACTGAACGCCGAGCCTGTCTGCTTCCTCTTCCGCACTGCGACTAAACTTCATAAACATTCCCAACAGGCCAAGTCCCGCGGTGTTTTGATAAATCATTCCGGGAATGCCACCAAGAAAGATAGATCCACCCATCGCGAGATATTCCAACAGAGACGCCTTAGTCTGGTTTTCAACGGCGTGACGGGCGGCTACGTGAGCGATTTCGTGGGCCATCACGCCTGCTAGTTCCGCTTCGTTATCCGCCACCAGCAGCAGCCCCTTGTTGACATAGAAAAATCCGCCGGGCAGTGCAAACGCGTTGACCTCGTCTGAGTCGATGACCTTGATGGTGAAGGGAACTTTGGCGTCAGAATGCAAGACGATGTTCTGCCCGACGCGGTTTACATACTCTGTGATTACCGGGTCATCGATAAACTTCGCTTGCCGATCCACTTCCGCCGCTAACTCCCGTCCCATCCTTACTTCCTTCTCGGTGGACCCGCTCATCTTGGCAATGATGCCCTTATTGATGTTGCGCTTCCCGATCATGGCGGGGTCCTCGTTCACCGAAAGGGGCTTATTCGAGCCCGGCGGGGTCGTAGGAACCGTCTGGTTGGTATCTTTCTTGGTTGCAGGCGTGTTTGAAGCGGTCTGTTTGGACTGGGTCGGCGATTGGGCCGTTTGCGCAAAACTCACGATGGAGCCGGCAAGCACTGAAGAAACGAGGATTAAGGCGGTGGCGATGCGGGAGAAGCTATTCATCTTGAAAAACCTCCAGATATCTTTGAAACATGCCTTGTTGAAAGAATTCTGGGGAAAATCTTTCCAGGGTCACAGATTGAGGGTTTCTGCGCGGGCGAAAACTTCAATAAGCGAAAGAACGGAAGCGCTCTGCCAGGGAAAGTAGTCTTCGCTATTTTCAAACGCGCAGTCTATGATGCCCGGCAGTAGCCGCTGGTTGTGCGCGCGGGTGATTGCAAAGGGAGCAAATACTTTGTCTCGCGTGAGCAAAAAAAGCCTTAACCTTTTGGCGGTTGCAGGTTGGCCGCCATTATAATGCACTACTTTAGAAAAGCCTAAGAATTAGAAGATTTTGATGCGCATCGTGGGGCAAAATGTGCCAATGCGCGCGAAAACATTATCAGGACCGGTCGGGGTACCGATCAGGTTTTTACGATCAAGCATCATGATTTCTCTCGACATCTCGTCGCTACCTCCACCTCAGTGCGGCTGCGGACATGCCCCGGACCGCTCCGGGTTCTGACAGAGAATGGGCTGGCACCGGCCGCGACTTACCCACGAATGACGAACAGGATTACACGAAAGCCCTCGGTTTCCATTATAGGTTCCGGCCGGCTCGGGCAGGCTCTGGCAATAGCCCTGCGGTCATCCGGATATCCGATCCTTGCGTTCGTCGGTCGACGCGCAACAAGCGCGGGGAAAGCTGCCGCGTCAATAGATAAATTTGAGAAACCCGTTCTCGCGCTAAGTGCGGATCAACTGTGTCAATTGCCGGTTTCGGACTTGGTTCTGATCACGACGCCTGACGATGCCATTAAATCCATGGCAGAAGCACTTGCAAATTCGCAAAGCAGCGTGCGGTCTGGCCAGACTGTCCTTCACACCAGCGGAGCATTGGCCTCAGAAGTTTTAAGTCCCCTGTCGAAGGCTGGATTTCACACCGGATCGCTACATCCGCTCGTTTCGGTCAATGAGCCTCGCGCCGGCGCTAAAGCGTTGCGCGGTGCGTTTTATTGTTTGGAAGGTGACAAGACAGCCCTGCGAGTCGCGCGTTTGATCGTCAGAGATCTGAAGGGCGCGAGCTTTTCGATCCAGCCGGAAAGTAAGGCTCTTTACCATGCTGCCGCGGTGATGGCCTCGGGTCACCTCGTTGCTCTATTCAATCTCGCCACAGAGATGCTTGCCTCTTGTGGGATAAGCCAAAGAAGCGCGCAGCGAATACTGCTGCCACTAGTTGAAAGCACCGTTAATAATCTAAAGGTCTCCGATCCCGAGCAGGCTTTAACCGGGACCTTCGCGCGCGGAGATCTCGTTACCGTTCAAAGACACCTGAAAGCGTTGTCCCGAAAAGAACTCGCCCAGGCGTTGGAGGTTTACAAACTCCTGGGGCTGCGTTCGATTCAACTGGCAGACAAAGCCGGGATAGAGCCGAAAGCTATCAAGCAGATGAGAAAGACCCTGGAATCTGCAAAGTCCTACGGGAAGTGAATGCGAACACCCGCCTACGGTAAGATTCCGTTTGCAATTTCGTTGGCCCACTCCTGGCGAACTTGTCGAAGAAAATGCCGTTAGGCACGAAATGTTTATCGAAGTTCGTCTCCAATTTCCAACTATTCTGAGCGGAGCGAATGCGACATTCGCTCCGCTCAGAAGCGAAACAAAGTTTGCGCTGGAGGCTATAAACATTGCGCAGCTACGCGGCTCCGTAACGCAGAGTTAGTTTGGGCCTTAGCTTGCCCGACTGTTGTTACCAGCGTTAGAGTTTCTTGAATCCGTGTTAAGCGCGATAGGGAGGAATCTCGTCCAGTGGAAAGAATGCCCAGCGCCAGTTACAGCTTGACTCTACGCGTCAAGCTCTCCACTCGCGCGGGAACTCTCGGCGGGGTGGCAACGGCGATCGGCCGTGCAGGGGGCGACATCGGCGCGATTGACATCGTGAGTGTGACCAGAGATTACATAGTCCGCGACATCACCGTGAATACCATCTCCAGCGAACACGGTGAAAAGATCGTGAATGCCGTTAAAGACATAGATGGCATCGAGGTCATCAATGTTTCTGACCGCACGTTCCTCATGCACCTTGGCGGGAAGATCGAAGTTGTCTCCAGGATGCCGTTGAAAACGCGTGCCGACCTTTCCATGGCTTACACGCCCGGCGTCGCTCGTGTCTGCGAGGCGATTCAAAAAGATCCGGAAAAGGCATTCACTTTAACAATCAAGAAAAACACAGTCGCCATCATAACCGACGGCACCGCGGTGCTCGGCCTGGGTGACATTGGTCCGGCAGCAGCGATGCCCGTGATGGAAGGGAAGGCAATGCTCTTCAAGGAATTTGCCGGCGTGAATGCGTTTCCCATCTGCTTGAATACGAAAGATCCTGACGAGATCGTTCGCACCGTGAAAGCAATCTCTACAGCTTTCGGCGGAATTAACCTGGAAGATATTTCAGCGCCGCGTTGCTTCGAAATCGAGGAGCGCCTCAAGGAAGAACTCGACATCCCGGTCTTTCATGACGATCAGCATGGCACAGCCGTAGTTGTGCTGGCGGCTTTAATCAATGCGCTGAAGATTGTCGGGAAACAAATGAGTAACATCAAGGTCGTAGTTAGTGGCGTGGGTGCGGCTGGTGTGGCTTGCACGAAGATCATCATGGCAGCGGGCGTCCGCAATATTATTGGTTGCGATCAGCAAGGCGCCCTGTATCGCGGCCGGCGCGAACATATGAATTGGGTGAAAGACTGGTATGCACAGAACACGAATCCCGATGAAGAAAAAGGAACGGTCCATGATGTAATTAAAGGCGCTGACGTTTTTCTTGGATTATCTGTGCCGGGAGTGATCAATGAAAACGATTTGAAGCAGATGGCGGAAAAGCCCATTGTCTTCGCGATGGCCAATCCGACACCGGAAATAATGCCGGAAGATGCTGCCCCCTACGTTGCCGTGATGGCCACCGGACGTTCGGATTATCCCAATCAGATTAACAACGTGCTCTGTTTCCCAGGGATATTTCGTGGTGCGCTCGCGTGCCGTGCCTCTCGTATCAACGAAGAGATGAAGCTCGCGGCAGCTCAGGCTATAGCGGGGATTATCAGCCAAAACGAACTCCACCCCGAATACATTGTCCCCTCAGTTTTCGATAAGCGCGTTGCTGAAGCCGTCGCCCGCGACGTAGAGACTGCTGCTCACGCAACAGGCGTGGCGCGTCGCGAACCGCCCGGGGGAGACTTAGTATAAGGCGGGTCATTTACATGCAAGAGTCTCCACTCGCCATCGTACGTTTCTGAGCACAAACACGCAGGCTTTCCCACGGCCAAGTTTACCGCTGATTACTGACCCAATTTGCTGCGCGCCTATTCACAAATATAGCGCGCGCTAGGTTTTGATTTCCCCGCGAATAATCACCGGCTTACCCGCTGCGACAATCATCTGGAAGGATTGGGAGCTGGGAGAATCAATTCGCCCTAAAACATCGCTCATGGCTCTTCACGGCATACATCTTACAGCAATTCTATTCAATACTCGTCGAAGATTGCTAAGGTTCTGACTGCTGATTACTGACTGCTATTTGTTGTATGCTGTCGGCGCCATGAAAGCCATTCAAGTTGCTAAAGTCGGTGGGCCCGAAGTGATGACGCTCGTCGATCTTCCTATTCCTACACCGAAACCAAACCAAGCGGTGGTGCAGATCAACGCGGCAGGCGTGAATTTCATCGACGTGTATTTCCGCGAGGGCCGCTATCCGGCGCCGCTCCCTTTTATCAATGGCCAGGAGGCTGCCGGTGTTGTTACGGCGACCGGTTCAGAGGTTTCAAATGTTAAGGAGGGTGACCGCGTCGCTTATACAGGCGTTCTTGGAAGCTATGCCGAATATGCCGCCGTGCCTGTCGATCGTCTGGTCGAAATTCCCCAGCAACTGGATTTCAACGACGCTGCTGCCGCCATGCTCCAGGGTATGACCGCCCACTATCTTAGCCACAGCACATATCCGCTAAAGCCCGGCCAATCGGCGCTGATTCATGCGGCGGCCGGCGGCGTGGGATTGCTGCTGTTGCAGATGGCTAAGAATCTCGGCGCACGTGTACTCGCGACAGCGGGTTCTGAAGAAAAGGCACAACTCGCGCGCGCGGCCGGCGCCGACGAAGTTATCATCTATACGGAGCAGGATTTTGAAACGGAAACGCTACGTCTTACCAGCGGCAAGGGCGTTGACGTTGTCTATGACGGTGTAGGGAAGACGACCTTCGAAAAGGATCTCAACGTTCTGCGCCCACGTGGCTATCTGGTTATCTTCGGCGGCGCCAGTGGAGCAGTTCCACCTTTTGATCTTCTGAAGCTCACCCAAAAGGGCTCGCTGTTTATCACGCGTCCCAGCCTGGCCCACTATATCGCGACCCGCGAGGAACTGATGCAACGTTCAAGCGGTGTGATACAAATGATTACTCGAGGCGAACTGAAACTCCGAATACACAAAACCTATCCGCTCGAGGAAGCTCAACAGGCCCACCGCGATCTCGAAGGCAGAAAGACAACCGGAAAGATATTGCTAATCCCCTGAAAGCAGGCGGCAGAGATGTAGTTTGCCGAACGTTCATGAGTCACAAAGCTTGACGGATTGATCGAACCAAATCATTTGTTCGCTTTTGGACTGGTCGCTGCTTTCTGCTGTTTGCTCTTAACCGATCGCCGATCACGATTACCTTTCACAGATTCCACTCCCTGCTTCGATCTCATCGCAATCGCTGCACGGTGGCCATAGCAGCGCTTTAATGCAATGACGTGACATTAATATTGGGGCAATCTCGCGTTCTCGTTGCATTCACGTTGGCCCACGGAATTATGGCCCGGCTATCACTTTCTTCCGAGCAAGGGATAAACCCTCGTGTGCCTATTACCATTCCCTGATGCGTGATGCATCGTGAGTATCGGGGAGCGGCTTGAGCGAGCCTGCTTCAACACACGAGCTATGGAGAATGATGAAACAACAGGCCAGGCAATCTGCTTCCAATCTTACCCGGGTACGCATGGGGACTCCCGGCGTGATGCTTCAGTCACTCGTCGCGGCGTTAAAGATTCGCGATGCTGAAACCTACGGGCATTCTGAGCGCGTAGTCAGCTTCAGTTTGCGATTAGCTCACGAGTTATCTCTCGATCAAAAGCAAGTGAAATCCCTGGCGCTCGGTGCGTTGCTTCACGATATCGGCAAGATCCGCGTGCCGGATGCAATCCTGCGTAAACCCGGGAAACTCACTGCGGAAGAGTGGATCCGCATGCGCAACCATCCGCTGTACGGCCAACAGATGTTGCACGGTGTTGAGTGCCTGGAGGAGGCATCGCGAGTGGTGGGCCAGCATCATGAAAAGTGGGACGGGTCAGGTTATCCTTTCCGCCTGGCTGGAAAAGAAATTGATGGCAACGCTCGCATATTCGCTGTGGCAGACGCTTTCGATGCGATGATCAGCGATCGCGTATACCGGGCTGGTAAATCCTACGAGGTGGCCGCCGCAGAAATAACTCAGTGCGCGGGCAATCACTTTGACCCGAAAGTAGTGGAAGCTTTCCATCGCGTGCCGCGGCAAGAATGGGAAGAATTGTATCAGCAGGTTTGTGCAAGGAAGTCAGAATAGCCGCCAGCATTAGTCTCCGCGTCACCTGTATCTATAGCCAGTGATAACATTCCACGCCTAACCAAATACCTCTTCGACCTCCTCAACCTTATTAGTCATCAACTGAATTGGACATCCACGACTGAAAGTCAGTACCGCCTGCGGTAGCGGGTC
>CAAGKR010466936.1_pt1 | contig 31514 bp, 27 predicted proteins | sample 2556971 | NCBI WGS metagenome assembly CAAGKR01 (sample SAMEA5207829, study PRJEB30636) | soil metagenome | biome: forest; feature: boreal; material: soil | place: USA | collected 2011-09 | depth 1 m | reverse complement strand
TTTGTCGGCGATCGCCTCGAGGCTGTCCTCGGCGAAGACCAGCTCGATGTCGTCGAACTCGAAGAAGCGCTGGAACTGCTTGGTCAGCGCGTGGCGCGGCTCGGGCAGGATCGTGACCAGGTCGTCGCGGCTGAGCTGGTGGATCGCGGTGATCACGGGCAGCCGCCCGATGAACTCGGGGATCAACCCGTACTCCATCAGGTCCTCGGGCAGCACCTGCTCGAACCACTCGCCGGTGTCTTTGTTCTCGCGCGAGGAGATCGCGGCGCCGAAGCCGATGCCGCGATCCCCCACCCGCCGCTCGATCACCTTGTCGAGCTCGGCGAAGGAGCCGCCGCAGATGAAGAGGATGTTGGTGGTGTCGATCGTCAGGAACTCCTGGTGGGGGTGCTTGCGCCCCCCCTGCGGAGGCACCGAGGCGGTCGTCCCCTCGAGGATCTTCAGCAGCGCCTGCTGCACGCCTTCGCCGGAGACGTCGCGGGTGATCGACGGGTTGTCGGCCTTGCGGGCGATCTTGTCGATCTCGTCGATGTAGATGATCCCCGTCTCCGCCTTCTTGACGTCGAAGTCGGCTGCCTGGATCAGCTTCAGGAGGATGTTCTCGACGTCCTCGCCGACGTAGCCGGCCTCGGTCAGCGCCGTCGCGTCGGCGATCGCGAAGGGGACGTTGAGGATGCGAGCGAGGGTCTGGGCGAGCAGCGTCTTGCCGCAGCCGGTCGGGCCGAGCATCATGATGTTCGACTTCTGCAGCTCCACCTCGACGGCGTCCTCGGACTGGGCGATCTGGACCCGCTTGTAGTGGTTGTAGACGGCGACCGAGAGGGCCCGCTTGGCGGCCTCCTGGCCGACCACGTACTCCTGCAGCACGGAGTGGATCTCACGCGGCTTCGGCAGGTTCTCCAGCTCGAAGGTCGGCGGCGCGGTCAGCTCCTCGTCGATGATCTCGTTGCAGAGGTCGATGCACTCGTCGCAGATGTAGACGCCGGGGCCGGCGATCAACTTCTTGACCTGGCGCTGCGACTTGCCGCAGAAGCTGCAGAGAAGCTGCTCGTTCGAGTCTGTGGGACGTGCCAGCGGAATCCCCTCCTTGCGGGGCGGTCGTTGCCTACCCGGCCGCCCCAAAAGCTTAGAGGGGGCGAGAAGCCGGGCCTGTCGGGTCGTTTACTTCGCCCCGGCCGCAGTCCCTCCTCGTGAGCGTCGCCTTGCGACGCCGCTCTGCCCAGGCGCCTCCGGCCCGGCGCGCAGCCGATCGCCTCCGTCGCCGATCCCGCCGTGCTCAGCTGTAGCGGTCCCAGCGGCGCAGGGAGGGCTCGGGGTCTATCGGGTGGCCGTGGACGTGGATCTCGAAGTGGAGGTGGCAGCCGACGGTGCGGGCGTTGCCGGTCTCGCCTACCGCGCCGACCCGCTCGCCCGCCCAGACGGTCTGGCCCCTGTGCGCCAGCGCCGGCCGGGGCATGTGGGCGTAGAAGTAGCTGCGGCCCTCGCCTTCGCCGTGGATCAGCAGGTAGTTGCCGTAGAGCACCGGGTCATAGCCGGTGCTCAGCACCTTGCCGTCGCTCACCGCGACCAGCTCCGTGCCGCAGGCGGCCGTGATGTCGAAACCCTCGTGGGTGCGGCCGCCGCTGCGCGGCGCCCCGAATTCGCCGATCGGCCCGCGCGTCCCGTGCGGCCCCTGCACCGGGAAGACGTGGCCGTAATAGGAGACTCCCCCGTCGGGGCTGGAGATGCGAGCGGATGTCTGGGCGGCGAAGGCCGCGAAGAGGAAGAGGGCTAGAAGGGCGAGGCGTCTCAGTGGTGTTCGATGACGCGGTCGACGAGGTTGTACGCCTTCGCCTCCTCCGCGCTCATGAAGTAGTCGCGATCGGTGTCTTTCGTAACCTTCTCGAAGGACTGGCCGGTGTGCTTGGCGAGGATCTCGTCGAGGCGGCGGCGGACGTCGATGATCTCTTTGGCGTGGATCTCGATGTCGGTCGCCTGGCCTTCGAACCCGGACGACACCTGGTGGATGAGAATTTTCGAGTTGGGCAGCGACATCCGCTTGCCGGCGGCGCCGCCCGCCAGCAGCAGCGCGCCCATGCTCATCGCGATCCCGACGCAGATCGTCTGCACGTCGGGCTTGATGAACTGCATCGTGTCGTAGATCGCCAGGCCGGCGTAGACGGAGCCTCCGGGCGAGTTGACGTAGAGGCTGATGTCCTTGTCCGGGTCCTCGGACTCCAGGTGCAGGAGCTGGGCGACGATCAGGTTGGCGATGTCCTCGCTGATCGGGGTGCCGAGGAAGACGATCCGCTCGCCCAGCAGGCGCGAGTAGATGTCGAAGGCGCGCTCGCCGCGCGAGGTCTGCTCGACCACCATCGGGACCAGTGGGCTCATGGTCGGCACTCTATAGAAGGCGTCCGGCGTGCTCGCGGCACGCCTGGGGCGGTCACTGGTCGGAGCCCGGGGTCCAGAGACTGCCGGCCGCCTCGCGCTCCTTCTCCGGCGTCCAGATCTTCTCCCGCGCCTCGGCCTGCTCCATCGCGATCGGCTTCGCCGCCTCGGCCACCAGGTCGATCGCCTTGCGGACCCTGATGTCGTCGCGGACCATCGCGTCGCGGCCGTTCTCGCGCAGCCGCTCCAGCAGCTTCTCGGGGGTGGTGCGCTCGTGCTCGGCGGTGTGCTCGAGCGCCTCGATCATCTCCTCGTCGGAGACCTCGACCCCCTCGGCCTCGGCGATCGCCTCCAGCACCGCTTCGCGCTTCAGTTCCTGCGCGGCGTCCGGCTTGGCCTCCTCGACGATCTCCTCGCGTGTTTTGCCCTGCATCTGCAGGTAGGCGACCGGGTTCATGCCACGCCCGACGAGCTGGCGCTCGACCCGCTCCCAGCGCTCCGCGGAGCGCGCGGTGGCGAGCTCGTCGGGGAGGTCGACGGTCGCCCCCTCCACCGCCGCGTCGATCGCGGCGACCCGGAAGTCCTGCTCGATCCGCTGCCCGACCGCCTCGCCCAGCTTCGTGCGGATGTCGTCGCGCAGCTCCTCGAGCGTGTCGAACTCGGAGGCCTCGGAGGCGAAGTCGTCGTCGAGCTCGGGCAGGACCTTCTCCCGCACCTCCTTGACCTTGACCGCGAAAACCGCGTCTTCGCCGGCGAGCTGCTCGGCCTGGTAGTCGCCGGGGAAGGTGACCTCGACCTCGCGGTCCTCGCCCGCCTTCGCCCCGGCGAGCTGGTCCTCGAAGCCCTCGATCAGCTGGCCGCCGCCCAGCTCCAGCAGGTAGTCGGAGGCCTTGCCGCCCTCGAACGCCTTGCCGTCGATCGAGCCCTCGAAGTCGACCAGGAGCGCATCGCCCTCGGCGGCGGCCCGCTCGACCGGCTCCAGCCTGGCGAAGCCCTCGCGGATCCGCTCGACCTCCCGCTCGACGATGTCGTCGGGGACTTCGGTGTCGGGCCGCCCCACCTCCAGGCCCTTGTAGCCGCCGAGCGTCGCCTTGGGCCGCACCCCGACCTCGAACTTGAAGCCGAGCGGCTCCCCCTCGCCCTCGGGGGCCGAGACGATCTCGATGTCGGGGTCGCCGACCGGGCTGACCTCGGAGTCGAGCAGCGCCTTTTCGTACCACTCTGGCAACCCCTCGCGGATCGCGTCCTGGAGCACGGAGCCGAAGCCGAGCCGCTGGATCACCAGCGAGGGAGGCGCCTTGCCCTGGCGAAACCCGGGCATCCGCATCTCCCGCGCCAGGCCGCGCGCGGCGCGCTGCATGGCCCGCTCGACGTCCTTCGCGGCAACCTCCACCTCGACTCGCGCACGGGAGTCGGGCAGCTCTGTGACCGAGGTCTTCACCGGTGCCTGACCCTAGATGATCGACTCCGAACCGGCTGAGTGGCGAGTTGACCACATCCTGGTGTGGTCAACTCGCCACTCGACGCTACGCGCGGCGGCGGGCGAGGCCGGTGCGCAGGGCGACCGCGAAGTCGATCGCGAAGGAGAGACCACGCCCGATCGGGCCTGTGACCAACCAGGCCCGCGCCCTATCCGGCAACGACACGCCGCTCCTCCACCCTCGGCGCCGGCTCGCCGCTCATGATCCGCTGCTCGAGCAGCGCTCCCTGCCCGGCCGCGACCGCCCGCTGCGCCCTCGCCTCGTCGAGCGCGACGCCGCGGTCCTGCGCCAGATCGAGCAGCCGCTGCTTCTCGATCCCCTCGCGGGCGGCCTCGAAGAAGACCCAGGCGAGGAGGCCGAGAGCGAGGAACGTCCCCTCGACCATCATGACCACCCCCGCGGTGCTCTGGTCGGCCAGCGGCGAGATCCCCCAGTGGCGCTCGCCGGGCGCGTAGATCGTGTAGAGGACGGTGCCCGACCACATCAGCACGTTGCCGAGAACCGCCCCGGTGAAACGCACGGCGATGATGTAGCCCACCTTCCAGCCCGCGGTGAACCACTGCGGCATCGGCAGCGGGCCGAACACCGGCATCCACATCAGGCAGCCGAAGAAGATGAAGGTGGTGTGCTCGAGCGCGTGGATCGGCGCCGTCCCGTAGGCGGCGTCATACAGCGGCGGGGCGTGCCAGAGGAAGAGGTTGATCGCCCACAGCGGGAAGGCAACGGCGGGGTGGGCGAGGATGCGGAGGCGGTCGAAGGTGCGGATCGCGAGGATCGGCTGCAGCAGCGGGCCGGTCAGGCCGAGCACCAGCAGCAGCGAGCCGATGTCCCCCAGCAGCAGGTGCTCGGTCATGTGGGCGATCACCAACTGCTCGGCGAGGTCGCCGATCGGCGAGACCAGCGCCACCGCGATGACCAGCAGCCCCGAGGCGAAGCAGATCTGCCGCCACAGCGGCACCGGACGCCCGCGCGCCGAGAGGGTCGAGGCGCGCTTCGCATAGAGCGCCGCCGCGACGATCAGCGGCGCCAGCTCGAGCGGCCCGAAGATGCCGGTGACATGGGCGATCGGGAGCGTCACGCGACCAGCGTAGCGCCGCTCTCCGAGCGGCCTCGCCCGCCGGCGCTGGTAGCTTGACCGCGCCTTGAGCAAGCGCGACAACCGCTTTCCGCCGATCGGTAGCTACGGCTTCCTCTCCGACTGCCACACCAGCGCCCTGGTCTCCTTCTCGGGCGCCGTCGAGTGGCTCTGCCTGCCGCGCTTCGACTCCCCCAGCGCCTTCGCGGCGCTGCTCGACCGCGGCGCCGGCCACTTCAAGCTGGCGCCGCGCGGCGTCGTCGTGCCGATCAGCCGCCGCTATGAGCCGGGCACCCTCGTGATCGAGACGACCTGGGTGACCGACACCGGCTGGGTCGTGATCCACGACGTGCTGACGATCGGGGAGTGGGCCGAGCAGGGTGGCAAGGGCAGCCGCCCTGAGACCGAACACGAGTCCGACCACTCGCTGCTGCGGCTGATGACCTGCATCGACGGCGAGGTCGAGATGGAGATGGAGTGCCTGCCGCGCTTCGCCTACGGCGCCGAGGCCGCCACCTGGAGCGGCGGCGAGCTGGGCGAGGCGGTCGCCAGTGGCAGCGACGGGACCGAGCTTCGCCTGACCAGCGACATGGAGCTGTCGACCGAGGACGGCACCGCCCGCGGGACGCTCAAGCTTCACGAGGACGAGACCGGCTTCTGCGCGGTCACCTGGGGGGACGGAGATCTGGGCGGCCCGCGAAGCGCGCCCGAGGCGCTGGAGCGGCTGGACTCGACCGAAGAGTTCTGGCGCAGCTGGCTGCGCGACGGCGACTTCCCCGACCATCCGTGGCGCATCCACCTGCAGCGCTCGGCGCTGGTGCTGAAGGGCCTCACCTACACGCCGACCGGCGCCATCCTCGCCGCTCCGACCACCTCCCTCCCCGAGACCCCCGGCGGAGAACGCAACTGGGACTACCGCTTCAGCTGGATCCGCGACTCGACCTTCAGCCTCTGGGCGCTGCACACGCTCGGCTTCGACCAGGAGGCGCGCGACTTCATGCGCTTCATCGTCAACGTCTGCCGCGAAGACCCCGATCTGCAGATCATGTACGGGATCGGGGGCGAGAAGAAGCTGGAGGAGAAGACCCTCGACCATCTGGGCGGGTACGGAGGGGCGAGGCCGGTGAGGATCGGCAACGGCGCCTACGACCAGCGCCAGAACGACGTCTGGGGCGCCCTGCTGGACTCGATCTACCTGCACGAAAAAGCACTGCGGGGGAAGGGGGCGCCGCCCGACCGCCAACTGATCCGCCACCAGGTGGAAGCGGCGATCGAGGCCTGGCCCAACCCCGACCAGGGGATCTGGGAGTCGCGCGGCGAGCCCCAGCACTACGTCTCCTCGAAGCTGATGGTCTGGGTCGCGGTCGACCGCGGCGTCCGCCTCGCCCGCAGCCTCGGGTTCGAGGGGATCGCCGAGGAGTGGGAAGAGACGGCCGCCAAGATCCGCGAGGAGATCCTCGAGCGCGGGGTGCGCGACGGGGTCTTCCGCCAGCACTACGACACCGACGCGCTGGACGCCTCCCTGCTGCTGATCCCGCTGCTGCGCTTCCTGCCCCCCGACGATCCTCGGGTCAAGGCCACCGTCGACGCGATCGCCGACGAGCTGACCGAACACGGGCTGGTCCTCCGCTACAAGGTGCAGGAGACCGACGACGGCCTCACCGGCGAGGAGGGCACCTTCCTGATCTGCTCCTTCTGGCTGGTCTCGGCACTCTCGGAGATCGGCGAGCCGAAGCGGGCGCGGGCGCTCTGCGAGCGGCTGCTGGAGGCGGCCGGCTGGCTCGACCTCTACGCCGAGGAGCTGGAGGCGGAGAGTGGGCGACACCTCGGCAACTTCCCCCAGGCCCTCACCCACCTGGCGCTGATCAACGCCGTCTCCCATGTGATCGCCGACGAGCAGCGCGAAGACGGCGGCGTGACCGCCGTCTTCACCGAGATGGGCGGCGTCCGCGAGGACGCCTGAGCGCTCTGCATCTTCTGTCCCCGACGACAGAAGCCCTACAGACAAAACGTTTCGTTTGCTCTATATTGCCCGCTCGATATGGCGGGCTCTGACCGTTCGGACACCAACGACCTTCTGATCGCCCTGCGGCATCCGCTGCGGCGGCAGATCCTGCAGGCGATGGCCGAGGGGCCCCAGCCGATCAGTCCGCGAGAGCTGGCCTCCAGCCTCGCCCAGCCACTCAGCAACGTCAGCTACCACGTCAGGGTGCTTGCCGATTGCAGCGTCCTGGAGCTGGTCCGGACCAGGCAGGTGCGGGGCTCCATGCAGCACTTCTACCGCTCCATGCTGGAGGCGGAGTGGGCGCGGTTCGTTCTCGGGATCGGCGACGACGCGGCGGCGGACGGCAACGCGCGGGGGGAAGAGATCGGCTGACAGCTCCCTTGGGTAGGCAGAGGCGCCAGACGTGGACGACATCGACGACACCCCAAGCCCCGCCCGCGAGGACGCAGCAACCGAGTCCGCCGTCCTCCAGCAGGTGCTCGCCCTCCACCCCACCCAGATCACCCTCGCCGAGCTGACCCGTGAGGTCGGGGGACAGTCCGCGGGCTTCGTCGAGCGCGACGCGATCGAGCGAGCCGTGCGCGACCTCGCCGGCGCCGGCCTCCTGCACCGGCACGACTCCTTCGTGCTGCCCACCCGCGCCGCCCTCCACTTCCACGAGCTGCTGTCCGGCTGAGCGCCGCTCAGCGCTCGAGGACGAGGTGGCGGAACTCGGCCTCCAGCCGGGATTCCAACTCCTCTGCGGCCTCGCCGGCGGCAGGGTCGTCCTCGGCGCTCCCGGTCGCCAGCATCACCGCGGTGGCGGGGAAGCTCTGCAGCTGGTCCTCGACCGCCTGCACGAGGTCCTCGTCTCCGACCCGCGCCTCGGCGGCGACGCCGGCCTTGGCCAGGGAAGCCACGGTGATCACCAGATTCTGCTGGGCCCGGCGGCGAGCGGCCTCGAGGTCGGACGCCCACCGATCGAGAAAGCCGATGCGGGCGGGGGCGAGGACGAGAACCTCCGCCTCGGCCTCGGTGCCGTCGCCCCTGGCCTCGCGGGCGATCGCCTGAACCGCCGAGGGCTCCTCCACCGGGCCACTGACGACGACCAGGAGGTGAGGACGGGCATCCTGCCGCGGCGCCGAGGCGATCGACTCGCGGGGCCGTTTGCTGACGGCGACGACGACGATCCCCACCCCGGCCAGGGCGCCGATCGCGACCCCAACCCCGGGACCGCCGACGGCGAAGGCGAGGGCCGTCGGGACGACGATCGCAATGACGATCGCGGGCAACTTCCAGGGAGCCATCGCCCAAGACTGACACGCAGGGGTCGTAGCGGTCGGCGCTCAGCAACTCGCGGGCCTGGGGCACGCTCCCGGCGGTGGCGCACTCGGCCGTTCCGGGTCAAGAGATCAGGCCCCGACAACGTCTCGCCTCTCGAACACCAGAACGCCCAGCGCCGCTGCCGCGACTCCGATCGCCGCCATCGCCAGGGAAGCGCCGGCGTCGATCGAGCCCCCGGGCACGACCGCGAGGTGATGAAACGGCGAGAGGTCGAGGACCCATCCCGGCGCGCGCAGCGTCTCCCCGACGATCGCCAGCAGGAAGCTGAGGGCGACCGCGCCGAAGGCGACCGCGGCGGCCTCCCGCGGGATCGCCCCAAAGGCGAGTGTGCCGATCCCGAGAAAGAGGACGGCGATCGGCAGGGCGTTGACTGCGCCCAACAGCATCTCTCCAAGCGGGACGTCGGCGCCACCGGCCGCGGCTCCCGCCCAGCCCAGCAACGCAGCTGTGCCCGTCACCACCGCGAGACCCGCCAGTGCGACGACGAGGCGACCCGAGAGCCAGCCCACCCGGCGCACCGGCTGCGCGAACAGCTCCTCGATCCGCCCCGAGGACTCCTCCTCCCGCGTCGCCGAGACCTGGCTCGCCCCGTAGAGGCAGATCGCGACGACCAGGAAGAGGAAGGTGAGGCCGATATAGCCCTCGGCCGTCCCGACCTCGGCGCCGAGGTGCTTCGTCGTCTGCGCCGCGGCGGACCCCTTGATCGCGTCGGCGACGCCCTTGGCGATGAACGCGAAGACGAAGGCGGCCGCCCCGACGCCGGCGATCCAGCCGAGCATCCCGCCCCGCGCCAAGCGCAATGCCTGGGCGGTGGGCGAGCCGAGCAGGCGCGGGTCCGGTGCGGCGCGATCACGGGAGGGCAGCAGGCTGGCGCCGAGGTCGCGGCGGCCGGCCAGCCGCACCGCGGCGAACGACAGCCCCGCGGTCAGCGCGGCGATCGGGATCAGCGCCGCCGGCTGGGCGCCGGTCAGCGGGTGCAGCTCCTCGACCCAGCCGAGTGGCGTCAGCCAGCGCAGCCAGTCGACGCTCGCCGAGCTGTCGGCGGCCATCCTCAGGACCAGCGCGACGCCGAAGACCGCCGTCCCCAGCGACGCGGCCTGGCGACGCGTCGCGGAGAGCTGGGCGGCGAGGGCGCCGATCGCCATGAACATCGCCCCCGGGGAGAGGAGGGCCAGCGCGAGGAAGAGAGAGCCGCCGACCGGGAAACCGTGTCCGGTGCTGCCAACACCGACCGCCGCCGCTGCGGTCATCGCCCAGGCGACCGCAATCGCCGTGCCGAGCGCACCGATGCAGGCCAGCGCCGCTCGAGCCGGCGTCACCGCGCCCGCCAGCGGGATCTCCCACCGCCCCGCCTCCTCCTCGCCGCGCATCAGCCGGGTCGCCGCCAGCAGCCCCCAGATCGCGGCGACCGGCGCGATCAGCCCGCCGGCCCGCCAGGCGACGAACCCCTGCACCGTAGAGAGGTCGCGGGCCTGGCCGAACAGCGCCTGCAGGCCGGTGTTGCCACCGAGTGAGAGCGCCAGCTTCGCCCGCTCGAGGGCGGTCGGGTAGGCCGACTCATAACCGGTGATCGAGCTGAAGACGAGGACCGCGAAGACCGCGCCCCAGATCAGGGCGCCGCGGCGGACCAGGCGCCAGGCATGGCGGGCAACGACACCGGCACGGTCGCCGCTCAACCGTCAGCCCCGTAGTGGGCCAGGAACAGCTCCTCCAGCGACGGCTCGCGGCTGATCAGCTCTGTCACCTCGGCCTTCGCCAACCGCTCCAGCACCGGTCCGACCGCTCCTTGCACCTGGCAGCTGAGGACGTTCCCGGTCACCCGGACGTTCTCCACCCCTGGCAGGCCGGCGAGGTCCGGCGGCGGGCCGGCGAAGGTCGCCTCGATCCGCAGCGCCGCGAGATGGCGCATCTCGGCCAGCGTGCCGATGTCGATCAGCTGCCCGGCGCGGAGGATCCCCACCCGGTCGCAGAGCGCCTCGATCTCACTGAGGATGTGGGAGGAGAGGAAGATCGCCTGCCCGCGCTCGCGGGCCTCGCGGCAGCACTCGCGGAACTCCGCCTCCATCAGCGGGTCGAGTCCGCTGGTCGGCTCGTCGAGGATCAGCAGCTCGGCGCGGCTGGCCAGCGCGGCGATCAGGTTGACCTTCTGGCGGTTGCCTTTCGAGTAGGCGCGGACCTTCTTACCGGGGTCGAGCTGGAAGCGCTCGACCAGCTCATCCCGGTACTCGCGGTCGACGCTGCCGTGCAGCCGCGCGATGAAGTCGAGTGTCTCGGCCCCGGTCAGCCCCGGCCACAGCGCCGCCTCGCCCGGGACGTAGGCCAGCCGCCGGTGAGTCTCGACGACATCGCGCCGGGCGTCCTGTCCGAACAGCTCGACATAGCCGGCGCTCGGCCGCAGCAACCCCAAAACCAGCCGGATCGTCACCGTCTTGCCGGCGCCGTTCGGCCCCAGGTACCCGACCACCTCGCCCGGCGCCACCTCGAGGTCGAGCGAGTCGAGCGCGGTGAAGTCGCCAAAGCGCTTGGTCAGGCCCACCGTTCGCAGGACGTGCCCCATGCGCGCAACCTTCGCATCGGGCCCGGCGGTCAAGCTAGAGGCGTGCCCGTGCCGGAACCCCGCGCCCACCGCACACCCGGTCGCCACCTGCACTGGCGCATCGTCCGGCGCCGCCACCTGCTGCTGCGCGCCGGCACCGCGGCGGCGCTGCTGGCGGTCGTCGGCCCCGGCCTGCTGGCCGGGCTCTCCGACGACGACCCGGCCGGGATCACCACCTACTCGATCCTCGGCGCCAAGTACGGCTACGAGCTGCTCTGGGTGCTGGCCCTCTCCACCGCGGCGCTGGTCGTCTTCCACGAGCTCGGCGTACGCCTGGGGATCGTCACCGGCAAGGGCCTCCTCACCCTGGTCCGTGAGCGCCACGGCGGCCGGGCGGCGGCCCTCGCCCTCGGCGCCCTCCTGCTGGCCAACACCGGCACGCTGTGCGCGGAGTTCGCCGGCGTGGCCGCGGGCATGCAGCTGCTCGGAGGCGTCAGCCGCTATGTCAGCGTGCCGCTTGCGGCTCTCGGGGTTTCCCTGCTGGTCCTGCGGGGGACGTTCCGCTACGTCGAGCACGTGCTGCTCGCCCTCAGCTCCGTCTTCGTCGCCTACGTGATCTCAGGCGTGCTCGCCCACCCGGACTGGGGCGCCGCCGCCAAGGGCCTGGTCGTGCCGAACCTCCCGCTCGATCGCGAGGCCCTGCTCGTCGCCGTGGCGACGATCGGCACGACGCTGGCGCCCTGGGGGCTGGCGTTCATCCAGTCCTATGCGGTCGACAAGAAACTGCACGTCAAAGACCTCCGCTACGAGCGGATCGACGTGATCGTCGGCGCCGCTCTGACCGGCGTGATCGGCTTCTTCGTCGTCGTCGCCTGCGCGGCGACGCTGCACGTCCGGGGCATCGAAATCAACGACGCCCGCGACGCGGCCCGCGCCCTCGAGCCCCTCGCCGGGAACACGGCGGCGACCCTTTTCGGCCTCGGCTTCCTCGGCGCCGCCCTCCTGGCGGCGGCGATCGTCCCCCTCTCCACCGCCTACTCGGTGTCGGAGACCTTTGGCAGAAAAGCCGACATAAACGACAGCTTCCAAGAGGCTCGGGTCTTCTACGTCAGCTACGGCGTCGTGGTCGCGGTCGCCGCCGTCCTCGTCCTCATCCCCGGCGCCCCCCTGATCCCGATCCTCTTCCTCTCCCAGGCCCTCAACGCGGTCCTGCTCCTCGTCCTGCTCCCCTTCATGCGCTCCCTCGGCCGCGACCGGGAGCTGATGGGGACCCACGCCCTGGGACGTGGCGACAGGCTCGTGACCGGGATCGCCCTGGCCGTGATCGCCGTCTCGGTGCTGGCGCTCGGTGTGCTGACCGTCCTCTAGACCGAGACGGGGCCCGGCGTACCCGACTGAGACCCGGGCCGCTCCGCCCCCGGGATCGAGTCCAGGAATGGCGCCAGGCGCCGGCCGACGATCTTGCCCTCGTGCTCCCACGGCGCGTGGTCGCTGAGGACCGAGGTATCCCCGTGGCCGCCGGTCAGCCTGCCGTAGAGGAACTGCGGCCGCTCCCCCGTCCACAGCGTCGCGCGCAGGATCGGATCGAAGGGGCGCGCCTCGACCCCGGTCCCGACGTCGGCGGCGATCGCCTCGGCGGCCGCGTCCGCCTGCTGGGTGGCGATCCCGCCCTGCTTGACCGGGAACGCGGTGACGTCGCCGGCCGCGAAGACGCGCTCCATCCCCGTCACCCGGCCATGCTCGTCGACGGGGACGAACCCGGATCGGTCGTGGGGGACGCCGGCGATCCGCCGCCCCTCGAGGCGCGGCGTGCTGACCACCGCGTCGGCCTCGATCGGCTCGCCGGGGGCGATGCGCAGGAGGCCGCTGTCGAACTTGACCGGGTGCGCCCCGGCGACGACCTCGATGCCGCGCTCGGCCAGCAGCTCGCGGATCCGCTCCCCGGCCCGCACCCCGAACAGCCCCAGCGGCACGTCCTCGGGCGTGACGATCGTCAGCGTGACGCCACCCCTCGCACCGACCCGCGCCAGCTCGGCCTCGGCAAGCAGCGCCAGCTCGTAGGTCGGGAGGGGCCAGATGGCGCCGCCGGGCATCGTGAAGACGACCCGGCGCAGCTCCCTCTCCCGCAGCCGTCGCACCACATCGGCGACGCCGCCCTCGTCGGCGACGCCCCAGAAGGTGACGGCGCCGGGAACGGCCCAGAGCATCCGCGCGCCGGGGGAGAACAGCAGGTAGTCGTAGGGGACCTCGTGCCCGTCACGGGTGACGACGTGACGGCGGTCTGCGTCGACGGCGATCACGCTGCCGAGGCGGAAAGAGGCGCCGGCGCGGGCCGCCAGCTCACCGAGGTCGAAAAGGATGACTCGCCCGGCGCCGAACGGCTCGCCGACGGCCAGCGGCCGGTAGGCGAACTCGCGCCGGGGAACGTGCAGCTCGACCTCGACCCGGTCGCCGGCCAGGTCGCGCAGCGCCACCATCGCCTCCAGCCCGGCCACCCCGCCCCCGACGATCGACACCGGGAGCCTCGCGCTGTGCTGCGGCCGTCCCTCCATGCCACCGACCTTACGATTGGAAGCCGCGGGCGCCATCCGCAGGAAGTACGGACCCGGCTCTCGGTAGTACGACTAGCATCGGCGTCATGGAGATTCTGGTCGTCGAGGACGAAGCGGCGATCGCCGACTTCCTCGAGCGCGGTCTCGAGGCGGAGGGCTACACCGTGCTCACCGCCTCCGACGGCGTCGAGGGGGAGCGGCTCGCCTTCGCCCACGCCGTCGACCTGGTGATCCTCGACCGGATGCTGCCCGGGCGCGACGGGATGGAGGTGCTGGCCGCGATCCGCCGCGCCAAGCCCGCCCTGCCGGTGATCGTGCTGACCGCCAAGGGAGAGATCGCCGCGCGCGTCGAGGGGCTCGACCGCGGCGCCACCGACTACATGACCAAGCCCTTCTCCTTCGAGGAGCTGGCGGCGCGGCTCAGAGCCCACCTGCGCCAGGCGGACGGCGAGACAGCGGCGACCCTGAGGGCGGGTGGGATGCGGCTCGACCTGCTGGCGAGGCGGGTCGAGCGCGACGGCCTCTCGGTACGCCTCCCCGAGCGCGAGTCCGAGCTGCTCGCCTTCCTGATGCGCCACGCCGGGCAGGTCTGCACGCACCGCGAGATCCTCTCCTCGGTCTGGGGCTACGACCACGACCCCGGCACCAACGTCGTCCAGGTCTACATCGGCTACCTGCGCCGGCGCCTCGCCCTGCCCGACTCGCCGGCGCCGATCGAGACGGTGCGCTCGGTCGGCTACCGGCTGGCCGAGCGAGGATGAGAGCGGCCTGGCTGCGCCTCGGCCTGCGCGGCAGGCTGGCGCTCTCGATCGCCGTGATCGTCCTCGCCGCCTTCGGGGCGCTGTTCGTCGCCGTCCGGGGGGAGATGAACGACGAGTCGGCGGTGATCAAGCATGAGGAGCACCGCGAGGCCGGCGGCCTATCCGGGGCGGTGCCGGCGGATGGCGACCGCGCCGCCGAGGCGACCCCGCTCTCGCCGGTCGAGGACGCCCAGGCCGAGGTGGAGAGGACGTTCCTGATCGCCGGGGCGCTCACCCTCGCGGCGGCACTGCTGGCCGGCTACCTGCTCGCCGCCCGCACCGCTGCGCCGCTGCGGCGCATGGCCTCCACCGCCACCGCGGTCGACGCCGGGGACCTGACCCCGCGCATCGGCGCCGAGGCCTCGGCGGCGGTCGAGGTGCGAGTCCTCGCCGAGGCCTTCGACCACATGCTCGACCGCCTCGACGACGCCTTCTCGCGCCAGCGCCAGTTCGTCTCCGACGCGTCCCACGAGCTGCGCACGCCGCTGACCGCGATCCGCGGCCAGATCGAGGTTCTGGCCCGCAGCGAGCGGCCCGGGGTCGAGGAGGTGCGCCGGGTCGAGGGCGTGGTGATGACCGAGATGGCGAGGATCGAGCGTCTGGTCGACGACCTGCTCACCCTCGCCCGCCTCGACGAGGACGCCCCGCTGCAGCGCCGCGAGATCCCCCTGGCGCCCTACCTGCGGCGCCTCGCCGAGGACGCGCCGCTGGGCGGCGTCGCGGTCGGCGAGCTGCCGGCGGGCAAGCTGCGCGCCGACCCCGACCGGCTGACCCAGGTGATCCGCAACCTGCTGGCCAACGCTCGCCGCCACGCCGGGGCCCGCGGGCAGGTGGCGATCTCCGCCACTGCGCGCGGCGCGCGGTTGACGATCCGCGTCGACGACGACGGCCCGGGGATCGACCCGGCCGAACGGGAGCGGGTCTTCGCCCGCTTCCACCGCAGCGAGGCGGCGCGGGACCGCGGCACCGGCGGCAGCGGCCTGGGGCTGGCGATCGCCCGCTCGATCGTCGAGCTGCACGGCGGCCGGATCTGGGTGGAGGACTCGCCGCTGGGCGGGGCGCGGGTCGCCTTCGAGCTCGGCGGGTTCGAGCCTCAGCTCGGCACGGCGTAGATCTGCCCGCCCGCTTCCAGCACCTTCTTCGGCGCCAGGCCGCTGGGCGGCGGGCCGGCAATCGCTTCGCCGGTTTCGGCGCTGAACTCGCCGCCGTGGCAGGGGCAGGCGATGACGCCGCCTTCGTAGCCGACCGTGCAGCCGGCGTGGGTGCAGACGGCGCTGAACGCCTTGAGGCTGCCGTCGGACTCGCGGATCAGGATGTCGGGCGAGCCGTCGGCGGGGTCGCTGTAGGTGGCCGCCTGGCCGCTGGGGAGGCGGTTGGCCGGGCCGAGCTTGACGGCGCCGCTGGGGACCGAGGAGGAGCCCGCCGCCGGGTTAGATCCTCCGGCGCTGCCGCCGGCGCCAGAGCTACCGCTCCCCGCGCCGCCCTTCGAGGCGCCGCCGGCGCCCGATCCGCCGGAGCCCGCCGTCAGCGTGCGCGGCCCCGAGTAGCTCCCCTTCGCCAGCGCCGAGATGCCGGTGATCGCCAGCGCCATCCCGGCGAACTCCGCCAGCAGCACACGGCGGGTCGAGGTGGCGACGGCCTCGCCCCCTCCCCCACCCTCGACCGGCCGCAGGTGGGTGCGCCGCGCCATCGCCGCCGAGGGACGCTTGACGACGTTGTCGAGGGCGGGCTGCCCACTCGCCCCGGCCAGCACGAACGGCAGCCAGGCGAAGGAGAAGACAAGGTCCGGGCCTAGGAAGTAGGGCGTGGTGTGCCAGCTCGCGGTCAGGAAGAGTAGGAAGTTCAAGCTCAGCCCACCGGCGGCGGCGATCCGCGTGAAGAGCCCGGCGGTGACCAGGAGGCCGATCAGGATCTCCGTGATCGCCACGCCGACGCCGGCCGGCCCCGGATGCGGCAGGGCGAAGATCCGCAGGATGAAGCCGCCCGGCGTGCCGCCGGCGAAGCCGTGCAGCTGGGTGCCGATGTAGGTCGGCGCCCCGGCGTGCAGGAAGCCCGGGTCGCTGAGCTTCTGGATGCCCGCGTAGACGAAGGTGACGCCGAGGAAGAGGCGCAGGGGAAACAGCGCCATAGCGGGAGGCAGCCGTGATGACATCGGCCAACACAGTCGAGCCGACGGCTAAACGCCCCCTCAGAGCAAGATGAGAGACCTCTCACGCGGGCATTAGCACGCCATAAGCGTCGGGAGCCAGCATCGGCCCCGATGTACAGCGAGAGCACAGCCCCGGTTCGCGACAGCGTCGCCGGCAACGCGCGCCTGACCGGCGGCGCCGCGGCGATGCTGCTCGTCCTGCTGGCGATCGAGGGGGCGACGATCCCCCTGATCGGCAGCCTGCCCGGGCCTCACATCTTCATCGGCATGCTGCTGATCCCGCCGGTCCTGCTGAAGCTCGGCAGCACCGGCTACCGCTTCGCCCGCTACTACTCCGGCAACCCCTCCTACCTCCGTAAGGGACCGCCGGCCCCGCTGATGCGGCTGCTCGCGCCCGGGGTCGTCCTCACAACCCTGGCGCTCTTCGGCACCGGCGTCGCGCTGCTGGTCGAGGGGCCGCATAACGGCTCCCTCACCTTCCTCCACAGGGCGAGCTTCATCGCCTGGTTCGCCCTGATGGCGGTCCACGTCCTCGGCCACATGCTCCACATCCCCCCGCTCGCCCTCCCCGACTGGCGGAGAAGCGGCGGCCGCGAGGCGGCGCTGGCCGGCTCAGGGCTGCGGGTGACGCTCCTCGCCACCTCGATGCTGGCCGGCCTCGCCCTCGCCCTGGCGACGATCTCGCTGGCCGGTCCCTGGCTCTCCTCGCCGCTCGGCGGCTGAGCCGGGCTACGGTAGGGCGGTGTCCGTCGCCGCCCAATATGGAATCGCGTTTGCGGTCGTCTTCGGCGTCACCCTGCTGCCGGCCTTCGGGCCGCCGACCTGGGCGCTGCTCGTCTTCTTCAGTCTCGACTTCGACCTGCCGCCCGTGCCCCTGGTCGTGGGCGGTGCGCTGGCCGCGGCGTCGGGGCGCTTCCTGCTGGCCGATGGCGCCCGCCGGTTGCGACCGCGCTTCTCGGCGGCCCGGCTGGAGCGCCTTGATCGCACCCAGGCGACGCTGACCGCCAACCGGGGCCGCGCGGCCGCCGGCCTCGGCCTCTTCGCCATCTCGCCCCTGCCATCCGGGCAGCTGTTCGTCGCCGCCGGCCTGATGACCGTTCCGCTGGCGCCGCTGACCGCGGCCTTCTTCGCCGGCCGGCTGGTCTCCTACTCGATCTACGTCAGCGTCGCCTCGATCGCCGAGCGCAACCTCGGCGCGGTGGCCCTCGACTCGCTGACCTCGCCGGCTGGAATAGCCCTGCAGCTCGCGATGCTCGCCGCGCTGGCCTTTCTCGTCGGACGGCCACGGGGGCCGGCATCGGGGGAATCCCGGCATCGAAGTTCGGCTTTACCCCGATGGCGCGGAGGCTCTACACGCATAGATTCGGTAAGCGATGGCAGTGGAGGCTCAACCGGAACGAGGTCCAAGGGCGCAGCCTGAGGCCGCGGACGCCGTACGGGACTTCGGGCGGCTCTCTCGGGCCGATGTCGCCTATGCGGGCGGCAAGGGCGCCAACCTCGGCGAGCTGACAGCCGCCGGCTTCCCCGTCCCACCCGGGTTCGTCATCGGCGCCCCCGCCTATGCGGCCTTCTGCGACCGGGGAGGGCTGCGCGATCGGATCGAGGCGCGCCTCTCCGGAGTCGACGTCAAGGACACCGGCGAGCTGGAGCGAGCGGCGGCGGAGGTGCGATCCACCGTCGAGGAGGAGCCGGTGCCCGACTGGCTCGTAAGGGCAATCCGCGAGGCGTACGGCCGGCTGGCCGAGGACGATCCGGGGGCCGCGGTCGCGGTGCGCTCCTCGGCCACGGCCGAGGACACCGAGTCGGCCTCGTTCGCCGGGATGAACGAGACGCTGCTCAACGTCCGCGGCGCAGACGCTGTCCTCAGCGCGGTGCGCCGCTGCTGGTCCTCGCTGTTCGGCGCCCGCACGGTGTACTACCGAGCGAAACGGGGCTTCGGCCAAGCCGAGATGGACATCGCCGTCGTCATCCAGCGCCAGATCGAGGCAACGCGGGCCGGAGTGATGTTCACGATCGACCCCGCCTCGGGGGCCGCGGATAGCCTCATCATCGAGGGCGCCTTCGGCCTCGGCGAGTCAGTCGTCTCCGGCTCGGTCTCGCCGGACCGCTACGTCGTCGACAAGGACAGGCTGGCCGTCAAGAGGCGGGAGGTGCACCGCAAGGAGCTGGCGATCGAGTCGGCTCCCGGCGGCGGGACGGCGACCCGCAAGCTCGAAAAGCACGAGGCCGAGCAGCCCGTCCTCAGCGATGACGAGGTGAAGCGCATCGCCAAGCTCGGCATTCGCATCGAGGCCCACTACAGCGCCCCGCAGGACACCGAGTGGGCGATCGACGATCGGGGCGCGATCTGGATGCTGCAGTCGCGCCCGGTCACCGCCGCGGGCGGCGAGAGCCCTGCTACCGAGCACGCGCCGGCAGCAGGCCGCGGCGCGATCCTCGTTCGCGGCCTCGGGGCGGCGCCCGGCGCCGCCACCGGGCCGGTGCGCGTCGTCGCGGCGCTCGACGACGCGGCCAACCTGGTCGAGGGCGAGATTCTGGTCACCCACCTGACCGCCCCGGACTGGGTGCCGCTGATGCGCAGGGCGGCGGCGATCGTCACCGACTCCGGGGGCATGACCTGTCACGCGGCGATCGTCTCCCGCGAGCTGGGCATCCCCTGCGTGGTCGGCACCGCCGAGGCGACCAAGGTGCTTCGCGACGGCGAGGTCGTGACCGTCGACGCCACCCGCGGGGTGGTAACCGAGGGCGCCACGGCTGCTGACCGCGCAGCCTCCGCGCCGGCGTCGCCGAGCGCCGGCGTCGCGGCCGGCGTGGTCACCGGCACCAAGCTCCTCCTCAACCTCTCCGAGCCCTCTCAGCTCGAGCGCGCGGCCGGCCTGAGCGTCGACGGGGTCGGGCTGCTGCGAGCCGAGCTGATGGTCGTCGAGGCCCTCGACGGGGTCCATCCGCGGGTGCTCCTGGAGCGGGGCGAGGGCGAGCTGTTCGTCGAGCGGATGGCCGCCTCCCTGACCGAGTTCGCCGCGTCCTTCTCCCCCCGCCCGATCACCTACCGGACGATCGACTTCCGCACCAACGAGTTCCGCGGCCTCGAAGGCGGGGAGCGCTTCGAGCCGCAGGAGGCCAACCCGATGATCGGCTATCGCGGCGCCCTGCGCTACATGCGCGAGCCCGACCTGCTGCGCCTCGAGCTGGAGGCCATCGTCCGCGTCTGGGACGCCGGGCACACCAACTTCCACGTGATGTTGCCGTTCGTGCGCACCCCGCGCGAGGTGGTCGCCTGCCGCGGAGAGATGGAGGCCGCGGGACTGCTCTCCCGGCCCGGCTTCGAGCTCTGGATCATGGCCGAGGTTCCGTCGGTGCTGTTCCACCTGAGCCGGTACGCCGAGCTCGGCGTGGCCGGCATCTCGATCGGCTCCAACGACCTCACCCAGCTGGTGCTGGGCGCCGACCGCGACTCCGAGCTGGTCGCCGAGGTCTTCGACGAGCGCGACCCGGCCGTCACCGAGTACATCGCCGAGTTGCTGGGCCGAGCCCGCGAGCTCGGCCTGCAGACCTCGATCTGCGGGCAGGCGCCCTCGGTCTACCCCGAGTACGCCGACATCTTGGTTCGCGCCGGGATCGATTCGATCTCGGTCAACATCGACGCGGTCGACCGTAGCCGCCGTCTGATCGCCGCGGCCGAGCGTCGCCTGCTGTTGCGCGAGGCACGAAGCCGCGGAGAGGAGAACGCATGAAGGCCTACCGGCTTACCGCCTGGCAAAGCCCACCCGAGATGCAAGAGGTACCCGTTCCCGAGCCGGGCCCGGGGGAGGTGCTGGTCAAGGTGGGAGGCGCGGGGGCGTGCCACTCCGACCTGCACCTGATGGAGTGGCCGGAGGGACAGCTCGACTTCGACCTGCCGTTCACCCTCGGCCATGAGAACGCCGGCTGGGTCGAGGCACTCGGCGCCGGCGTCGAGGGCCTCGCCGAGGGCGAGGCGGTGGCCGTCTACGGCCCCTGGGGCTGCGGCCGCTGCCGCTCCTGCCGCCTCTCGGCGGAGAACTACTGCGAGCGCCAGGCGGAGATCGGCGCCTTCGGCGGTGGCCTGGGCCTCGACGGCGGCATGGCCGAGTACATGCTCGTCCCGCACTCCCGCCTACTGCTCCCCCTCGGCGACCTCGACCCCCGCGACGCGGCACCGCTCTCCGACGCGGCCCTGACTCCCTACCACGCGGTCAAGCGCTCGCTCGGCCTGCTCGCGCCGGGCTCGACCGCGGTGGTGATCGGGGTCGGCGGCCTCGGGCACATGGCGGTGCAGATCCTGCGCGCCCTGAGCCCCGCCCGCGTCATCGCCGTCGACACCGCCGCGGACAAGCTCCGCCTCGCCCGTGAGGTCGGCGCCGAGGAGGCGCTCGAGCCGGGCGATGGCACGGCCGAGGCGATCCGCGATCTGACCGATGGCCTCGGCGCCGAGCTGGTGATCGACATGGTCGGGACCGACGACACCCTCGCCCTCGCCTCCCAGATCGTGGGATTCGAGAGTCACCTGACCGTGGTCGGGCTGGCCGGGGGGACGTTCGAGTTCGGCTTCGGCGCCCTGCCCTACGAGTGCCGGCTCGCCCTGCCCTACTGGGGCAGCGCGGTCGAGCTGCTTGAGGTCCTCGAGCTGGCGCGGGCCGGGAAGATCCGCGCCCACGTCGAGCGCTTCCCCCTGGATCGGGTCGAGGAGGCCTACGAACGGATGCGGCAGGGCAGCCTCGACGGGCGGGCGGTGGTCTGCCCGCCATGAGAGGGGACGGCGAGGGGCTCACCGCGGGGGCCCCGGCAGCAGCCCCGTGAACCAGGCGGCCGCCAGCTCGGCGACCCGCTCGAGCGTGCCCGGCTCCTCGAAGAGATGGGTCGCCTCGGGGACGATCTCGACCTTGTGCGGGCAACGGAGCATGCCGGCGGCCTGTTCGTTCAGGGCCAGGACCGGCCGGTCGGCGCCGCCCACGATCAGCAGCGTCGGCGCGGTCACACGTCCGAGACAGCCCCCGGCCATGTCCGGACGCCCGCCACGGGAAACCACCGCGCGGATGCCGCCGCCGAGCTCGGCGGCGGCGCAGAGCGCGGCGGCCGCACCCGTCGAGGCGCCGAAGTAGCCGACCGGGAGCCGGTCGGTCCCCGGGTTTGCCGTCGCCCAGCGGGTCGCCGCGAGCAGCCGCTCGCTGAGCAGCTCGATGTCGAAGACGTTGGCGCGCTCCGCCTCCTCGTCCGAGGTGAGCAGATCGAAGAGGAGGGTCGCGAGGCCACACTCGTTGAGGACGGCGGCGACCTGCCTGTTCCTTGTGCTCAGCCGGCTGGAGCCGCTGCCGTGGGCGAAGACGACCAAGCCCTTGGAGCCCGGCGGGATCCACAGGTCACCCGCGAGGCGAACCGGCGGCGCCGGGATCTCAACAATGTGCTCGGTCATCCGATGCCTCCTCGGGGTTTGAGCTTTCCCGCACGGCGAATCTAGGCGCGCTCGCCGCGACTGTCATCGGTGGAAAGCCGAGTCTCGGTCCGGTGGATTACCCCGATGACTGCGCTCTGCCCCGGTAGGAGAATCGTCTGACCGGCCAGACCGTCCCAAACCAGGAGGCAAGACATGGCAGTAGCGAAGGTCATCGAGATCACGGCGATGTCAGCGGCTACCGGGTCGACCTCGAGGTGAGCTTTGTCCTCGACTGAGGGCGACTCCCGGCACGAGTCCTTCGCCAATCGCCAGGACGCTGGGCGGCGGCTGGCGGAGCGACTGCTGCCGCTGGCGGACGAGCTTCCCGTCGTCGTGGCGCTTCCCCGCGGCGGCGTGCCGGTGGCGAAGGAGATCGCGACGGCGCTGGGCGCCCCGCTGGAGATCCTCGCCGTGCGCAAGCTCGGCGCCCCGCACAACCCCGAGTACGGAATCGGCGCCGTCGCCGAGGACGGCACTTGCGTGATCGACGCCGAGGCGGTGGCGGTGCTGGGGATCAACGGCGGCGTTCTCGACTCGATCGTCGCCCGCGAGACCGCGGAGCTGCGCCGCCGCGTGGCCGCCTACCGCGGCGATCGCCCACCTCTCGCGCTCGAGGGCCGAGCCGTGATCGTCGTCGACGACGGCGTCGCCACCGGTGTCACCGACACGGCAGCGCTTCGCGCGGTGCGCCGTCAGAGCCCACGGCGGGTCATCCTCGCGGTGCCGGTCTGCCCGCCGGACTCGGCGGCAAGGCTGCGCGACGAGGCCGACGAGGTCGTCTGCCTGCTGATGCCGCCGCTGCTCTACGGGGTCGGCCAGTGGTACCGCGACTTCTCGCAGGTCTCCGACCGGGAGGTGATCTCTGCTCTCCGCTCACCGACAGACGCTGCGGCGTGAGGCGCAGCCGCTGAGCGGCGGCGCCGACGACTACGACGGCCTGCTCGACCTGGTCGGCGACGCCAGCGTGGTCCTGCTCGGTGAGGCGTCGCACGGCACTCACGAGTTCTACCGCGAGCGCGCCCGCATCACCCGGCGGCTGATCGAGGAGAAGGGCTTCGTCGCGGTCGCGGTCGAGGCCGACTGGCCCGACGCCTACCGCGTCAACCGCTACGTTCGCGGCGCCCCCGAGGACGCCGACGCCGAGGAGGCGCTGCGCGGATTTCGTCGCTTCCCGACCTGGATGTGGCGCAACGCGGAGGTGCTGGACTTCGTCGGCTGGCTGCGCGCCCACAACGACCGCCAGGGCGCCGGCGGAGCCGTCGGCTTCTACGGCCTCGACCTCTACAGCCTCTACGCCTCGGTCGCCGAGGTGATCGCCTACCTCGGGCGGGTCGACCCGCCCGCCGCCGAGCGGGCTCGCGAGCGCTACGCCTGCTTCGAGCATTTCGGCGGCGAGCAGACTTACGGGCATGCCGTCAGCCTTGGCATCAGCGAGCCCTGCCGCCGCGGCGTCGTCGCCCAGCTCACCGAGCTGCAGCGAAGCGCCGACGCCTACCTTTGCCGCGACGGCGTCGCCGCCGAGGACGAGCAGTTCTATGCGGAGCAGAACGCGCGGCTGGTGGCCAGCGCCGAGGAGTACTACCGCTCGATGTTCGGCGAGGCGGCCTCCTCGTGGAACCTGCGCGACCGCCACATGACCGACACCCTCGCCCGGCTCAGCGGGCACCTGGCGCGCCACGGCAATCCGGCACGGATCGTCGTCTGGGAGCACAACTCCCACCTCGGCGATGCCCGGATGACGGAGATGAGCCGCCGTGGCGAGCTGAACGTCGGCCAGCTGGCTCGCGAGCGCTGGCCCGACGACGTCGCGCTGGTCGGCTTCACCACCTACTCCGGGACCGTGACCGCCGCCTCGGCCTGGGACGCGCCGGCCGAGCGCAAGCGGGTGCGGCCTGCCCTGCCGGACAGCTACGAGGCGCTCTTCCACGAGATCGGCGAGCCCCGCTTCGTCCTCGACCTGTTGACCGGCGAGGTGGCGGAAGCCCTTCGCCGGCCCAGGCTGGAGCGGGCGATCGGGGTGATCTACCGGCCCGAGACCGAGCGCCCAAGCCACTACTTCCACGCCCGCCTCGCCGGTCAGTTCGACGCGGTGATCCACATCGACGAGACGCGCGCCGTCGAGCCGTTGGAGCGCACCCCCGGCTGGGAGCTGGGCGAGCCGCCCGAGACCTACCCCACGGCCCTGTGAGCCGCGCCGGGGACAGCCGATGAGCCTGCGCAGCATCCGCATCGGTCGCCTGGCCGGCATCCCGATCGGAGTTCAGCCGCTGTGGCTGGCGATCGTCGGGCTGATCACCTGGTCGCTGGGCGCCGTCTACTACCCGGACCGGGTCTCCGGCATCGCTCCCGCCCTCTCCTACGGCCTGGGCCTGCTCAGCGCCCTGCTGCTCTTCGCCAGCATCCTCCTGCACGAGCTGGGCCACGGCGTCGTGGCGCAGCGCCACGGCGTCGAGATCGAGGAGATCGACCTCTGGCTGCTGGGCGGCGTCGCCAGGATGAAGGGCTACCCGAAGACAGCCGGGGACGAGTTGCGCTTCGCCCTCGCCGGCCCCGCGGTGACCCTTGCGATCGTCGCCACCTTCGGCGCCCTCGCGCTGGCGCTGCCGTCCTCGGCCCCCGCGGCGCTGCGGGCGCTCGTCGAGTATCAGGTCTTCATCAACGCGGCGATCCTCGCCTTCAACCTCCTGCCCGCCTTCCCTCTCGACGGAGGCCGCGTCGCCAGGGCGCTGATCTGGGGCCGGATCGGCGACCTCACCCGAGCCACCACGATCGCGGCGTCGATCGGGCGCGGCTTCGGCTACGGGATGATCGCCCTCGGTCTGCTCGCCACCGCCGGCGGCGGTTTCGGTGGGCTCTGGCTGGCAGTGATCGGATTCTTCGTGGTGATCGCCGCCAAGACCGAGGAGGGGGGACTGAGGATCCGCACCGCGTTCGCCGGCCGTGAGGCGGCCAGGTTCATGTCGTTCCCGGCGGTGACGGTGCCGGCGGGCATCGGCGTCGAGGAGGCCATCGAAGACTTCTTCGTCAGACATCGCTACTCGGCCTTCCCTGTCCTCGATGGCGACAGGTTGGTCGGCCTGGTCGACGTGAAGACGGTCGAGCGTATGCCGGCGCCACGGCGGCGCACCACCACGGTGGGCCAGATAGCCATCCACGACCCCGCCCTGATCGTCGACGAGCACCAGGACGTCGCCGAGCTGCTGGAACGCCCCGCCTTCCAGCGGGTCGGGCGAGCAATCGTTCTCACGCAGGGCCCCGAGGTGGGAATCCTCTCGATCACGGACGTGCACCGGGCGCTGCGGGCGCTCGAGCTGGAGTCGGCCCCAAGAGCTGAGGCGCGATCGGCCTGACGCCGCGACGCGATCGGTGAAAAGCCGAAGTCAGAGCGTGGATTGCCCCTGATGACCGGAGTAGAGGCTGGCGACCAGGTCGACGTAGTCCCTGAGCCGGTACACGCCCAGAAACCGGTCCATGACACGGCGGCGCGCGGCCTCGCCGATCCGCTCGGCGCGCTCCGGATCGCCGGCCAGGCCTCGGATCGCCCGGCCGAACCCCTCGAGGTCGGCCGGGTCGTCGATCAGCACGCCACTCTCGCCGTCGACGATCTGGTCCTGGATGCCACCGACCCGGCTGCCGACCACCGGCCGCTCCTTCCACATCCCCTCGGCGACGGTCATCCCGAAGCCCTCGGCGATGCTCTTCTGCACAAGGACGTCGGCGCGGCGCTGGATCGCGTTGACCATCGCCCCGTTCTCGTCGAGGTCGTCCATCGGCAGGATGACCAGATGGGCGCGTCGGCGCTTCTCCTCCGGCAGGCGCCGCCACGCCGCGATGACTTCGTCGAGCACGGCCACGGCCTCCGGATCGTCCGCGACCATGCCGGCCGCGGGCCCGGCAAGCGCCAGGTGGATCGCGGGGTCGTCGAGGTAGTGGGCAAAGCACTCGAGCACCCCGAGAGGGTCCTTCAGCGCATCCCAGCGTGAGACCTGGGCCACGAGCTTGGCGTTCCCAGGCAGCGGCGCCCCTTGGAACAGCTCGGCGCGCCGCTCGACCCTGCCGGGTGTCCCGTCAGCCCGCCTGAATGCGGGGGCCGCCGTCGGCGTTCGAGCGCCAAGCCCGAGCGCCTCGAGGATCGCCTCGACCGCCTTCGGAGACAACTCCTGGTTCTTCGGCGAGAACGGGTCGACGGCAGGCGCCATCACCCACGCTCGCTCCGGGTCCAGGCCGTCCCAGACGTACTGGCGGCGGGAGAACACGTACGCGTCCGCCGTCTCGACATAGGGGCCGAGGAATCCCCACGCCCTCCGGGCCAGCTCGTTTGGCCGGTCGACCCCGATGTGGCAACGCCAGACGACCTTGACACCACCGTCGCGCACCACGGGGATCAGGCCGGCCGTCTGCGGGTCGTGGAGGTAGACGATGTCGCCGGGCTGCAGCAGCCGAGTCAGGTGACGGGCGCTCTCCGCCAGCGTGGCCTCGTAGAGGTGGCGCTCCTCCTCACCCAGCTCGCCGCCGTCGCCGGGATCGCCGTGGAGGTTGTTGTGGAGGCGCTTCGTGACGGCGAAGAACTCGGGGCTCTCGCGGAGGACGACCCAACGAGTGTCGATGCCGGCGCCGCGCACGTAGGGAAGCAGCGACCGCAGCATCTCCGACACGCCCCCGCCACGCAGCGTCGAGCTCACATGCCAGATCGCCCGGCCGGAGAAGAGCCGCCGCGCTCGGGCGGCGACCCGCTCGATCTCCTCGTAGGAGTCGCCGAGGAGAGGCCGGTACCGATCGAAAGGTTGTGGGGGGATCTGAACGAACTTGGGCCGTGCCACGGCTAGGTCTCGACCATGCCGCGCTCGAGCGCGTAGTGGACCAGCTCGGCCCGGCTCGACAGCCGCAGCTTCTGCTGGATGTGGGCCCGGTGACTCTCCACCGTGCGGATGCTGAGGTAGAGCTGCTCGGCGATCTCCGCGTTGGTGTGGCCCAGCGCGATCAGGCGCAGCACCTCGCTCTCGCGCTCGCTGAGGTCGTCGGTGGGGCGCGAGTCCGGCTCGGACGCCATCCGCGCGCCGAGCGCCGGCTGCAGGTAGGTATCGCCCGCGGCGGCGCTGCGCACCGCCTGCACCAGCTCGGCGTCGGCGGCCTCCTTCAACACGTACCCGCGCACCCCGGCCTGGAGCGCCCTGCGCGCGAAGGCCGGCTCGTTCTGCATCGTCAGGACGACTATCTCGGTCTCGGGCGAGGCCCCCTGGATGTCGGGAATCGCCTCCAGGCTGGAGCGCCCCGGCATGTTGAGGTCGAGGATCAGCACCGTCGGCTTGTGCCCGCGCACGTAGCGGACGGCCGTGTCGACGTCGCCCGCCTCGGCGAGGACCTCGAAGTCGGGCTCGGCCTCGAGCAGCATCCGCAGGGCGCTGCGCACGACCGCGTGGTCGTCGGCCAGGACGATCGTCGTCGCGGCCTCGTCGCGATCCTCCTCGGAGCCGCGTGCAGTGGGCACGGTGTGAGATTACCGCCACCCCTGGAGCCGTCGTAAGGGTGGGTTTCGCTCAGCGAAAATTGAGCACCGAAGCTTGACCCTCACTAGCATGGGTCTGTCCATGACCTCGGATATGAGCGGCTGATGGTGGGATTGACCGCAAATGACAGTGGAGCCCTGGACGAGCGCAGATTGCGCAAGTTGATCGATGTGGGCCGCAGCTTGGTGGCCGAGCTGGACCCGGAGGTCGTCTTGAGCAGGGTGCTCGAGGTCGCCTGCGAGTTGACCGGCGCCCGCTACGCGGCGCTGGGCGTGCTGGACAGCGACCGGCGCGGGCTGGAGCGCCTCGTCGCCCGCGGCATCGACGGGAAGACCAGAGAGGCGATCGGCAGCCTGCCGCGGGGGCGCGGGGTGCTCGGCCTGCTGATCGAGAATCCCGAGCCCCTGCGGCTCAGCAACGTCGCCGATCATCCCCGCTCATACGGCTTCCCTCCCGGCCATCCGCCGATGACCAACTTCCTCGGCGTGCCGATCGTGATCCGCGGCCGCGCCTGGGGCAATCTCTACCTGGCCGAGAAGGCCGGCGGCGAGTTCGACGAGGCTGACGAGCAATCGGCGCTGACCCTCGCCGAGTGGACGGCGATCGCAGTCGACAACGCCCAGTCGGTGGCTGAGGACAAGATGCGCTACAGCATCGAAGCGGCCGAGCGCGAGCGCGGCCGCTGGGCTCGTGAGCTCCACGACGAGGCGCTCCAGAGCATGGGCGGGCTGCGCCTCCTCCTCTCCACCACCCGCCGCGGGGCAACGGAAGGCGGGGTGGGGGAGCTGCTCTCCCAGGCGATCGAGCGGGTCGACCACACGATCGCCGAGATGCGCCGGCTGATCGCCGACCTGCGCCCCGCGACGCTCGACGAGCTTGGGCTGGCGGCGGCGCTGGAGGCGCTGGTCGAGCGGTTGACCTGGGGCAAGGTGCTCGACGTCGAGCTCAAGGTCGACCTCGCCTACGATGCCGGCCGGCGCCCGACCCGCCTCCTCGGCCAGATCGAGGACACGGTGTACCGGCTGGTTCAGGAGGCGCTGAACAACGCGGCGAGGCACAGCGAGACCGATCGCGCGACGGTCGAGGTGACCGAGGCCAAAGAAAGCATCCAGGTGCGGATCGAGGACGACGGGCGCGGGTTCGACCCCGGCGACGAGACCGACGGGTTCGGGCTGCGGGGAATGCGGGAGCGGGTGGCGCTGACGGGCGGGACCTTGGAGGTGAGGAGCGCGCCGGGCGCCGGGACCGCGATCGCGGCCACGCTGCCCGCCCGACATCGCCAGGGAAGCCCCGGCGCCACGACAACTCGGGAGAGCGACGAGGCGGGCAACCGCACCGCCGAGGGCCGCTGATCGCGCCAGGCTCGACACTCGACCCCAACGAGCGAATAGACCTGCTGCTGCGCGATCTGCGCGCCTCGCGCGGGGGCCTCTCGGCACGCGAGGCCGAGCGCCGCCTCCTCGCCCACGGCCCGAACGAGCTGAGCCGCCGCGGCGGCCGTCGCTGGCCGCGCGAGTTGGCGCGTCAGTTCACCCACCCCCTGGCGCTGCTGCTGTGGGGCGCCGCCGGCCTCGCCGCGGCGGCGGGGATCGTCCCGGTGGCGATCGCCGTCGTCGTGGTGATCTTCGTCAACGCGGCCTTCGCCTTCGCCCAGGAGCAGCAGGCCGAGCGCGCCGTGGAGGCGCTGCGCGAGTACCTGCCGGCGCGCGCCAAGGTGCTGCGGGACGGCGAGGTGGAGGAGATCGAGGCCACCCGGCTGGTCCCCGGCGACGTCCTCGCGATCGAGGAGGGCGACCGGATCTCGGCCGACGCGCGGCTGATCGAGGGGGCCGTCGAGGTCGACATGTCGACGCTGACCGGCGAGTCGGCGACGGCGACCCGCTCGGCCGACCGGGTCGAGACCGGCAGGTCGCTGATCCACTCCCGCGACCTGGTCTTCAGCGGCACCGGCTGCACAGGTGGCGAGGCGCGGGCGCTGGTCTTCGCCACCGGGATGCGGACCGAGCTGGGGCGGATCGCAGCGCTCTCGGAGAGGGCGGAGCCGGAGGAAAGCCCGCTGGAGCGCCAGGTGCGCCGGGTCGCCTGGCTGATTGCCGCGATCGCACTGGTCAGCGGCATCGCCTTCGTGCCGCTCGCCACGCTCGGGACGGGGCTATCGGTCAGCGACTCGGTCGTCTTCGCGATCGGGCTGATCGTCGGAAACGTGCCCGAGGGCCTGCTGCCGGTGATCACCCTGGCCCTTGCGGTCGGAGTGCGCGGGCTGGTCCGCCAGGGCGCGGTCGTGAAGCGGCTGAGCGCGGTCGAGACACTCGGCTCGACCGACGTCATCTGCACCGACAAGACCGGGACGCTGACCGAGAACCGGATGCGGGTGACGCGGGCCTGGAGCGGCGGGCGGGAGCTCGACCTCGAGGGCGACGCCGGGCTCGACACCGACGACCTACCGGCGGTTCGCCGGTTGGCCGAGGCGATGGCCGCCTGCAACAACGCCCAGCTTGGCGACGGCGGCGAGCCGAGCGGGGACGCCACGGAGCTGGCGATGCTGCAAGCCGCCCGCCGGCTCGGCGCTGCAACGGACGCCGCGGCGGCGGCGGACCGGCGTCACCGGGAGTTCCACTTCGACCCCGTTCTGAAGCTGATGTCGACGATCGACCGGCGCGACGGCTCGCTGGTCGTCCACACGAAGGGAGCGCCGGAGGCGGTGCTGCCGCGCTGCCGGCTGCGCGCCGAAGCGGACGGCGGCACGGCTCCCCTGGGACCCGACGAGGAGCGGCGGCTCGAAACCCTCGTCGACGGCTATGCCAACCAGGGCCTGCGCGTCCTGGCCGTCGCCGAGCGGTTGCTCGGCGACGGGGCGCCACAGCGCCGCGAGGAGGCCGAGCGCGATCTCGTCCTGCTCGGCCTGGTGGCGATGATCGACCCGCCGCGCGCCGAGGTCCCCGCCGCGGTCGCCCGCTGCCACCAGGCCGGGATCCGGATCGTCGTCGTCACCGGAGACCACGGCCTCACCGCGTCGGCGATCGCGCGGCGGATCGGGATCGCCCGCGGTGAGCCGAAGGTGGTGACCGAGGAGGAGCTCGACCGGATGAGCGAGCCGGAGCTGGACCGGCTGTTGGCGGGCGAGGAGGAGCTGATCTTCGCCCGGGCGACGCCCGAGGCGAAGCTGCGCATCGCCGACGCGCTGCGCGCCGAGGGCCACACGGTGGCGATGACCGGCGACGGCGTCAACGACGCCCCCGCCCTGCGTCGCGCCGACATCGGCATCGCGATGGGCCGCTCCGGCACCGATGTCGCCCGCGAGGCGGCGACGATGGTGCTGACCGACGACAACTTCGCGACGATCGTCGCCGCGGTGGCGGCGGGCCGGCGGATCTACGACAACATCCGCAAGTTCATCGTCTACATCTTCGCCCACACGACGCCGGAGGTGACGCCCTTCATCGTCTTCGCCCTGGCCGGCGGGGCGGTTCCCCTGCCGCTCACGATCCTCCAGCTCCTGGCCTTCGACGTCGGCACCGAGACGCTCCCCGCCCTCGCCCTCGGACAGGAGCGGGCCGAGCCCGGGATCATGGACCGCCCACCGCGACCGCGGTCCCAGAGCATCATCACCGGGGCGATGCTGGCGCGGGCATGGCTCTTCCTCGGCCTGATCGCCGCCGCCCTGCAGATGGGCGCCTTCTTCTACGTCCTGCTGAAGGCCGGCTGGCACCCCGGCGACCCGGTCGGGGCGGGAGATCCCCTCCACCACGCCTACCTGCAGGCGACGACGATGACCTTCCTCTCAATGGTCGTCGCCCAGATCGGCACCGCCTTCGCCTCGCGCACCGAGCGGGCCTCACTGCGCTCGATCGGCGTCTTCAGCAACCGCATGCTGCTCTGGGGCATCGCCTTCGAGCTGGCCCTCGCCGCGGTGCTCGTCTACACCCCCATCTTCCACGAACTGCTCGCCACAGCAGCCCTGCCGGCAGAGGACCTGCTGATCCTGCTCCCCTTCCCCTTCGTCGTCTGGGGGGCGGACGAGCTGCGTCGCTATCTGGCTCGGCGAGCCGAGGCAAGGCGAGTGTCGAGCGGGGAGCTCTCCTGAGCCACCCGGCAACCTTCACCTTCTCTTGGCCTTCGCTTAGGCGCCGCGTTGCCTGCCCGGGCGCAGAATGGGTCGACCGATTTCGAAGGAGCGGAAGGAGCGATTCATGACCAACCGAAGAGCAAAGATTGCGGCAGGTGCGACAGTCCTGGGACTGGGCGCCCTGGGCGGCGTTGCGCT